>Ga0265298_10003100_pt1 | contig 22334 bp, 26 predicted proteins | sample AusTroGonzalo_MG_3_FD_193486 | JGI IMG/M metagenome (GOLD analysis project Ga0265298, IMG submission 193486) | Bovine rumen microbial communities from tropical cattle in Woodstock, Queensland, Australia - Gonzalo_01 | ecosystem: Host-associated > Mammals > Digestive system > Stomach > Rumen ...
AGTTTTTGAACTTTTGTTTCGTCTTCTGTTCTTTCTACAGAAGCACAATAAATAAGTTCATCACACAATTTTCCATATTTAATTATATCGCTATAGTTAACGAAATAATAATCATTACCATATCCGATAATAGGTCTGTCTTGTACAACTACCAACCTCATGCTACATTATTGTTTTAAACTGTGAATATAATGATACCATCTTTTGCAAATCTTGTTGTTATCAAGTACATCGCGAATAGCAAAAGCATTTTTACTTAATATCATGGACAACTCTTCATTGCCTAATAATCCTTTAATTGCTTCTACCATCTTCGACTTATCGCCTACTGGTACAAGGACTCCATTATGACCATTTTTGATGATATCCCTAGGTCCTCCACAAGGGCAATCTGTAGATATACAGGGAAGTCCTAATGCCATAGCCTCAATAAGAGCATTTGGCATACCTTCAAAGTCTGAAGACAATACAAACAAGGAAGATTTATAAATCCTATCATATAATCGATCTACACTTCCAGGCATACTCACAACATCTGCTAATCCAAGCTTCTTAATCAAATCTAAATCACTTTGTTTTTCCTCTCCATCGCCAAAAATAACAAGCCGATACTCGGGGTAAACCTTGTGACTTTCATAAAAAGCATCAATTAATAGCCTGTGATTCTTTTGAGGGTTCAATCTACCTGCAGTCACTATTTCTTTTGTTCTATCTCCAGAAAAAGGTTTAATAGGTAATTTCTCCACATCGTATAGAGGATTGGGAATAATCGTTGATTTTGGCTTTACTTTTTGTCCATAATAATCACGAGCCTCCGTAGTTTGGAAGATGTATCCATCTGCATTCTTAAATAAAAAATGTGAAAGCATCTTTGTAATCCTCTTACCTGCAAAATGCTTCGGGTCATTTCGTTCAGAAATAATATGCTTTATACCTAGTCCTAACAATGCAGGCACATCATAAATGGCATTTGGAGTTCCCATTGTTATAACAACATCCGGTCGAATCTCGATTAACTTCTTCCTTATACATTTTACCTTTTCTAGAGGTTTATTTGGGAAAAAGAAATGTTCTATGTTTGAAACGTCATACTGAAACTGGTTTATTCTTGGCTCCGATTCTATAAAGAGGAATAATTCATCTTTTGTATTCTTCTGAAACCAATCAATAACGTTCAGAGTTACTCTCTGAGCCCCTCCTAAACCAATATGAGAGATACTAAAAGTAATTTTCATTGAATTAAATCAAATATAGCAGTCTTATCAAGATACAATTGTTTGCTCTGAATGATTATATCCCCAAATCAATATTCAGATGAATTTCTTATCTCGTAAATCCAAGAATGCAGCAATCAACTTGTCGTAATCCTCCTTTTTCAGATAGCCTATATGACCAACACGGAAAATAGTGTTCTTCATATCTCCACCATTGGGACAAATCCACATACCATATTCGTCCTTAATCTTCAAGAAGATTTCGTAAGCTGATTGTGTTGTAGGATGAAGTGGTGTAACCGCATTTGACAGGCTTTCTGATACTATTTCGAATGGTAGGTTATACTCAACCAGTTTATCACGGAAATACTTGGCCAAGTCGGCACAACGTAAAATTTCCGCATCAGCTCCACCCATAGCCTCAATTTCCTTCAGACGAACATTAATCTGGCGAAGAATACCAACAGCTGGAGTCCAAGGTGTCTGCCCTCTTTCCATATTCTTAAGTGCCAACTTCAGGTCGAGATACTGGCAGCAACACTTATTCTCCTCTACTCGCTTCAATGCCGAAGGAGCAAGAATCATCACGGCAATACCTGGAGCACAAGCCAATGCTTTCTGCGAACCAGTAATCATGATGCCGGTATTGGTAGCTGTCATATCGAATGGATCACAGAGGAAAGTACTGATAGTATCAACTATCAAGAAAAGGTTATTGCGCTTACAGAAATCTGAAACCATATCGATGTCATAGTGTACACCTGTTGATGTTTCATGCTTCTGCATTAGGAAAGCGGTATATCCCTTACCTTCGTATGGCGCAAGATGCTCAGGCTTTAATGCCTTGCCATGCTCCAGTTTAATCTCAGTGAATGGAATCTCGTGAAGCGTTAACAATTCTACAAATCGTTCACCAAAGCTACCGCCATTAATAACAAGAGCCTTATCGTTCTTATTAAGACAGTTGATGATAGCAGTTTCCATACCACCACTACCAGAGCATGTCATGAACACCACCTTGCTATCTTCGGTGGCATTTGCAAACTTCTTCACCAATCGCTCATTCTCAAACATGGTATCCGAGAACTCTGCGGTTCTAAAATATGGCACCTGCTCGGCACCTATTGCTCGTACAGCATCTGATGACTGCACGGGGCCTACTGTAAAGTTTATCATGTCTAAATATTTACAATATTATATATAATTATACTTATATCTTCGCGTAATACTTCAGCCTATCATAAAGCTTCTTATATAATATAGAAAAAATGCAAAAAGCAATTATGTAAACAATCACATTTATGGCGATAGAATACCCTGAAAAGACTCTTCGGAATATCGCTCTTGCCATTGGATGAGTCACAAATATAAATGCTCTATAGTTACCAAGCCATAATGAGACTTGTTTAAGTAATGGTACCGCAATACAAATCTTTGCAAATACAAAAAAGAAAGCAATAGCTAAGAAGGGAATAAAAATCCAACTGAAGAAAGTTAAATTCATTATTCCTATCAATATTAAAAATATAGCCCCCAGTATTGGTAATAAAAAATAAGCTATTGGTTTAAACTTCTTTAATTCAACGTCTGAAATAATCAAGCCAATTGCAAAAACGGGAAGCCAACCTACAAAATTATGTCTAAGGAACGAGAGTTAATGATTTGAAATATAATATGAAACAATTAAAATTGCCCCCCCAAGATAAACAGCATACAATAAGATTTCACTTTTAACATATTGCACTTTTTTAACAACAAGAAGAAAAGATACAATTGAAAAGACAGCCCAAAGTACCAATATATCCCAGGATTCATAGGGAGAATTTGCCGATGCAGATTACCTAATAAAGACAAAGAGGTGATACTATTAACTACTTCAACCCAGTCCCCACTTAATCCAAAATAAATTGAATAAAAGACAACGGCAGGTAACATCAATAAAAACAGCTTCATGTAGCTATATTTCACATATTGTTAAATTATATTTTTTCCCTTGTATTCCTAAACTTATATTTTAAATAAATTTTTCCCTTCTATAAATTGCTGCATTACAGCAGCCATTTGGATTGACTCTCTTCTTCGTAATCTTGAATTAGACAGGCGATGGTTCAGAATACTACTTATAAACTCTTGTATTTCATAGCGAAGCCCAAATCCATCCCATTTGTAGAAGAACTTCTTGTTTTCATTCTGATCTTCATAACGGAACTCAAAGTAGTCTGTCAACCACCAAGGGGCAGGTACGTATGCATATCCCTTTGTTCCTGATATAACAAGGTTTCCTTCCGTTTTAACACCTAGTCCGACCTTGAACGAACAAACCGCATTTTTGAAACGAAATACACCTTTGGTATGAATGTCTATACCCTTATCCATTCTAGAATATAGGTTAAGATTCTCATAGTTTATGCCGCACAATTTGAAGATGGGCAACAAAGGGTAGCTTCCTTGCTCAAATAAAGCGCCTCCACCTTGCTCCTTATCAAACTCTCTTCCATTCTTATCTAACAACTGGGACAAGGAGGCATCTATATCAACAACTTCTCCTATCACACCAGATTTTATCATCACAATCAAGTGATTGAAAGCAGGGCAATGAGCAGTTTTGTTTGCCTCCATCAGAATCAATCCCTTTGCCTCAGCTAAAGCATACACTTCCTTTGCCTCATCTCCATTAAGAACCATCGGGGTCTCACAAAGCACATGTTTCCCAGCTTCTAACGCTTGTTTTATATAGTGGTAGTGGGATAAATGAGGTGTAGCTATGTAAACAGCATCAACGGCGTTATAGAAGTCGTCTAATACAGGATACGCAACAACTTGTTCGTTTTTTGAACTAAGCTGGTGTGCAGCATCTAAATTAATATCATAGGCTGCAACCACTTCCACTCCGCTCACTACCCCTGCTTCCTTGGGGAAACGATTTGCAACACGCCCACAGCCTATAATACCTACCTTTACAGTAGTTGTAGATTCTGCTCGAAGCATGGTAGAACTGATACCTTCTGTTCTTGGAAGATATACCACCTTACAATACTCATTCAGATAGTCAAAGTGTCCCTCCCAGTCAGAACCTACTGTAAATATATCTATATCGTATTTTTGAATGTCATCGATTTTCTGACCGAGATAATCCTCTATAATAACTTCGTCTGCTAATCCAGTGTCTTTAACAGCCTGAACTCGTTCAAGCACATTGTTACGAACGTTTAACTTACCTCGCTCTTTGTCAAAGCTATCACTCGTAACACCAACAATAAGGTAATCACCTAATTCTTTTGCTCGTTTAAGTAAATTAATATGCCCTTGGTGTAATAGGTCATATGTACCATATGTAATAACTTTAATCATTAATATCAATTTTAACTAACAAACATTATAAACATCTATACATAAAAAGATAAAGTTGTCTCTACTTTATCGAATACTCCTTGCATTTTTAGCCCTCAGTAAAAAAATGATATATAACCATAGTGCATACTTAAATGGCCCAAGAATCATACTACGCGGTATATAAAACATATAACCAATGTAATATAAAGCAAAACAAAATAAAAACAAAGAAAAGTGTTTGTCATCAAATAGTATTATCTCAAAATAATGAAGTATTACCCCAAACAAAAACATACCTATTATAATCCCAACAATACCGCCATCAAGATACAAATCTGCGATGCAACTTGAACCATTTCCATATAAGACCCAATCGCCCTGGATGTAATGCGAAATAATAGAAGACGATTTTTGAGGTAAGTTTAATAAAGGCTCCACAAAAACAGAAGAGAAAGGAATTGCTGCGAATAAATAACTTAATTGCAATTTACCGTAATTAAAATCATCCTTACTTGGAACATTTGCAACTGAATAGGCCAAACAATTATATGATCCTGATAGTTCTTCAGTTGATTCCAAAAAAGATTTCTTCTTCTCTTTATCTGTTCCTGCAATAGTTCTCTCAATTCTTTCAATAATCGTATTATTTGAACGATATTGCTTAGTATCACCCAAAAAAGAAATGAACAAAACACCAATAATAAAAAGAGGAGCCATATATTTAATCTTTAGATTCCTCCTTGCAACTGTCAAATATGAAAATAAAATTGTTGTAAAAGTAAAAATCAAAGGACCTCTATCTCCTGTATTTAATATAATTAACAAATATATTATAATAACAACTATCTCACCTTTATCGATAGATAAAATATAATTTTTTATACTGGATCCAACTAAGGTTTTGTCAAATCTTCTATTAATACTAAATTGTACAAAATATGCAATTATAAATAAATTTATCCAAGCGGTCAAATAATTATATAAAGAAGCCTTTTCTATCATACTCTGACCATACCCACCCATCAAAATTTCATTTGGGACAAATAGTATCACCATAATCAAAAGTAGGAAAGAAATGGCTATAAAAATTTTAGGTGAAGATACATAATTAATAATGTTATCTGAATTACGTATAGTTTTTCTGATTTTTGTAAAATATCCTAAAACAAAAGAACACAAACCGACAAGAGATAATCTAACACAAGTAGTCATATCCATTGCAGATCCGATTTGAATATAATCCAAATTGTAGCCTAGAAGAAAGTCTATTGGTTTTTGAAAGAAAACAATGCAATATGCAACAATAAAAAAATGAGAGGGTCGTATCTTAAAAAAATTAATAGACTTTTCATCAGGTTTAATAAAACAGAACACCAAAGATATTACCAGCCCTATAAAAATGCAAGTAACAATTATGATAGGATTAAAGCCTGGCGTTTGATAAATCCCGCAGGATACTGTCAAAACCAAACATACAAAAAATAAAACTTTACTTAAAATATTATTCATTGGAACATCTTACTTTTTATAGAAATTCCCAATCGTGGAAGTTCAATCAAATAATAAATTGCTATTATAATCGTATTAATTATTATAGAAAATGAAAGACTTTTTGAAAAAGTATAGAGACCCCACACTAATGATGCAAGCACACAAACAGGAGCAATTGATACCAATTGTCGCCAAATACTCAAAAAGAAAGATTGTTTGGTTAAATTACAATAAAGATATGAATTTACTATATATCCCCAAAAAGCACTTAAGACATATGCATAGAGAATAAGATGAGGAGACAAAAAAATTGAAATAAATATAAATAGACATCCCGTTATACGTTTCAACAACGTGTAAAAAAACAGCTCTTTAACATCGCCCAATGACTTTATAAAATTTCTATTTATTGATTCAATAATCATAAAAAAACCAGCAACCACCAAAAGAGACAAATAAGGAGCGGCATATTCCCATTCTTTTCCATAAAGTAACAAAATAATCTCTTTTGAATATACACCAAGTATTATTAACGCTGGCGTAATAACATTTGGTATTATTTCTTGCAAGGACTGCGTTTCTTTTTTAAATGCGTCTATATCATTTCTTATTTTTGATAATATTGGGTATGCAGTATTATTAATAGTGACCATTATTGATGAGGACGATGCTTCTTCTAATTTTTTGGCTTGAGCCAAATAACCCGTTTGAGTAACATTAAAAACCTTACCAAAGATCGAAGTCAATAAATTCTCATAAAAAGAATCGACAACACAAGTAATAGTAGTATAGAGACCAAAACCGAACATTCTCTTGAATGAAAGCATGTCAAAACTAATAGGGAACCTATATTTTGCCATCAATACATATCCAATTGTCATGAAGAATGTATGTAACAACTGATAAGCTACCAATGAATAAACTCCAGCACGATTTATAGCCAATCCAATAGATATGAGCGCAGCTAGACAAACACTAACTATTGTAACAGCTGAAATTTGTTTAAATTTTAGTTTATACAAAAGAATATTTTTGGGTACCAACCCTATAGCATTAATGATTATACAGAATGAAACAAGTCGAGTTACTATAGAAAGGTCTTCAATATTATAAAAATCTTCTACCAATGGAGCACAAAGAAACAACAGCAGAAACAAAAAAACACTTATGGCAATATTAAAACAAAAAATTGTTCCGCAATTCTTCTTATTTAAATCCTTCTCCATCATTAACGCCCCTCCCATTCCAGAATCTGAGATGGTATTTGAGACAGAAATAAATATAGAAATTACCCCGATTGTACCAAAGTCATCTGGGGTCAATATTCTTGCAAGAACTATATTTGTTATCAAGAATGTTACCTGAGATCCAAATCTTCCTGCAAAACTCCAAATATATGATGTAGTATTCTTCATTTATGCTACTACAGTTTCACTTCATATTTCCTTTGTGTTAAAAAAACTATTTCTAATATAAACTGTATAAACAGCTTTTATTGTTTCTTAGCACAATAATTTATTAAACTCAACCCAATTAGGATAATTTTCCTTTACAACTTTTGCAGGTGTACCAGCTATCACAACATTCTCGTTAGAAAAACTTCTATTAACAGTAGCATTAGCTCCTATTGTTACATTATTACCAATATGAATGCCTCCAAATAGCACTGCACTTGGACCAATGTAAACATTGTCTCCTATACATGGTGCTTCTTTATTGCCACCACTTGCTCCTATGTTTGTACAAACATGCAATCTACAATTTTTACCTATACTAGCATTTCGATTAACTATTACAGGACCAATATGAGGGAGAGCTAAACCTGGTCCGAAGACATTTATTGGTATAGAAAAACCCGTTTTCAACCCCAATTTTCTAATACGCATTAAATAGTAGTACTTAAATAATTGATTAAATGGTGATTTTACATTTGTATAATATTCTGCTTTTCTTAAATAATACAAGTATTTAATTATTGGATTCGGAAAAAAAAGAAATTTCAATTTAAACAACAATGTACTATCTTTTTGTCCATTCATTATTCTATCTTGATGAATGTAAGATATTAGGTCTACTTTCGATTTTATCATAAAATTACTTCTTTACAAATTTATCTTCTGGCAAATTAAGGAGATATAATCTTTTTTCTTTCGGTGTGAGTCTTTTTGTGTTCAAGTTAAATTTTATATTTTTAGCAACATAATCATCTGTTGAGCAAATTATCCTAGCCGGATTACCTGCGACAACGGAATACGGGGGAACGGATTTAGTAACTATACTACCACTTGCAACTAGCGAACCATATCCCACAACTACGCCAGGCATTATTTGAGCCCCAGACCCAATATAACACCAATCTTCGATAACAATTTTCCCAAATGTATCGAATTCTGGATATTTCCATCTTACAGCATGCCCGCCACCATGACATAATAAAGAAACACCTCTAGTTATTTGAACATTGTTGCCTATACAAATTAGATATGGTTCTGTTCCCCAATCCCTTATATTAATCAGACAATTATCACCAATATGAACCCCTAAATACCTTGCATATGATTCAGGGGATGAAAAACGTTTCCGCAATTCCAAACTCAATCTTTGTAAAATATTATTTAATCGCATAAACTGATGTCCAAAAATTACACCTATTTAATAAAAGTATCTATATTGGAGATATCACCTCACTGTCATTAGTATGTATTTCTATCTTTTATTAGTATTCATAATACATTTACTATCTTTTCAGCTCGACTTTATTTCTCACCAATTCTTGTATACACGAAGCCGTTCTCTTCGAGTTCCTGACGGTCGTAGATATTACGTCCGTCAACAACTACATTGCCGGTCATCACCTTCTTGATGACATTCCACGAGGGCATACGGAACTGATGCCACTCGGTCATCAGGGCGAAGACATCGGCACCATCGGCGGCATCGTACATATTCTTGCAATAGGTGACGACATCGCCTATGCGACGTTTGCATTCGTCCATGGCAATAGGGTCAAATACTCTAACGGTAGCTCCATCCTTCAGCAGTTTATCGATGACGATGAGGGCAGGAGCCTCACGCATATCGTCGGTCTCGGGCTTAAAGGCCAAACCGATGATGGCAATTGTCTTTCCTTTAACATCGCCTACTGCATTGATTATTTTATCGTAAACGATTGACTTCTGCTTCTCATTCACGCGCTCAACAGCTTCAATCACTTCCATGTGGTACTCATTGTCAAGTCCGGTGTGTACAAGTGCTTTTACATCTTTGGGGAAGCATGAGCCACCATAGCCACAGCCGGCATAGAGGAACTTGGAACCAATACGAGAATCGGTACCAATGCCCTTGCGTACTGAATCTACGTTTGCGCCTACGCGCTCACAGAGATTAGCAATATCATTCATGAAGCTGATACGGGTTGCGAGCATTGCATTGGCTGCATATTTTGTCATCTCGGCACTGGGAATGTCCATGAAGATGACACGGAAATTCTGGAGCATGAGCGGGCGGTAAAGGCGCGTCATCACCTCTTTTGCCTTCTCGCTCTCAGTACCAACAACAACGCGATCAGGACTCATGAAGTCCTTAATTGCTGCACCTTCTTTTAAGAATTCTGGGTTGCTGGCTACATCAAAAGGAATATCCACACCTCGTTTGTCAAGCTCTGCCTGAATAGCTGCCTTTACCTTTTTGGCAGTGCCTACGGGTACTGTTGACTTGGTTACGAGTATAGTATATTTGTTGATGTTCTGGCCGAACTGGCGGGCCACCGCCAAGACATATTTCAAGTCAGCACTACCATCTTCATCAGGAGGTGTGCCTACGGCACTAAAGACTACTTCAACGTCATCGAGAACCTCCGTGAGGTCAGTAGTGAACTTCAAACGTTCAAAACCTACGTTACGCTTTACCAGTTCCTCCAATCCAGGTTCATAAATAGGCATAATGCCATTTTTCAGTTTCTCTATTTTCTGAGCATCTACATCTACACACGTTACATGTGCTCCCATTTCTGCGAAACAAGTTCCGCTTACTAGGCCAACATAGCCTGTACCTACTATTGCTATATTCATATTTTTAATTTTTAGTTTTTTCTAAAAGGGAACAGGATTATCAGAGATTATTGAACCTTTAATTTTTATGAGAGACCCTGATGAGAGCCTGCCCCCATACATAACGATTTTTTATATTCGCTGCTTCACAGCAGTATTAAGTTGTTCTTTGTACATGAACTTGCAAAGCAAGATAATCAACGAAATCGCCTTTTGCATTGCGTTCCGTGCTAGTTTCTGGTGTAACAATCGGTGTTACCTCTATATCAGATACTATCTTGCTTAGATATTCACAGACCGCCCTTTCCAAATCATCCTTGCTACCCGGAAATGGAGTAATACAATCCACCTGCAACAATGGATACTCACCCACGTTATTTTGAAGGAAGGGCACTAATGTGTCTGGTCTATTGAATTGTCCTTTGTTGTATATCAGAGTGAACATCTTGTATATTTTATAGGAGCCAGGCTCCTGTCAGATAAACAATCCTGCCGGATGTATATCGGGCAGACACCTATCTTTCGAGTGGAAGGCTTATCTGCACAAGTGCAGATGTGCCTGGAACGATATTCTGTCTAATGTTAAAAGTTAAAATGCTATATGACTGAAGCCAAGCTTCTGTCATTAATCCCTCTTGAAGATATCTCGTGTATAGACTTTGTCTATCACGTCATCCAAGCAAGAGTCGTACCTATTTGCAATAATCGCCTTACTCTGCTCTTTAAACTTCGCCAAGTCATTCACCACCTGCGAGCCAAAGAACGATTCGCCATCGGGTATCGTTGGTTCGTAGATGATGACCTCGGCACCCTTGGCCTTGATGCGCTTCATGATGCCCTGGATGGCGCTCTGGCGGAAATTATCGCTGTTAGACTTCATGGTGAGGCGGTAGACACCAATGACGCAACGCTGCTCGCGGTTGGCATCCCACTGGCTGCTGGCCTCGTAATAGCCGGCCTTGCGCAGCACCTCGTCGGCAATGAAGTCCTTACGTGTTCGATTGCTCTCGACAATGGCAGTCATCATGTTCTGAGGAACATCGGCATAGTTGGCCAGCAGCTGCTTGGTGTCCTTAGGCAGACAGTAGCCTCCATAGCCAAACGAAGGGTTATTATAGTGTGTACCAATACGCGGGTCAAGGCCTACACCAGAGATAATGGCCTGAGAGTCGAGACCCTTAACTTCAGCGTATGTATCAAGTTCGTTGAAATATGATACTCGAAGAGCCAAATATGTATTGGCAAAGAGCTTTACAGCCTCGGCCTCAGTCATGCCCATGAACAGTGTGTCTATGTTCTCCTTAATAGCACCCTGTTGCAGTAAAGCAGCAAAAGTCTTTGCCTTTTCTTCAGCTTCGGGATTGCCTATTGCTGTGATAGCGGCATTCTCTTCGTCCCACTTCTTGTTGCGGTCAGCGGGCAAAATCTTCGGATAGCCAACAATAATGCGAGAGGGATAGAGGTTGTCATACAGTGCCTTGCTCTCACGCAGGAACTCAGGCGAGAAGAGCAAATTGAACTTCTTTCCCTTCAATTCCGGATCTGTCAAGAACTTCAAGGCGTACTTGACATAAAGCGAGCGGCAATAGCCCACAGGGATAGTGCTCTTGATAACCATCACGGCATCGGGATTGACGCTCAGAACCAAATCAATCACATCTTCGATATGATGGGTATCGAAGAAGTTCTTCTGTGGGTCATAGTTCGTGGGGGCTGCAATGACTACAAAGTCGGCATCCTTGTAGGCTGTTTTTCCGTCAAGAGTTGCTGTAAGGTCTAATTCCTTCTCTGCCAAATATTTCTCGATGTAATCATCCTGAATGGGAGAAATCTTCTTATTTATTTTCTCCACCTTTTCTGGGATTACATCTACTGCCACTACATGATTGTGTTGCGCTAAAAGCGTCGCTATGCTCATGCCTACATAGCCTGTTCCTGCTACTGCTATATTCATACCATTTATATATTTATCTTGTTTTCAAATTAGTCGTTCCAATTTTAATTTATGTCAGAATCACTGCTCCTGTCATTCGTTTTCTATCGTGAAAATGGGGCAGGATAAACAGTACTTGTAGAAATAAACTAATCAATGCCCGCCCACTGCCTCACGGTAGTATATCGTTATTTGCTTTTATAAATGCACTTGGTGAACCAATAAGATTACGATGGTGATACAATCCCATGATAATGACCGGTTGAATTTTATTCGACCTTTTCTCGCCATGCCATAGTCCAAACGAGTTTGGCTCTGGTCATTTGGCTTAACGAAAAGGTTCTATATCTTCCTTTGTAACTTCCAATTGCAGACGAAGTAGTTCTACTATCATATCCATATTGCGCATTTCATCACAAGAAATTTTGCTCATCACAAACTCACGAAGGATAAAATTGATTGCCGCATCATTGATAGCATCACTATATCCAAAAGGCTTCAGCCATGCCCTCATCTCCTCTATCGTATGAACACCACCCTTCAGGATTTCCTCTTTCAATGGCTCCGTCACTTGACTATTGTCTTCCTCCTTCGCACCTCGGCCATCCTTGAGCAAGCTCAAATGGTGCTCGGTTTGGCGTCGGTTATCTTGATATTCTTGATTTTTGTTTCTTTGAATACCATGTCGTTTTTTCAGCTTCAGTATCTTGACTGGTGTCAGGCTCCTGTCATAATCCTAATCAAAGTTCTCCAGAACAATTATCACTTCGTATCGTGGATTAAGTTGGATCATAATATTCACACGGAAAAAAGTAAGCAGAATGATAAGTTGTGGAACTTATTGCATTTTATCAAAAATGGCAATCACCTCTGCTAAGTCTCTTAACCTTGCTTCTCTGTTTCCATGATAAACATTCCAGTTGTCATCAACATCACTTTTAACTCCTTCCACCAAATTTTGGATAATAGGATTATCTTTATAATCTGTAATGATGCCATCTGCAACAATTTCCACTTCATGATGATACTCTTTCCCTATCGCCCTGAGTTCATCGCTTATTGTATTAAGTTTACGTTGAAACTCTTCCACGTATTCCGCATCATTGCAGCCTACATAGCTTTTCACGTGGTCAAGAAGTTCACTATACTTCTCATTCCATTTTTCTTTCAGGCTCTCAAGCCCCTTTATTTTGTTTTCAATATTTTCGACTTTGTCGTTCATTTTCCAGAATTAATTATTTATCCTCTTTTAACCAATCTGCAACTTCTTTGGGCAAATAATAAGAAGCCCAAGGGGAGTTTGTTATATTAACAACCATCAATCGCTCGTTGTTTTGAAGAGGATATTTGGTATTTAAAGAATCTCTTATCTCGGCAGTCGTTTTATCTGATGCCTTAACACACCATGTTGTATTAGTGATTCGAGCCCATAAACCATATTCCTTGATATAATTTACCATTGCAAGACTGCGATCACTATCCGCCATCTGAAATGTTATCAAGTATAAGTTCATTGTTCTTGCGATGATTTATAATAGTAACCAACAATAAAACCTAATATGCCAGACAATGCCCCTATGACCCCAACTAAGGTATCTTTCAAATCGCCTAATGTGGCATTTACCATGATAGCATATACAAAACAGAGGAAAAGTATTGCAAAAAATCCCAGAACAAACAAGATTGCCATCTTACTTCGTGTATGTTCTTTCTTTTCGGGATTTCCATCTGCAGCATTACCTACATCCTGAAGATCATGTACCGCGTTAAGCTCAGAAGATGTACCATCCCCTGTTTGAAGAACTTCATTCTTTACCTCTGGCGATTCAGCAACATCGCCTAACATATTATTAGCATTTGTATCACTCATAATTCAAATGTTATTGGTGAACAATAGTAAGACTATCGTTATGAGTACTGTCACCTTCCACAACGATCTCTTTATTCTTACTTTCTGTAGCAGATTGAGTACTATCAATCACACAAGCATTGCACCCCTTCAGCGAAAGAATTACAACAACTGATAAAAACATTATCAACAGTATAATATTAACCTGCTCGTCATAACGATGCGGGCTTTTAAATCGTGGTGTATTTGAAGTATCATTCGCCATAGACAGTTTTCTTAATTGTTCTCCTATAGTATTTGTTCTGACTGGCAGTATCGAACTGCATCACTTAGCGACCACCTGTGCAATCAGATATTTGTTTCAAGTCATTAGCCAGAAGCCATGCTCCTGTCATTTTGTTGTCGATTTTGTTAAAGAATGTTTATGTATGTGTATTTTTGTTTTCAGCAAAATTCCTGTCTCTTTTGCCTTGCCTCAAATTTTATCTTGACACCTTCCGACCCGATTATTCCGATTTCCGCTCCGATTACCTCATCACCACCGTAATAGTCCCTTTCCTGAACCGCCTCTTTCTTAACACTTGTTCACCATTCCGTATAAAACTTTCTTAAAGCTATTGCCTGTTTGGGTAAAAATGGCTACCTTTGCATAGAAATGAGCAGGAAAGGCTTAATTTCCCGGATGTCTGATGAATGTCTGATGAAAGGCAAATCGGGTTTGCCGTATTTCTATGAGTATCAGGCCGGTACGCGGAAGTTCACATTAGCCAGGTAATCCATTTTTCCGTCATTCCGCCCCCTATGCCTTGTCCAGCACCTCATACACCGAGTTATTACTCTTGTATTCCGGAACTATCTCCTTCATTTTCTTCACCGTAGCCATATTCTCAAAACCCTTGGCTGTATCTATCAGTTCTTCAATACTCCGATTTACTTCATCATAGTCATATTGTCGAACCTCCGCTATACGAATCTTCTCATGGAATGAAGGCTTTGTTCCTTCCAACTCATTCAGCACTTCTTCATACAGTTTTTCTCCTTGGCGAAGTCCAGTTATCTTAATCTTCACATTCTGTGCGCCTGACAGTGCTATCATTCGTTTAGCAAGGTCGATGATCTTCACCGGCTTACCCATATCGAAAACAAATATCTCACCGCCATTTCCTTTCGTACCTGCCTCCAACACCAACTTACAAGCCTCTGGTATCAGCATAAAGAATCTCACAATCCTCTCATCCGTCACTGTCACTGGACCGCCATTCTTTATCTGCTCCTTGAACAAAGGTATAACCGACCCATTAGATCCAAGCACATTTCCAAATCTTGTTGTCACAAACTGACATGAATTCTGAGCATTGTTCAAACTCTGTACATATATCTCGCATATTCTCTTCGAACATCCCATCACGTTCGTCGGATTCACTGCCTTGTCAGTACTTACCATCACGAACTTCTTCACACCATATTTAACCGACAAATCAGCAATCACCTTCGTGCCGTGAATATTATTCAGCACCGCCTCGCTGGGATTGTACTCCATCATCGGTACATGTTTATACGCTGCTGCGTGAAAAACATAGTCTGGCCGATATTCATTAAAAATCCTATCCATTCTATGCTCATGGCAGATACTTGTCACAATCACCTCCGTCTTGATGTCAGGAAACTTATCCGTCATCAGCATCACATCATGCTGCGGTGTTTCTGCCTGATCAATCAATACCATAGTGGCAGGCTTATAAATGGCAATTTGGCGCACCATCTCTGAGCCTATACTACCAGCGGAGCCTGTAATCAGGACTCGTTTGCCCGTTAGCATCTTGCCCACAGAGTCCATATCAACAACAATCTCAGAACGAGGAAGCAGATCCTCCACTGACACCTCTTTCAACTGTACGTCTTGGAAACTTTCCTCTGAGAGTTCACCATCTTTCACAATGGCCTCCTTGGCCTGTTGTGCCATGAATATCTTAACGCCAGCCTTTATCAGTACATCTTGCATCGTCTGATTGTTCCGGAAGTCATCCAACCTCAGCGGACTTACCAACACAGCATCAATCTCTTCCTTCTTGATTATTGATTCTATGTCATCTTCTACATTGTACACCTTCTCGCCCATCAATCTTAGGTGCTTTGCATTTGGATCGTGCGAGATAAAGCCACAAAGAATGAACTTTCTTGGATTCTGGCTTCTGATGTTCTTTGCAATTCCAATGCCCCCTGTTAATGCACCGTAAATCAAAGCCCGCTGTGCGCGCTTGTCCGATATGGTCACATCAAACAACGTCTTTACAACCACTCTCACGCCCCCCATCAACAATGTCGACAAGACGAATGCCATCACGGTCTGTGTCTGATTCAGAGCCGCCAATGCTTGTATATTCTCATGTTCAGCTACCCACGATACGACGAGAGCCAATACCATCGAAAGCCCATTAGCATACGTCACCCGCATCAGGTCTACAAAAGATGAATAGCGTACAATCCCTGAATACGTACTGAACAACTTTGCCCCAATGCAGCTCAGCACGGCATATGCTAAAGCGGTATATAATATGGCGAAGCGCTCCTCAAACATCACGCCCGTTCTATTGAACACCCAATAGATGCCCAACACCGACAGGAACACTATCAATAAATCAAAGAGCAATAGACACCAATATGGCAGAGCACTCTTTGAAAAGTACCAATGTATCAGTTTACTTAACATATCTCCACGAAAAATATCAGTTTACTTAACATATTTCCACATAAATACCATTAGCCTATACATCCCATATCCTATCATGCAACCTAATGTATTATGCATCACATCATCCACTTCAGAAAATCCACGATGAAGTATAAACTGCAAGACCTCTATCGATACCGATATACCCAAACCGATCAGAATCGCTTTCCGCCATGCACCATTACCCCTTAACAGTGAACCCAATAGTATTCCCACTGGCACAAACACCACCACATTCATGATATTCTCTGGTAACAGTTCCACTCTCCCTTCTAATATAGCTTTGTAGCTCCAAAATGGATGAAAGTCATATCGTCTTGTCTCACCTGTCATTCTAAAAACAACCGTAGAACAAAACAGAAGGGACACATATTCTATCAACAAGAGTACAGCAGTATAGCGGAGACCTGTCTTGATGCCTTTCCATGCGACAAGCAGTACCACACCTAAGCAGAATACCGACAGCAATCCTTCATATAAATATGGTGGGATATCATGATACAGAATGCTGATATATTCTCCGAACAGTTCCTTCATACCTTTAACTGTATTTCCACTATCAGATGCTTTTCGTTGATAAGCACACCATAATCGGTAGTGGTTTTAATACAATCTTCGCAGAGCGTTGTAAGGTATATGATTTCTGGATTGTCTTCCTTAACGACATGAACAGCTCGTAGTTCATTCTCCGCACATATACCAAGGCAGAACTTGTTCCAGCACTTTGCCTTTTCCATCATCCTGTCCTCCCACCTCTGCAGGTCTTCCCTGCTCGCCGTTTTCAATATTTTGATTTTAACGTATCCCATTTATTCAACCGTAACAGATTTGGCCAAGTTTCTTGGCATATCAACATTCATTCCTTTCTTAACAGCTATATGATAAGCCAGAAGTTGAAGAGGGATGACACTTAACAGCGGAGCCAGGAAGTTCTCTGTATGGGGGAGTTCTATGACTTGATCAGCTATTTCCTTGACTTGCTCATCACCTTCGGTAACAATAGCGATAATTCTACCACCACGAGCCTTTACCTCCTCCATATTGGAGACAATCTTTTGGTATTGCTGGTGATGGGTAGCAATGAAAAGGACTGGCATTTCTGCATCTATCAAGGCAATTGGGCCATGTTTCATCTCTGCTGCAGGGTAGCCTTCAGCATGGATATAGCTGATTTCCTTCAACTTCAAAGCACCTTCCAAAGCAACAGGGAAGTTCCAGCCTCTACCCAGATACATGAAGTTATGGGCATAAGTGAACGTGCTGGCTATTGTTTCTATCTTGACATTCTGCTCCAAAACCTTGGCAATCATGCCAGGAATCTTTGACAGTTCCTCAGTATAGTGTGAAAAATCCTGATCAGTAATGAAGCCTTTCTCGTGACCAAGGGTCAGAGCCAGCATCGTCAGGACTGTCAACTGGCCTGTAAAGGCTTTGGTGGATGCTACGCCAATCTCAGGACCGACATGGATATAAGTACCGGTATCAGTATTGCGAGCGATACTACTGCCTACAGCATTGACAATGCCAAAGACAAAGGCGCCCTTGCTTCTTGCGAGTTCTATGGCCGCTAATGTGTCAGCGGTTTCTCCACTCTGGGAAATAGCTATCACCACATCATCCGTATGGATAACGGGATTACGGTATCTGAACTCACTGGCATATTCTACCTGAACAGGAATCCGGCAGAAGGTCTCAAAGAGTTGTTTGCCAATCAAACCGGCATGCCAACTGGTGCCACAGGCCACAATAATCAAGCGGTGGGCATTCATCAGCTGGGCCCGATATTGCTTAACGGCAGAAAGGTTGATGCCATACTGGATATTCTCAGGTTCAATCTTCAACCGCTTGTCCATAGCCTCCAAACGACCGCGCATGCAGTCTTCCAAGCACTTGGGTTGGTCGAAGATTTCCTTTAACATGAAGTGTGGGAAACCGCCCTTATCAAGCATCTCCAGGTCAACATCAATCTCCTTGACATCAACATCCACCTTCTCTGCCTGAAGATTAGAGATTTCCATCACCTTGCCACGTTCTATCTTAACGATTTGTTCATCGTCCAGATAAACGACATGGCTGGTATATTCTGCAATGGGTGTGGCATCAGAGGCTACAAAGAACTCTTCGTTATTCTTTCCGACACCTACAACCAGTGGGCTACTCTTTCTGGCTGCAATCAGAACTTCAGGATTACGTTTGTCTACTAATGCTATAGCGTATGCACCAATCACCTTATTCAGCGCATAGCGGACAGCACTGATGATATCGCACCCATACTTCTTCTCGTAGTATTCAATGAGTTGTACCAAGACTTCTGTGTCAGTGGCACTATTGAAATGGTAGCCTTTGGCTTGCAACTGCTCACGCAGAATAGCGTAGTTCTCAATGATACCATTATGTACCAATGCCAGATTGCCACTCTCTGACTCATGGGGGTGTGCATTAGTTACCGATGGCTCACCATGGGTTGCCCAACGGGTGTGAGCAATGCCAAGTGTTCCCTCGCAGTTCTTATCTTTGGCCGTCTCTTCAAGGTCGCTCACCTTTCCCTTGGCCTTATAGACATTCAAGTTACCGTCATTCAGCAGGGCTACGCCTGCAGAGTCATAGCCTCGATATTCAAGTCTATGAAGACCGTTAATCAGAATGGGATATGCTTGTTTGGTACCTATATATCCAACTATACCACACATATAATCCTAAAAAATCTTTTCGTTGTTTAGTTCTTATTTTTTCTCACAGATATCACGGATAACACGGAAATTATTTGTAACCGTTGAGAACTCTATGGATTGCATTATTTAATATGTCGTCGACATTGAAGTTGACCAGTATTCCCAAATGGAGGTTCGTCAGGCGCAGATAGGTAAGGGTCTGCTTGAAGAACACGTCTTGAAGCTCCTTGACGGATTTAAGTTCAATGATGACCTTATCTTCAACGAGCATGTCAAGACGGAGGCTTGTGCTCAACAGTTGACCATCATAATGAATGGCGACTTCCTTCTGACGCTCAACTTTCAAGCCTCGTTTCTGAAGTTCATAAGCCAATGCTTCTTCATAAACTGACTCCAACAGACCGGGGCCTAATGCCTTGTATACTTCATAGATGGCTCCACGGATCTGATAGGATATGTCGTTTTCGGTCATTGTTTTATTGTCTCACAGATATCACAGAAACAACAGAAATTATATACTGAACACGAATTCTCTGACGAGCAGAGTGTGGCGTTGCGAAATCTCGAATCGAACGAATGGCTTTTATGAAAGACTTGGCAGGTTTAATGCCTCCAGTAGTTTATTTCGGTTATAGTATGACGGTTATCGGGTATCGTGGAGCGGTTAGCGCATTTCAGCAAAGGGACATTATAACAACATCATCATGGATGTTAGCAGGAAAGTCACCTGCATTAAAAGTCATAAGTTTGTCACAACCATGCTTCAATGCCAATTGGTACTGACAGCTATCCTCAATATCACTATACGAAACATCGTTTATGCCACTTAGCAATGTCTCATTGTCATGCTCAGCTACTGTGAACAAGCTGAGCACCTTGCGCATCACATCGCGTGTTTGTTCTATCGCAGCCTGACGACTCTGCTGAAGGTCTTTACGAAAATACTTATCAACCACAAAAAGCATGGTATAAAAGCCACCCACTGACATTAAAAGAGTGGTTTTGGCAGCTATTTCTTTAGCTAGAGCCTGCTTTGCTTCTGCATAATGCTCACGCTGAAGCACAAAGTCTAGAATGACGTTTGTATCAACTAAAACTTTGGATTTCTTCCGACTTTTTCTCACCATAGCATCAGTAAAGCGAGTTTCGTTCTGCTCATCCGGCTTATCAATAGCGTTCATATTCCGTACTTTTCTGTGTAAGCCTCTTCTCTCAACTGTTCTATCGAGGTCTTTGCCGGCCTTAATACCGTATCCAGCTGCAAGAAGCCTTCAGGGGTGTTCGGTAATGCCTTCAATTTACTGAGTAATTCCTCCCCCTCTATTACGCTTGCAGTCTGAATCTTGAGTTCGTGGGCGTAATCGGCCATCACCTTCTTCAGCATCCTAACCATCCACGCCTCCAAAGCTTTGTCACCGCCCAGTCTAGGCTTTACTACATCGATTACCTGGTCGTCTATACTGAATTTTAAATTATATCTGCACATATTATTAAAATAGTTTCATGTCCTAAATTACAAGTTTTATTATGTCTCGTAAACTGTCAATTTTGACGTTCAGGCTTAAAAACAACCTTTGACTTTCAGTTGTTCGCACTATGAGAACAAATCAGTTATTTCACTATTTATTTTCTCATTGTTCTTACTAATAATCGTGTTCATTAATTCCAAATAGTCGTCATATAATGGATTTCCGCCACGAATCGTTGAAGAGTATATTAATGTTGTTGTATTATAAAAACTAATTGTCAGATATGAAGCAGGAGTGATATTTCCCTTTTCTAACACGATAGTTCCTTTTTTCATGAGCAGCCTGTATTTTTCAGCTCCCATTTGCTCCCATTCATATTTATTTGAATTGGTACCATCGATCAACATCCTAGCATATTCCTTTAGATTAACTTTGACCATAAGACAATGTATTTATATAATTCGATACTTTATTTATATTATTCCTTATTCGATGTAGATTAGATATTGGAACTTCTAGTTCATAATGAATTGGAGGTTTCGCTATATATGAATGAACAGAATCAATGTCTGTTACCAAACGATTATAGATCTTATCAATATCAGCGTCCATTTGGTCGTGCAGTTGTTTATCACTCATAATAGTGGCGAGAATCTCGTTCAACTCCACCATTCGATAATAAGCCATTTCATATTTTTCAGAAGTCACATTCTCAACTATAAAATCTATGTACAATTTGGCTTTAGTCACATCTATCGTGCTTAAGGTATTTCTTATCTGAGATTTGACATAGTTTTCTGTATCTTGAGAGCGTTTTTCCACAACTGTCATCTGGTAGAAAGTGATAGACAGACCTACCAATGTCATAATTGTGCCTATATATGATATCCATTTAAGAACTGTGTCCGTTTTCTCAAAATACAAAAGACTAATAATGGATAGAGCTATAGTAATAATTGTTATTACAACTATCGATATTAACGTCTTTTGTGATTTTGTTTCTACATGACCCATTATTAAAAACTCCTTATTGGATTTTTCCTTTTACATGGGAAGCCACTCACTTTAGAAATCAGACATCTCATTATTCCTAATTCCTGTAGTCTTCACCATTTCTTTAAATCATCCTTTGTTCAGCTTGGCTGGGAGAATGCGGGATAGTACTAAGTCGACACTTGAGAGATCAGTTCGAGGGGGTTATCCGATGGTGTAGGCCAGCATGACGGCGATGGCCATGAGGATGGCGAGGACCAGCACGGCAATCTTGAGCACCTTCTCAAGGAGTTTGCGGCGCTCGATGGCGGCCAGGCTCTTCTGCTTGAAGATGGTGGCGCCATCTTTCTTGTGGTGATGGTGGTGGTGGTGATGATGTTGTTCTTCGGTAGACATGGAACTAAATATTTAAATAATAAATGTTATCTGAGGATGTTGTAGAGCAGGGATGTGAGTGAGATTAGGATGCTGGTCGCTGAGAACCAGAGGGTTGTGGTCTGACCCACTTTGGAGTTCTGTGCCTTAACCTTATTGGGCTCGACATAAATCACATCGTTCTGCTGCAGATAGTAATAGGGGGAGTTGATGATGTTGGCATCG
>Ga0265298_10003101_pt1 | contig 22332 bp, 7 predicted proteins | sample AusTroGonzalo_MG_3_FD_193486 | JGI IMG/M metagenome (GOLD analysis project Ga0265298, IMG submission 193486) | Bovine rumen microbial communities from tropical cattle in Woodstock, Queensland, Australia - Gonzalo_01 | ecosystem: Host-associated > Mammals > Digestive system > Stomach > Rumen ...
AGGGCAACTATAGGGAAGCCTACTTCTTCGGCCAAAACGTAGCGAATGCATGTGTGCAAGGCCACAATACTTCCAGTTTGAACGCGGTTGCGGCCACCCAGCGCAACTTCATCCCCAAGACCACCTTCGCGTACACGCCCGGCACTCCACCTCCACCTGTTTTCGACACCCTCACCATGTATGACGGAACCGAGACCAACAACCGCGTTCCCGCCTACGTGTACTTTTTCGATGACTTCACCCGAAGCCAGTTCGTCATTCCCGCCGCTGACCTGACCGACATGACCGGCGGCACCATCAACGGCCTGAAGTTTTACACCAATGGTGTCAACATACCATACACCACGGTAAGTACCGTTGACGTCTACCTCAAGGAAGTGGACTACACCACCCTAAGTGCCTACGAGCCTAAGGAAAGTGCGACCATTGTCTACCAAGGCTTGCTTGATTTCGAGTTGACCAATGACGGCGGCGAACTCACCATCAATTTCAACGACGATTACGCCTACAATGGCGGCAACCTGCTCGTGGGCATAGATAACCTTACCGATGCAGGCTACAAAAACATCATTTTCTATGGCCAAACCGTCACAGGTGCTTCTGGTGCTGATTCACACTTTTCCTCTTTGGAACAAGTGCCGTTCACCCAGCAAGACTTCATCCCCAAGACCACCTTTGCTTACACGCCCGGCACCCCACCACCACCACCTGACCCATGTCTTATCGCCGTCACCCCCAATGCGCCTTATATTGAAGACTTCGAAAGCCCGCAAGGCACCAATATGAATTCATCTGGCCCCATGCCTGATTGCTGGGATGGGTACAACAATTGGCTCAACCCTCATAATACATACAATAGTTCTAGCCATGGGCAACAGTCCCTTGTGTTTTATTACCATGGTGACAGTTATGCCATCCTGCCGAAGTTCAGCACGGCCATCAACCTATTGAAAATCAGTTTTTGGAAGAAATATGGCAACGGGCTGCAATTAGGCTACATCACCGCTGCCGACAATGGCGCCTGCAACACATTTACGGCCGTTGAAACCTATTACGATGACGATTGGGAATGGACACAGCATGTCACTTATCTTTCCGACGTGCCCGAAACAGCGCACCGGTTGGTGTTCAAGTGGCCGGGAGGAGGTGGAAGTTGTTACATTGACTATGTGGAAGTGACATTCTTTGACGGCTGCTATAATGTAGGCACTTTAAGCGTCAGCGACCTGACTGCCCATTCCGTCCATCTGAGTTGGGACTTGATTGACGACAGCCAGACCGAATGGAACGTGCAGGTGGCCACCAATGCCGACTTCACTGAGAATCTGGTTGAATATTTGGCCGACAGCCACGAGGACTACCTGCTGAACAACCTCGACGGCGGAACCGTTTATTATGTGCGCGTGGGGCCAACATGCAGCGAATACTGGTGGAGCAATACCGTTGTTTTTGCGACCCAATGCGATGGCCCCATCACAGTGACAGCCGATGCCCCATACACCCAAGGTTTTGAAGATGGGGTAATCCCCGATTGCTGGGACGTATATCCTACGACAGGCGATGATGCCCCGTCTGTTAGTAATATCAAACAACACAGTGGATCTTACAGCCTGGTGTTTAAGAGAACAAGAACAGGCTATGCCGTCCTGCCAGAGTTCAGCAACCCTTTGGACGAATTGCAAATCAGTTTTTGGATTGAAAACTACGACTGCCAACTGCAATTGGGCTACATTACCGCAGAGGACGACGGCACCTGCAACACCTTTACTGCCATTGCAGATTACACTGCTTCTTCTGATTGGGTTCAGTACACCAACTATCTGCTCAATGTGCCTGCAACGGCGCACCGCTTGGCGTTCAAATACATATTATTATCTGATCTGGGTATTTTATCTATTGACGATGTGGAAGTTGCCTTTCTTCCCCTCGATTGCTATCCCGTGGGCAATTTGGGTTTGGGCAGGGTGGCCTCCAACTCCGCCTACCTGAGTTGGGAGTTGATGGACAACAACCAAACCGCATGGGACGTGCAGGTGGCCACCGATGCCGACTTCACCGAGAACGTGGCCAACCTTGAGGCCGACAGCCACGAGAACTACCTTGTGGAAGGCCTCGACCCGGACACTTATTACTATGTGCGCGTGAAGCCCACATGCAGCGACGACCTTTGGAGCAGCACCGTCCCGTTCTGGACCATGCCCCCGTGCGACGGGCCAATCACCGTGACTGCCGATGCGCCTTACACGGAAGGCTTTGAAACCCCCGAAGGAACTGGTGTCGATGAGCCAGGTCGCCTACCTGCCTGCTGGGAGTCATACACAACAAGCGGTGTCGGCCCTCACAATGCAACTCCCGCGAACTCCATGTATGTTCACGGCGGTTCACAATCCCTGTCGTTCAGAAGTATTACCGAAGATGATACCTACGTCATCCTGCCTGAGTTCAGCAATCCCTTAAACGAATTGCAAATCAGTTTTTGGTTGAGAGGTTATGACCAATTACAATTAGGCTACCTTACTGCCGAGGACGAGGGCAACTGCAACACCTTTACGGCCTTCGCAGACTTAGTGGTGACTTCCACTGGGTGGACGCAGCACTTTTTCTACCTGCCCAATGTGCCCGACACGGCACACCGTTTGGCCATCAAGACTAACGAAAACTATTTGTATTGCTTCATTGACGATGTGGAAGTGTCGCTTGGTCCCGACTGCTATTCTGTGGGCAACTTGAGTGTCGGTGAGGTGTCCTCCACTTCCGCCTACCTGAGTTGGGAGTTGATCGACAACAGCCAAACCGCATGGAACGTGCAATTGGCCACCGACGAGGACTTCACCGACATTGTAGCCGAATATGAGGCCGACACCCACGAGAACTACCTGCTGGAAGGCCTCGGCATTGCAACCCAATATTATGTGCGCGTGAAGCCCACATGCAGCAACGACCTTTGGAATACCATCGACTTCACCACCTTGTGCGGGCCATACGGGATAACCCTCGAAACGCCCTACACGCAAGGTTTTGAGAGCCCCGTAGGCACTGCGTTCAATGCGTCAGGCCCGCTCCCCCCATGCTGGGAGGTCTACATAACAGGTTACTACGGCCTTTACCCCCACAACTGTTCCAGTTGGGGCCTCGGCAATACACAGTCGTTGGCGTTCTACAACAATGATTTAGCATACGCCATCCTGCCCGAGTTCAGCAATCCCATCAGTGACCTGCAAGTCAGTTTCTGGATGAAGGCCGATGACGGCGGCACACTCCAATTGGGCTATCTCACCGCCGGTGACGACGGCACCTGCAACAGTTTCACTGTCATCGCCACTTACAACAACAACAACGGCAACCTGATCCAGCATAGTACGGTGTTGGAAAATGTGCCCGCCGAGGCCGAGCGCTTGGCCTTCAGCTGGTATGGAATTGGCAGTCTCTTGCCCTGCTGCTACATTGACGACTTGGAAGTGAGCATCAATCCCAACGCCATAGCCACGCAAACGGTGGCGTTGTCGGCTGGGTGGAATTGGTTCAGCACCTACATCGAGGCGGAGGACTTGTTGGAGCAGTTGGAGGCGGGGTTGGGTGAGAACGGCATCAGCATTGAGTCGAAGGATGACGGCTTGACCGAGTTTGACGGCGAGGATTGGTTCGGAGACTTGGACGATGTTGGCATCACTAACGAGCAGATGTACTTGATACAGACGAGTGCGGCCTGTACGATACAGCTCAATGGAATACCCGCCAATGCCGCGAGCCATCCCATCACCATCAACCCCGGCTGGAACTGGATAGGTTATCCCTGCGACCAAGAGATGAACATAGCGGATGCTTTTGCCAACTTCGAGGCCGAAGAGGGTGACCAACTGGAGAGCAAGGCAGGCTATACGGAGTTTGATGGCGAGGATTGGTTCGGAGAGATAGAGACATTGACGCCCGGCCAAGGCTTCTTGTACTATTCTAATAGTGCTGTGCCGAAGACCTTAATCTTCCAAATGTCACGCAAACGGTGACGATTGCTGGCTGGCAGGCAAATGAAAAACGACCGCTCTCTGACGAGGGCGGTCATTTTTTTTCGTTGAAACAACTTTTTTTCTTGATTTAAAAAAAATATCCTTATTTTTGCGCCATATACTTGCTCTTTTACATATTTATTCACATAAAACCAATCCAACTATGACAACAAACACCATCATCAGAATGGCGGCCATAGCTGCCTTGATTTTCAACATCGGCTTCACACGAGCCGAGCAAGTCACGGACTCCATTCCTCATCATTGCTTATTAATGTAGTTAAGCAGCAATACGCCTTCCACATTCAATATTTCGGCATCTACATGCGCGAAATAGGGCATTGAGTCTATTTATGCCCTCAAGAAAACTATATTAATCAATAAAAACACTAAACTATGAAAAGTTTTTTCCAAAATCAAAAAGGAGTTTTCGCCCTCCTCCATGCCTTCTGCTTAGGCTCGGGAACGGCGTTCAGTAGGAAGGGAGGGAAGAGCCTCGCCTTCATGATGCTCTTGCTCTCTTTCACTTTGGGAGTGAAGGCCAATCCAGTTGATGTAAGACAAGCCCGCGAAGTTGGAGCCAAGTTCATCAACGCGAACACGGCCATGAAAGTAACCCCTGACAACGGCCTGCATTGGGTTACCACCTATCAAACAGCTAACAATGACGCGGCTTTTTATGTATTTGACACGCCGAAAGGCTTCGTTATCGTGGCAGCCGACGATTGCGCCACACCTATCCTTGGCTATTCTGAGGAGGGGCATTTCGGTTTGGACAACATCCCTGTTCAAATGCAAGCCTATTTGCAGGGTTTTGTTGAACAAATCTAGTATGGCATAGATAATCATCTGGTTGCTGACGAAACCACTGCCCGTCAATGGGAATTGGTGCAGTCTACAGGTCTCCTTAATGAGCAAAGATCCACTACGGCGGTTGCACCTTTACTGACTGATAGTTGGGGGCAAGGCTGCTACTACAACAATCTTTGTCCTGAAGATGCCAATGGCTCTTGTGGACATGTGGTTACTGGATGTGTGGCCACTTCTTTTGCCCAGATTCTTCACTATTGGGGATATCCTGCCACAGGAATGGGATCACACACCTATACACCTACGGGCTATCCCACACAGACGGCCAATTTTGGAGCTACCACTTACAATTGGGCTAATATGCCAAACAGCCTTAGTTCATCATCCTCTTCAACCCAAGTCAATGCTGTGGCTACGCTGATGTGGCATTGTGGCGTGGCCGTCGAAATGAATTATGGCCCTACTGGATCAGGAGCATCTTCATCCGATATTCCCTATGCATTAGTGAATTATTTCGGCTATTCTGAGAATTTATCAGTGGTTAGCAGAGATAACTATGGCAATTCTGAATGGTTGGCCTTGGTGAAAGGCAGTCTCGATTTGGCTCGTCCAGTTCATTTAAGGGGTAGTGATGAAAATGGTGGGGGTGGTCATGCTTTTGTTTGCGACGGATATAATAATAGCGACCAGCTGCATATCAATTGGGGTTGGTATGGAAACCACAATGGTTATTTTGCTGTTGGTGCATTGAATGTGTCAGGCTATGCTTTCAATGTCGGCAATGTTGCGATCATCAACATCTACCCGAATTGTACTCCTGGAAGCTATCATCAAATTACAGCAAGTGCTTCATCCGGAGGCTCAGTATCTGGAGGTGGTTCATACGGGTGTGGAAACGAATGCACTTTAACTGCTGTACCTGCAAATGGATATATATTCTGTTCATGGACTGAAAATGGGACGGTTGTTTCAACTGAATCAACGTATACTTTCACTGTATTGGAGAGCAGAAACTTGGTTGCCAATTTTGCCGCTGGAAACGGATGCACCATTGTTTTCAACTTATATGATTCGTACGGTGACGGCTGGAATGGCAATGCACTTACGGTAAGTTACAGCGATGGCTGCATAGGTAACGAGGAATTGACAATAGAGAATGGATCGTCAGCTACAATAAGCCGCACTGTTGTGAGTGGAAATCATGTTGTTCTGGGCTGGATTACTGGTGGGTGGACTAGTGAATGTTCGTTTTCGGTGAGTTATGAAGATGGTACCGTGATTTACGAAGGTTCCGACCTTAGCGGCAGCTTCTCCTATGAGTTTGATGTGAATTGCTATGGGAGTCATATTGTTTCTACAGAAGTTAATCCAAGCAATGCCGGTACTGCCAGTGGTGACGGCACCTATCAGTATGGAGAATCTTGCACAGTCTCAGCAATGGCCAATGAGGGCTACATTTTCACGAATTGGACAAAGAATGATGAAGTGGTTTCTGATAGCCCCAACTACACCTTTGTGGTGGAAGAGGATTGCACTTTGGTAGCCAACTTCTCAAAAGGACATTTTATTGGCGATGGAGGCGATGCAAAGAACTTGTATCTGCCGAGTTATAGTTACTACAACTATTCACTCACTCAACAAATTTACACCGCCGCTGAGATTGGTATGTCGGGTCTCATCAACAGCGTGTCATTCTTCAACGGTGGCGCAGAAAAGACCCGCAGCTACGATGTGTATATGGTGCATACCGACAAAAGTACTTTTGCCAACAATAACGATTGGATTGCCGTAACGGAAGCCGACAAGGTGTTTAGCGGCACAGTAACCATGGCTGCGAACACTTGGACAGCCCTTCATTTTGACATATCCTTTATTTACAACGGCACATCCAACCTTGCCCTCATCGTGGATGACAACTCTGGCAATTATACAAGTTCTCCGCACATGCAATGTCGCGTGTATGATGCCCAAGGCACTCAGGCCATCCGCATTTACAACGACTATACTGATTACGATCCGTCCAATCCCTCGAATTACAATGGCACATTGCAATCGGTGAAAAACCAAATCGTCCTTGGCATAACCGAAGGGTACTTGATTGGCGACGGAAGCGATGCGAAGAACTATTATCTGCCGAGTTATAGTTATTACAAATATTCGCTCACTCAACAAATCTACACCGCTTCTGAGATTGGTATGTCGGGTCTCATCAACAGCGTGTCATTCTTCAACGGTGGCGCAGAAAAGACCCGCAGCTACGACGTGTACATGGTGCATACCGACAAGAGCTTCTTTGACAACAACTACGACTGGATTGCGATGACGGAAGCCGACAGGGTGTTCAGCGGCACGGTAACCATGGCTGCGAACACATGGACAACCCTCCAGTTTGACATACCTTTCGTCTACAACGGCACATCCAACCTTGCCCTCATCGTGGATGACAACTCTGGCAATTATACAAGTGGTCCGCACATGCGATGTCGCGTGTATGATGCCCAAGGCAATCAGACCCTCCGCATTTACAGCGACAATAATAATTACGACCCGTACAATCCCTCGAGTTACGATGGCGTATTGCAATCGGTGAAAAACCAAATCGTCCTTGGCATCACCGAAGGACACCTGCTTGGCGACGGAGGCGATAAGCAGAACTTGCATCTGCCGAGTTATAGTTACTACAATTATTCGTTCACTCAACAAATCTACACCGCTTCTGAGATTGATATGTCGGGTCTCATCAATAGCGTGTCGTTCCTCAACGGAGGCGCAGAAAAGACCCGCAGCTACGACGTGTACATGGTGCATACCGACAAAAGTACTTTTGCCAACAATAACGATTGGATTGCCGTAACGGAAGCTGACAAGGTGTTCAGCGGCACGGTAACCATGGCTGCAAATACATGGACAACCCTTCAGTTTGACATACCCTTCGCTTACAACGGCACATCCAACCTTGCCCTCATCGTGGATGACAACTCTGGCAATTATACAAGTTCTCCGCACATGCAATGTCGCGTGTATGATGCCCAAGGCACTCAGGCCATCCGCATTTACAGCGACCATACTGATTACGACCCGTGCAATCCTTCGAATTACAATGGCACATTGGTATCGGAGAAAAACCAAATCGTCTTTGGTATCACGTCTTCAAAGGTGACACAGACCATCAATTTGGCTGCTGGGTGGAACTGGTTCAGCACCTGCGTCAAGGCTGCCAATCCCGTTGCGCTGCTTGACATGCTGAAGGCAGCTCTTGGCGAGAACGGTGTCAGCATCGAGTCAAGGAATGACGGCATGACCGAGTTTGATGGCGAGGATTGGTTCGGAGACATGGATGACGTTGGTATCTATAACGAACAGATGTATCTGATACAGACCAACGCGGCCTGCACGATACAACTGCAAGGCAAGCCTGCTAGAGCTACGAATCACCCCATCACCATCAATCCCGGTTGGAACTGGATAGGTTATCCCTGCGACCAAGAGATGAACATAGCGGATGCTTTTGCCAACTTCGAGGCCGAAGAGGGTGACCAACTGGAGAGCAAGGCAGGCTATACGGAGTTTGACGGTGAGGATTGGTTTGGAGAGATAGAGACATTAATGCCCGGGCATGGTTTCCTGTACTATTCCACCAGCACCGTGCCAAAGACCCTGATCTTCCAAATGTCACGCAAGCCGTGACGGTTGCCTGCTGTCAGGTGAATGAAAACGGCCATCTCTTTTGAGGTGGCCGTTTTTATGCGCTCGCCTTGCATTTCCTGTGATGAAAATTCCTACATTTGCGCCCTTGTTTCAAGAATAGAATTCAAACAAATCAAATACAAGTCCTATGAAAAAAGTCTTTTTTGCATTTTTTTCCTTGTTGTTCGGCTTGAGTGCCGTGGCGCAACAAAACATCCAACTGCGTTCGACCGACAAAGCCGAATGTGTGAAAAGTGACATGACGAGTCTGAAAGCCATGTTTTCGTTTTCGGGTCTTGAGACTCAAGAATTGCAAAGTGAGCGTGGTGTTTTTTCGACGCTCACCATGCCCAACACCGTCATCGGCGGCAATGAGGGCGACCCTCAGATTCCCGTCGTGAACCAACTTATTGCCGTTCCAATCGGTGCTACGCCTAATATCCGTGTGATAAGCTATTCCACAACGGATTACAATCTTGAGGAATACGGCATTCATGCCTTGTCGCCTCGCCAGCCTGATGCTTGGAAAGACGAGGATTCCGAAAACCTTCCTTTCGCTTTTAACGAAGCCGCTTATCAAGTTCAAGGACTTCGCTCGGAACCGATGGCCCGCGTTGAAGTGGAAGGCATTATGCGTGGCGTTCGAGTGGGGCAGATGAGCATTGAGCCTGTCAGTTATGACCCCGTCAACAACAGGATTCGTGTGTTCAACGACATTGAGGTGGAAGTCAGCTTCGACGGTGCCGATGCCATCGCCACAAAAGACCTGTTGGTGAAGACCTACAGCCCTTATTTTACTGACATTTACGACCAATTGTTCAATGGCCGTGCCCTCAGGGATGTTTATGATGAGCATCCCGACCTTTGGACCGCTCCCGTGAAGATGCTGGTCATTGCCAACCGCATGTTTGAAAACTGCATCCAGAACTGGGTGGCATGGAAGACCTTGAAGGGCATCTATGTGGATGTGAACTATACCGACGTTATCGGCACTACTGCTGAGGAAATCCAAAGCTTCATCCGTGAAAAGTATGCCGAAGATGCGCCCACTTTCCTGATGATTATGGGTGACCAAGCTCAAGTGGTGCCCTCTGGCATTGGAAGCAAAACCGCTTGTGTTACCGACCTTTTATATTCCAGCGTTGACGATGACCAGTTCCCCGATATGTTCCACAGCCGCTTGTCCGCCGAGACCGTTGACGAGATGACGGCCATGCTCAACAAAGGCATGGAATATGAGCAGTACACCATGCCCGACCCGAGCTATTTGAACAATGTGCTTTTCGTCGCGGGTTATGACAATACGGGTTGGGACCTTACCGTGGGCCGTCCCACCGTTTGGTATGCCACCAACTATTATTATAATGCAAATCACGGTTTCGCCAATGTCAACGAGTTCAGTCATGGCTCCTTTGACAATTGCTACACTTATCTGAACTCTGGTGTCGGTTTTGCCAACTACACGGCTCACGGCACCGAGACAAGCTGGATGAATCCGGAATTTAATATAGACGACATCAACGACTTGACCAATGAACACAAGTATTTCCTTGCGATGGGCAACTGCTGCAAAACCGGAAACTGGGGTTTTGAATCCCCCTGTTTCGGTGAAGTGATGACACGCGCCGAAAACAAAGGTGCCTACGCCTATATCGGTTCCTGTCCGAGCACTACTTGGTTCAACGACTATTATTTTGGTGTGGGTGCCACCACTCATGCCGACGGCACCATGCCCACCTACGAGGAGACCACTATGGGCTGCTACGATGCCATTTGGAGAGATGATGCCTACCATACCGTTTGCGCCATTCTTTACACTGGCAATCTTGCGGGCAATGCCGCTCGAGCTTTGGGTTATCCTGTGCATTGCAATCCGCTCTACTATTGGCAAGCCTATCACGTGTTGGGCGATGGTTCCATCATGCCTTACCGTGTGCAGCCTACCGCCAACAATGTCAGCCATTTGGACATTCTTCCTATTGGAATCGACACTTACGAAGTGGATGCCATTCCGGGTTCCTACGTGGCCATCAGCAAAGACGGCGAACTTCTTGGCACTGCGCTTGTGGGTGAATCGGGTAGGGCATACGTTTCCATTACGCCTGTTACTACGGCTTGCAATGTCACCATTTGCGTGACTGCACCCCAGCGCATTCCTTATATTGTCACCATTCCCGCTGCTACCGTCGAAGGTCCCTATATTTCGGCTGACAGTTTCACACCAACCAACGCTCATGTCGGCGATACCATTGACCTGAGTATTAATTTCAAGAATGTGGGTACGGAGAGCACTATCGCCACCACTACCATCACTTTGACTTCCGAAGATCCTAATGTCATCATAGTCAACGGCACCAATACCTTTGAGGCTTTGGAGGCTGCGGCCATTACGACCGTGAGCGGTTTCCAGTTCCAAATTGTTTCGGGTGTGGCCGATGGTGCCCATGTGACCATCCATTATGCCGCAACCAACGGTGATGCGACTTGGGAAGGCAACATTGTTGTCACTGCCAACGAAGCTGTGTTGGCTTATCAAAACATGCATTGGGATGGTGCTTTTGTCCCTGGCGAAACGGTTACCTTGACCGCTAAGTTCAAGAATAGAGGGCATTACCAAGCCACCGATGCCGTGGCCACGATGAGTTCCACCAATAGCTATTTCACTATCACCAATCCGACCATTACTGTGGGAACTATTGCGGTGGATGAGGAAGTGACTTGCGAGTTCACCGCTACCATTGCAGCCGATTGTCCAGAGGACGAACAAATCCCCGTCACTTTCACTTTGGAAGCCAATGGCGGCATTTCCGTGCAAGGCCATGAGACATTGAAGAATTCCTGCAAAGTTGTCTTCGAACTCAGTGACTCCTATGGTGACGGATGGAACGGAAACAAGTTGGTTGTTTCGTTCGATGACGGCAGCCCATCACAGGAACTTACCATCGAAAAAGGCGGCGGCGCTTTCTACGAATTGGAAATCAGTCACGGCGTTCATGTGACGTTGACGTGGCATTCGGCGAGTATGGCCAGTGAGTGCTCATTTGTCGTGAAATACGAGAACGATTTCGTGATTTATCAAACAAGTGGTACCCCCACTGGCGGTGTGCTTTACGAATTTGACTGCAACTGTGCTTTAGCCTATCAAATCTTTACGGTCACCGCTGCTCCTGACGATGAAACGCATGGCACGGTCACAGGTGGGGGCGTGTTCGATTATGGTCAAAGTTGCACCGTGACTGCCACGCCCGCCGAAGACTATTTCTTCCTCAATTGGACCCTGAACGGCGAAGTGGTTTCATACGCTCCTTCCTATACTTTCTTTGTCGTGGCCGACATGGATTTGGTGGCCAATTTCGTTGAAGGCCGTATAATTGGCGACGGCGGCGATGCGACGAGCGATTACCTCCCAAGTTATAGTTTATACAAAAACACCCTTTCCGAACAAATCTACACTGCCGAGGAATTGGGTAGCGCGGGTATCATCACCAGCATTGCATTCTATAACGGCGGCACAGCGAAGACGCGAAACTACGAGTTCTATATGAAAGCCACGTCGAAAAGCGCTTTCACTGGAAATAGAGATTGGGAAAGCATTTCCGCTTCTGACAAGGTGTTTAGCGGCAGCGTTACGATGGTGGCTAATGATTGGACGGTCATCACACTGAATCCGCCATTCTTCTATGACGGCGTGTCCAATGTAGTGCTTGTCGCTGATGACCATACTACTTCAACCAGCAGCGGTATGAAGTGCCGCGTGTTTGATGCCCCATCTCAGGCCATCCGTGTTTATAGCGAAAGCACGAACTACGACCCGACGAACACCGCGACGTACTATGGGACAATCCTGAATGTGAAAAACCAACTCCGTATCACCAAATCGGCACCATCCACTGAGCCTATCAACATCACGGTTAGTGCTGACCCCGCCCAAGGAGGCACAGTGACGGGTGGCGGCGTGTACACCTTCGGGAATGTCTGCACAGTCACGGCTACGGCTAATGCGGGCTATTATTTCATCGGTTGGACCGAAAACGATGAAATAATCTCCAATGATTTGGAAATCAGCTTTGTGGCTCTTAGCGATAGGACTCTTGTGGCCTCGTTCATCCAAGCCACGGAAGTAGGCACTGGCGAAACAACCAATAACTATTTGCCGAGTTACAGCTATTACAATTATGCCATGAGTCAGCAGATTTACACGCCCGAAGAAATTGGCGCGGCGGGAACTATCTCCTGCATTGCCTTCTACAACGAAGGAGCGGAGAGAACCCGCACGTATGATTTCTATTTGGCCACGACAGAGAAGTCGTCCTTCAGCAGCGACATCGATTGGATTACAATGGCGGAATCCGACAAGGTGTTCAGCGGCAGTGTCACCATGGCCGCCAACGCTTGGACCTTCATCGTTTTTGACACCCCGTTTGAATATGATGGCACATCCAATCTCGTCCTTGTGGCTGACGACAATTCGGGCAGCTATAACAGTTCGCCTTACATGGCTTGCTCTGTCTACAGCACAGATACAACTCAAGCCATCTATTCGTACAGTTCCATCACCAATTATAACCCGATGTCTCCTCCGACTACTTCCGGCTCCACCAGTTGGAATCCGAATGCTAATGCTGTTTTATCAGTGAAGAACCACATTCTTCTTGGTATCGAGACGGGTTCGTCTCAAGTGCAACAGACCATCACCCTTTCCGAAGGCTGGAACTGGTTCAGCACATACATTGAGGCTGACGACTTGTTGGAGCAATTGGAAGAGGCTTTAGGCGAGAACGGCATCAGCATCGAGTCAAAGGATGACGGCATGACCGAATTTGACGGCGAGGAATGGTTCGGAGATTTGGACGATGTTGGCATCACCAACGAGCAGATGTACCTGATACAGACGAGCACTGCCTGCACGATACAGCTCCATGGAACACCCGCCAATGTCGCGAGCCATCCCATCACCATCAACCCCGGCTGGAACTGGATAGGCTATCCCTGCGCCCAAGAGATGAACATAGCGGATGCTTTTGCCGGCTTCGAGGCGGAAGAAGGTGACCAGCTGGAGAGCAAGGCAGGCTATACCGAGTTTGATGGCGAGGACTGGTTCGGAGAGATAGAGACATTGACGCCCGGCCAAGGTTTCTTGTACTATTCCAATAGTGCCACGACGAAGACTTTCACTTTCCCCTCAAGCGCGAAGTAATGGTGTAGATTCCCCAAGGGGAAAGGCGTATTTTTGATTTACAAAGCGGCGGCAGGTGGCGTTTACGGTTCGTAAGCGTTGTTTGCCGCCGCTGTTAACAAAACAACATACTCCATTGACTTCGTCGAATCTTTGATTTCCCCGTCAGAGGAACCTCTGCATAATAAATGTGTCCGTTTGTAGTGCTGTCACACTGTGGCAGCCGCAGCGATAAATGACATTCGATTGCCGTGGTACGACAGCCCTATAAAAAAATTCTGTTTTTTTTATATACCGTTTTAGAATTATTGTACCTTTGTCCCCGACAAATTTCCAATACGGCGATTCAGATAGAGGCCATCAACGAAGCTCTTGACTATTTGCGTGACGCGAAAGCCTAACCTCGAAAACGTATCGGCTACAAAAAAGACGAACAAATATAATCAAAAACAAAAAGTCCAACTAATCCCCTGCGCCAATGAACAAATGTAAAGCTTTCGTTTTATCACCTGTCAGGGAAGAGAATAGTAAGAGATAACACTAACATTTAAACTCAATAGAATATGAGAAACAAATTTTTACCAATCAAAAGGGTGTTGTGTTCCGCCCTGCTCATCCTGCTAATGGCAGCGGCTGGGAAAGTGAATGCGCAAATCAATACACCCGCATCGTTTACATCAGATGCAAATAACGCGAAAACTGTAGGTGTCATCCCCTATAGTGAAGATTTCACAACCTATGAAGAAGTGGTGGAGCGAAATTACGCCATCACTTCATTCAGAATGTTAGACACAGCAACTGTGGCAGTACTTACGGGCGCCTCAGATATTATTTTGGTGTATTCGTTGACAGATAATCAGATATTGCATAAAATCAAATTGCCAATATCCGCCAGGGCGTTTGATTACGATAATGGAGTGTTTCATGTGATAGGAGACAGAACGTATTTGTCCATGGATCAAGAAGGATTTATTCATGAAAGAAAGGATTTCCAACAACCGAACAAGGAAATTTTTATTATTACAGATTTGAAGACTATTGATGGACAACCAATTATCCACGAATGCGAAGCAAATACCTACAGCATAGCTTCAGATGGATTGCAAGAAATCGACACCTTCTACTATCATCATGCAAGAGGTTGCAAAATTCATCCAAAATACAATGATGAAAGCAGTTTCACATTATATAATGAAACATCTTCTCAAAGGGGGAATATTAATGTTACGATGGAATCCCTAGGACTGGAGGGTAAACTATCTTGTCTTGATGAAATAAGTGTCGATGATGATTTTATTGCAATAAACCTGCAAACAACGTACAATCATACTGGTAATTTTGTAAAAAGCTATCTGTTAGTGGTTAATCATAACGGTGAATTGATTAACCTTGTTGAGGTTCCTATCAACTTCTTGTCCTACATATCCAAACCATTCTTGTATAAAGACAATGCTTGGTATTATGCATTTTCAGGCCAAGAAGGTATCTCTTTCTTCAAAATCGATACGAACACGAACAAAGTAGACACTCCCGATCCTTCTATATTGACAGACGAGAATATTGACTATTTCTATCGCGAACCTGAGAATGGAACTTCCGGTGAAGATATAAATAATGATTCTACGAGAGGAAACTGGAGAACCATCACACAAGCATGGTACAATGCAAATCAATACTGTACTTTGGATTGGACTCCTATATCGTCTAATGTGGCTACTTCTTGCACATGGGTTGGTGGATCGGGATATATAAAAACACCTATTACAAGTTATGGCTACACAGAAACAGGAGTCCCCTATAAATGGGGTGGGTATACAAGTTGGCGGAATTTTGAGTCCCTTGCTTCTCAAGGTAAGTACACAGGAAACCGTGTTACCACATCATCAACATGTGGAGGAAATGCGTATTCATCAGATGCAGATACCTATGTTGTCGGTGTTGATTGTAGTGGGTACGTTTCCAGGTGTTGGGAAGTGGCTCATAAAACTACATCATCTATCCCCAACATTTGTACTAGTCAAGGACTTGTTACATCAGCGAGTAGTAGTGCTTTTCAAAATATGGATGCTCTTAATAAATCAGGTAATCATGTGATGTTGTACAGAGCACATAATGGAAGTAACCAAGTCATTGTATTTGAATCTAGTGCTAATGACTGGAAAACATCTGGCAGAACCTATAACATCTCCTATTTTTCTGGATACTATATACAACGCTTGAATTATATGAAGTATATTATTCTGCGTTTAAACAGTGCTATAACTTTGAGTCAAAATGGTTCAACCGTGACAAATGTAACACAAGGGCAACCTTTGACGGTGAATTACAGTGTAAAAAACTTTGGCAGTGAAACCTGGACGGGATATGTTTCCTTATGGATAAAACAATCAAATGGGACTCTAATGTGTATCCAAGGTGAAAGTCAAAACGGTTTGACAACGCTTAATGCGGGTGGCTCGGCAAGTTTTACATTTTCCAATAACGGTGTCTCGTCTCCTGTTGGCGAGACTAGGTTTTATGTCAAAGTGACAAATTATAGTGCAAGTGATTTTGGTGAACCCTATGATGTTGGTGAAGGAGGGTATGCAAACCCAAAGGTGTTTCAAATTGTTCCTAATCCTGGAGGTGGCACTGGAAACTGTAGTAGTTGTCCTGATTACGATGAAACATGGACCGTATCAGGAAATGGGGACTGGTATACCAGAAGTTCAAGCATAGCTTCGGGGGGGTGCTATATTTACAGGGTTCGGTTGATATCAAATTATACCTACACCTTCCAAACGGGATGCAATCACGGAACTGCTACTTTCGACACTGAGTTGTATCTTTATGATGCGTCCTGCAACCAGGTCGCATATAATGACGATGGTTGCTCTAATCATTTATCTTCTCTTGAATACACTAACACAGGTAGCAGTGCATATTATTACCTTAAAGTCAAAGGTTATGATGATGATGAAGCAGGATCTTTTACGATAGCAGGCATGAGAGAGATTCCATCAATATGTAAAGATTGTCCTGATTACGATGAAACATGGACCGTATCAGGAGACGGGAACTGGTATACCAGAAGTGCAAGCATAGCTTCGGGGGGGTGCTATATTTACAAGGTTCAGTTGTTGTCAGGTTATACCTACACATTCCAAACGGGCTGCGATCACGGAAATGCTGATTTCGACACTGAGTTGTATCTTTTTGATGCGTCCTGCAACCAGGTTGCCTATAATGACGATGGTTGCTCGAATCATTTATCTTCTCTTGAATACACTAATACAGGAAGCAACGCATATTATTACCTTAGGGTCAATGGTTATGATGATGATGAAGCAGGAGCTTTTACGGTAGCTGCTATGAGGCAGAGTCCCGTCGTAAACTATGTCATTGACGTCTCGGCCAGTCCTTCGTCAGGCGGCACAGTGGGCGGCTCTGGAACCTATCAGAGTGGAAGCACCTGCACCTTGACGGCTTCGCCCAACACAGGCTACAGTTTCGTCCGCTGGAAGAAGAACGGCTCTCAGGTATCCACTAACGCGACCTATAGTTTCATAGTGACGGAGAACGCCAGTTACGTGGCGGAGTTCAGCCAGAACAGCTACACCGTTTCAGCATCAGCCAATCCATCGAATGGCGGCTCGGTGAGCGGAGGAGGCTCCTACAACTACGGCAGTTCCTGTACTTTAACAGCCACACCTGCTACAGGCTACAGCTTTGTCCGTTGGACCAAGAACGGTAGCCAGGTTTCCACGAACGCAACCTATAGCTTTACGGTGACGGAGAGCGCGAGTTATGTGGCCGTGTTCAGCCAGAACAGCTACACTATCTCGGCCTCGGCCAATCCTTCGGCAGGTGGAACAGTAAGCGGAGGAGGTACTTACAACCATGGTAGTAGCTGCACCCTGACCGCCACACCCGCCACTGGTTACAGCTTTGTCCGTTGGACCAAGAACGGTAGCCAGGTTTCCACGAACGCAACCTACAGCTTTACGGTGACGGAGAGCGCGAGTTATGTGGCCGTGTTCAGCCAGAACAGCTACACTATCTCGGCTTCAGCCAATCCTTCGGCAGGTGGAACAGTAAGCGGAGGAGGCTCCTACAACTACGGTAGTTCCTGTACTTTAACAGCCACACCTGCTACAGGCTACAGCTTTGTCCGTTGGACCAAGAACGGTAGCCAGGTATCCACTAACGCGACCTACAGCTTTACGGTGACGGAGAGCGCGAGTTATGTGGCGGAGTTCAGTCAGAATGGCTACACTATCTCGGTCTCAGCCAATCCTTCGGCAGGAGGCACAATAACAGGCGGCGGCACTTACCAGCAGGGGCAGACTTGCTCACTTACGGCCACAGCTAACACAGGTTACACTTTCACCAATTGGACGGAGAGCGGAACTGTAGTTTCCACGAATGCCACCTACAGTTTCACGGTCACGGGCAACAGAACCCTCGTGGCGAACTTTGAGGAACAAGGGCAAATCACCAACCATTGGACACCAGAAGGAGCGAATTATTCTGAAACCATGGCTCTGTATTGTGTCATTCAGATAGACGGTGTGGAGCAGTATTCCAATATGCTTGAAGTCGGTGCTTTTTGCGACAACGAGTGCCGAGGCTCGGCTATCGCCTCTGAATTTAACCTAACCCACCGCTATTTGGCTATCATGAATGTGTTCGGCGAAAACGGCCATCAACTCACTTTCAAACTTTACGACCATAGCATCGGTCAGGAACTCAATCTGACTTCGCCCCCTACCGTCACATTCAACACCAACGGCTATGGCAACCCCATTGAGCCGTATGTCCTCAACTTCACTTCTTCGGTAACGCACTCACAAGCACTCAGCAGTGGTTGGAACTGGTGGAGCACCTATATCGAGCAGGATGGAATAGACGGCTTAGGGATGCTGGAAAATAGTTTGGGAAGCGCGGGCCTACGCATCCAAGGACGAAACGGCACTATTGATCAATTTGATTATCAAGGCTCCAGCTATTGGTATGGCTCACTTACCTCCATTGAAAACGAGCAGATGTACAAGATTCGCACCAACGCTGCCTGCAACGCCATGATGGTCGGGAATATGGCCTTGTTCGCTAACCATCCCATTACCATCAACGGCGGATGGAACTGGATTGGATTCCCCAGCAGCCAAAATGTGAGTGTTGGTGTGGCTATGAGCGGTTTCACGCCTGAGGCCAACGATGTCATCAAAAGCAGAAACGGTTCAACTACATACGTGTCATACGGTTCCAGCAGTTTATGGTATGGTACGCTGAACACCTTGGAACCTGGACAAGGCTACATGTACAAGTCGAACAGCAACACATCAAAGACACTGGTTTTCCAGATGGGACGCGGTGAGGAAACTGTGACCAATGCCACGGAAGAAAACAGTTTCTTTACGCCCAATACTGACGATTTCTCCGACAACATGTTAGTGACAGCCGTAATTGATATGGAGGGACAGGAATTGCGTTCTGGAGATTACGAATTGGCCGCCTTTGTCGGCAACGAATGCCGTGGCAGTGTCAAGCTGATGTATGTGGAGCCTCTTGACCGCTACATCGCTTTTTTACTTGTCTTCGGTGAAGCCGGGGAAGAAATTCATTTCGTGTTGACCGATGGTATTGACATGGCTTGGTCGGAAGACCAAATGACCTACACCGCCGACGGCTTGGAAGGCACTGTGACCGAACCTGCCATCTTGCATTTCGGAACCTTGGGTTTGAACGAAGGCGAACAGGTTATTGTCAACATCTTCCCCAATCCTTCAAACGGAGTCTTCAACATCGAAAGCAATGGCATCCGCAAGATTGAGGTTATTAATACTTTCGGCCAAATCATCCTCTCAGAGGAAATTAAAGATAGCCATGTGCAGATAGACCTGAGCGGCAAAGCTATAGGAATGTATCTGCTGCGTGTCATTACAAACAACGGAATCACGACAAAACAACTTATCAAGGAATAATTATGAAGAAGATAATCGTATTACTGATGGCATGTCTTTCAAGTGGCATGTCGCTGGCCAACCACTGGACTCCAGAAGGAGCAAATTACTCAGGGGTAATGTCTGTGTACAGTGTCATCCAAATCAATGACATCGAACAGTATTCCGACCAGCTTGAAGTCGGGGCTTTCTGTGGCGACGAATGCCGTGGTTCAGCCATTGCCGGCGAGTTCTATCTGACCCACCGTTATTTGGCCATCTTGACCATATACGGTGAAACTGGCCATCAGCTGACTTTCAAGCTGTATGACCACAACACGGGACAAGAATATGAACCAGCCTCTCAGGAAACTATTACATTTATCGAAGATGGTTATGGCAATCCGATAGAACCTTATATATTGAATTTCAATGGAGCATCAAGTGGAACAACGCAAACCATCACCCTTTCCCAAGGCTGGAATTGGTTCAGCACGTACATTGAGGCTGATGACTTGCTGGAGCAGTTGGAGGAGGCTTTAGGCGAGAACGGCATCAGCATCGAGTCAAAGGATGACGGCATGACCGAGTTTGACGGCGAGGAATGGTTCGGAGACTTGGACGATGTTGGCATCACCAACGAGCAGATGTACCTGATACAGACGAGCACTGCCTGCACGATACAGCTCCATGGAACACCCGCCAATGCCGCGAGCCATCCCATCACCATCAACCCTGGTTGGAACTGGATAGGCTATCCCTGCGCCCAAGAGATGAACATAGCGGATGCTTTTGCCGGCTTCGAGGCCGAAGAAGGTGACCAACTGGAGAGCAAGGCAGGCTATACGGAGTTTGATGGCGAGGACTGGTTCGGAGAGATAGAGACATTGACGCCCGGCCAAGGTTTCTTGTACTATTCCAATAGTGCTGTGCCTAAGACCTTAATCTTCCAAATGTCACGCAAACAGTGACGGCAGCCTACTGGTAGGCGAATGCGAAACGGCAGTTGATTAAAAAGTGAGATAAAGATACCCCACATCTTTCCTCAACCAAGTCATTTGCCGTTTGGCGTATTGTCGCGTGTGGATTTTGATGAGTTCTATGGCCTCTTCGAGGGTGCAATCGCCATCGAAATAGGCAAACAACTCCTTGTAACCCACTGTGTTGAGGGCGTTCAGGTGACGCTTTGGATAAAGTGCTTTAGCTTCTTCCAACAAGCCTTGTTCCATCATCATGTCCACGCGGAGGTCGATGCGGTTGATGAGTTCCTGCCTGTCCCAAAGCAGGGCGTATTTCTTGATTTCAAAATCGCGCTGGGCGGGTTTGCGTTGCCGAAACGAGGTGAAAGTCTTGCCCGTTTGATAGCAAATTTCCAAGGCGCGTTGCAATCTTCTTGGGTTTTGCTGGTCGACGATGGCAAAATATTCTGGGTCAAGGTGTTGAGCTTCGTCTTGCAAGGCTCTCAGGCCGCCATCATCGTACAATTTCTGCACTTTTTCCCTGATTTCAGGCTGGATGTCGGGCATTTCGTCAATGCCGTTGCAGACGGCGTCGATGAACAAACCTGATCCGCCCGTCATAATCACAGTGTCGTGGTCTTGGAACAGTTTTTCCAACAATTGCAACGCATCCCTTTCATAATCAGCTACATCGTATTTGTCCTCAATGCTGATATGGTGGACAAAATAATGCTTCACTTGGGCTAATTCTTCCTCAGTTGGGGCGGCTGTGCCGATGCTCATTTCCTTGTAGAACTGTCGGCTGTCGGCGGATAAGATTACGGTGTTCAAGGACTGGGCCAACTTGATGGAATAGGCAGTCTTGCCAGAGGCGGTGGGGCCAGCAATTACTATTAAGGTGTTCTTTTTCATTCTTTAAGCGGGGCCTTCGACAGGCTCATGCACCCTCAACCTCATAAATGCCAAGGTCCCTGAGCTTGTCGAAAGGCCGAAACTACTTGTTTACTCAATTCTTTGCGGCACAGGCCCATTATTCGCCACAACAATCGGCTCGCTGATTTCCTTTACCATGCTGAGACCCAACTTCTTGCCTTCCTCTTTCATAAACTCGTAAGCCTCGGAGAAGTTGTTTCCAATTACGCCATCCAAAATGGCCTCGCGAATGGCATTCTTGATGACACCCACCTCGCGGCCTTCAGGAATACCAAAAGTCTCCATGATGGCAATGCCGTCGATGGGCGGCTGCCAATTGCGCAGGTGGTCTTTGGCCTCGATTTCCTTCAGTTTTTCCTGCACAATCTCAAAATTGTGGTGGAATTTCTTCACCTTTTCCTCGTTCTTCGAGGTGATGTCGGCGTGGCAAAGTAGCATAAGGTCGTCGATGTCGTCGCCAGCGTCGAAGAGCAGACGGCGCACGGCACTATCGGTGACGATGTCCTCGGCCAAGACGATGGGGCGGAGGTGCAGCAAAACGAGTTTCTGCACATATTTCATCTTTTCGTTGAGCGGCAACTTCATGGCAGTGAAGATTTTAGGTACCATCTTCGAGCCTTTGAACTCGTGCCCGTGGAACGTCCAGCCGATGCCGTCTTCCCAACGTTTGGTCTGCGGTTTGGCGATGTCGTGCAACAAGGCAGCCCAACGCAGCCAAAGGTCGTTGCTCTTTTCAGCCACTTGGTCAAGGACTTGAAGCGTGTGCAAGAAGTTGTCCTTGTGGCCTTTGCCTTGCACGATTTCAACGCCTTTCAGTTGCGAAAGTTGCGGAAAGACAATCT
>Ga0265298_10003103_pt1 | contig 22328 bp, 19 predicted proteins | sample AusTroGonzalo_MG_3_FD_193486 | JGI IMG/M metagenome (GOLD analysis project Ga0265298, IMG submission 193486) | Bovine rumen microbial communities from tropical cattle in Woodstock, Queensland, Australia - Gonzalo_01 | ecosystem: Host-associated > Mammals > Digestive system > Stomach > Rumen ...
AACAGAATAGAGCAACCACAAAAGCCACAATCACAAGTACAACTGCCGTTGCTAGCATTGGTGGAGAATACGCTGTCTTTCTCCGATGTGACTGGCAACAACCGCATTGATGCCGGAGAGCAATGTACCATTCGCTTCAAAATCAAGAACAACGGCAAAGGTGCGGCAAACAATTGTGAGGCAAGAGTACGTTTGTCGGGTACTGCAAGCGGCATAACAGCCAATACAGTCCAACTGCCCTCCATCGCAGTAGGGCAGACCTATGAGGTGCAAGTGCCTATAAACGCTGACATCAACACCAAAGATGGGGACGTGACATTGTCCATAGAAGTCTATGAGCCAAACGGCTGGGGTGTTGCGCCGTTTGATTTGACGATATCAACAAAAACCTATGAAGCACCAATGCTGCAAGTGGTGGACTACAACATCGCCTCCTCTTCCGGCAAGATACGCAAGATGGAGCCTTTCACACTGACTTTCAACCTGCAGAACACCAAATACGGCACTGCAGAGAACGTGAAAGTGAAAGTCAATCTGCCCTCTAACGTGTTTGTGATGGACGGCGAAGCGGAACTTTCGTTCCCGACTGTCAAAGCTGGCGAGGCAAAGTCCGTCCAACTTACATTGGCGGCGAACAACAACTATCCGACAACCAATATCCCTGTCACCATTGACATACAGGAGAAATACGGCAAGTTCGCCGAGAACCGCCAGATAGACATCGCCCTCAACCAGTCGGCGGCAGGCAGCGTGACCATCGCCGCCAAAGACGAACCGGAACGCAAAGAAATACAACTCGCCCTAATGACCGCCGAGACGGACAGGGACATCCCCAACACCGGCATACAGAACAAAAACACCTTTGTGGTCATCATCGCCAACGAGAACTATCAGCAGGTGGCGGCTGTGCCGTATGCCATGAACGACGGCAAGGTGTTCCGTCAGTACTGCGAACAGACACTCGGTATCCCCGCGAGGAATATCCGCGAGCAGACTAACGCAACAGGCGGACAGATACAGGGCTGGGTGGACTGGCTGCAGCGGACTGTCAAAGCCTACGAGAACGACCATCCGAATGTCATCTTCTACTACGCCGGTCACGGCATACCCGACGAGAACAGCAAAACGGCTTATCTGCTGCCTGTGGACGGCATGGTAGGCAACATGAACACCTGTTACAGACTGGACGACCTTTACACCACTCTCGGCAATATGCCCGCCGACCGCATCACCGTCTTCATGGATGCCTGCTTCAGCGGCTCGAAGCGTGAACAAGGCATGATTGCGGAGGCACGCGGCGTAGCGTTGAAAACCAAACCCGGACAGCCGAAAGGCAACATGGTGGTATTCTCCGCCGCACAGGGCGATGAAACGGCTTATCCGTACACCGGCAAGCAGCACGGAATGTTCACCTATTACCTGCTGAAAAAACTGCAGGACACAAAAGGCGATGTGCCGCTTAAGGAACTGGGCGACTACGTGACCGAGCAGGTGAGCAAGACAGCCATCGTGGAGAACGACAAACCCCAGACCCCGTGCGTAACGCCGTCCGCTGCCGTCGCCGCAGAATGGCAGAACTGGAAACTACGCTAAAATGTTGCAATTTATAGTTCAACAGACGAACAACACCTTATATATATATGATGAACATCCAAGACTACATCCAGACGAACCGCGAGCGGTTCATGGAAGAATGGGCAAGCCTGATCCGGATTCCGTCCGTCAGTTGCCAGGCCGAACACAAAACCGACATGATGCGCTGCGCCGAACGCTGGCGCGAACTGCTGCTCCAGGCCGGAGCCGACCGCGCCGAAGTGATGCCCTCGCAGGGCAATCCGTTCGTCTATGCCGAATACCGTTGCCCCGACGAAGCGGCGCCCACCGTGCTGGTCTATGCCCACTACGACGTGATGCCCGCCGAGCCTCTCGAACAATGGAAGAGCAATCCGTGGGAACCGGAAGTCCGCGACGGACGGCTCTATGCCCGCGGCGCCGACGACGACAAGGGGCAGGCCATGATTCAGGCAAAGGCCTTTGAATACATGGTCCGCACAGGGCAGATGCGCTGCCACGTCAAGTTCATCTTCGAGGGCGAGGAGGAGATTGGCTCGCCGTCACTGGAGGCCTTCATCAGCGAACACAGGCAGCTGCTCCGCAGCGACATCATCCTCGTCAGCGACACCTCCATGATTGGCAAGGACACCCCCTCCATCACCACCGGACTGCGCGGACTCGCCTACTGGCAGATTGAAGTCACCGGCCCCAACCGTGACCTGCACAGCGGCCATTTCGGCGGCGCGGTGAAGAACCCGCTCAACGCGCTGTGCGAGATGCTGGCGCAGATAGTGGACAAGGACGGACGCATCACCATCCCCGGCTTCTACGACCGCGTGCTGCCCATCCCCGACGAGGAGAGGCAGATGATTGCCCGGATTCCCTTCTCGGAAGAAGCCTACCGGAAAGCCATCGACGTGGACGCCACATTCGGAGAAAAAGGCTATTCCACGCTGGAGCGCAACTCGTGCCGCCCGTCGTTCGACATCTGCGGTATGTGGGGCGGCTACACGGGCGAAGGAAGCAAGACCGTACTGCCCTCGAAAGCCTATGCGAAAGTCAGTTGCCGTCTGGTGGCCGACCAGGACCACGAGCAGATTTCAAGCGCCTTTGCCGGCTATATCCGGTCTATCGCCCCGGAGGGCGTGCGGGTGCAGGTAACGCCCATGCACGGCGGACAGGGCTATGTCTGCCCCATCGGCATTCCCGCCTACAAAGCCGCCGAGAAGGGCTTTGAACAGGCCTTCGGCAAACGGCCGCTGGCTGCACGGCGCGGAGGAAGCATACCCATCATCTCCTCCTTCGAGCAGATACTCGGTGTGAAGACCATTCTCATGGGCTTCGGACTCGAGCAGAACGCCATCCATTCGCCCAACGAGTCAATGGACCTCGAAGTCTGGGAGAAAGGCATCGTTGCCGTCACCGGATTCTACCACGAATACGCCCTCAACCACTGACTGCCGGCATGCGAATCGTCATCATCGGGCGCGGGAACGTAGCCGTCAATCTGGAGCTGGCCTTCCGCCGGCAGGGCGTGAACGTGGAAATGCGCTCCTCCCGCGAGGGACTGGAGGATATTCCGCCGCAGACCGACGTCTGCATCTATGCCGTGCGTGATGCGGCGCTGGCTGAGGTGGTCTCCCGCGTCAGTCTGCCCGCCCGTGTGCTCCATCTCCATACCTCCGGCACCATGCCCCTCTCCGTCTTCGGGACGGACAAGCCCCATGCCGGCATACTCTACCCCTTCCAGACTTTATCGAAAGAGCGGCCCGTGGAGGACTTCACCCGCATACCCGTCTTTGTCGAAGCGCGCGGCATTGACGATGTGAGCGCCGTATGTTCACTCGCGCTCATGCTTACGCCGCACGTCTATGAGGCGACCGGGCAGGAACGGGAACGCCTCCATGCGGCGGGTGTGTTCGCAAGCAACTTCCCCAACCTGCTCTACGCCATGGCGGCCGAACTCCTGCAAGGGACGCACATCCCTTTCAAGACCCTGCTCCCGCTTATTGACGAAACTGCCGCCAAGATACACGACCTCACACCGGCCGAGGCACAGACAGGCCCCGCACGGCGGCACGACACGGAGGTCATGCGGCACCACCTCGCCCTGCTCCCCGACGGCGAAATGCGTGAGGTGTACACCCTGCTGAGCCGCTGCATCGAACAGCGTTATAAAACCACCTGACAACACCCTGTCATGGCACTGCAATTCCATATCCGGATTCGTGACGTGCATAGTCCCGAAGTATGGCGGAGGATTCTCCTTCCGGAGACATTCACGTTCCGCCAGTTCCACCATGCCGTCCAGATTGCTTTCGACTGGGAGAACCGTCATCTCTATCAGTTTGCAGGGGCTGCATCCGGCGGCAACTGGTGCGTTGGCGAGGACAACAGCAACCCCCTGCCCGGCGAGAATCCGCCGTTCCCTGCCAAGCAGACTATGGTACGCACCTTCCTTCTGGAACGCAACATCACTCGTTTCCTCTATGTCTATGACTTCGGCGACAACTGGGTACACGACATCACTCTGGAGGCACACACCAACGAACTCATGAGCATGCCGCGCTGTATCGGAGGCGAAGGGGCGACACCGCCCGAAGACTGCGGCGGACCGGAGAGTTACCAACACCTGAAACAACTGAAATCGAGCCAGCGCAAGACTGCGGAGGACCACCGCCTCCTGGAGCACGTGTTCTCCCGTTACGACCTTTTTCTGGACAAGGACTTCGACGAATACGGCGACTTGCGTGAAGATGCGGTGCCCGACATCTACGGTTGGCGCGCCTTCCGGCCCGCGGCATGCAACCTCCGTCCCGTCAATCGCGCCTATGCAGACTTCCGGTTATACGAGACACAGATGAACGGCCTGCACGGCGACGGGCCTGTTTACGACTTCAACGCCATCCTCGCACGCATCACCGACATGGAGCGGCGCTACGACCGTCTCAATGCCGCCGTGAACAACATCCTGAGTGCGGAAAAGGACGGAGTTTGCCTCTCTCGGCGCGCTGTCCGCCGAATCATGAAAATCACGGAGGAGGACAGGCAACGGCTGTCAGACTATCTGGGCAGTGCCGACTGGTGGACCGACCGTCAGGCTGACGAGGACGGTCTGCTGCCCGACGGACTCAAACGCGGCGTACTGGGGGAGGACACCCTGTATAACCTGCTTGAGGAAGCCGACCGGCTGCAAAAACGCTGACTGTTCGTCATGACCTCCGTCCGGATTCTCCGGATACAGCATAACGGATTCCTATATATGATTCCTAATATATAGGGGATTCTTATATCCTATAATTTCTTATACCTATTATAAAATCTTATACCTATATATAAATAAAGATAGCGGATTTCCGGAATACATAATAAAAAGAAAACAAGGTTCTTCTGCCGATGAATCTTGTTTTGTGTTGCTCAACCAGGACTCGAACCCAGACAGACAGAACCAGAATCTGTAGTGCTACCATTACACCATTGAGCAGTGCTTTTCCTCAAAAGCGGGTGCAAAGGTACTGCTTTTTTTCCAACCGCGCAAATATTTCGCAAAAAAAGTGACCTGAAATTCTCTTTTTTTACACGAAGCGCTGTCCGATAGCTTGTTATGTCCTTAATACGTGCATCCCGTAGCGACGGTACTTGTACCGTCGCTACGGGATGCCGGGCATTGGCAGGTCCGGTTGTCCTCAGAAACTTATTTATGAAGTTTGACTATCAGCGTGCTGAGAGGAGAGGCTGTAAGACGGCGCGAGAGATTGACAGGTTTGCCGGTGAATACATCGGTGCCTATCATATTGTAATGCGAAAGAATCTCGGCATAATGCTCAACAGGAATCGGGCGGTTCTCCTCCGCAGCATTGGCGAAGACAAAGACGGCCTCGCTGTCATTATAGCGGAAGAAGGCATAGGTGTTGTCACGGCCGATGAAGTGCATGGTACGTCCGGTGTGCAGCACTGGCTCGTTCTTGCGCCAGGTGTACAGACGGCTCACATAGTCGAACATACCACGCTGCATACTGTTGAGAGTGTCCTTATCCGGCAGCGGCATGCGGAGCGTGGAGTGACCCAACGATCGGTCAGAAGAGCGCATGGCGTACTCGTCACCCGCGAAAATCTGCGGTATGCCGCGCATGGTAGCCACCAGCGCATGTCCCATGCGGACTCGGCGCAGGTCGCCGTCCTTGACAACATCGGCAAAACGGTCCATGTCATGGTTGCCGACAAAGAGAAGCAGCTGATTGACATCGGCATAGAGGTAGTCCATGGCAACGGCATCATAGATGCGGGTGAGTCCTCCACCCCAGAAATTGCCGTCATTCTCAAGTGCCTGACGGATAGCCTCCTCAACAGGGAAGTCCATGACAGAAGGCAGACCGGAGTCATAGCCGTCGTAATTGCTCGTGCCGGACTGCCAGTACGCAACCGCCGAAGCCGGGCGCGTCCAGCATTCGCCGACGATGTTGATGTTCGGGAACTCGTCGCGAATCGCCTGGCACCAGAGAGCGGACGCCTCTTTTCCGATATAAGGATAGGTGTCCACGCGTAGACCGTCGAGGTCGGCGTACTCAATCCACCAGACCGCCCACTGCGAGAAATAGCGGAGCAGGTCGGGATTGTCGAGGTTCATGTCGGGCATAGGATGGTCGAACCAGCCGCGGTTGCTGAGTTCGCGGTCGTAGGTCGAGGCGTTGATGTCGTAGTTGGCAGAGAAAGCATTGACGGTGTTGGTGAAAGAGGGGAACTGGTTGACCCAGTTCTTGTAAGGCAGGTCTGCCATCCACCAGTGCGACGCTCCGCAGTGGTTGGGCACCATGTCCATCAGCACCTTGATGCCTTTTTCGTGGGCTTTGGCAACCATCTCGCAGTAGAGTTCGTTGGAGCCGTAACGCGGGTCGATGTGATAATAGTCGGAGCAGGCATAGCCGTGATAACTCCATTCCTTCTCGTCATCGCAGAGCAGCGGAGTGGGCCAGATTGCCGTCGCGCCGGTTGCCGAGATATGGTCAAGTGAGTTGATAATCCCCTGAATGTCACCACCCCAGCGGCCGTGGACATTGCTTTTGTCGGCTTTTTCGCGCATGGAAGGCAGCGTGTTGTTGGCAGGGTCGCCGTCCACAAAACGGTCGGACATGAGCAGGTAGATGCAGTCGGCGGAAGTAAAGGAGGCGCGGTCACGGCTGCCGGGGCGACGCTCGGCAATCACATAGTCGAACGTAACACGGCGTTTCGCCTTCGTGAGTGTGAAACGGTAAGTGCCCGGCTGACTGACCTCAAGGTCGAGAAAAAGGTAGTTCGGCGACTCGGCATTATACTGACCGGCGACTTTCAAACCGGTGCACTCGCCTTTTACTATTTTGTTGTCCTTCAACAGATTGATAACAACCTGCGCATCCGCGAGGTCGTCACCATGTACCATGAGTGTGAGAGGCATGTTCATATCGGTCCACCACGAAAGCGGCTCGACCTGCTGAACAGAAATAGCGGAAAGCGAAGTTGCCGCCGCAAGGAAAAGAAGAGAAAGAAGATGTTTCATATTATGCTTATTTTATGTTGTTTGCATGTTCTCTTTGTCTTTTGCACAAAACTTGTACCAGACCTCGGCATCCGCCTCCAGCGTCCAGTGCGGCAGAATCGCCGAAGGAGTATAGCCCGCACTCTCGAACATACTTGCAGAGGCAGAATTGGCGCGGGATACAATGGCATACAGAAGACGGAGATGCAGAAAATCAAAGACATAACCGTCAAGTTCCCTGAGCGCGTCCGTTGCCCAGCCCCTGCCACGGAACTGCGGCGCGACATAAATGCCGACAGCGGCACGGCGGTTGCGAGGGTCGAAGTCAAAAAGGTCAAGACAGCCGTATGTGACGACCTTATTATTTATAAGGCGGTTCTCCAGCATGAGGCGCAACTGCCCGTCGCGGAAAATATCGCCCGTGGTGGAGGCTATGTAGTCACGCAAGTCCTGCTGACTGAGCGGGTTATGGTTGGAGCCGTCCGCCCATGAGGCGGCATCGTTCTCCCACTGATAGAGGAAAGGGAGGTCGGCAGGCTCTATTTTGCGCAGGGCAACCATATAACGGGCGGCACTTAACTGAAGAGACGTTGGATAAAGTTCTCCTTCTTTTTCGGGGTCTCGTCCGGCTGGTAGGGCTGGTTGTAACGGCCGGAGTGAATCATTTGGTAGATGATTCCCCAGTCGGGGAGTCCGCCGAGATTGCGGTCGTCAATGAAGAGGTCAGCCGTGAGTTTGCGCGCGCCTAGTCCGTCCGCCGGCTCGCCCGGAAAATTGCTATTGACGGCATAGAACTCCACACCGCGTTCACGGCAGTAGTCCACCGCCTGCTGCAGCAGTTCGCCCTCGCGGCACGACCAGAGAATGAGCTGGTGATGATCCACCTGCTGAAGCTGCTTCAGCGTCTCAATGGCAAACGGAATCGGCTTTCCGATACCGGGATAGGCGTGGGTGACAATGGTTCCGTCAAAATCAATAGCTATCGTCATAAGGAGCGAGTTCTAATTGTATCTTACGTTCAGTGGGCTTGCAGAAATACCAGCCTACAGCCGCTATTGCCGCCATCCAGAGCATCGACTGATAACCGCCGAGCAGATAGAAAGCCGCCATGCCGAAGGTCATGGAGTTTCCGACCGTGAGAATGCGGCGGACAGCATATTTCCCATACTCCGACAGGCGTTGCTCTTCGTCCTCCAACTTACTGATTCTGCGGCAGCGGCGTTTGAAAAGCCAAAGGCCGAGAGGGATTGTTACCAGCGTGTCAAGGATGACGAAATACTGGACCGCCATGCCGCAAGCGGAGTTCTGGTCCACGGGGACAAGGAGACCTTTCTGCAGCAGAAAATACATGAGAGCGGCAACCAGGACAGCGACAGACATGATGCCGTAATACCAGAAATTGAGTCTTTTAACAATTTGTTGAACCATACTATGAATATTTAATCAGGCACGAAACTCTGTGCGGTTTACAATAGAGCGTCCGAGTGTTATCTCGTCGGTGTATTCGAGTTCATTGCCCACGGCAACGCCGCGCGCAATCTGACTGACGCGCACGCCGGTGTCCCGCAGACGACGGTAGATATAGAAGTTAGTGGTGTCACCCTCCATCGTGGCCGGCAGGGCGAGTATGACCTCGCCGACCTCCTCCTGCTCCACTCTCTGCACCAGCGAATCTATCTCCAGGTCACGTGGCCCTATGCCGTCCATCGGCGATATGACCCCGCCGAGAACATGGTAGAGGCCGTTGTACTGGCCCGTGTTCTCAACGGACATCACGTCTCTGACATTCTCGACGACACAAACGACACGCCTGTCGCGGCTCCGGCTGCTGCATACAGGGCAAACTTCGGCATCAGAGAGATTGTGGCAGCACCGGCAATAACGTACCTCGCGCCTCAACTTTGTCATGGCTCCGGCAAACGCATCCACTTCCTCGGGCGAACGCCGCAAGAGATTCAGCACCAGACGTAAAGCCGTTTTCCTGCCGATTCCCGGCAGGGACGCCATTTGCTGCACCGCGGAGTCCAGCAATATACTCGGATATTCGTTCATATTTATATTCCCGACGGCAAAGGTACAAAAAGAAAACCGAATCCGCAAGTATATTCGTCGGAAAGATGTTTTTTAAGTCCAAATATTTGCAAGGATGAAAAAAAAAGCGTAATTTTGCAGGCCGATATGAGGGCAGAAGGAGGCGGTATCCTTTTTTCCGCCATTAAGGTTCGCACCCGCGAAGGCGTTATGAGCGTGAATGTGCGCTTCTGAACAAAACGAAACAAAAAAACAACTATAACGATGAAAACAACCCGAGTTATTTTCCGTATTCTTCTGGCAGCGTCTGTTGTGCTGCTGGCATGGCTTTGCATCGACAGCGTAGTAACCCCCATCCGTTTTGAGGAGACACGCGAAATCCGCGAAACTGCAGTGATAAACAACCTTGTCCATATCCGCACGGCCGAGGCCGAGTACAAACTTGCCAAGGGGCACTACACAGCCGACGCCGACTCGTTGATATTGTTCCTGCGCACATCCCCGAAGAAAGAGCTGCTGAAAGAAGGAGCCTTGACCGACAAACAGTTAGAGAACGGTATGACCGAACAGAAAGCCGCAAAAATCATCAAGGACGCGAAACAGAAAGCACAGGCACGCCTGAAAACCGACAACGATAGTATTTTGTATGCGTACATCTGGGCAAACGACCGCGACATCAAGGCCAATGGTCTGCAGGGATTCCGTCGCGACACAATTTACAAAAACATGATCAATACCCTGTACAAGGGCGAGTTCACAGCGGAGAACGTGGAGCAGATTATCCTTATCCCCTATTCCGACAACGAGCGCTACGAATTGGAAGTGAACAACAACTACACCACCAGCCAGGGCATCCGCATCCCCATCATGGAAGCGCGCGCACCGTTCAAGACATATCTGCACGACCTTGACAAACAGGAACTGGTGAACCTCATTGACAAAGAGGAGAAACTGGAGCATTACCCCGGCCTGAGATTCGGCTCCATAGAAGCCCCGAACAACAACGCCGGCAACTGGGAATAAATGAGAATCATTTCAGGGAAATACAGGGGACGTCGATTGACGCCCCCTAAAAATATCACCGCAAGGCCGACTACTGACTTTGCGAAAGAGAGCCTTTTCAACCTGCTCAACAACCGCATGGACTTCGAGGGCTGCGACATGCTTGACCTCTTTGCAGGCACAGGCGGTATCGGGCTGGAGTTCGTGAGCCGGGGCGCACGGGAAGTAACTGCCGTGGAAGCGGCGCACACACAGCAAAACTTCATCATACAGACAAGCAAGCAGTTGGGAATCAACAATCTGCATGTTGTGCGCGGAGACGTATTCAAGTTTCTGAACAGCAACCGCCTGCTCTATGATTTCATCTACGCCGACCCCCCCTACCAACTGGAACGACTGCCCGAACTGCCGGACCTCATCCTTCCCCACCTCAAACAAGACGGTCTGTTCGTCCTCGAACACGGAAAGACACATTCGTTCGAGCAACACCCGTGCTTCGACGAGACACGGACCTACGGCAGCGTGCATTTCAGTTTCTTCCGCCATCCGGAAGCATGATTTTTCTTTATTGCAGTTTAAGAGAGACGGTATCATATCCGTCTTTCTGAATGGGTATTGCCCTTTCTGCAGTCTTTGGTTTGAGAGCCACAACATGGCTGTGACTCTACAGAGGAGTATGCGATGACCGTAAGCACCTCTGACAACCATCCGTTTCTCCCTCCGTACACAAAAAAAGCCCCGGATGCCGTCATGGCTGTCCGGGGACTTGGAAATGCAGAGCGCTGAAACGCCCGCACGACTATGCTTCATCATCGTCCATATAGTAATGAACGGCTTCTTTCTGAGGACGCTTGAACAAACGATTATAATAACGGCCATACTTGTAACGCCAATTGTTCTTGAGCGAAGAATAACCATAACCGTAGCCATAACCGTAGCCATAGCCCGAACCATTGCCGTAACCATATCCGTAGGCAGCACCATAGCCGTAGCCATAACCATAACCATAACCATAACCACGATGGAAACCTTCGGTGGGCACATCGGAGAGCACAAGATTGATCTTGCTGCGATGGTTGATGGCCAGTTGTGCCAGAGTCTGCTTACAGAACGATTTGCTGGTCTGGAGACAGCGGATGACAAAGAGCGTGGTGTCAGTCTGCTCGATAATGGCATAAGCATCCGGTACCTGTCCAATAGGCGAAGTATCAATGACCATGTATTCATACTCTTTTTTCAACAATTCAAGAAGGTTTGACAACTTGTCAGAATGAATGAGTTCGCCCGGGTTCGGCGGAATCGTACCTGCAGGAATAATGTCGAAATCAAAGGGCGCATCCTTAACGATAATGTCACTCAGTTCGCAGTCACCATTAAGGTAATTGGACATACCGAGTGTTCTGTCTACCAAACCCAACTTGGTATGAATATTCGGTTTGCGGACATCCAAGTCAATGAGAATGGTTTTCTTACCCGTAAGCGCATAAAGCGAGGCTAGATTGGAACAGAGGAACGTTTTACCGTCACCGGACTCTGTGGAGGTGATACAGAGCGATATTCCCGCCTTCTTACCCGTAATAAACTCAATACGTGTACGTATGGCTCGCAACATTTCAGCATAACTGGAGCGTGGACTAGACTTGACAAGTGTCGGGTTTTGGGTTTTGGCATGGCGTATGGATCCGATGAGCCGGAATACACTAAGCCCCTCAGCCTCCTTTGGAGTACGCACTTTGTCGTTCATCAGTTCGGAGATAATGATAAGACCGAGAGGTATCAGCAATCCGATTGCCAGACAAGTAGTCGTCGTCCGCTGTTTGCTCTTGGCATTGACGATATATATAGGACGTGCCTTGTCCAGCACCTCGTTGTCAGGCGCGTTACTTGCCTTCTGAATCTCGGATTCGGCACGTTTCTGGAGAAAGAAGGTGTAATAGTTGTCGTCGATGCGGTAGTTGCGTTCAATGCCCACCATCTCCAGTTCCTTCGCAGGAAGTTTCTTCATATCCACCTCCACCTCTTCGTAACGTTTCTGCAGGTCGGTCTTCTCTATTTCAAGTGTCGCACGCATGGACTTGACCACCTCCTCGATAGTAATCTTCACGTTATTGATATCGTTGGTCAGTTTGGCGTAATAGACGTTCTTCTCCGAGAGTTCGCCTCGCTGCAACTGAAGGGAGTTCAATTGAGAGACAAGCCCGCTCAACGAAGTCTCCGTCAAACCAAGAGACGATGGCGAAGCAATCGTACCGTCGGCGATAGATTGGTTCAGATAGTCCGTAAGATAATTGAGATAGGTCTCTTTCAGACGTAGTTCCAACGCCTTTTGGTCATAAGAGGACATGCGCGACATCAGTTCTCCGGCATACGTTCCAACATTCATGAACTTGTTCTGCTGCCGGAACGAGGTCATGGCACCCTCGCTGTCTTCAAGCGACTGCTGAAGCACAACCAGCTGTTTATCAATGAACTGGATAGTCTTATCGGCCACCTGGTTCTTTCGCTCCAGATTCTGAAGCAAATACAATTCCGCCAACTTGTTGATAAACTCGCAGTCGCGTTCAGGCGTCTGGCTACGGAGCGTCAATTTTAGCACGGAACTTCCATTCATCACAAAATCATGGCGCATCCTGTTCCTAAACTCATTGACCAGTCCTTCGCGTGTCCGGAAACGGAAAAATATCTGTCCTGACTGGCTCATGTGCGCACTCGGCCAAAACGTCGCAGTGAAACGCGGCGCCTCAAACAGTTCACCATACCGAACCGTTGCCTCAAAGGGACGTTTCTCATCCGTGCTGACAATATGGAGCGTACCGTCACCGTTGATAGTGCAACGGAAAAGCAGTCCTTTGATACTTTCGTCCACATATTTCGGCTCGACAATAATCGGTGTGTTCCTATAAAGATTGCGGGTCTTGAAACGGCCCTGGGTATAATAATCAACTAGGAGGAAGGGAATCGAATCAATCACACGGGAAAGCAGATCATACGAAGTGAGCAGTACCAACTGGTTGTTAATATTCTTATAGACAGGCTCTACGCCAAACCCCTGCATAAGTGCTCCTTGGCTGGCATACATATTGCCCGTCTCCTTGATAAGGATAGATCCGCTTGATTCGTATTCTTCAATCCATTTACGGTTCATCAGAGCCGCCACTCCGTATGCCAACGCCGCAGCAATAACAAAGAGATACCAATAATGGAGTACACGCACCAACCACTCCATGATACTGAAACTACTCTTCTCCTCATCCTGCGGAATCTGCTGGTAAGGCATTGACAAATAGGGATTCTGGTAGGGATTCTGGTAGGGATTTTGATAAGGATTCTGGTAGGGATTATTATAAGGGTTCTGATAAGGGTTCTGATAAGGGTTTGCCCCACTGTCCTGATACGGATTCTGGTAAGGATTCGTATAGGGATTCGTCGGATCATACGGACTTTTGTGCAAATCCTGATAAGGGTCTGCATAAGGATTCTTACTGGGGTCCTTATAAGGATCGGAGTAATATGGATTATCGGTTGCCATGAGTAGAATGAGATTGTCAGAATTTGGTTTCCGGAATATAGTTCAGCACCGTGACGAGCAAGGCCACCGAACTGGTTATCAGACCAAGGAAAGCCGGATAGGTCGATTGCTTGAAGAAACTGGACTTCTCGCGGCTGACATAGATGAGGTCGTTCGGATAGATGAAGTAATATTTCGAGTCTATCAGGGTGTTGGTGCGGATATCAAACTCCAGCACTTCCGGTTTGTCATTTCCATGCGGACGGATGATGCGCACGTGCCGGCGGTCGGCCGAGTTCCACAGGTCTCCGGTCATGGCCAATGCCTGATAGATGTTCATCCGTTCCTTGTAGATATACTTCACACCCGAACTGACGTCACCAAGCACCGTAAACTGCTTGTTGTAAAGCGCCAATTTGATTTCGGCATCGGGAATGAGTTCGCGCATGTATTTCTTCACCGTATCCTGGGCCTCCAGTTCAGTCAGTCCCTCCAGACGGATCGGCGGCAGGAAAGGAAGGTCTACCGTGCCGTCTGAATAGATACGGTAGGTATAGGCGTACTGATAGTTCTCTGCTGACGCACTGCTGTTCACCGCCAGCGTCTTGGCGAGCGTCTCGTCCAGTGTGATGACCCGATAGACAATCTCGTCATTCACCTGCAGACGGTAGGGCTGGTAAGGCACGCTGTCGTACTGCGGGAGTTTCTTGCGTTCCTGCAGCAGTCCGACCGCACGGTGCGGATAGCAGCCTGTCAGCAAGAAAGCGGACAGCAGAGCCACGACCGCAGTAAGATATATGGAGGTATTGGCTTTCATCATCGGTTGGCTGCATTGATTATCCGTTGAACAATGGCATACACAAAGCCACCGAACGAGATAGTGGTGGCCACGATGGACACCGTCGTGGCGGCGTTGGTGATGCCGAATGCTTTGCCGCGCAGTTGCTGGACGTAAATCACGTCGTTCGGCTCAATGTAATAGAACTCCGAGTTGATGATGTCCTTGGAGCGCACGTCAAACATCATAACTTTCGTCTTGCCCTCTATCTCGCGCACGATACGCACTTTCGAACGGTCGCTCCAGTTGCCTACGTCGCCGGCCTGCGCAAGTGCCTCATAGATAGTCAGTTTCTCGCGTCGGATGGGATAGTTTCCCGTCCCGCCTTCGCTGATGACGCTGTACATACGCTGTACCACCTGCACGTCCACCGACACCATCTGGTAGTCGCCGTAGTCGCGGATGAAGGTCGCCAGTTCTTTCTCAAGGCTCAGTTTAATGTCGCGTGTGGTCATGCCGCGCACCTCTATCTTGCCCACCAGCGGGAAGTCTATTGTGCCGTCTTCCAGGACGAGGTAGGTGTACAGTTCGTTGGCATAGCCCGTGGACGAGGCCACGTTGTAGCGGCTTCCCATGTTCCGGCCCGACACGCCGCTGGCCGCAAAGAGTTTCTTCACCTGTTCGTCCACGGAATAGACCCGCACGTCAAGCCGGTCGCCAATGCGGAGCCGGTAGTCCTCGTAGGACAGGGTGTCGGCATATTCGGGGATATGGTTGTTCTTCGTGGGTTCCTGCATGAGGTTCACTTTCTTGGAGGTGACACACGAGGAGAGCCACAGCGCGAGCAACGCGGGAAGAAGATATGGATACAGGCCTTTCATGCTGTTTTTCTTGGTCTTGGCCGGATTTTGCTTATCGTTTCTCGTCCCAGCCGAAGGGGTGCGGGGCGAGGGGGAGGCGGGCCAGAGGATGGTAGTCTCCGACCAGTCCGATGGGTTCGCTGTGCCGTATCTCGCTCACGATTTCGATGCACGGGCGTGCTTCGCTGATGCGGAAGCCCTGTCCGGAGAGGATGCGCCGGTACGACTCCGTGTGCAGTTCGGTGAAGCCCTGCGAGAACTCAAACTCTTCGCCGTCAATGTTCAGGGTGCGGTAGGTCTTTTTCTCGCCCTGCACGGCGTTGGCCGGAAGGCAGTCGGCGTTGATACTCAGGAAGTAGCGCAGGCGGGCGCGTTTGAGTTCCATATAACCGGCCACGCGGTCGAACGACATCACGTGCACGATGTTTTTCTGCACCGGACCGAATATCCACTGCATCATGTCGTAGAAGTGCACGCCGATATTGGTCGCCACTCCGCCTGATTTGTGCACATCGCCTTTCCACGAGCTGTAGTACCATTTCCCGCGCGAGGTGATATAGGTCAGGTCCACGTCGTATATCTTGTCTTTCGGACCGGTTTCCACTTTGCGTTTGAGGTTGGCGATGGCTTCGTGCAGGCGCAGTTGCAGGATGGTGTAGGCTTCGCGGCCGGTTTCTTTTTCCATCTGCACGAGGTTGTCTATGTTGTACGGGTTCAGTACCAGCGGTTTCTCGCAGATGACGTTCAGTCCGAGGCGGAGGCCGTAGCGGATGAAGGCGTCGTGGGTATAGTTGGGGGTGCATATCGAGAGCCAGTCGAGGGGCTGTGCGGTGCGCATCTGTTTCGAGCAGAAGCGGTCGAACTGTTCGTTTTCCGTGAAAAAGGAGCAGTCGGGGAACGAGCTGTCGAGACGGCCCACCGAGTCGAATTTGTCGTAGGCCACCATGAGGTTGTTGCCGGTGTCGGCGATGGCTTTTATGTGCCGGGGGGCGATATATCCTGCCACTCCTATCAGGGCGAAGTTAAGCGGTCGGTCCATGTTCGGGATGTCTTTTTTGTTGTTGCCGTTTCTGGTTGCGGTTGTTGCCGTTTTATAATTCGGCGCGCAAAGGTACGAAAAAAAATGGGAACATGCAAATTTGGCGCCATATTTTTTTCTTCCGATACGCCCCGTCGGATTATTTCCCTCCTTTTCCGCGGCAGACAACGGGTGATTAACGGGTGATTAACGGGTGATTCCGCGGCCCGCATAATGCCCGCATAATACTCACAATACCTGCAATCACACACAACACCCGCATAACACCCGCCCGTAGAGACGGTATGCATACCGTCTCTCAAAGAAGCGGCCCTGCCACAAGCAAGGCCCGCCATGCCCTTACACACCCCATGCAAAAAACCAGGGGTGCCATCCGGCACCCCTGGGGTCTCTCGGGCAGGCCTGAAGGCGCTGCCTGCGGAATCTGTTTAACGGATCTCCTGGCCTACGGCATTGCGTTTCACGCCGTTGCTCTCGATGATGAGCATGCCGTTCTCCATGTACTTGCGTACATTCTGAACATCCTCCAGGTTGCCGTCCTCGGCGATTTCTTTCTCCACTTCAACGCCGTCCAGAACGATACGAACGCGACGCGGGGCGCTGACGGCATCACCAATCTTGCGGAAGAACGCGCGGTTGCCCTTGAGGGTCGTACCCATGTTGGAGGCGTAACGCAGAGTGCTGTTCGCGCCGATATAGAACTCTACCGGACCGCTGATAGTCTGCTTCCACAGGCTGCTGACGAAAGCAACGCGGTCGTCGGTGGTGGTGCTTTCTTCAGCAGGAGCCACCAGTTTCACGCCGTAGAACACAACCTCGTTGATAGCCTGGCGCGGAACAACCAGATAAGGCTGGTTCGCCTCAATATTGTTGGAGCGCACAAACTCGAAGGTCATGCTGCCGCCATTCTGAGAAAGGGTTGCGCTGCTGAGTCTGTAAACCACATTATAGAGAGCATCATCAGCGGTAAGCGTGTAGTCGAACGGCACAGACAGGGGAGCCCACTGACCGACAGTGAAGGTACGTCCGTCAAGGGTGACGGTCAGCGTATTGGTAGTGTTGTAGTTGCTTATGCAGTCATCATAATCCCATGTGTCATACATGGTGAAAGGCGTGTTGGCAGCGAAGGTCGGGGTGAACGTCTTGTTCTCGTCTATATCGCGTACACGCACGCTGGCGCTGGTGGTGTGGTCGCTCCACTCTGTGAAGTGCCAGCCGCGATCAGCAACAGCCTTGACGTTGATGGTGGTTCCCTCCAGGTAGTTATATACACCGCCTTCTGCAGGAACAATCTTCACGTCGTTGCCTGCTGTCAGGGTTACGGTACCGTTGCTGTATGCACCAACAGTGATGTTGTAGGTGGGCACGACCACTACCGGTGTTGCGGTGAACACAGCCACATAGTCCTGTGCGCCGGTAACTTCCGCCACTTCGTCCACAATGCCGTCATTGTTAGCATCCCAGCCCACGAAAGCATAGGTGTAACTTTCGTCAGCTATCTTGGTGACATCCTCGTCAGCCGGTGCAATGGGAGTTGCGCCGTAGTTGACATCGTTGCTTTGGATTACGGTCGAGCCGTCATCCATCAGGAAACGAATGGTGTAGGGACGCGGAGAAGTAGAAGAAGAGAACTGCGCCGTATAGGTGGTGCTGGTCGTAATATTGCCAAGAGCGGGGCTCCAGCCGCTGAAGGAGTAGGTTGTCACCTCGGATACAGTCTGTGTGCTCGGTTTGGTCGGAGTAGAACCGCCGTAAGTGGGAGTCGTACCGGAAGTGACATTGGTGTTCTTATATAATTCCGTACCATCGTAGTTGTTGAAGGTGGCGGTCACTTTCGCATCTTCAAACTCGGCAGTGTAAGTAGCGTTGCAAATCTTGAAAGTACGCGGGTTGCTGGTATTACCATCGCTCCAGCGTGTGAACACTTTACCGGATTTGGAAGCGGTGATGGATGTGGTTGATGCACCCCACTTGCCGCTGTAGTTGGTGGAGGTCGTTCCGTCAGCCTTCACAGTCAGCGTGTAGTTGGCAACATCGTAAACGGGCTTTATCTGCTGTGCATAATAGAAATAGGTATGGTTGCTGCCGGATGCGCTCTTCCCGCTAACATATCCACTACTGGAAGATGTGGTGTGAGACAGATTCAGTCTGTATGCCTCACTGGAAGAGTACTTTGTGCTTGTCCAATAATACGCATTACCTGTTGACGAAGCATAAGATACAGACGTACCAGATTTGTAACCACCCATATAGAAATAGATGGTCTTGCTGTTAGCGACCGCCGTGATGCTTTGTACAGAGGTTGAAGTCCTGCTTACGGTAGCTTTACTCATCAGAGTTGTGTATTCGGCACTTGTCGGTGTGCGCCATCCTTCACCGAGAGCGGCTGTCGCAGGGTCTTTATCTGCAGGAAGGTTGTTTGAAGCAGTATATATGCCTGAATAATTATAGGAAGTAGAAGCTGTTCCTGTGCTGGCTGTTACATTTCCATACTGATAATACAGACCAACCACTCCTGTGCCACTTGCACCAACTGCGCGGTCGCCCCAAAGAATATTGTCACCGGTATTCAGGTCGTAGGCATTCATCGTATAATTGGTGCTACCGATAGTATAGTTTTTTGTCATGGAAGTCGGAGGCGTTTCTGCAAAGAAAGCATAATAGGTGGTAGCCCCATATGGTGCAGAAACAGTATATGTTGCATCCGTACTTACATAACTGGTTGCAGATGAAGATGTCGCCCATCCCAAAAATTTGTAATTAGTTGAGGGCGTTGCCTTCATTGTTAATTTATACGAAGAACCTGCTGTTTGAGAAACAGAGGTTTTTGTTCCGGAAAAAGAAGAACCTGTACAAATATACGCAGTACCTGATCCAGAAGCAACAGCCGTGCTATAAGTGTAGTTGATAGCCCACATCTGCGAGGAGATGAGAGCCACAAAAATTAGTGAAAATAGTTTTTTCATAATTGTTGAGTTTTTTAGTTAAACAATAAGTTTATTTTGTTTGTTGTTAATTTATTTGGTTAGTTGTTTGCGTTGGTTTTACATATTGAAATGACTAAAAAAACTGACACGTCAGGTTAAACGTGTCAGACTGACAAAAAGCAAGGTCGGGAACCGCTCAATAGAGCAGTCCGAAGAGCCACAAAGGAATCTTGTTGCCTGCGGGATAGTCGGTGTCATCAGCGGCGATATACGCTTCCCGCGCACCGGCAATCTGTCTGCCGTCTTTCGCCTTGCCGCCAACCTCGAACAGCCACTGCCGGTCCACCAGAAAATCACCCTGCTTGGAATACTCCACCTGGTGCCGGTAGCCCACCTGATTGGCGAAGAACGTCTCGCGGACTGTTCCCTGATTCGGTTCCGCAAGCGACAAGGCGTAAATCAGGTTGCTGTTCTCCATCAGCAGTTTGTCCGGTTTCTGCATCTTCTTCACCGACAAATCGTCCGCATACAGCAGACGGATGAGTTTCGCCTCGTGGAGGTACTGAAGATATGCCAGCACGGTGGTCCGCGCTATGCCTGTCATCTTCGACAGTTTGGTGGTATCCACCATCATCGGCACCTGCGTGGCGATGACAGCCAGAAGCGACTTGAGTTTGCGGACATTGGCGATGTCCACCTTGCGCAGCAGCGGAAGTTCCACATTGAGCAGCAGGTCCACCGTGTTTTCCAAACGCACATTGTAGGCGGCAAAGCCCTCGGTGCCGAATGGATAACAGCCTTTTCGGAGATAATGCCCGAAATGCTCCATCGGACGGCATTTGCGCACGACCTCGGAGCAGATGTCCGTTCCGTGCAGCAGGATGTCCTGCAGCGACACTTTCGGCAGGCTGATACGATGGTACAGCTGCATATACTCGCGGTAGGACAAGCCTTGCATGTCGTAACTCAGTGCGCGGCGTGACAGGTCAGCCTCCGCATTCAGTATGTGCAACAGGGAGGAGCCGCTGAACACCACGCGCAAAGCGGGATAGGTGTCGTAAATCTCCTTTATCTCCTTGCTCCACAACGGGTAGTGCTGCACTTCGTCCACTAATAGCAACTCGCCACCCTGACGATAGAAACGCTCCGCCACCTCTAACAGCGTGTGCTGCGTGAAATAGGTGCTGTCCAAACGCACAAACAGGGATTTGCGCCCTGCAGTGCTGCCGTAACGCGCTTTCTGATACTGGAGCATCAGCGTTGTCTTTCCGACTCCGCGTGAGCCGCGAATGGCAATCAGACGCGATTCGTCCCACAACACATCATCCATAATCGAACGGACAAAACCATCCTGCAGATGGTCAAGCAACTCCTGATTGCGCGTAAACAAAATATCCATATCGTAAGTTGGTTTATGGTTTGACAAGGTTTATCTTATACCGTTGTTTCCGGAAAACGCTGCAAAGGTACGGCTTTTGTTTTACATACGCAACATTTTATATTAAAAAATGTTTTGTATATGAAACATTTTTAACAAATATCTGTTGTGCATATACTGCATTCAGGCTGATTTGTTGTGTTCAGGACCTGTGGCATCAGGGTCGGATTCTTTTATCAGTCATTTCAATACGTCAAAGAACAATCTTTTATTCAGTTATCTGCCAATCAAGGCAGATACTTTCAGTCTGTTCAATCTGTGTAATCTGCGGATTGTTGTTGTCCGCAGATGCAGCAGATTAAGCGGAAATGTCAAATGTCACATCTCCTGTCCGAGGAGGCTGTAGCAGCGTCCGTCGCGGAAGATAAGCACCTGTCCGTTGCGAAGGAACTTTGTCGCAGGTCCCGCAGACGAGCCGTCTGCGCCCCCGGTGACTTCCTCCATGCCAGTCGGCACTTCGGGAGCCGGGCCGGGGAAGAAGGAGAAATACGTCCCAATGCCCCTCCGGTTGTTGTAGGCATCATCCGTTCCTGCCGGAATCTGTATCTCCACGTCCTCGGGGGTCGCGGTGTCCGTCCCTTTCCACGGGTTGCTGTCCTCCGTGTAGTGGCATTTCGGCGGCGTGGTGCCGAGGAACTGCAGCGTCTGCAGTTTGTTCAGCACTATCGCGCTCTTGCCGAGGCTGTCCAACGAAGCGGGCAGAACCAACTTCGAGATGAACTGTGTCGCCTTGTTGGAAGATTTGACATACAATCCTTCCTCCTCTATCACCTGCAGGCCTTCGGGCAGTGCGAAACTGCCGGAAACACCAATGTCGTACAAGCCGCGCTTGCGTATCACACGCAGGTTGCTTGGTTTCTCAAACGTGATGCTGAACGCCCACGCCTCGGCAAGCGCGTTCTCGCCGATTTCCGTGACAGCGAAAGTGTTCGACGACTCCGAGCCGCCTTCGCCGCCCATACTGGCACCGCTGACGGTGATTGTGGCAGGGACAAACACATCGTCCTGCAGATATACATACCCGTTCCCTTCATCCTTCTGACAGGCAATCAACACAGCTTCATGTGTCGATTTGTCGCACAGGTAGTACAGCCCGCCCACGTCGCACGTGAACGTCTGCGTCTTCGCCTGCTGCATGCACACACTTGCCAACACAAGCACACACGCCGCAATCCGCCAAAAACGAACAGAAAACAAATACATACCAGTCATCTTATAGATAGTACACATTAAATAGGCGGTTCAGCCGGATCATAATCCTTAAAATCCTTTTCACCTGAAAATTGGGTGGCTTCGCAGATAGATCCGATCATCATTATACCTTCCACAGAATCAGTGTTCGGCAAAAGATAGGTCTTCTTCATAAGCATTGTGTTTTTTAATCGGTTAATAATCACATGTAATTCAATGCAAAAATAGGTCAGAGAAAACGGCCGTTTTTTTTGACATAGTATGTCTGTCCGCCTCTCTTTCATTATTTCGTGTGCAAAGATAATACAAAAATTTTGTCTGTGCAAATATTTTGTGAACTTTTTGTCGTTTAATTTTCCGTTTCGGTTTATTTTTTTTATTGTTTTCGTTTGTTCTCTTTCCCGCTTTCCTTTGTAATAGCAGGTCTTCGCGCCCCTTTTCCGGCAGAAAAAATACGGTCACAAAAAACGGCCGTTTTCTCTGACCTA
>Ga0265298_10003105_pt1 | contig 22324 bp, 17 predicted proteins | sample AusTroGonzalo_MG_3_FD_193486 | JGI IMG/M metagenome (GOLD analysis project Ga0265298, IMG submission 193486) | Bovine rumen microbial communities from tropical cattle in Woodstock, Queensland, Australia - Gonzalo_01 | ecosystem: Host-associated > Mammals > Digestive system > Stomach > Rumen ...
GCTTCCGTGCCGAGCTTGGGATTGATGGCGCTGTAGTCCGTCACGTCGTAGCCGTGGTAGGACATGCACGCCTGGATCGGCGAGAGCCACAGGGCGCTCACGCCCAGGCTCTCGAAGTAGTCGAGGTGCCGGGTCACGCCCTTGAGGTCGCCCCAGCCGTCGCCGTCGGAGTCGGCGAAGCTGTAGACGTTGAGCTGATAGGTGATATTCGCGAGATGGTCGCCCTTCTCGATCGTGGTGGTGCCGGATCCGCCCCCGGGGATCTTCCGGCAGGAAGAGCAGGAGAATAACGCCAGCCCGATGAAGAGGGCACAGACGAAAAAGTGGATTCGTTTCATTTCGGTTATCGTTTTTTTGTATTGGCGAACCGGGGTCCGGTCAGGGACCCCGGTCCGAAAAAGCGCTGGTTCAGGTTTTATTTGACCGGCGCGCTGACCGTAATCTTGCCGGCGACGGTGTCGTAGACGACATCGAAGCGGGTCATGTCGGTCACGGCGATGTTGCCGCCGTTGTCGGTCACGGCTTCGAAGGGCTCACCGGCCTTGGCGTAGGTACCGCCCGCGCTGACAGTCCAGTCGGCGCCCTTGCGGATCTTCCAGCCACCGGAGATCTCCTGGTTGAAGGCGAACCATTTGCCGTCGCCGGCCGGCAGCATGAAGCGGTCGCCGCCCCAGCTGTTGAACTCGCCGATCAGGCCCCAGAAATCGGTGCTGAGGGTGATCGTCTCGGCGGCGGGATCATACACTACCATATACGTGCCAGCCTTGGGGGCCTTGATGTTGCTGCCGCCCTTGGTGACGGCGAAGGCCTCGTCGGCCGCCGCTGCGTCACCGCCGCGGTCGTCGGCCCAGTCGGCCATATAGCGGATCTTGATGGCATCGTCCGCGCCGAAGGCCACGGGCACGCTGTACCACTTGCCGTCGGAAGCGAGGTTCATCGGGATGTCGTTGTTCCAGTTGAAGCCTTCGATGCTCGCGATCGAGCCGACGACGCCCCAACCGAGGATGCCGATGGTCTGGTTGTTCTCGTTGAAGACGACGCGTCCCTTGCCGGCGAACTTGATGTCGTCACCGCCCGGGTAGGCGGCCACGAACTCGCCGATGGCGGCCGGCGTGGCGCCACCGCGGTTGACGTCCCAGGAGCCGTTGTAACGGATCTTCCAGCCGGCGTCGGTGAGATCGAGCGCGTCGCTGATCCAGATGCCCGGGGCGACCTGCGTCATCGCGGCGTCCGCGCCCCAGCCGTTGAAGTCGCCGATGACGGCCCAGCCGCCGGTGACAGGCTGCGGTTCGGGTTTCGGTTCGGGCTCTTTGCCGCCGATCTTGCCGCTCACGCCGCCACCGAGGGTCTCCACGACGGTGAAGGTCTTGGCGGTCGGGTTGAGGAGGAGGTCATAGACACCGTCCGCGGGCACGGCGAGGTTCTTGCCGCCGGCCGCTGCCGGGGTCTCGCTGCCGAGGGTCACCACGGTGGGATCCGCGTCGCCGGTGGCGCCGAAGTTCTCATCCCAGCCGGCGTCCTTGCGGAACTTGAACTGGTCGTCCTTGGAGAGCTTGACGCCCTGGATGAGGGCGGAGGTGCCGTCGCTGGTCATCTCGAGGTCGCCGTTCCAGCTGATGTCGTAGTTGGACAGGGCGCCGATGACGCTCCAGGTGGTGGACTGCGTGAAGCCCGGATAAGGCAGGTAGGCGTCCGTGACGGTGATCACGGCCTCGGGGCCGGACAGGTCGAGCCAGAGGTCATAGATGCCCTCGGACGGGACGGCCATGTTCTTGCCGCCCTGGGCGCCCGCGAAGTCGGTGTCGACGGTCACCACGAACGGGTCAGCGTCGCCGGTGGCGCCATAGTTCTCGACCCAGTCCTGGTCCTTGCGGAACTTGAACTGGTCGTCCTTGGTGAGCCGGATGGCCTTGGCCACCATCTGCTTGCCGTCGGAAGTGGCGAACATCTCGAGGTCGCCGTTCCAGTTGATGTCATAGTTGGACAGGGAGCCGATGACGCTCCAGGGCGTCGTCTCGGTATAATCGGCGTACGGGCTGCCCACGGGCAGGGTCACCGCGAAGTCGTAGAGCCCGATGCGGGACTGGGAGTCGACGAAACCGTTAACGCCGTTGTCCTGCGAGAGGGTCTGCATCGTGGCGCGGATCGCCAGCTCCACGGAAGGGATGACGTCACCGTCCTTGTAGCCGAGGAAGGCGAGCGCCTTGCTGATGTTGACGAAAGTCGTCTTCAGGGAAGAGCCGTCGTCGGTGGACGTGACGATCTTGCTGACTTCCTTGCCGTCGACGGAGACGAGGGCGAGGGTGTGGGTGGGAGCCATGCTCTCGTTGAAGCCCATCTTGAAGTCGCCGGAGGTGTAGGTCACCGCGATGCTCTTCGTGCCGATCTCCGTGGTGCCCAGGACCGGCGCCTCAGCCTTCGACATATCGAAGGTGGCGAGCTGCTCCTGGAGACAGGAGGTGGCCGTCAGGCCGAGAATTCCTGCAAAGAGGAAGGAAAATATCTTTTTCATTGCGATTATCGATTAGAGTATCCGGGGTTCTGCTGGAGGTTGCTGTTGGCAAGGCGGTCGGAATCGGGGATCGGGAAGAGGTTGAAATGCTCATCCACGGAAGTACCGTCCTTGGTACCGCCCTTCCACTGCCAGAGGTAGGAGTCGGAAGTGAACTGGCCGAAACGGATCAGGTCGTTGCGGCGCCAGCACTCCAGGTAGAGTTCGCGGGCGCGCTCGTCGAGTACATCCTGCAGGGTGATGGCCGTCGCCTTGGCCAGGCCGGCGCGTTCGCGCACGGCGTTGTAGCCGGCCAGGCCGTCGATGGAGGCACCGCGCACGGCGCACTCGGCCGCCATCAGGAGCACGTCGGCATAGCGCATCATCGGGAAATCGGTATCCACGAAGCCCGCTTCCTTGCCCGGCGTGCCGTCGCTCTTCATATTGAGGAACTTCATGAAAGCCATACCGTTGGTGAACTCGCCGATGTCGTCGATGTCCTTCTGCTGGCCGTTGGTGTAGAACAGGTTGCGCGCGTCGTTGTCGGCGAACTTGTTGTAGAACTGCGGCGTGGTACGGAGACCGCCCCAACCGGAGGAGATACCGATCTTGGACACATCCATCGAACCGCCGGTGGAGGCGAAGATGAGGTAGTTCGTGGCGCCGTAGCTGGTGGTGTTGACACCGTCCTGCTCGATGCCGAAGATGATCTCGTCCGTGCGCTGGTCGTTGTCGGCGAGGAAGAGCTCCTGGTAGGCGCTATACACGCCGCCCACGGAGGTGGTGTGGAGGCTGTAGCCGTCGTCCATCAGGTCCTTCAGGACATCGGCGCACTTCTGCCACTGGGGCGTGCCGGTGAACACCTCTGCGTTGAGGTAGAGCTTGGCGAGGAGGAACTTCGCGACACCCTTGTCGGCGCGGGCATAGCCGTTGCCGCGCGGGGCGGCCAGGGCGCTGCCGTCGACCAGGTCGCGGAGCTCGTTCTCGAGCCAGGCGTACAGGTCGGCGCGGGAGATCTGCTCCGGGTTCTGGCCCACGATGGCGGTCTCGTCGGCGAAGGGCACGTTGCCGAAGTTGTCGATGGCGTGGTAGTAGGCCAGGGCGCGCAGCACGCGGGCCTCGGCGATGTATTCTTCCTTCTGGGCGAAGTCCACCTCGGAGGCGCGGGCCTCGCGGATGAACTCGTTGGCCGTGGCGACCTGCATGAAGATGCGGGAATAGAACGCGTAGATGAAGGTATCGTCCGTCGTCCAGGTCATCCAGTGGAAGTTCTTGATGGTCTGGTCATTCCAGCCGCAGACCGCCTCGTCGGTGGTCAGGCCGGTATGGTGGAAGAGGCCGCGGATGTACTGGGAGGCACCACCGTCCAGACCGGAGATGGAAGCGCTGCCGTTGGCACCGTAGAAGCCGGGAGAGGCAAAGCCTGTGTAGAGGCCGGCGAGGAAGGACTCGTAGGCACCCTGGCTCGTCAGGGCCTTGTCCGCCGTGTTGGCGTTCGGGTCGATCGGGGTGACGTTGAGGTCACCGACGCAGGCGGTCAGGGAAGCCGCCAGGGCGAGCGTACCGAGAATATATTGGATCTTTTTCATTGCTGTCCGGGATTAGAAGTTCAACTTGACACCGAGGACGAACGTACGGGGACGCGGGTACATCGTACCGTCGATACCGCCGTAGATTTCCGGGTCGATTCCGTCATACTTGGTCAGGGTGCAGATGTTCTGCACGGTACCGAAGACGTTGATGGAGCCGTTGCGGCTGTCCGTCACCTTGAAGGCGTCCTGGAAGGTGTAACCGACCGTGAAGTTGTCCAGCTTGAGGAAGGACGCGTCACGCACATAGTAGTCGGACAGGTACTGGGCCTGCGAGAACATCGAGGTGGTGGCGGAAGCGAGCCGGTTGCTGATGAAGCTGTTGGTCCACAGGTCCGCGAGCATCTCGGTATCGGAAGCGGCGTTGTTGTACACCCAGTTGCCGATGGAGGCGTGGCCGGAGAGCGCCGCCGTCCAGTTCTTGTAGGAGAAGTTGGTGTTGAAACCGAAGGTGAAGTCGGCGAACGGCTTGTGGTAGAAGTACTTGTCGTCAGCGGTAATCTTGCCGTCTTTGTCTCGGTCCACGTACACGCCGCTGATCGGCTTGCCGGCGGTGTCGTACACCTGCTGGTACACGTAGAAGGCGTTCATCGGCTGGCCGACCTGGAACATCTGGACGTTGTTGCCGGTACCGCCGGAGATGCCGCCCGTCTCCACGCCCGTGGCGTTGTCGTCGGAAGCGGTCAGCTTCGTGATCCGGTTGTAGTTGTAGGCCACGTTGGCGCCCGCGGTCCAGCTCATGTCACGCGTCTCGACGAGGATGCCGTTGAGGTCGAGTTCGACACCCATGTTCGTCATCGAGCCGATGTTGGTGTTGAGGTAGTTGGTCAGGTTGGACAGGGCCGGCACCGGGATGAAGTTGAGGATGTCCTTGGTGTCGCGCTTGTAGAGGTCGAGGTTGGCCGTCAGGCGGTCGTTCCAGAAACCGAAGTCCAGACCGACGTTGTAGGTCGTCGTCGTCTCCCAGCGGAGGTCGGCGCTGTAGCCCAGCGCGGAGATCGGGGTGATGAGCGTGTCGTTGAAGAAGTAGTAGGAGCCCAGCTGATGGGTCAGGAACTGCGCGAAGGTGTCATAGTAGCCACCGACGGCCTGCTGGCCGGTCTGGCCCCAGGAGAGGCGGAGCTTGAGGGTGGACAGCGTGTTGACGTTGGCCATGAAGTCCTCCTTCATCACGTTCCAGCCGAAAGCCACGGACGGGAAGATACCCCACTTGTGGTTCTGGAAACGGGAAGTACCGTCGGCGCGGACCGTGGCGGTCAGGAGGTACTTGTCGGCGAAGCCGTAGTTGGCGCGGCCGAAGAAGGAGATCAGGAAGAGCTCGCCCTTGCCGCGGGAGTCGCCCAGGACGGCGTCGTCGCTGAGGCGCTTGCTCAGGCTGTTGCTCTCGTTGTAGAAGCGCTGCCAGGAATAACCGGCCATCAGGTCGAGGTTATGCCTGCCGCTGAAAGTCTTGTTGTAGTCGGCGTAGAACTCGAGGGTCGTGTTCAGACGGTCGTAGTTGTAGTCGGTGTGCTCGCCGCCGCCGGACTGGTTGGTATTGTGGTAGGAAGCCTCGGAGCCTCTCCGCAGCTCGGTGAAGCCTTCGGAGCGGGCCCAGTCGATACCGAGGTTGAGGTTCAGGCGGAGGTCCTCCAGGCCGTGGACCTTGTAGTCGAACTGTGCGTTGCCGATGAAGCGGTAGGCGTCGGCCTGGTCGGTCTTGTCCTTGAGGAGGGCGACCGGGTTCATCGTAGCCATCACGTTGAGGTTGCCGGCGGCGTCGTGCCACGCGGTATAGCCGTTCAGCGTGTTGTTCAGCTTCACGCAGTACACCGGCTTGGTCGGGTCATAGTGGTTGGCGGCGCCGATGGCGTCGGTGTTGGCGTACCAGTTCTTGGCATAGGAACCCTTGCCGTTCAGGTTGACGGTGAGGTGCTTGTCGAAGAAGCTCGGGGAGAGGTTCAGGGACAGCGTACCGCGGTTCATCTTCGAGCCCTTCAGCGTACCGGACTGGGACGTGAAGCCGCCGGAGACGCGGTACGGCAGGAAGCTGCCGATGCGGCCGTTGAGGGAGATGTTGCCGTCATAGGTCGGGGCGACCTGGTAGATCTCCTTCTGCCAGTCGGTATTGTAGATGACGCCGTCCACGCCCAGGTTGGCCTCGGCGGTGGATCCGGTGCCGTAGAAGCTGCGGATCAGGTTGAGGATGCCGTCGGCGTCGAGCACCTTCTGGTACTTGGCGATCGTGTTGACGGAAGCCGTGAAATCGATGGCCACCTGCGGGACGGAGCTGCCGGTTCTGGCGCCCTTCTTGGTGGTGATCACGATGACGCCGTTGGACGCGCGGGAACCGTAGATCGCGGTCGCGGAAGCGTCCTTCAGGACGGTGAAGCTCTCGATGTCTTCCGGGTTGATGGAAGTGAGCGGGTCGGACATGCCGGAGATGCCGTCGTTGGAGACGGGCAGGCCGTCGATGACGATGAGCGGGCTCTGGTCGGCGTTGAGGGACGCGGTACCGCGGATGCGGATGGTCGCGCCGGCGCCCGGCATACCGGAGCCGGCGGTCACGACCACGCCCGCGCTCTTGCCGCGGAGCAGGTCTGCCGGCGTCGTGATGACGCCCTTGTTGAGCTCGTCGGCCTTGACGGTCGACACGGAGCCGGTGAGGTCGCTCTTCTTGACGGTACCGTAGCCGATGACCACGACCTCGTCGAGGTACTCATTGTCCTCGGAGAGGGTGATGGTGGCGGGCATTTCGGAAGCCTTGAAAGTCTGTGTGGTGTAGCCGATGCAGCTGACGGTGACCGTCGCATCGGAAGACGAAACCCTGAGGGAATAGTTGCCGTCCAGGTCGGTCACGACGCCGTTGGTCGTGCCGGTCTCGATGACCGAAGCGCCCACGACGGGTCCGATCTGGTCCACGACCACGCCCTGGACTGCAAAGCTTTGTGCCAGTGCAGTGACGCCCGTCACGCCCGAGAGCGCGACAGCCGCAAGGATGGATAGGATTTTCTTCATAAGGAAAGGTTATTAGATATAATTATTTACGTTCAGAGACAAGCGCGACCGAGAGGCCGCCGCAGATGAGCAGGATGCCGGCAATCACAAGCATATGCGCCTGCACGCCGCCGACCAGACGGAGCACCACCCCGCCCAGGGCCGCTGCGACGATCTGCGGAAGGCAGATCGTGCAGTTGAAAAGCCCCAGGTAGCTGCCCATATGCTCCCCGTTCAGCGCGTTGGTGAGCAGGGTGAAAGGCAGAGCCAGCATCGCCGCCCACGCCGCTCCGATGAGGAAATAGGACACGAACAGCAGGTACTGGTTGTGGATAAATGCGATGGAAATGAAACCGGCCGCTCCGATCAGCAGGCTCACGATGTAAGCCATCCGGAGCGACTTGAACTTGGGAAGCACGAGGGCCCAGAGGATGGAACCGACCGCCTGCGCGGCGAACACGACGCCCACCCAGTTGCCGGCGGCCTGGTAGCCCTCGGATGCGGGATCCGTCGTGCCCCAGCAGTTGGCCGCCACGGCCCCGTTGGTATAGGTCCACATATACATGAACGCCGCCCAGCAGAAGAACTGCACCAGCCCGACGGTCCAGAACGTCCGGGGAGCGTGCAGCAGGAGGCGCAGCAGGCCCGGCTTCGCGGCCTTTCCGTCCGCGGCGGGCTGCTCGGCGATGCCGTGGAACGCGGCATACTCTGCCGGCGGCATCTCCTTCACCTTGACGAAGGTGTACAGCACGCAGACGATCAGGATGGCGGCGCCGCCGTAGAAGCTCCACACCACGGAAGGCGGGATGACGCCCTTCGGGGCGGTGTTGGCGATGCCGATCCAGGTAAAGAAGATCGGGAACAGGTAGCCCACGAGGCTGCCGGCGTTGCACAGCAGCGACTGGATCGAATAGGCCTGCGCCTTCTGCTCTTCGGTCACCATATCGCCCACCATCATCTTGAACGGCTGCATCGCCACGTTGATGGACGTGTCCAGGAAGATCAGGGAGAACAGGCCGAACCACATCGCGCCGTTGAGACCGAGCAGCAGGCGGCTGCTGAAATTGAGACTGCCCGCGTTGGGCAGGAATGCCATCACGAGGACGGCCACGATGGCGCCGACAAGCAGATACGGCTTGCGGCGGCCCATCCGGCACCACGTGCGGTCAGAGTACTTGCCGATGAGCGGCTGGACGAGCATGCCCATCAGCGGGGGAAGGATCCAAAAGAAGCTGAGCTGGTGCGGATCGGCACCGAGCGTAGCGAAGATGCGGCTGATATTGGCGCTCTGCAGGGCATAGGCAATCTGCACTCCGAAGAAGCCGAAGCTGAGATTCCACATTTGCCAGAAGGTGAGCTTATTGGTTTGCATTGTAGTGTTATTGTCAGTCGCTGCAAAATTGAAAAATCTTTCACGCGCGAAAAAATTGAAATGGACGAACGGTATATTTTTCGGGATGAATGGTCGAATTCGGAAGAAATTTTAGTATCTTGAAGCGTTTTTCTATGAAGATTTCAAAAGAGTCCTGGATTATCATCGGTTTTGCGGTCCTGCACGCGGCCGTGGCTCTGGGCTGTCGCTTGGCAGGACTGGCGGATGAGATGATGCTCACCCTGTTGACGATGCTGCTCGTCGTCCTGCTCTGTCTGCGCTGCCGCGTGGACGGCAAGATGACGGCCATTTCCATCGTCCTGGTCAATATCGTCGGCGTCCTCCTGGGCCGGGGCACGGCCCTCTTCTTCGGCTGGCTGTCCGAGTCCCCGCTGGTCGTCTATCCGCTCTCCACCTTCGCCTCCACGCTCCTCATCGGCTGGGCGACCCTCTGGGCCGCGCGCCGCTATGCGAGCAGGATGCGGGCCGACGAAGAGCCGGTCAACTCCCTGAAATGGCTCCTGGTCGCCTTCGTCTTCATCCTGGTGATGCGCCTGGCGATCCTCCTCTTCTTCTCCGAAGAGCAGGAGGGCCGCAACGCCGCCGTCACCGTCTTCCTCGTCTATGTGATGACGCTCCTCGTCATCCTCGCGCTTGCCGCCTACGCGCTGCGCCTGCAGCGGCGCGCCGTCGTGGCCGCCGAGCGCGCCAACCTCGCGCAGTACCGCTACCACAAGCTCAAGCAGCAGGTCAACCCGCATTTCCTCTTCAACTCGCTCAACGTCCTGGACTACCTCATCCAGGAGCAGCCGCGCGAGGACGCGAGCCGCTACACGCACAAGCTCGCGGAAGTCTACCGCTATATGATCCGCAGCGAGGACGAGACCGTCGTCCGGCTGCGGGACGAGATGGACTTCGTCTCGCAATACGTCGACCTGCTCAAGGTCCGCTTCCCGGAGGGGCTGGACGTGCAGGTGGACATCCCCGAGGAGGCGATGGCCCGCTCGGTCGTGCCCTGCTGCGTGCAGCTGCTCATCGAGAACGCCACCAAGCACAACGCCGTCCTTCCCGACAAGCCGCTGCACATCAAGGTCGGCGCCACGGCCACGCGCGTGACCGTGACCAACAACCGCATCCCCAAGCTCACCCACGCCGCATCGACGGGGCTGGGCCTCCAATACATCCGGCAGCAATACCACGACCTGTCCGGCAAGTCCGTCGTCGTCCGCGAGGACGAACAATCCTATACCGTTACCCTTCCGTTGCTATGATGAACGCCCTGATCGTTGAAGACGAGCGCATGGCCCAGGCGCAGCTCGTCCGCCTGCTGAAGACCCGCTTCCCGGACATCGAGGTGGTGCGGATCACAGACTCGGTCCGCAGCACCGTGGACTACCTCGCCGGCCATCCGCAGCTCGACCTCATCTTCATGGACGTGGAGCTCTCCGACGGCGAATGTTTCGAGATTTTCCGGCAGGTGCCGGTCCACGCGCAGGTCATTATGACCACCGCATACGACTCCTACGCGCTCAAGGCCTTCGAGGCCGGCAGCGTGGACTACCTCCTCAAGCCGATCGGCGCCGAGGAGCTCGCGCGCGCCGTCGGGCGCTGCCGCGAGCGCACGGCCTCCGCGCCGGCGATCGACGTCGAGAAACTCCTCGCCGTCGTGGCCGGTCGCCAGGCCAAGACCTACAAGGAGCGGATCGTCGTGTATGTCGGGGAGCAGATCATTCCCGTGCAGACGGACAGGATCGCCTGCTTCTTCGCCGAGGAGAAGGCCAACTACCTGCTCACGGACGAGAGCGCGCGGTACCTCGTGGAGACCACGCTGGACACCCTGGAGCAGGACCTGGACCCGGAGCGCTTCTTCCGTATTTCGCGGAGCGCCATCGTGGCGCGCAGCGCCGTCAAGAGCGTCAGCCGCCACTTCAGCGGCCGCCTGCGGCTCGACCTGCAGCCGGAACCGCCCTTCGAGCCGACGGTTTCCCGCGCCCGCGTGGACGATTTCTTGAAATGGTTGGAATAACCCCTTAGAGCTTGTAATACGATCCCAGGATCGCCGCGAACCAGCTCGGCGGCAGGAGCTTCTTGAGCGTCACGGAAAGGCGCTGCTCCAGCGTCGAGATGATGTAATGGTAGCGCGGCCGCTTCTTGCGCACGATCTTGCTGATCTTCCCTGCCAGATACTCCGGCTTGAGGCCCGTCGTCTCGTCCTTCTCGATGCTCGCGAGGGACTTCGCGTAGGTCTGGTAGACCTCGTAGGCCTCGGGGTTCGCCACGCTCTTGCGCTGCGCCGTGAACGACGTGGCGAAATCGCCCGGTTCGATCACGACCACCTGGATCCCGAATGCCTTCGTCTCCAGGCGCAGCGCCTCGCAATAGCCTTCGATGGCGAACTTCGACGCGGAATAGAGTCCCTGGAACGGGAGGCCCATCAGACCGCCGATCGAGCTGAAGCAGAGGATCTTGCCGCCGCCCTGCTTGCGCATCGCGGGCAGCACGTAGTGCAGGAAACGCACCATCCCCATCCAGTTCACGTCCATCTGGCGCTCCGCATCCTCCAGCGAGGAGAACTCCAGCGGACCGCCGATGCCCATACCGGCATTATTGATGAACACGTCGATGCGCCCTTCGGCGTCGAGCACCTGCTTCACCGCCGCCTCGCAGTCCTCCGCCCGCTGGGCGTCGGCCTTGATGTAGGTGACGCCGGGCAGCAGGTCCGTGGCCTTGCGGTGCGTGCCGTAGACCTTGTGGCCGTCGGCGCTCAGTCGCGCGGCCATCGCGCGGCCGAAGCCGGAGGTGATGCCGGTGATCAGGATGACCATATTACTCGATGACGTGGAGCTCGCGGAAGATCTTCGTCAGCTTCTCGACGGCCTCGTCCACCTGCTCGGTGGTGTGGGTGGCCATCAACGCGAAGCGGATGAGCACGTCGCTCTCCGGCACGGCCGGGGCGATCACCGGGGTGATGAACACGCCCTGCTCGTAGGCCATCCGCACGATCTGCATCGCCTTGACGGTGTCGCGGACGAAGAGCGGGATGATCGGGGACTGGGTGTGGCCCGTGTCGAAGCCGGCCTTCTTGAAGGCCTCCTGCGCGTGGCGCGTGACCTTCCAGAGGTTCTCGCGGCGCTCCGGCTCGTTGATCATGATGTCGAGCGCGCAGGACGCGGCGGCCACGGCGGCCGGCGTCATCGAGGCGCTGAAGATCAGCGAACGGGAATTATGCTTGAGGTAGTTGAGGACTTCCTTGTCGCCGGCGATGAAGCCGCCCAGGGAGCCGAAGCTCTTGGAGAAGGTGCCCATGATGAGGTCCGTCTCCTTGGTCAGGCCGAAGTGGCTGGCGGTACCGGAACCGTTCTCGCCGATCACGCCGAGACCGTGGGCGTCGTCCACCATCACGGAGGCGTTGTATTTCTTGGCCAGGCGGACCAGGTCGGGCAGCGGGGCGATGTCGCCTTCCATCGAATAGACGCCGTCCACCACGATGAGCTTCGGGGCGTTCTTCGGGGTCAGGAAGAGTTTGCGCTCCAGGGCCGCGACATCATTGTGGGCGAACTTGCGCACCTCGCTGAAGCTCAGGCGGCTGCCGTCGATGATACAGGCGTGGTCGAGCGCGTCCAGGAAGATGTAGCCACCGCGGAAACCAAGGCAGCCGACGACGCCCAGGTTGACCTGGAAGCCGGTGCTGTAGGTGACGGCGGCGTCTTTGCCCACGAACTTCGCCAGCTTCTCCTCCAGCTCCTCGTGGATGTCGAGGGTACCGTTGAGGAAGCGGCTGCCGGAGCAGCTGGTGCCGTATTTCTCTATTGCTTTGATGGCGGCCTCCTTGAGGCGCGGATCGTCGGAGAGTCCGAGGTAGGAATTGGAACCGAACATCAGGACCTTGCTCCCGTCAGCCATGGTGACGAGGGGATCCTGTCCGGAGGAGATGGGGCGGTAGTAAGGGTAGATTCCTTGTGCTTTGACCTCATCTGCGAGCGTGTACTTGGCACAGAGCTCGTTCAAGATTCTTTTCATTGGTACGGTTTTAATATGTACAACGCCGCAAAGATAACTATTTTCTATAAATTTGTGAAAACGTTGCTTTCACCTATGAAAAGGATTGCCGCACCGCCCTACCTGCGTCCGGGCGACCGGATCGCGCTGATCTCCCCGTCATTCCACGCGCCGATGTCCGACATCGAAGGCGCGGCAGGCGTGCTGCGCGCCTGGGGCTTCGAGCCCGTGGTCGGCGCCCACGCCGACCGCCAATGGCGCGGAAGCTACGCGGGCACGCCCGAAGAGCGCCTCGCCGACCTGCGCGCGGCGCTGGAGGATCCGACCGTCAAGGCGATCGTCTGCAACCGCGGGGGCTACGGCACGATCCGCTTCGCGGAAATGCTGACGCTCGAGGAGCTCGCCGCCCATCCCAAATGGCTGGTCGGCTTCAGCGACATCACCACGCTGAGCGGGATGGAAGCCCGCGCCGGGGTGATGAGCATCCACGGCACGATGGGCAAGTTCCTGGCGAAGTCGCAGGGGCAGGACGCTTCCAGCACCCTGCTGCGCGACCTGCTGACGGGCACCGTCCCGGAGTACGCGCTGCCGGCGCATCCGCTCAGCCGGCCGGGCTCGGCGACGGCCCCGCTCGTGGGCGGCAACCTCAGCACGCTTGTGCCGGTGCTCGGGACGCGGGCCGACGCCACGGCCGGCCGGGAGATCCTGCTTTTCCTCGAAGAGGTCGAGGAAGACTTCACCCACATCGACCGCCTGTTCTCGACGCTCCGCCTCCGCGGCGTGCTGGAGCGCTGCCGCGGCGTCATCCTGGGTGAATTCACCGACTGCGCGGCCAACCTCGGATACGGCTCCGCCGAAGAGTTGATCTGTTCTTATTTAAAGGATTACGATATCCCCGTCTGCTGCGGATTCCCCGCCGGGCACGGCCAGGTCAACCTGCCGCTGCTCATCGGCGCGCGCAGCACGCTGGCGGTCACCGAAGCCGGCGCCACCCTCACTTTCCACGTCCGGGGTCGGAAGAAACGGGTCTGAGATTGGCGGCCACCACGGCCGCGGTGGACCAGGCGGCCTGCAGGTTGAAGCCGCCCGTCACGGCGTCCACGTCGAGCGCCTCCCCGGCGAAATAGAGCCCGGGGTACTGCTTGGATTCCAGGGTATTGATATTCACGCCGGCGAGGTCGACCCCGCCGCAGGTCACGAACTCCTCCTTGAAGCGGGCGCGGCCGGCCACGGAGTAGGCGTCAGCCGACAGCGTGGCGGCGAGCCGCGCCGCGCCCTTGGCGCCGAGCTCCGCCCAGCGCAGGTCGTCGCGCAGCCCGGCGCGCCGCAGGATGTGGCGCCAGAGCCGGGCGGTAATCCCGGCCGGAGGCGTGCCGGCGGCTTGTTTGCGCGGATTCTCCGCCGCCGTCGCGGCGATCCATCCGCGCGCCTCCGCCTCAGGCGCGTCCAGCCAGTTGACCAGCAGCGTACCCGCGTAGCCGTTCTCCGCCAGGTGGCGGGCGGCGTAAGACGACAGGCGCAGCGTCGCGGGTCCGCTCACGCCCCAGTCGGTCAGCAGCAGCGTTCCCGCTGCGCGGAATTTCGTTCCGGCGAGGCTCAGCGCCGCCTGCTCCACCACCGTCCCCATCAGGGCGCGCAGCCCCTCGTCCGGAATCTTCAGGGTGAAGAGCGACGGCACGCAGGGCGTCACCGCCACACCCGCCGGCAGCAGCCGTTCCAGTTTCTCGCGCGAGCAGCCCCCGACCGTCACCACGACGCAGTCGTACCGCTCGTCATTCGCCGGCTTGACCGGCGAATCTCCTACCGCGAAGCCGCCCTCCGGCAGCGCCTCCACGCGCTCCACCGGCGTGCGCAGCCGCACCGCCACCCCCGCCACGCGCAAGTCGCGCTCCAGCGTCCGGACGATCTGCATCGCATCCTGGCTCACCGGGAAGACGCACTGGTCCTCCTGCGTCACCAGCCGCACGCCCTCGGCCTCCCACCAGCGCTGCGTCGCCTCCGGGCTCAGCACCCGCAGGGCGCGCCGCATCAGCTGCTCGCCGCGCGGATACGCCTCGCCGAGGCGCTCCACATCCCGGAAACTGTTGGTCAGGTTGCAGCGCCCGCCGCCCGTCAAGGCCACCTTGGCGAGCAGTTTCGGTCCGGCTTCATAGAGGGTGACATCGGCCTCCGGCAGCCGCCGCTTCGCGCCGATGGCGCAAAAGCACCCGGCCGCCCCGCCGCCGATAATCGCGATTTTCATCGCTCGAAGGAAGCTTCGTTGCCCGGACATTCCTCCACTTCGACCTTGTAGCACTGCGGGATCTGCTCGCAGACCCAGCGCGCCAGGTTCTCGGTGGTGGGGTTGAAGGGAAGGACCTCGTTGAGGTCGGCGTGGTCCAGGGCGCCGCAGATGCGGCGTTCGATATCGCAGAAGTCCACCACCATGCCGTCGGCGTCCAGCGTCTCGGACGCGCAGTACACGGTGATCTTCCAGTTGTGCCCGTGGTCGGGCTCCGTCTGCGTGCCGCCCGCGAAAGAGATGTGGTGGCTGGCGGAGACGGTCATCGTTTTCTTGACCTTATACATTGCCGCTCTTGTCGATATAGGACAGGAATTCGTTGCGGGTCTGCGGGTTGGTGCGGAACGAGCCCGTGAGGTAGGTCGACGTCATCACGCCGCTCTTGCGCACGCCGCGGCTCTCCTTGCACATATGCCGCCCGCGCATCATCAGCGCCATGCCGCGCGGCGGGTTCTCGGTCCCGAGCGCCTCGGTCAGCATCTCCACCACGTCGTGGACCAGGCGCTCCTGGACCTGCAGCCGCGCGGAGCAGTAGTCCACCACGCGCCCGATCTTGCTGAGCCCGAGGATGCGGCCCTTGGGGTTGGGGAGATAGGCGAAGAAATAATCGCCGAAGAACGTCCGGCAATGGTGCTCGCACACCGAATAGAACGGGCCGGAATCGACGACCATATCGTCATAGACGATGCCGTCCTGCCCGTTGGGGAAGGTCGTCACGACCGGCGCCTGCGCCGGGTCATAGCCGCGGAACATCTCCCCGAACATCCGGATCATCCGGTCTGGGGTGTCCTGCAGGCCCGTCCGCGTCGGGTCCTCGCCGATATACTCCAGCAGTTCGCGGATGTGCTGCTTGGCTTGTTCTTCCGTAATCATAACTCGTAAGTGGCCGTATTGTCTTCCGTCTCCTTGACGATCACCTTGTAGCAGCACGGGATCTGCTCGCAGATCCACCGGGCGAGATTCTCGGCGGTCGGGTTGAACGGCAGGACCCCGTTCAGGTCGCGGTGGTCGATCTTGTCCACCACCCGCTCCTTGATCTCCTTGAAGTCCACCACCATCCCGTTCGCGTCGAGTTCCGGGGCCTTGCAGAAGACCTCGATCTCATAATTATGCCCGTGCGGCCTCGCGCACTTCGTGGCATAATCCACCACCAGATGGTGGCTTGCCGCCACACGGATTTTCTTGGAGACGTAATACATAGCCCTGCAAAGATAAAAAAAACTCCGGACATCCCCCTTCCCCCGCCGCGCCGCGAATCAAGGGGCGCGTCCACGAAAAGGGCGTATTTTTGGTTATCTTTGCGGGTGATGAAAGCGATGCGCGAGAAGTTGCCGGGGCTGCCGGTGATGGAGATAGCCGACGCCGTGAACCGGCGGTTGGCGGAGGCGGCGTGCCTGGTGGTGACGGCGCCGCCGGGGGCCGGTAAGTCCACTTTGCTGCCGTTGACGATCCTGGAGGGGTTCCTGGACGCGGCGGGAGGCGGCGCGATCGGGAGCGGCGGAAAGCCGCGGAAGATCGTGGTGCTGGAGCCGCGGCGGATCGCGGCGCGGCAGATCGCGGAGCGGATGGCCGCGCTGCTGGGGGAGCCCGTCGGGAAAACGGTGGGGTACCGGATCCGCTTCGAGAGCCGCGTGAGCGACGCGACGCGGATCGAGGTGCTGACCGAGGGCATCCTGACGCGGATGCTGGTCGACGACCCGGGCCTGGAGGGCGTGGGCGTCGTGATCTTTGACGAATTCCACGAGCGGAGCCTGCAGAGCGACGTGGCGCTGGCCCTGGCCCGGGAGACGCAGCAGCTGCTGCGCCCCGACCTGCGCATCCTGCTGATGTCCGCGACGATCGATACCGATTCCCTTTGCGCGGCGCTCGACGCCCCGCTGATCGAGAGCGCCGGGCGGATGTTCCCGGTGGACATCCGGCACTCGGCCGAAGAGGCGACGCCGGAGAACGTGGCGGAGCGCGTCGCCCACCAGGTGCGGCTCGCGTACCGCGACCACGAAGGCGACATCCTCGCCTTCCTTCCCGGCGAAGCGGAGATCCGCCGCTGCGCGGAACTGCTGACGGGTGTCGGCGCGCAGGACGCACAAGGCCTGAAGGTCTACCCGCTATACGGAATGCTGCCGCCGGAAGAGCAGCGCGCGGCCATCGCGCCGAGCCCCGCCGGAAGCCGCAAGATCGTGCTGGCGACGCCGATCGCCGAGACCTCGCTGACCATCGAAGGGGTGCGGGTCGTGGTGGACGGCGGCTTCTGCCGGCGCCTGGTCTTCGACCCGCAGAACGCACTGAGCCGCCTGGAGACGGTGCGGATCAGCCACGATATGGCCGACCAGCGCAGCGGCCGCGCGGGCCGGGTGGCGGCGGGCGTCTGCTACCGCCTCTGGAACCTCGGCACCGAGGCGCGGATGGCCGCGACGCGCGTCCCGGAAATCCTCGAAGCCGACCTGGCGAATACGGTGCTGGACGCGGCTGCGTGGGGCGAAAGCCACCCGGAGCGGCTCGCGTGGCTGACGCCGCCGCCCGCCGCGCACCTGGCGCAGGCGGCGCGGCTGCTGGAGCTGCTGGGCGCCGTCGACGAGGCGGGCCGCATCACCCCGCACGGGCGCCGGCTCGCGGCGCTGCCGTGCCATCCGCGCATCGGGAAAATGCTGCTGCGTGCCGCCGGGGCGGACGAAGTCGGCCTGGCGGCGGACCTCGCGGCGCTGCTCGAAGAGCGCGACCCGCTCGCGGCGTCCGAGAGCGACGCCTCCCTGACCACGCGGCTGGACGCCCTGCGCCGCGCCGGGCGCGGCGGCCGCTGGGGCCGCATCCGGCAGATCGCCGACCAATACCGCCAGCTTGCCAAATGCAAAACCGCCCCGCAGGGCCCTGCGGATCCGTTCGCCGTCGGCGCGCTGATCGGCGCCGCCTACCCCGAGCGCATCGCGAAAGCCCGGGTCGACGGCCCCGGGCGTTTCCAGCTCGCGACCGGCGAGCTGGCCGCCGTCGACCCCGGCGACGCCCTCGCCGCCTGCGAGTGGCTCGCCGTCGCTTCGCTCGGCGTCCGCCCCGGCGGCGTGGGCCGGATCTTCCTGGCTGCGCCCGTCGATCCGGCCGACCTCCCGGAGCTCGTCCGCACGCGTGACCGCGTGGCCTGGGACGGCAAGGCCGGCACCGCCACGGCGCAGCGCGAGCGCCGCATCGGCACGCTCCTGATCGACGCGCGTCCCCTTTCGGACGGCATACGCGACCTGCTGACGCAGGCCATTTGCGAAGCCGTCCAGAAAGACGGCACCGCAATGCTCGATTTTTCGGACGAAGTCCGGAACCTCCAGCGCCGGGTCGCCGCCGTGGCCGCCTGGCACCCGGAGCTCGGGCTGCCCGACCTCTCCACCGAGGCCGTGCTCGCCGCCGCGCCGCAGTGGCTGCCTCCCTTCGTAGGGCGCGCCACCACCGTCGCGGAGCTCAAGCGCATCGACCTCTGCGTGGCGCTCTGGACCTTGCTGGACTACGCCCAGCAACAAGCCGTCGAGCGCCTCGCCCCCTCGCACATCACGGTGCCGACCGGCAGCCGCATCCGCGTCGAATACCGGCAGGGCGCTGACGCCCCCGTTCTGCGCGTGCGGCTGCAGGAATGTTTTGGCATGGTGGACACCCCGCGGGTGGATGACGGGCGGCGCCCCGTCCTGATGGAGCTGCTCTCGCCGGGCTACAAGCCCGTCCAGCTCACCGCCGACCTGCGCAGCTTCTGGACAAACACCTACTTTGAGGTTAGGAAAGAACTGCGCCGGCGCTATCCCAGACACGCCTGGCCGGACGACCCGCTCGAAGCGGAAGCCGTCCGGGGCGTAAAGAGAAAACCTTGACGATCGCTATTTCTTCCCGGCCCGTAAAGCCTCCGAGACGTTCAGCGGAAGATCCTGCAGGATGGCCTGATACGCTTCGGCGTCCAGCTCGGCCAGCGGCTTGCCGTAGCGGCTGCGCGCCATCTCGTCGCGCACTTCGTCGTAGGCCTGTTTGATGGCCTTCTGGACCGAGAGATAGCACGCGTAGGAGGAACCCAGATCCGCCTGATAGCTGATGACGGCCTTGCCGCCGTGCTCGCGGAGGAAATCCTTCAAGGTCGGGATGAAATCGTTGGCATTGTCAAACTTTTCGCTCCCGGCGTAAATCTTCTCGCGGGAATTGACCCTGATCACGTAGATATTCTCACGCTGGACGGTCTTCAGCGCTTCTTCCGAAGTCATGACCTTCTGGCCGCCCGGCAGTTGGGTTCCCGCCATCGGCGGCATCGAGCGGCGGACGCCCTCTTCCGCGCCGGGGAGCTTGTAAGACAGCCGCAGGGTGAGTGCTTTGCGCAGCTGTTCCTTGACCTTATCGACCACTTCCATCTTGGTGTCCGGATCAGCCTGCAGACTGACCGTGACGAGCGAAGTCTCCGTATTCAGGCCATTGAGATACGTCGCCAGATTCTCCACCTCAACCGTGGTCCCGTCGACGAGAACCATCCCGGGGGCATACGCGTTGACGACGACGGAGATTGTTTTGGGATCCTCCTTCTTCTGCTGGACTTGATCGGAGCCCTGCATGTCGGGAGTGGAAGGACGGGCCGTGGCGCCAAAGGCGACCAGAAGCCCGGCAAAGAGCGGGAGGGCTGCACCCAGGCGCAGCCAGGAGAGGAAACCTCTCGGAGCTTGATTCATCATAGTAAAGCGTTTTTTAGTGAGTGAATGACTAAGCCCAGAGGTTAAATCCGGATAATAACCAAAGAGTTGTTTGAATATAGCAAGTCTATAGCTATCGATATTGTAACCCGCGCGGAGCACATCGTCGTCGGCCTCGTACTCCTGGACCTCCGAGAGCATCCGCTCCATCATCCAGAAGAAAGGATTGAACCAGAAGAGGGCCTTCAGTACGCCGAGCGTGACCTTGTCACGCGAATGGCGGTGCCGGATGTGCGCGGCTTCGTGCGCGACGATCATGGCGCGCTGCTTGCCGTCGGGCTCCTCCTCCTGGCGGAGGAAAATAGTCCGCCAGAAGGAGAACGGGGACACGACGCGCGGGTGCTCCGCGAGGGTGAATTCCGGCTGCGGAGTAAGCCGGGAAGTTTTTCTTAAATCGCTGATTCGGCGTAAATTGCGAACAAGCACGGACAGCAGCAGCAACGCGATGCCGGCATACAGCGCCAGCAAGACCCCTTCCCAGGGGAAGGCTGTCGCGGCGGCGCCGGCCGGCGCGGGGGCTATCGCCGCCGGGCTGACGCCCGCGGCCGCCGCCCCGCCTTCCGCCGCCCCGGCGGCGCCAGCCACCGGAATCTGCAGATACACCGTCTGCGCGGGCAGGATGGGGAGGCGAAGCGCCGGAATCACCACCGACAGCAGCGCCGACACCAGCAGATAACGCCGGCAGGCCCGGTACGGAACCTTCCGTGCCAGCAAGAACTGATAGAACGCCAGCAGCAAGCCGCTGCAAACGATCACTTCCAGAATATAGATTCCTGCGGGTTTCATCGCAATTACTTCTTTTTGAGCATATTCAGAATCTCGCTTGCCTCCCCGGCCGGGATCGACTCCTGCTCGGAGAAGAAGCTCACGAGGCGGCTCAGCGAGCCGTCGAAAAAGTTGTCCAGGACCGTCGTCATATACCGCTGCGTGTACGCCTCCTTCGAGACCAGTGCGAAATACTCATACGTCCTGCCATATGCCTTATGGCCCACGAATCCCTTCTGCTCCAGGATCCGGACGATCGTCGACACCGTATTATACGCAGGCTTCGGCTCCGGAAGCACCTCCAGGATATCGTGGACCAGGACCTTTTCCTTGTTCCAGATCACCTGCATGATCTCCAGTTCCGCCTTCGTCAGCTCCTGCTGCGCAGGATTCGAGTTCTTTCTTGCCATAATATATAGGTCTTTTTTTATCGATTATCGTTTTGTTCCTACCAGCTTCCAATCCTCCCTCCGACACAAAGGTATAACTAAATTTTTAGTTTCCAAACGAAATCACAAAAAAATTAACTAAAATTTTAGTTTAGTCCTGAAAAGACACGCCCGGACCGGGAAAAATGTCGGGATCCCGTCCGGGCGCGTATCTTATAAGCGGCGTTTACGGTCTGGGTCCGAAGGCCGGGCGCGGGGCGACGAGGGGCTGGCCCATCGCGGAGGCCTCGGCGTCAGCCTCGTCGAGCTTGAAGACCATAAACTCGGGCTTGGCGGCGGTGTAGGGGGTCCAGACCTCTTCGCCGGGCTCGTTCGGCTCGCCGTACTTGGCGAAGTTCGACCAGGCGGTCAGCATTTTCTCGGAGAGGTTCCAGTCGCCTTCCGTCCAGGGACGCCAGCAGTGCTCCAGCGACTTGAAGACGTACCACAGGTCCGAAGAGTGGAACGCCCCCTGCAGCACGCCCGGGCGGCCGTCGGTCGGCAGCGGGCGCGCGAACTGGTAGGCGTAGGCCTTGCCGCCCTTCTCCTCGCGGTTGAGGCAGAAGTCGCGGATCTGGTCGCCCATATTGCCCGCGTCGTTGAGGGTGTAGCCGATCAGGTACGGCACCTGCGCCAGCGTGCCGTCGATGCAGGCGTCGTCGAACGACTCCGTCAGCACGTAGCCGTCGATATACGGGGAAATCGGCGAAGCCGACAGCACGCTGCGTTTGCCGGTCACCGACGTATAGATGCCGCCGAGCGCGAAGATCGTCTCCGTCGAAGCGGCACGCAGCGCCTTGGCGTCGGTGAGGTTCGCCCAGTCCGTCACGGCCTGGATCGAAGCCTCCGCCTCGGCGAGCGTCGTCATCTTCTGGGCCGGCAGCACCGGGCCGCCGGGGAACATCGGCGCGGCCGGCTTGGCCGGATCGGCCAGGCCGCTGCCGCTCATGATGACGGCCTTGTTGAACAGGCCGGCCGTCAGCGGCGACGCGCTCAGGAACTTCACGCTGCGCGAGCCGGCGCTCTGGCCGAAAATCATCACGTTGTCCGGATCGCCGCCGAACTGCGCGATGTTGCGCTTCACCCATTTGAGGACCTCGATCTGGTCCAGCGTGCCCCAGTTGCCGGTGGCGTGCTCCGGATCCTCCGCCGACAGCGCAGGATGCGCGAAGAAGCCGAACGGCCCCACGCGGTAGTTGAACGACACGAGCACGACGTCCTTGTCCGCCCAGTTCTTGCCGTCGAACTCCGGCTCGGAGCCCCAGCCCTCGCGGAGGCCGCCGCCGAAGATCCACACCGCCACGGGCAGTTTCTTGTCCGTCTGCCCGGGCGCCTTGGTCCAGACATTCAGATAGAGACAGTCCTCGCTATAGGGAGCTTCCTCGCCATAACCCCACTCCGTGGTGTAGCCGCCGGGGTAGTGGGCCGCCTGGAAGGCCGGATGGCCGAATTTGTCGCAGAGGCGCACGCCGTCCCAGGGGACCACCGGCTGCGGCGCGCGCCAGCGGTTTTCGCCGATAGGCGGAGCGGCATACGGGATGCCGCGATAGACGGTCACCTCGGGCGCGTCGTCCAGGACGACGCCCTGGATCTGTCCGCCGTCGACGGTGAGGACGGGACTTTCCGGAACGGAAGTGGCGCACGCGGCCAGTGCCAGCGTGGCGAAGAAGGTCAGAATTCTTTTCATATCAGCCAAGTTAAGCAGAGAATTCTATCCGTGCAA
>Ga0265298_10003107_pt1 | contig 22321 bp, 12 predicted proteins | sample AusTroGonzalo_MG_3_FD_193486 | JGI IMG/M metagenome (GOLD analysis project Ga0265298, IMG submission 193486) | Bovine rumen microbial communities from tropical cattle in Woodstock, Queensland, Australia - Gonzalo_01 | ecosystem: Host-associated > Mammals > Digestive system > Stomach > Rumen ...
AGGACCACCTCCACCCGGGTGCTCGGGGTCATCGGTGAGTTCCATCTCCGTGCCGTCCCATGTAGGATCAGGAATGTTCTTCGGCGAAGAAGTATAGATATATTTCCCGTCCTCGCCAATCTTCCCCGGCGCAGGGGTCTTGTCGGTCGAGAGCACATAGACACGCAGGTTGCCTTTGCCGGAACAGGAGACGGAGAGTGAACCATTGGTAACGGTCTTCGTGTCGCCCGTCACGCAGTCGGTATAGGTACCGTTGAGAACGCCGGAAAACGTAGCTCCGCCGCTGATGCATACGAGGGCGTAACTATCCGTCGTGGCATCCGTATAACGGCGTTTGAAGGCAAAAGAACCCGAACATCCGTCCACGGAGTACTGACCTTTACGGAGAGCAGGCACAGCCATGCGAATCTTGCTCAGACGTCGGATATGTTGCGCTAACGGATGAGAGAGAGACGTCGCGAGGTTACCGGTAGCGCTGGAGTACTCCGCGAAATCCGTCGTCGTCACATCTCCTTTTATATATCCGCCGAAATAGGCGCGTCCGGAGTTCTGCAACGCGATATTCGTACCTTCGTCAATACGTTTGCCTTTCTGAAACTCCACCTCCGAGCCGTAAAAGAGACAAGGAATGCCACGGTGCGTGAACATAAGCGACAGATTTTCCGCCCATGTGTCCTGAGGCTTGGAGAAGCGCTCGAACTGCACCTCATCCGGTGCGTAGTCGTGCGAATCTACATAGACCACGTTCCACGTCGCGTCATCATAATACTTATCGTTATCGGGTTTGGCGATATTCCATGCCTGCCCTGCGCTGGCGAAGTTCCAGTGTACGGGGAAGTCAATGACATGCAAGCCGGAGGATTTGGAGTAGTCGGGCGTATGATATTCATTGCCGCTGAGCAGGGCGTTATTGGAGGTCAGTTGGCCCGAAAGCGTACCGTAGTCATCGTCCGCTTGCTTCCAAACAGACTGCCAGTTGGTGTGCGAGGTGCAAGTCGAACCCTCCATCTCCACAAGGTTATCCCACGAGGCGGCGTTGCTGTCCCATTCGTAGCTCTTCGACTCCGCCCATGTGTAATAGAACGGCGACAGGTTGGCATGCTCGCGATAGAGGATGGAACTATAACGCGCACACACTTCCGCGAACATATAAAAAGGAGTACCGCCGCGTTTGTCTATGGCAGCTTCGCCGGCAGCAATGAAAGCAGGGATGAAAGCGTTGTTGAAACTCAGACGGGGGATGTGTCCGCCGGTGTCGATACGAAAACCATCCACGCCCATGTTGATGAACGAAGTGTAGCACTTAATCAGGTACTCATAGACAGCAGGATTCTCCGTATTGAGGTCCACGCAGTCGCCGGCTATCTGGAAGAACCAACGGGTAGCATCGTCCCAGTTGCCATGCGCAAAGTGGTGCCATAAGTTATGGGAGTCGTAGTTCTTTTTCTGGCCGTTCTCATCGGACGAATTCTTCATCTTCGATAGCCGTGCGGCGTACTGTTTGCCGACGTCCAGCGAAGCGTAGTTATCCGGCAGCACTCCCCCATCCTTCTGCGTCAAAGGCACCATACAGTCGGGGGACGATTGGTCGGCAGACCAGTCGCGCTCGAAGAGTTTGCAGAGATTCGCTTCTCCGAAATTACCGGTGTGGTTCAGAACGATGTCGAGGATGATTTTCATTCCCCGTGCGTGCGCCTCGTCAATGACCGTCTGAAAAGAGACACCTTCCGACTCGTGACGATGGTCCACTTTCGAGAAATCGTGCGCATGGTAGCCATGATAATCATACCCCGAAGCGTTCTCAACTATCGGCGTTATCCAGATAGCGGTAAAACCAAGCGCTTTGATATAATCCATCTTCTCTATCAGTCCTTTGAAGTCTCCGCGCCAAGCGGGGTCACCGGCGTTCTTCGACTGGTTGTCCCAACACTGTGTGTTGTTTGATGGGTCGCCGTCATAGAAACGCGTAGGCAGCAGGAAATATATCTGCTCATCGCGGAAATCGGTACGCGAAGGGAAGAAGGTCTCCGCAGCCGCCGTAGCAGCAAGCAAGAGCACGAGAGCGAAAGAAAAGAGTTTTCTCATGGAATATATTGCAAAATTTGCGCAAAGTTACATTTTTTTTTGCATATGTGCAAATATTTTAGTAATTTTGCGCCGCAAATTGTGTAAAATGATTAAAAGCGCACAATATATTATCTCCAATCCCGATGTGGAGAGTTGTCCTCGGACAGGCAAACCCGAATATGCGTTTATCGGTCGGAGTAATGTAGGTAAGTCGAGTCTTATCAACATGCTGTGCCATAACCCGAAGTTGGCGAAAACGAGTCAGAAACCCGGCAAGACCTTGCTCATCAACCACTTCCTGATTAACGACGAGTGGCATTTGGTCGATCTGCCGGGATACGGATTTGCGCAGACAGGACTGAAACAACGCGAGGCGCTGAGGAAGATGATTGAGCGTTATTGCCTGCTGCGCGAGGAGATGGTGTGTCTGTTTGTGCTGATTGACTGCCGGCTCAAGCCGCAGAAGATAGACCTCGATTTTATGGCATGGTTGGGCGAGCACGGCGTACCCTTTGCCATCGTGTTCACGAAAGGAGACAAGTTAGGCAAAGTGCGACTGAAAGAGAATGTGGAGGCTTACAAAGCGCGGTTGCTGGAGGAATGGGAAGAGCTGCCGCCGCTGTTCGTCACCTCATCCGAGACAGGCCTCGGGAAAGAGGAGTTGACGAAATATATTGAGGAACTGAACGAGACGGTATAACGGAATAATGACATTGAGGAAAACCCTATCCATATTATTGTTGCTGATTGTGGGGACGTTTATCGCGTACGCCCGCACCGCACGCATTTTCGGATATGTCGTGGACCAGAACAATGTGGGTATTGAACTGGCGGACGTCGTAATGCTCAACACAGACAGGCCTATCGGCACTGCAACCAACAAAAACGGCTACTATGAGTTGCTGCTGGACGAAGCCGACACGGTGGTGTTGAACTATTCGATGATAGGTTATACCTCCGTGCAGCAGCGAATCATTGACCTCAGAGATGTCATCAACATCAATGTACAATTGCTGACCGATGAGCAGGTACTTGAGGAGATAGAGGTGCGCGGGATAAAACATACGCAAGGAACGATGGATCGCATTGACGCTGCAACTACCCGCGTGATGCCTGACGCGACGGGCGGCAGCATCGAGTCGCTCCTTATTACATTCGCCGGCGTGAGTCAGACGAATGAACTGAGTAGCCAGTATAATGTGCGCGGCGGGTCGTTCGACGAGAACTCCGTCTATGTGAACGGTATCGAGATACGCCGGCCGCTGTTGATACGCAGCGGACAACAGGAGGGTTTGAGTTTCGTCAACCCCGAGATGGTGGACAATGTCCATTTCTCGGCGGGAGGTTTCGATGCCAAATACGGCGATAAGATGTCTTCGGTACTTGACATCACCTACAAGCGTCCGAAAGCCTTCGAGGCGATGCTCAGTGCGAGTCTCTTGGGTGCACAGGCGTATATCGGTCACGGCGACAGCACGTACAGTCAAATGCATGGTATCCGCTACAAGACCAGCAAATACATGCTTGGCGGTCTCTCGACGAGTGGCAACTACGAGCCGACATTTCTCGATTATCAGACTTATATCACGTGGAAAGTGGGCGGAAAAGACCGTGCACAGCGGGCCAAGAGCAAATGGGAGATGGCGTTCCTCGGCAACGTAAGCCTCAACGACTATCGCTTTACACCCGACTCGCTTAGCGAGAGTTTCGGTGGACAGAACGCGAAGTCGCTCAACATCTACTACGAGGGACAGGAGAAAGACCGCTTCCTGACGGCTTTTGCGGCACTGAGTGCGCAGGGCAAAGTGAGCGAAGAAGTGAGCATCGGTTTTGACCTGAGCGGGTTCTATACCAACGAGCGGGAGAACTTCGACATCACGGGTCAGTATGTGCTGTCCGAAGGTGGCGAAGATGCGGCAAAGGGCGGTACGGGGGAACAAATCAACCCTGACGAACAGACGGCGGTGCTTGGTACGGGTATCTTCCACCAGCACGCACGAAACATCCTTGAGGCGGGTGTCATCACGCTGGCGCACCACGGCGAATGGAAACGCGGGGAGAACAGCCTCACATGGGGTGTGAGCGGTCAGGCGGAACTGATTCGCGACCACATCAGCGAATGGGAATGGCGCGACAGCGCCGGTTATTCGATGCCGGACGACGGTCATTCGATGGAGCTTTTCTACACCATGCGCGGAGATGCGAGTATGCGTACGGCGCGACTGCAGGCGTATATCCAGAACCAGCATAGATGGCAGACGAAGTCGGGTCAGTGGATACTGACGGTCGGCGGCAGGATACAATGGTGGAGCTGGAACAACGAGGTGCTTCCTTCGCCTCGCGCGAGCGTCGAATGGCACCCGGGTTGGAAACGCGACCTGTGCTTCCGGTTGGCGACGGGTCTGTACTACCAAGCGCCATTCTACAAGGAGTTGCGCGACACAGTCACCGACGCGATGGGCGTGACGCGAATTGCGTTGAACAAAGATATCAAAGCGCAACGCTCGGCACATGTGGTGCTCGGTGGAGACTACTATTTCCGCGCATGGGGACGGCCGTTTAAGTTCACGGCGGAGGCCTATTACAAGTATATCGACCGGATGGAGAGTTACACCGTCGATAACGTGAGAGTCCGATACTCGGGAAAGAACGACTCCGAAGGCTACGCCACGGGACTCGACCTGAAGTTATACGGCGAGTTAGTACCCGGCGCGGACAGTTGGATATCGTTCTCGACGATGGTTGCGCGGCAGCGGTCGGTTCTTCTCAACGGGCCGTGGATACCCAGTCCTACGGAGCAACGATGGAACTTCTCGATGCTGTTTCAGGACTACCTGCCGCAGTTGCCGCAGTTGAAATTCCACCTGAAGACGCTGTTCGCCGAAGGCCAACCGTTCTACGCGCCGCGTAACAACCTCAGTTGGGGACGCATGCCGGTGTACAAACGTATCGACCTTGGTGCTACCTACACCTTCAATGCCCAGACGGCGAAGTTCATGCGCGCGGAGAGCGCCAAGCATGTCAAGCAGTGGTCGATACAATTCGAGGTGTTCAACCTCGTGGGATGGAAGAACGTGAACTCCTATTTCTGGGTAGTGGACGCCTACGGACGACAGTGGGCGAGTCCCAACTACCTGACAGGGCGCAGGTATAACCTCAAGGTCACGGTGGACCTGAAGTAGTTTAAAGTTGAAAGTTTAAAGTTTAAAGAGATGGCAGATGAGTTAACACCTATGATGAAGCAGTTCCGCGACATCAAGACACAATATCCCGACGCGATGTTGCTGTTCCGTTGCGGTGACTTCTACGAGACATACGCGGAAGACGCTGTGAAGGCGGCGAAGATACTCAATATCACGCTGACGCATCGCAGCAACGGCGGCAGTTCTGCGGCGCAGGCTTTGGAGATGGCCGGTTTTCCGTTCCACGCCTTGGATACCTATCTGCCGAAACTCGTGCGGGCCGGTCTGCGCGTAGCCATCTGCGACCAGCTCGAGGACCCCAAACTGACCAAGAAACTGGTCAAACGCGGCGTGACGGAGCTGGTGACGCCCGGTGTCAGTTATTCGGACACCACCCTCACGCAGAAAGAGAACAACTGGGTAGCTTGTCTGCATTTTGAGAAACATCAGATAGGTGTGGCTTTCCTCGACATCTCGACCGGTGAGTTCCTTGCGGGACAAGGCGACAGCGACTATATCGACAAGCTGCTGACCAATTTCGCGCCGAAAGAAGTGCTGTATGTGCGCGGACGCAAGAACGATGTGGAGAACCTGTTCGGCAACAAATATTTCACCTTCGAGCTGGAGGACTGGATGTTAGTGGAGAGTACAGCGAGGGAAAGATTGCAGAAGCTATGGGGCGTCAGTTCGCTGAAGGGTTTCGGTCTGGAGAAGATGCCGGCAGGTGTAACTGCCGCGGGAGGCATACTGATGTACCTCGACATGACGCAACACCTGCAGACGGGACACATCCAACACCTGAGCCGCATCGAGGAAGACAAGTATGTGTGGCTGGACCGCTTCACGATTCGTAACCTCGAGTTGGCAAGCGGACAGACGGCCGAGAGTAAGACTCTTTTCGATATCATCGACCGCACGATAACGCCGATGGGCGGACGTATGTTACATCGCTGGATGGCGTTCCCGCTCAAGGATGTACGGCCTATCCGCAACCGTCAGACGGTCGTCGAACACCTGTTCAAACAACCCGAGGCGCGCGAGACGATTCGTGAGTCGCTGGAGCAAGTGGGTGACCTCGAGCGTATCGTCAGTAAGATTTCCACGGGTCGTATAGGCCCGCGTGAGATGGTCCAGTTGGCGCGTGCGCTGCGGGCCGTAGTGCCTATCAAGCGCGTGTGTGAGGAAGCGAGGGAGAATGCGTACCTGACATTGCTCGGCGAACAACTCGACGCTTGCGCAGAGATGCGGGCGCGTATCGAACGGGAGATAGTGCCCGACCCGCCGTTGGCACAAGGCCGACCCAACATCATCGCGAGAGGCGTGGACACCGAACTCGACGAGTTACGCGCTATCCAGTCGGACGGAAAAGACTACCTGCTGCAGATTCAGCAACGAGAGATAGAAGCGACCGGCATCCAGAGCCTCAAGATAGGATTTAACAATGTCTTCGGCTATTACCTCGAAGTACGCAATACCTACAAAGACCAAGTGCCCGCCGAATGGATTCGCAAGCAGACTTTGGTGGGCGCAGAGCGGTACATCACCGAGGAACTCAAGACATACGAAGAGAAAATACGTACCGCCGAGGAGCGTATCCAAATCATCGAGAACAGGCTCTATCAGGAGTTGATGTTGGCCTTGTGCGAATGGGTGCCACAGATGCAGTTGGATGCGAATGTGCTGGCGCAGTTGGATTGCCTGCTCTCGTTTGCCACCGTAGCTACCGAACATCGCTATGTATGTCCGGATGTCAACGACAGCCTCGTGATAGACATCCGCCAAGGCCGCCATCCGGTCATCGAGCAGCAGTTGCCGATTGGGGAACAGTATATCGCCAATGATGTGCTGCTGGATAATAACGGGCAGCAGATTATCATCATCACGGGTCCGAACATGGCGGGTAAGTCTGCCCTACTCCGCCAGACGGCATTGATAGTACTGCTTGCGCAGATGGGTTCGTTCGTGCCTGCAGAGAGTGCGTCTATCGGCGTGGTGGACAAGATTTTCACGCGTGTCGGAGCAAGTGACAATATCTCCATGGGCGAATCGACTTTCATGGTTGAGATGAACGAAGCGGCGTCGATATTGAATAACCTGAGCGAACGCAGTCTGGTGCTCTTCGATGAGTTAGGCCGCGGTACGAGTACCTACGACGGTATCTCCATCGCGTGGGCGATAGTGGAATATATACACGAAAACCGCGGGCATGCCAAGACACTCTTCGCCACCCATTACCACGAACTGAACGAGATGGAGAAGACCTTCGAGCGCATCCGTAACTATAACGTCTCCGTGCGCGAGGTGAACGGCAAAGTCATCTTCCTGCGTAAATTAGTGCGCGGCGGCTCGGAACATAGTTTCGGTATCCATGTGGCGAAATTGGCAGGCATGCCGGCGTCTATCGTTGAGCGCGCCAATCAGATACTGGCGGACCTTGAGCATGCCGCGAAAAACGGCGAGTTGGCAAAGCCTACCGACCATATCGGCGAGAGCCGCGAAGGACTGCAACTCAGTTTCTTCCAACTCGATGACCCGACATTGGAGCAGATTCGCGATGAGGTCAAAGCGCTGGACATCAATACATTAACGCCTCTCGAGGCGCTCAACAAACTGTCGGAGATAAAACGATTGGTAGGAGGACGGTGACATGAATAAGGCAAAAGTGTTTCGGTGGACATTGGGCATCACGGGATGGGTGCTTTGTATGATTCTGATATTCGTCGTGGAGCAGTACTACCGTTGGGAGGTATGCAACTTCGAGTCCCGCGACGGCGAGCCGCACTCGTATAACATCTACGAGGGCACCACTACTGACTCACTCATTGCCATGCTGCGTCAGGACTACGACATCAGCGCGGAGACCGACCTCAAATGGCACATGCGTATTCTGCTTATCCTCCATCCCGAACCCGGTCATTATACCGTCCCCGCGCAGATTGGTGACCGTGAACTGATTGAGAAATTCAAATACGGCTATCAGACACCCGTGCGTATCACATGGAATAACTTTGTGCGCACCCGTGAGGAGTTGGCGAGCAAAGTGACGACCCACCTGCTCATGGACAGCGTCACGCTTCTGCAACATCTGGAGGACGAGGCTTTCCTTGCGCCGTACGGTTTTGACAAAGAGACCAGCCGCTGTCTTTTTATCCCGAATACCTACGAGGTCTATTGGAATATATCCGTGGAGAAACTCTTCGACCGGATGCTAAAGGAATACAACACGTTCTGGAACGAAGAACGGCGGCACAAAGCCGATTCGCTCGGGCTGACGCCCATCGAAGTGGCCATTGTGGCATCTATCGTGGAGGGCGAGAGTCATAATAAAAACGAGTTGCCGCTCATTGCCAGTCTGTACCTCAACCGCGTGCACAAAGGCATGCTGCTGCAGGCTTGTCCTACCGTCAAATATGCGGTGGGGGACTTCAAACTGAAGCGTGTGCTCAACCGGCATCTGGCGGTCGATTCGCCGTATAACACCTATAAATATCCGGGCCTGCCGCCTGGTCCTATCCGTTGCCCCGCGCCTGCGACCATCGATATCGTGCTCAATGCGCCCAAGACCGACTATCTGTTCATGTGCGCCAGTCCCGAACTGAACAACACGCATATCTTCTCGTCCTCGTACGGCAACCATGCCGCCGCGGCGAAACAGTACCGCCATACCATGGATACCATCAACTGGGAACGCCTCAATGCGCCCCAAGAACCGCAACAGTTGCCATGATTTGGGATAATAACGACGATATCAGGCTGATCGAGTGCGAGAACAACCGCCGCGTCATTCAGAAGCATCTGAACGAGTGCCGCGAGGAACGCCGGCCGTATGTCTTCGTTACCTCAACGATGACCGTCAAACCGCTACACAGACTGTTGGTGCCCGTGTCGATGCTCGAAGAAGAGACCTATAAAGCGGAGATTTGCACTTATCTCGCGCGCAAGACCGGCGCACATATCATCCTGCTGCAAGCCAATGACTACGGCTCGCACGCCAAGCAGAACGTCAATCGTATCGTCACGCATATCAAAGCCATCATGGAGAAAAGCGGCGAGAATATCTCGTACGAAGTAGCGATTGCCCGCAAGAACTCGTTCGGACTGGTCCGCGAGGCGGCAGAGCGGCAGCGGGACTTCCGCCATGACCTGCTCATCCTCACCGCCAGCCGCGATTACGGCTTGGATGACATCCTCTTCGGCCCACCCGAGCAACACGCTATTCGTCGCGCGTTGGTACCCGTCATGCTCGTAAATCCACGAGAAGACCTTTTTAGCCTTTGTGACTAACCTTTTGATACATATACTCGACTTATTGTTTGCAAAATGCAACGAGAACGGGTATCTTTTGCAGAAATATGCTATTTTGCTAACCGTAGTTTGCAATTTTTAAATTTTTAGCACTTTTTTCTTAAAATATTTGGTCATATTGCAGAAAAGCAGTACTTTTGCATCGTGTTTTTCATGGTATTAGATTTAAGGTTAAATGAAAAGATTGGGTTGTCGTGAGACAACCTTCTTTTTTTTCTTTCGTAGCCATGCCCATGGCTACAAAAGTAAAAATGAGGGAGAAAAGCTTTTTCCGCCTCATTTTTTATAAAAAATTCACGAAAAATTTGCGTATATCAAAAAAAAGCAGTACTTTTGCACCGCTTTTGAGTTTAAGCACAAATTTTTCCCTTTTGGGGTTCCCGATGTAGCTCGAAGAGATGCAGTGGGGAGAGCGGAGTCACAAGTCGTCCCGTCGATTTAGCAGAGCGGTATCGACATCACGATTTTGTTGACGAACGCGAAAGGAAGGGTGGGTGAGTGGCTGAAACCAACAGTTTGCTAAACTGTCGTACGGGTAACTGTACCGGGGGTTCGAATCCCCCCTCTTCCGCAAAAAAGGCACCGGTTGGTGCCTTTTTTGGTTTGTTAGGAGTGCAACAACGTAAGAATCCCCCACCCTCCTAACAGGAATGCTATTTAGCTACGGTCCACGTAGGCGTGTAGGGTTTGTCGGGGGAACCAAGTTGGGTGTCGTTGCCAAAGGGGAAAGTCTCGTTGGCAAGGAAGATACGCTTCAGGTCCGGAGAATAGAAACGCAGTTGCACATCGCCTTCCGCTTTCGGGGTGGTGATGAGGATGTAATAGAGACTATCCACGAAATCGGTGCTTCTCGTCACGCCGCAGCACTCGTCGCCTACGAATGCCGCGAGGGTACCTTGCGACTTGGCGAAGGTCACATCGACGATGGCCGTCATGGAAGCGGTCATGTCACTACCGGCGGGGACCGTCCATTGAGGGTCCACTACATCGCCCGGGTCTACAAAGGGGTCACTTTTGCAGGCTGTGAAAGAGACTGCGCAAAGCAGCAAGAGGCCTACCCCAACCCTCCCTAAAAGGAGGGAGATTTTAGAGTTTTTTACCTGTAACATCATATTTTTCATTGTTTTTAATTATTACTACTTGGTCGTTTTCGATGAGCTTGTACACGCAGGCGTCATTCCTCTTGAGCACAACAGGCGCTTTGAGGCTACCGGCATGCGCATCCGCACAATAGTCGATAGTACCCGTTTCCGGCACGAGTATCTCGCCGTCCATCTGGAAGCGGAGTTCGCCGATATTATCGCTCTGAATTGTCAGGAAGAAGAGGACTTCGTCCTCGGTGTACGGTGTATGGTGTACAGTGTACGGGGAGGCTACGGCGCATAGCTCGTCGTTGACGAAGACCTTAAGGTCCGTAAGGTCGGTAAGGTCCTTAACGGCGGCGATTATGGTCATGTTGGTCGCGGCTTTCATATTGCTGAAAGCGGACGGCTGACCGTTGAGTGCTTGCGCGCGCTTCGGAGCGTTGTTCTTGGATTGGTTGAAGAACTTAATCTGCTTGGAGCCGGCGGCCATGCGACGGAAGAGGTATCCTTCACCGGGGTAGAGGGTATGGAGGTCACCTACCCATTTCTTATCCTCGGAGAAGAACGCGAAGCGGTCGTGCGCCTTGATAAGGTCGCCCGTGCCGGCATCGTTATAATACGCCGCGAGGGCATTGGTGACCGAAGCGGGTTCATCAAGCAAGCACGGCAGTGCACTCCATTGTGCGTCACCCAGCACGGTAATCTTCATCGAGTCGGCATGCAGTTTCTCGCCGGAGATACGCATTGCATTATCTTCTGCCGAATAAACCATATACATCTGCGCATAGTGCAGTTTCTTAAGCGAGCCTACGAAGGCATCCATCACCTCGGAATAGGTGCTGAACTGGCGTTCGCACGGGTTCTTGATGAGGTCACCTTCCTTCCACGGGTTCGCCGCCGTCAAGCATGCCGCGAGAGCGCCCTTGGAAGTAGAGAGGTCGAGGTTCGTCGATACCCAGTTCCATCCGGCATAGAGGTCTATATTCTGTATCTCGTTGCCGGAAGTGGTGAGCATGACGGGTTGTCCGTCGCCGCAGCCATAGACGGCTCCTTGTGCGAAGCGCACCACTCTATCCGAAGTCAGTTCGAAGAGTTTGCCCGTGGAGGCCTGCCACAAGCGGAAGTGCAAGGGTTTCTGACTCATAGCCTCGTTACCATGAACAGTAAGGAAGAGTTGGGACTTATTGGTACGGTTGTCGAAGTCGATATTCGCCACTCCTACGCATTCGTTTTGGCAAAGCGCAATGACCTTGTCGTCGGGGTCGGAATCAAAGGAATTACCTATCTTGACTTGTGCGCAGAGCGACATGTTAAACGGATACTTGCCTCTCTCGGGGTCGTCATACGGGCAATGCGTCTCTATCTCCACCTCTACGAGCAGCGGTTCGGACAGTCCCTGGTCATCGGTAAGATAGACGACATGATTATGTATGCCGGGTTTGAGTCCTTCGGCAACGGTGAAGGTGACTGTTTTCTGCTCTTCCGCTTCGAGCGTACCCTGTGCGGGCGAAACGGTGAGCCAGTTGGGTAGATGGTCAATGACATACTGGCGCGTCATGCCGGTCTGGTTAACAATGGTCATCGGGCTGCGTATGACTTCCGTCTGTCCGTAGTCGGCCGTGATGCGCAAAGAGCGTTCCGTCCAGACGATACTGTTGAGGTTGGCATAGACGGTCCATGTAGCGGGTGAGGGCAGCCGGTTGCCATTGAGGTCCTCTACATCGCGTACGGTGAGGTACATGGTGCGCTTGTTAATCTCACGCGGCTGCGCCTTGATATTGATAAGCAGGTCGGACTCCTGATAGGTCCAGTTGAACGGCAGGTTGGTGAGCAGTCCTCTGTCGCGCACGGGCGCATAACTGTTCTTATCCGCCTGCGCGGCAAGGTCCTCAACGAGCAGGGGTTGCACCTTATTGACAACTGTGCCGTTTGCATCGCGGAAGACGCGTTGGTTATCGGGACTGAACACCTGCTCCATGACGCCCGACGAATTGCGTTTGACGCAGGAGAAGGTAAGGAGATTGACGAGTCCCATCTCTTCGCCGGAAGGCGTCTGTTTGCCATATTCGGCGATGAGTTCGGCGGGCAGCGCCTGCTCGAAGAGGCACACATCATCGATATTGCCTTTCAGTCCTTTGGCGAGCCAAACGGAGGTGCCTGCGAGCGCGCCGATACCGGCGGTGGGGAACATAAGCAGCAGCCGATTGTCTATATAGAGCGCACCGCTGTTGTAGGTCTTGCTGATGACAAGTACGCAGTGATGCCATGCGCCATCGGTGAGGTTGGCGGAAGCGAACTCATTCACATTTCCGGCCGTAAAGCGGATAGAACCGTTGCCGAACGCTATCTGCATAGTGGTCGAGTCGTTGAGGGCCGTTCCGAAGAGGGAGACGGTATCCTCCGGCTCGTTATCGCATTGGAACCACCCCATAAGGGTATAGTCCTCGGCTTCGGTACGCGAGAAGAGGGACGGCTGCAGTTTCACCGGTGTGCCGTCCGTGGCGAGCGAGATGCCTTGCGGGTTGGTCCATGCGAGGCCATTTGCATAGAGCGTTGCACCGGAAGCTAAGTCATTGAGGGTCTCTCCCTTGCTCTCGTCCATCGGATAATAGTCCATCAGTCCGTACTCGAATCCGGTGAGCCGGCGCAGATGGGTATTGGCTATCTCCGCCGGTGTCAGCGCCTTGGTCCATACGCGTACCTCCATCATGTTTCCATGGAAGGGCTTCTCCCCTTTGAGTCCGCTACCGATATGCAGCGGCGCGGCATCGTTCTGCAATACCCATGGAGTTCTTGCGTTGTCAGTGATTTCCTGCGTGCCGGCATAGAACCGTACTTCGTCCTCCTTGGAGTTATAGGCCATGATGACGCGCGTGAAGTCGGTCTGAGACAGCGTCTGCATCGGCTTGGAGAGGAACTCGTCGTTGTCTCCATCCGACCGTGTAGTCAGTTTGAGCCGGTTATCCGCCGTGAGGCTGAAGGCAATCGAATAGGTATCGTCGCCGTGGGCAAAGAGTGTCATCTCGCGGTTGGTTTCAGCAGGCTTGATGAGCATGTCGAGCGTGAGGTCGGTGATGGCCATTTCGCGCGAAGCCTGACTGACGGCGTAGCTCCCTTCCTCGCCGTCGAAATAGAGCGAGGTGGTCTGCGTGATACCGGTAGCATTGGTGACGCCGAGAATCTGGAAGTTATTATCCTCGTCGAGCCAGTTACCGGCGATAGGTTCGCTGAACCGCAGTTTGATATCTCCGTCGAGGGTAAGGATACCGTTGGCGGGCAGCGGTTTGCCGAAGAGGACCGGCGGACGCGTATCTTTGATACCGCTGACGACGGGCGATGCCTTGGTGACAAAGCCCGAGCCGTGACGGCAGAAGGAGACGGCACGCAGGTCGTAATTCAGCTCTTTCGGGTCACGCTCGCCATAGAAGCGGAACGGCGTGATACGGCCGTTTTCAATCATAGCCTTGTTGCCCGTAGCGAGTTTGTACAGACTGTCGCTGGCGAAGAACGAGCAGGCATTTACCCAAGCGTCGTCATTCTCCGTAGTGAGCTTGTACTGGAATTCTATATGGTCGAAGGTCTTATGGTTGACGTTGAATCCGTCGATGCTGACCGGCAGGTAGTATCCCATCGAATCACGCGGCGAGAGGGTATTCATCACCCATTTGTCGCGCGGCGAAGCGAGGTTGACGGGCGATGCCTCGGGCATGAAATGGACGGAGAACTTCGCCAGCACGCCTATTGACGCGCAGGTAGTAGAAGCGAGTTTGATAGTGAGGTCCTCATAGTCATCTACGATGCCGCGGCGCACCTGCATGGTCTTGACGATAGGTACTCCCGGTTCGCAGAAGAAAGTGAGCGTCGAAGCCGAGGTGAGCGGTTCGCCGTCGATGAGGATGATGGCTCCGTCAGGATTGGTCTGCGGCTCTACGGAGAGCGAGAGATACTGTCCGGTGGCGGGACGGCCGTTGGTATTGAGGTTGTCGTTGACGAGCGTCACGCGGAACACAGCCGCTTGGTCTGCCGGCACATTACTGATGGAATGCTGGTCAAGCGTAATCTTGGGGTTCTCCATTGGCAGCGTCGCGTTACCCAAGACGAACATACCCGGCTTGTACCATTTGGTGCGCACCTCGCCCTCGTACGGACAGTGACTCGAACCGCCTTCCTGGAAGAAGATGAAACTGCCGTATTTATAGTCCGTGGCGTTGGAGTATATATTGCCGTATTGCGTCCAGCTGCCTATCTGCTTGGCGAAGATACTGTCCGCCGGCGCACGATAGACGCTGACGGTGGTATAGCCGTAGGAGTCCGGAGCAATGTTGAAACTTATCTTACGGGATTTCGACTCGCTTCCGCTGTGGTCGGACCACGGGATATCGGTGTCGATGTTGAATACCGGCGTCACATCGGTTTTCCACTGCGCGCCGCCAGCCATGCCATCAATATTAAGAATCAAGGCATCCTCTCCTTTGATGATACGGTCATTCAGCAGATTGACGATGGCTTTACCGGCGGGATTGGAGCCTTTTAATGCGCTTCCCCCCCCCACTTGTTTGAACAGGGTTCCGAAATCCGGTGCGCCGTAGGACAGATTACCTCCTATCGACCAGTCGGCGGAGTAGGACTCGCTGTAGTCATAGTTGGTACCGCCGCTGACGCTGAAGGTACCGACATGCTTGCCGGACTGACGTGCTACCACTTTATCCCGTTCATTGGTTGCAAGGATGCTCACCCATTTGACGATGACATTATTGATAGCCTTCACTTTGTCGGGTTCAACGAAGTCCGGTACATTCGTCGGTTTGATGATTTTATAGGTCGTGGTATCCAGACCTATCTTCGATTCGTCGGTAGCGATATTCCAATAGACAGCCTTTTTCTGCGCATTCGCTATCGCTTGTGCCGCCGCAGAGTCTGCCGCATTGGTGAGCAGCGCGTTACGCTGGGCCACCAAATTCGGAAGGAGCTTATTGGCGATATGTCCTTGCGTATAGGCGAAATCCGTACCCACGCGGGTACCGAGTACCGTCTCTTTGGCAATCACGAAATGGTACTTCGCGCCGTCCGCCGTTGGGGCAGACGCAATCTCCTTGATATATCCCGCATCGATGGCCGGTTTGCGCAACTGATAGGTAGTGTCATCGATGATACGCACGGCGCGCACGGTTCCGTAGAGCACTTCCGTCGCGTGACCGATGAATACATCAGCATTCGCGCCTACGAAGGATGGAGACGAACCGGTGGAAATCTTCTCGGTATTGCTGTAGGTATAGGTATAGGAGGAGTTATACTTGATAGTCGCCACAAGCGGGACAGTGAATGAGTTCGACTTACCGGCCGACATGCTCACTCCGCTATAGGTCGCCGTTGTTACCACTCCGACGGACTGATTATAGGCCGTACCTATCTTGAAGCCGAGGTTGACACCGGCCTTGACGGTGATGGCAAACGGGTTGACCGATTTATAGCTTGCGCCCTTCTCCAGCGTACAACTACTTCCGCTTCCGGGCGGGTCGCGCAGCACATCGAGTACGCGTATGTCGGCAGTGACGGCGCGGAGGTCGCCGTTCTCCACATAGTTACCCGTCACAAATCCGCGCAGCGCCTGATAGTCAAGCGCACCGCCTTCACGCTCTATTGACAGGTCGAGCGTTCGGAGCGCATCCGTACCCGTAGCCTGCAGGCTGAGGTTATCCACCTCTACCTGTATATTCGCCTCACCGGCTTCGTTGAGCGGATAGGTCGCCGTAGCGGTGTTCCCGCCCGATTTGAAACCGTTGTACACCTTCAGTTTGCCGCCGTTCAGACGAACGCGGTCGGTGCCGGAGGAGAAGGGGTCGTTGTTGTAATAATAATCCTCATAGACCGAGACGCGGAACTGGTAGGTGCGTCCCTGCTGGAAAATAGGATACTCAAGCAGGTAGTTCACCCTGCCTGCACTATCGACCGTATAGGCGTCCACCGATTTGCTGAGGTTGAGCAGGTTCGATACCGGCAGCGTCTTCTCGCCGTAGCCTTCCTGCGGCATTCCGGCTTGGAGTTGCACGATGCCTACCTCCATCGGACTGCGGTAGATACAGTCATACACGGCGTTGTAGGTAGCATGTAACTCGCCGCTGTCGGAATGCAAGATGTGCAGCGGAGCGTTAATCAGGTCAACGGTAGGAGCACCGGCTTCGATATCGAGCAGCGTCGCATAACCCTTGGCGGTCGCTTGTACCACTTTGTATTTGACGGGGAAGAGGTCCGTCGCGTACTCACCGGTCTTGCTGTCGGGACGGATGATGATACGCTTCAGTTCGTATATCGTCTGCGTGCTGTCCACCGCAAAATGCAGCGTGTCCTGCGTCAGGTCATCGGGGTTATGCACCACGTGAGCGGTGTTGTCGCCCTCGAGCATGAGGACGAGTTGCAAGTCATCGCCGAGGTTGTTCTTGCCCAAGCCCAAAGCAGGCGGCAGTTTCTGCTGGTCAATACCGCCGGCTACACGTCCGACGAGACGTACCTTCGTCCGGTCGTAGAACCGAACGCCGTCCAGCGGTTTGACGAGCGAGAAGGTCGTATCGCCCTCCGTCACGAAGAGCCATCCGTCGTTGCGGAACGTATGTCCCGCTTTCGCTACCTGCAGACGGCATGGCATCGACTTGGGGACCGTCAGCTCGAATGAACCGTCCGTGCCGGTGAGATACGCCAATCCGTTACGGCGAATCGTATCGCCGTTGAGCAGGAAATACGCGCCGGCAACCGGTATCGTACTCAGGTCATAGAGCACGCGGCCCGTGAGGCGGACACAACTGGTATTGACGAAGTTCACGCCGCTCGCGATGCAACTCTTGCTGTCTATCGGAATAGATGCTACGCCGGAAGAGGTGTTGTTATAACTGAAGGTACCGTACTGCGACGTCGGCGTTATCGTAAATACGGAGCCGGACGCGATATCATAAGTCAGGCTGTCGAATACATACGCGCCGTCCGCGCCCGTGACCATGCTGCGCGTGAGACCGTTGCCACTCAGGCTGACCGTCACTCCCGCCATGCCTGTGTTGTCGGTCTGTGTTACTACACCGCGTATCTCGCCGAACTCGGTACGCCATCCTATCGCCGTAGCATTGTTGTCAGTGCGCTGGCCGTTGCACTCATAGCGCGCTACGATGGTATATTCATAATGCGTACCCGGCACGGCTGTTTGGTCAAACCATGTGACCTCTGCGCCGCGATACAGTGTATCCGGCACATCGCTGCTTCCCTGCGGAACGCGCAGCAATATAAACTCATCTACCGAAGGCGCGGAAGCCATCCAACGCAACTGCACGCCGCGTTTGTTCTCTCCGTCCGCAAGGCCCTGCGAAGCGGTAAAGAAAGTGATGGTCGCCGCCTCATCGAAATAAAGCGACGGTCCGTTGATGGCTACCGGCGCCGTGGAATTCGGGTTCTGGAAGCGCAACTCGGCATCCGACGGGTCTATCTGCGCCGTGTAGGTATAGTGCGTACAAGCCATGTTCGCTATATCCGTGAAGTACGCTGTCCAGCTGCCGTCTTCGTTGCGGCGGATGCTGTCCTGCGGAACGATGAACTCTATCTCGCTTCCCGACTCTACGGATGTGCGCGTAAGCACCAGTTTCGCGCCGCGGTCCCATGTGCAGCGGCCGTAGGCCGTCGTGCGGTATTTCTCCGTCAAACTCTCGTACATCATCATCGTCACCGAACCCTTCACCTCGTTCCAGCGCTCGGTAACAACGGCAGGAATTACTTTCGTTTTCGGGTTGGGGGTAAATTCCGCATGTCCCTCATAGACCCATGCGCCACTGTAACGCCATTGGTTATCAAGGATAAGTGTATATAATCCGCCGTTCAATTGAGGGGCCGTCTGGTCATTCAGCTCGCCCTCCACAATGTCAAAGTCGCCGCCCCCGTTGAATTCATAAGTAGTGTACGGGCTAACGCCGACATGAATGGCAAAGCGCGTAGTATTACCTACCGGCAGCTTAAGGGTATTCATGCCTTCTTCCAAATAAGTCTGGCTGTCCGGCGAATAAGTGCGGAAAATGAGGATATCCGCTGCCTCCCAGAATGCCGGTTTGACATTTACACTGAGCGTTATCGAATCGAACTGCATCTTATTCTCCACGAACTCGGGAATAAGCTCGCAATCTGCGGGTACAATCGGCGCATCCGTTATCTGAGCATTGTCAATTTTGATATTGAAATGTACCTTACGGTTGTTCTCAAAATCGGGGTCAAGCGTGTAGTCAGGCTGCGTGAGTGCCAACGGCGCAAGGTAACTGTGCTGCTGTAATGTCGTCTGCTGGGCGAAAGGATGGTCCCATTCCCACGCCGAAGCCGAAGCCCGGCGTACGCGGTAGTAAATAGGCTGCGCCGGCTGCGTCTTCGTCGTCGCAACCAACTGCAAATTCATCGAATAGAGCGGTTCGCCTTCTTCAGACTTAAGCACATAGTTTTTATAGTCTATATTGTAGTATCGTTGGAGTGAGTCTTCTGTCACAGCCGTTCCTGCCGGTACGGTCGTCTCGTCCACATAGGTGTACGTACTGCTATCCGGAGTCATAGGCAGCAATTGAATCGTTTGCGCATCCGAATAGTCTTCTTTCTGCGCACGCTGTATCTCGAAATAGTCGGTACTCATCAGGTCCTCCGCCTGCGGATTGCGTATCGTCCAACTCAGCGTCTTGGCGCCCGTGTAACTACCCTGCGCATCCTTGCCCTCTTTCACTGCGAAATCATATATTCGGTGATACGCAGGGATATCGATGGCGTTCGTCGAACGCTCCACCGTAGTCGATACATCGGAATTGGGCTGTACCGTAAAGGTCGCCTTGAAATTGCGCTGGATACTATCGGTGGTAGCCACGATAATTGACCCCGCACGGTTGCTTACCGTCACGCTTTGCGAATTAAACGATGTGGTATACGACTTAGGCGTCTGATAGACCACATACGGGATTGCCGCCTTGCCCTCGCGAATCGGGTTGCCACTATCGTCCATGAAATACAAATAGGGCGACTGCAACTCCGGCGCTATCAGATCATCCGCGCCGTCCAACCTATCCGGAAAACAATACCATATATTCATTTCAGGAGTTTCCGTCTTGTCTTTCGCATCGTATTTGTAGATTAACCCGTCTACGCCGGCATAGAAAGTTGAAGTTGACAGGTCTTGGGGCACATACCAGTCAAATTCGAGGAACACGACGCGTTGATAACTGCCGTCCATCGATTTCTGAGCCGGGAGTTCCACGGGCTGATAGTCCGTACCTGGATCTATCTGCTTCGTGCCGCCGTCCGATGTCTTGGTCACTTTCACGGTTCCCATTTTCACTCTGATCTCCGCCGTACTGTTCTTATCGGGGTCAGAGGTGTTCTGCGTGTCCGTACTGCGGATATACATAAAATGGGTTACGCTTGACGTTTGGGTCTTGTTGTACGTACCGGAATACCAGAGCGAAGTTCCGTAGCCCAGACGATAGTTGTTCACACGGCCGTATGCCCAGATAGGAATCTTGAAATGGACAACGCCGTTGCCTTTGGGCGTGACGCTGTAGTTTTCGGTCTCTTCCAGGAAACTGTTCGTGGCGAAAGCGCTTCCTGCGAAAATAGCGAGCAGTCCTATGATGACTGTCAAGCGGTTGAAAATGTGTTTCATATACTGAAAATTTTTATAGCAAGCATGCGAGGTAATCAGCCTCGCATGCCTAAGAATGATTATTGCACCTCTTTCATGTTATAGGTAGCTTTCTGACCGTCGAACTCTCCGCTCAAGGTCACTGTTTTCGTGCTTGCGTTGTACGTACCGGAAAGGAAAGTCTGTCCGGAGAGCGATTTTCCCGTCGTCTTGTCGTAAGCACCCTGTGCATAACGCACTACCACTTCCGGGTCGTTCGGAGACATCCACCATTCGAAGTTCGAGTTACTTACCGGGGTCTTACCCGCCTGTTTGCCCACCAGCGTACATTTGAAATTCATGTGGAATGTCAGCTGGGAATAGACCTCTCCATCAAGGACCGTTTCGCGATAGGTCTTTCCGGCAATAGGTTGAGTAGCCGGGTCAGCGGTTTTTTCGTTTCCGTTTTCACACGAGGTAAACAATACGGCGGTTACCGCGAGGCAGCACATGACTGCCAATGCTAATAGTTTTTTCATAATAGCTAATAATTATTTGATTGGGATTCATTAGTCATCATCGGAATCGTTCACCAGACCTTCGGGAACGTTCAGCTTGACGGTCAGTTTGTCGCCTGTCTTGACCAGAACCTCTACAATCGAGTTACGGGTGTCCTCTGCATCATAGGTGCAGAAATAGAACGTAGCCTTGTCATCCACTACATCACTCGGGTCTAAATCATCCGGAGATTTGAGGTCGAAATGAGCCACGCCGCCGGCATTGGTAGTGGCGTGGCCGAGCGCATTGCTCTTGTAGAGCGTGCTACCCGGGCCAAGGCCGTTGTCTTTGAATTTATACACTTGGATACCCGCTACAGGACTGCCTGCTTTGGTTACCTCTACATCCACGGTTGCCTCGGTCTTGAATTTCACACACGAGGTCATCGCTACGGCTACGATAGCCGCCACGACAATTTGAATCTTTTTCATGTTTATAAAATTTGTTGTAAAAGTAAGTATCATAATCGGCTGCAAATTTACTGCTTTTTTTTGACATACGCAAGATTTTTTGTATTTTTACAAAAAAAAGAGGCCCGAAGGCCCCTTTCATGTATCCGCCATGTTTGGCGGATTTCTACGGCTGACCGCTGACGGCTGCTTACGAGTGCTGCGCATCGTACTCGTCGCCGCATACCTTCCAGAGGTATGCCTTCATGGTCTTCTTGCCGTCCGGCAGGTCCTTCTGTGCGAGGAACGCTGCTTGGTCGTCGGAGATTTGCATCAGGTCCTTGGCGCGAACTTTGACCATCGCTGCGACTGCGGAGAAGCGGCCGCGGAGCAGCAACTCCTTCGAGGAGAGCGGCGTCTTGCGGTTGTACTCACCGACCATGTAGATACGGGAGCAATCGGGGTTGGTGGTCGCCGCTACACGGTGCGTCGCCAAAAGCGCGTTCTCGTGGTCGCTGTGCATCTCGCCCTTCTTCGGGCGTGCACTCAAAAGGCCCGAGACAAACTCGATACCTTTTGCCCATTTTACTTTTGCCATAATTGATGCTGCCTAATGATTACCCCTAAGGCAGCTTGAGGGGGATAAACATGTCAAAGATCACTCGCCGCTTTCTTTAGAGCCGCTCGGCGATTGACGGCTTACTTCTTGGACGCATCGTAAGTTTCGATGGTCTTTGTCTGAATGACGACGGAGGTGTCGCCTCGTTGGTAGTACTGGCTCTCGTTGGTAATCGTTCGTGTCACGTTACAACTCGCCAACGCTACACTCGTCAAAATGACTGTCATAATTGCTAATTTTTTCATAATTGTCACCTTTCTTTTCAAAATTCGGTGCAAAGATACTGCTTTTTCGGGCAAGTTGTTGGTCGTTTTGACCAATAGTGGCTACGGAGGGTGTTTTTTCGCCAAAATCTTACGGATACGCTCGTCCGAAAGTCCGAATTGTTCGCCTAAACGCAGATAGGCTTTCATCGCCGGCATGGCAGGCAACGCGTTATACGCCTGCCGGATGCGCCGGTGTCGCTGGAGTGTCGTCGGTCTCATAATTGCCTC
>Ga0265298_10003109_pt1 | contig 22308 bp, 21 predicted proteins | sample AusTroGonzalo_MG_3_FD_193486 | JGI IMG/M metagenome (GOLD analysis project Ga0265298, IMG submission 193486) | Bovine rumen microbial communities from tropical cattle in Woodstock, Queensland, Australia - Gonzalo_01 | ecosystem: Host-associated > Mammals > Digestive system > Stomach > Rumen ...
TGTCTCTTTAACTAAAAACTTTGCAAACTCCGGCATCAATGCTTGTGTTTGCGCACTTAATTTTGCATCTGTATCCACTTTTGACAATATCTGCATAGGATCTTCATTATGCGGACCAAATCCCCAATGCCCGAACTTAGGAAAATTAGTATTTTTTCTCCAAAGAGGATATAAATCTTTTTCATAGGTGGAAATAGCCTGATCCGTCAAAACAATCATGAAAAATGATAATATAAAATTTGCATGATATTCCGGTGGTATTTTTTGCATATCCTTTTCAAAATCTTGCCATTTTAATCCGCCGATAAAAATATATTTTTCATCGAGTCCAACAACTTTTTTACCTGCTGTAATACAGTGCAAATGATTATCAAAATCGCCGTAAAAATATTCTTTTAAATTTGCTTTCGCCATTAATTTTCTCCTTGTGCATACTTATATAAAACATCAATCAATAGTACCATTGCGTAAGTATCTTGCCCGCAATATTTGAGCAAATCGGCAAACATCTGTTTACTTTCTTCTGCCGTCTGTTTTCCTTCCAAAAATTCCGCATACTTTCTCATAGCCACTTCTCCGTTAGCGATATTCATACCCTTGTAAGATAAATCGCTAAACGCCGGCAAAACGTATTTAATGGAAGCCGAACCGTTTTGTTTATAGCTGTACAATGCCCTGTTTCTAAACGGTATCAACAAATCAACCATACGCTCGTTAATTGCCTCAATATCTGCGGACAAGTCCGGAAATAACTCGGCTAATTTAGTATTACAACCCATTTCAAATTGCTTATTATACGCAATAACCGAACCGCTTTTACCGCAATTTTTCACTAAAAACTCGGCTATTGCCCGACGCGGGTCGGAACGCTCTTGGTGCAAAAATTCAACATGTCTCGGCTCGGCACCCGGTGCATCTTGAATATGCAACGAAAATTGGAACGGGATTTGTCCGTACGGATTACTATCGTCAAACATCGGAATTGCCAACTGCACCGTTTCATAATCCAAATAATACAAAGGATATTCCAAAGTGTTAAGCCAGGCTTCAATATTTTCCTTTTCAACATGAATCGCCTTATTAATGTACGCCGCGCGGTCAATCAACTGTTTATCGGTGGTACACCAATCTTCGGGCAAATCTTCCACATTAAGGGATTTTGTTTGCTTATAAAACAAAGCGGCTTTTTTGGCGGAAAGCAAATCAAACACCGAATACTCCGGCACATCTTTACAACAATAGCCGTAATACGGGCAACTTGAACACTTTGAATTCATCGAAATTTCCGGCTCATCCGGCATTGTCTGATAAGAGAGCATTCCTTCAACATATATTTTCACTTCGTTTTCCTTGGCGTTGACATCCTCGCTGACATCATCTTCGGTGAATAATTGCTTAATATCCAACTCTCCGTGCTTGAAATACCCGCTGTTTAAATGCAACACCTTGCAATTTTTCACCGGATATCCGGCATTTTCAAACACATATTTTTGAAAAGCAAGGTCATCAATATAATAGCTCTTAACCGACGTTGCGGACTTTATTTCTATTAAGTCCCATGCGTCACCGTTTCTGATAAGCACGTCAATACGACAAAAGCAGCCGTTATCCAACTTCGCGGTTGCTTCATAAAGAATATCATTACTTTCGGACAATATTTTTGTTTTCTCGGCTCCGCCGATAACATCCCAAGTTTCGGCATCAACCATGATGCCACCCGGGTAGTAGTCGCGTGCCAAATCCTGTACCATGTCACCGATTGCAAAATTTTGCAATGTGCGTTCATCATATTCCGGCTCCAAATCCTTGCGATTCTTCTTGAGCCAAAGTTGCTTGATACAATCCAACCCGATAATATAGTCTGACTTAGATAAAAACATAGTCCGTCTCCCTTTGTTGATTTACAAAATAATAATACACCAGCCCCACGACAAATTCTGACGCAGTTTGTGATTTTTTATTCATTTTTTTTGGAAAATGCTTGGAAAACGGCACACCTGACCGATTTTACTGCTACTGTATTTTTATGATTAGTAAAACCCGTCATACCGCTTCCCTATATATAAATTATATCAACACATCACTTTTAGCAGAAAATAAAGACTTTTTCAAGCGATTTTTATTCATAAAAATTGATGACAAAATAATATTTTAGTGATAAAATGATACCATGAATAACAAGCGGAATTACCTACTATGTTTGATTGGATTTTAAATAAAAATAAGGAAGAATTGGCAACCTCGCAAGTTGAAAATGCCGGTTCTATTGATTTGGATTTAAGAGTGCGCGAAGGTGCCACCGTGCTCGTTTCGTCATTAATCAATGATTTTGTTCCGACACAGGAAAGTCCGGCTATCATAGGCGATGCCACAACTTATCTCGTCAACTTGGTTATGTCCGATTACAAAGGAAACCTAAAAAAAGAGCAAATTTTGGCAGGTAATGATAATAAACCTTTTTTACCTCAACCGGCAATGTTGGCGCATTGGGCGGAAAGCAAAGGTTTTGAGCAGGTATCAAATAACGGCAATAAACTGTCAACCGATGACGTGGCCGGAAAATATGTTTTGACGTATTACCCTCCGCTTGCTCAAAGTTGGGCCAAGAGAACCACCGAAAATATTGAAGACACCACCAACAAACACTGGTATTCACACTGTAAGTCGTCAATATACGATGATAACGGAAACCCAGTTGCTTCGGCCAATCCGGAAGCGGCCTACAACGACACGACGCATGATGCCACGGTTTACGTTCCGGAAGATTCATATTCCTACGTTATTGATTATCAAAAATTAGGATTAGACCGAGCCGATATTGTAGAAGGATTTAAGCTGCAAAGCGAAGGCATAAATATTATGAATCCTGATATTCAAAAATCGGTTTTCCGCCTCAAAGAAGCCGGTATGGATACAGATGACATTGTCGCTTTGTGGCAACAAAATACCGATATTTCTAAAAAAGAAAACATAGATGCCATAGAAAATCATCTGCGAAACGGCAACAGCAAGGCCGATTTACATAAACTTAATTTGATAAAAAGCGATAATCAATATCGCTACAATCTGCAGGATAACAGCTGCGCAATCCAACCTACCGCCCCTATTCTGTATGCTTCGGAAGCCAAAATACATCGTGAGAATATGAGCAAAGAACAAGCGCAAGAATTCAGAAAAGGCATAGGGTTGTACAATATTCATAATCCTCGCGATTATGGAGAAATTAATGAGAAATTCTATGACAACTACAAAGAAACCGTGTTCGGAAACTTTGCTTCGGCAATAAAGGAAGATGTTGTCCGTCTGATAAAAGAAACACCGGAAACGCTTAGCGCACTGAAGGATAACCTGTCCGGTGCCGTTAAATGGATGGGAGCCAAAACCATGCAATGGGCACCGCGAGCCATGGAAATGGTAAAATCCGATTTACAGGAAGTCAGAGATTCTTTGATGCAAACTCTAAGCACGGATGCAAGAAAATTCCAAAACATGGCGGCAAGCTTAAGTTGGGAAAATCTGGTCAAAAAGCATATTCCTCAAGAAAAAAGCTCACAAGCCAAAACACCTCATACCGCTTTGCAATACAGAAATAACATCATTCAAAACGAAAGATAAATTACCAAACACAGGAAATAAAACGGCATACCTTATAAGTAGGTGATTATATGCCTTTATGAAATTCTAACGCCAACATGGTGATATCATCGGATTGCGGAGCCGTTTTCACAAAATTTTTGATATCTTTATGCACTTGAGACAGTGTGTCAGGTAAAGAGGTTTCTTTTTGATTTAAAGTCTTTTCCAAACGCTCCTCGCCGAACATCTTGCAATTTTCGTTTTGAGCCTCGGTTACACCGTCGGTATATAGGAACAGACGTTCTCCGTTTTTCAATATAAAGTTTCTGCTTTCATATTTATAACCGCCATAAGCACCCAAAACAATATTGAAATTCATATCAATATATTTATAACCGTCTTTTGTTTTATGCAAAGGTGCACAATGTCCGGCATTTATATATTGAACCTGCCCGTTTTTCAAGTTCAAGATACCGATAAACGCTGTCACAAACATTCCCGAGTGATTATCGCAAAGAGTGTTGTTAGCCCTGTTGATAGCTTCTTCCAGAGGATATCCGGCTTGCAACATATTTTTGATGGCCGTTTTAGCCGACATCATATACAGTGCCGCGGTAATACCTTTTCCGGATACGTCTGCCACCACAAAAGCATAGTGCTTATCATCAACCGGAAAGAAATCATAGAAATCTCCGCCAACCTCACGCGCCGGTGTCATGGAAGCAATCAATTCAAAATGTTCATTTTTAGGAAAATCCGTCGGCAAAGTTGAAATTTGAATATTCTTGGCAATCGCAAGTTCGGATTCCATTTTTTCTTTTTCACCGGATATTTTAGCCAATTCCGTGAGATGCGTTCTAATATCTGTTTTCATTTTGTTAAACGCCGAAGCTAATTGTGCCAATTCCGAAGGATTTGCCAGTCGGATTGTTTCTTCCATATCTCCCCTACTGATCCTTTGAGCAATTTCGGTCAACTGAGAAATCGGCTCATTAATATTGCGCCGCAAAACCCAAAACAGAACGCTTACAATCAAAAGAGTACAGATTAACAACACGGTCAATAAAACTGTCAGATGACGAACCGCAGTATGAAACAGTTCAAACAAAGGAACATTAACGATTAAGAACAAACCGTTGTCTAACTGCTTGATATAAGGAATATATTTCACACCTTTATAATCAAAAATCGTTCCTTCCTTCAAATCTTGTGAATACCATTTTACCGTATCCAAAGATTTGCCCATGATCGTTGAATTATCAACGCCCGGCTCGGTCGTAGCCATAATATAATCGCTGGACTTATCCGCGAACAAAACAAAGCTGTTAGTTGTCGGTTTAATTTCCATAATTGATTTCAAAATCGTATCTAAGTCCCAATCTACCGTTGACATGCCGATTAAATTTCCTTTATCGTAAATACCGGCACCTACGGTCGTCATCAAATTTCCGAGTTGGCTGCTTTTATACGGTCTTGTCCAAGAAATATTTTGCCCGTTTCGCAAGTCCGTCAAAATTTTACTGTACCAATCTTGTTCAAAATACTTAAAAGAGCCTTTTTCGCACGAAGCCAACAAATCAATCGTACCATCCATCTCGCGAAAGGCATGAATACAACCTTCTTTTTGATCTTTATTTATTTTATAAGGCTTAAAATAAATACCGTTACCCATAGAATTAGGGTAGTTCTGCAAGATTTGTTTGGTAGAAAACTCACCAATCTCGGCTTTTTTACCGTTTTGATAATAGACCTCGCCCATAAGCGCCAAATCCTGCGCATTTTTCTCTAATGCGGTAATCTCGTTATTAATCTGTCCTTCAAACGCGGCAATAGAAGCGTTATTACCGGCAATAATCAATTCTTTATCGTTGTAAAAAGCAATCACGGCGGCAGATGTGACAACCACTCCCAACATAATCAACAACGAAAGAGTCATTACAATAACTTTTGATTTAATACTGTTAAGCATGTCTTTCTTCTTTATAGCCCTATTTCACAAGTTTTCTTATGTTAACTGTTTTTCCCCGCCTTGTCAATAAATGTTGGTTGATTGCAAAACTGCTTAAAATTTCCGGTCAAAATTCGTTTTGATTGCCTTGCTGTCACTACTCATCAGCAGAATTATCGCTTGTGGTCAAACCGGCAATTTATACATTCCGAAGGAAACTATCTGTATTTTATCGGATACATCTTGCAATCTGCGAAGTTTTTGTTATAGCACAGGTATGAATACCTTAATATTACCGATAAAATTTTTGCATTCGATATCGTTTCCAAAACCTAAACAGCAATCAACATAAATTTTATCGCCCACCTTGTGTATCGGTTTTATTTCTAATTTTCCGTGAAAGGAAGTATTATCTATTTGTTTTTTAAATTTTAATTTTTCAAATTCCAAAATGTAAACTTTTCTTCTGTGATTATTAAAGTCGTCCGGTGTTATATGATTATAAAAAGAAAACATTTTTTTATCTATACCACCCAATAAGGCAACATAAATCATTTGGTTGAAACACATTAACGCTTCAACAGCGTTAAAATGACCGGAACCGGGAGATAAATAACAAGATTCTTTAATCGAAAAATCAGCACTCAATTTTACAATATTATCCGTTTTAAATATCTGAGCACGTGTGAGATAGCAAGTGCCCTTGGCTATATATGTAACAAGAGCTTTCTCTATAATTTCTTCGGCTATATCTGATAACATCGTAATTTCCTTAATACAAACACTACGCTTGGTATTGTATAGGCCAACTATTAAAATTCTGTTACACTCTTGAATGTAAATCAGCCTGTGTAATTGATTGAAATAAGGATATTCAGTAGTCAAACCGGCTTCTCGCTGGTTCAAATCCCTACTCCAATTCCAAACAAAAAAGCCACCCCAAAGGGTGGCCTTTTGTTTGGTCGGAGTGACGGGATTACTTCGTTCACTGCGCTCATCAGCCTACTGGCTGAACGCGATACTTCCGTCTCGCTTTAGCTTGTAGTCAAACCAGCTTCTCGCTGGTTCAAATCCCTACTCCAATTCCAAACAAAAAGGCCACCCCAAAGGGTGGCCTTTTGTTTGGTCGGAGTGACGGGATTCGAACCAGCGACTTCTACGTCCCGAACGTAGCGCTCTACCAGGCTGAGCTACACTCCGTAACTTCCATACCTTTTACTACATTTTTTTTTAAATGCAACAAAAATTTTCATTTTTCGTAAAAAATATGGAATATCCCCTATTCTGCTTTATTTCAAGGCTGTGGTTCAGGCTGAAAATCCGGTTGCGGAGCCGGTGGAATATCTTCTACCGGTGCAGGATTAAAATCCGGTTGCGGAGCCGGCGGAATATCTTCTACCGGTGCAGGAGGAATATCCGGTTGCGGAGCCGGCGGAATATCTTCTACCGGTGCAGGAGGAATATCCGGTTGCGGAGCCGGCGGAATATTGTCTATCGGTGCAGGCGGATTATCCGGTTGCGGAGCCGGTTCCGAATCCCCGTTATTTCCGTCTGTGGCATCTGCTTTATCCTGCTCGTTTTTCAACTTATAAAATTCCGTCTTTTGCTCATCCGTCAAAAGAGCTTCAAAGGCTTCTAAGTCTTTTCTTTCCAATTCATGAGCCTGTTGACGTAACTTTTCGATTTCTTGCAAAAGCTCTTCATGTTTGGCGCGGCCGGCGTCGCTGATTTCTTGCGCTCTGGCCATTTGTCCGAGAGTAAGATTTAATTTTTGAACATAGTAACTGATGTTTTTATCCTCTTGTCCCTTTGCCGGAGCATTTTTATCAACAAAATAAGTATTCTTTATTTTAACATTATCCTCTCCCGTAGGCGGAATGTGAATCAAAACCTCCGGATAAGTTATCACTCCGTTATATGATGAAGAAGGAACATCTTGTGCCACAAAAACCATCCCTTGAGCTTGAGCTTTTGTGCTCATAAAACCCAAAATACCGATAATAACAGCTAAAAATTTTGTATTCATTTTAAACCTCTCAAACTTATCAATGATACGTTATGTTAAACACAAAAGAGTAAACTTTCAAGTCTTTATTTAAATTTTACAAAAAAACCTCCGCAGCGGGAGGCTTTCTTCTTATAACCATTTAACTTCTATGATTTCATACGATTTCTTGCCGTTTGGCGCAACATATTCGGCAATATCACCGATTTCTTTACCGATTAACGCTTTCGCCAAAGGTGAAGACAAAGATATTTTATTCTTTTCAATATCGGCTTCATAATCACCTACGATTTGGTATTCGCTTTCTTCATCCGTATCGGTGTTGGCAACCAAAACCGTAGCTCCGAAACGAACCACATCACCGCTCATTTGCGTAGGATCAATAACCTGTGCACGGCTGATAACGGCTTCCAATTCCTGAATACGTCCTTCATTAAAGCTCTGTTTTTCTTTTGCGGCTGAATATTCGGCATTTTCCGACAAATCACCTTTTGCTCTGGCTTCGGCAATTTCGGCAATAATATTAGGGCGCTCTACTCCCTTACGATTCTTTAATTCTTGCTCCAACATAGCAAATCCGACTTTAGTCAACGGAAATTTTTCCATTTTTTATTCCTCCAAACAAAAAACACCCCGAAACTTGCGGTGTTTTGAAAAAGTTAGAAAAAACAAACTGCAAAATATCACTATTTCACAGCCGAATCATCATTTATGGCGGCATAGTAATATCTTTTTTAAATAAAATCAAGAGCCGACAGTAAAAAAAATAAAAAATCTTCTTGAAATTTTGGAAAATTAGAGTTAAAATTTAGACAAAAGGAGTTTAATATGACACCGATTTTTCGCAATACGGATATTGTACATGACAAAAGCGAGTTGACAACACAACAACAAGCTTCTTTGTTAAAGAAACGTATTGAAGACATGAAAAAAGGTAATACGAACTTATACATCGGACAGCCTGCGGCCACTCAGTCCGATGATGAGTGTTATATGGAAATTGCCGCTTCCTGCAAAAAATTCATCAATGATCCGAGCGAAAAAAATGAAACCGAGTTGGCCCAAACTCTTGAAAAGCATAACTTACAACTGTATTGCTATCCGGCTGACAGAACGTCCGATGACAAAAAAAATATTGCACGCATGGCCTTTAACGGCTATGTAGACAGACCGCAAGAATATCAGCTGTCATCAATCGTGCGCGATATGAAAAACAAACCGGCGGAACGAGCTAAAACACAGCCGGATGACTATAATTTGGCAAATTCTTCCACTTGGAACGTGTTTAAGCAGGTACCGGAGTTCGCCGCCATTGAAGACAAAGTAAAGAAAGGACTTTCAACTTTGGGAATTCCTCCGGAGAGGCTTGCCGAATTAAAAGTCAAAGATTTTTGCTATATCATCAACGAACAAATGCGCAGTGCGTCAAACGGCGGTGCGGCTCGTGTCTTTAATGAAAGTTACAAGGCTCGTAACACCAAGCGTTTTATTGAGGAAAACGAAGAAGAATTCCGAGCCGGATTAATGGCTATGCCGGGAGTGAAAAAAGAATATGTCAAAACTCTTATTCGGGCAATGAAAAAAGGTATTACCGACTTAACCAAATACAAAGAAGACGGAAAACCGGTGTGGAAGGACGAGTGGGCAAATCAGCCGGTTTTAGATGTTCACCATATTGTTAATATTAAAGACTCCGCCACTAAGGAAGCTCAGGGAAAAAGTTGGACCAACATTAACGACTATGAAAATATGTGCTTTATCGTCCGCTATCCGCAACATGATGCCATGCACGCTCTTGAACAGGATTTGCAAGGCAACTACCATGATGATGTATTTCGCAATCGCAAAATAGGTAAAGACACGTTTTATCGCATTCAGCCGCCGGAAGGTGTGCGCTGTATGCTCGGCTTCCACAATATGATTTATGACCGTAAATATTTGGGACTGTCCGAAAAAGAAAAATCGGAAATAAAAGACAAAGCCGAAAATGATAAAAACCGCATAAGCGGCAGTTACGGGCGTAATAATTGGCACGGACACCCTAAAAATGATCCGTACGCACAGCGTAAAGATTGGAAACAAGAAAGGATGGATTATGTCAGACGTTAAAAATATTGAAGAAAATGTCGGTTGTAATGTTCCGGCAACTGAGGCTCAAATCAGAATTTGCAATCTTAAATTAAAACAGAATAATCTGCCGGAATTACCTGCAGAATATGTGGAGTTGCTAAAAAAGCACAACGGACTTTCCAACGAAGACGCCAAAGTTTTCGGTGCGGAAATAAAAAACAACAACTGGTACAAAGACGTTGCCGACTTTAATATTAATTATTTTCACGGTAATAAGTCTGATTGGTTGGTTTTGGGCGAAAGTGATTTTTCCTTTTTGGTGTATGACTCATCGCAGAAAAAATATTATATGACCGATCGTGATTCCATGGAAGAGGAACATTCCGAAATCAACATAATGCCGATTTTGGACGATCTGTTGAGAATCGAATATTAAATTTATTTTCCCGAATTAAGAGCTTTCCACTCAAACCATTTGGCTATTTTCAAAAAGCGAAAATAGGCATAGGTAGTGGCCATCCAAAATCCGCACGTTCCGTATAAAAAGTAACGTTTCAAAAAGTAATAAACGAAAAACTGACGGATAAATTCCGTATACAGACGTATTCTGGTATAGTGTCTGCCCTGCTTTATGGCCGTTTTCACAAGCTCATCGGTATACATATTAAGCTTGAACCATGTTTGGGTGAGCGATATATATGAATAGTGATAAACAACACCTTGCAACTGGTGAACCTTAGCGCTCTTACCTACTATCACTCTGTCATTAGTTAAGTCGTCCGGCATATTGCTTTTTGTACGATTATACAAACGCACCTGATTATATGTTTTGGCCACACGACGAGGCTTCTTATCGCCCGGCAACATATCGCGAATTTTCATCAAATACGCATCGGCTTGCGGATTTTCCGTTTTCTTTTTAATTTCTGCAATTAACTCCGGTGACAAAACTTCATCGGCATCCAAAGACAACACCCAGTCATTATGACAGAGCTCTTGTCCGTAATGTTTTTGTGCCGAAATATTCTTCCACTCATGAAACAAAAAAGTTGCGCCGTGTGACTCGGCAATTTCCTTCGTTTTATCGGTACTGCCGCTATCAATCACAAAAATTTCATCGGCAACCTGTTTCAACGCTTCCAAGGTTTTGCCCAAGCGCTTTTCTTCATTAAGTGTAACTATATATGCAGATATCTTAACCATAATAACACCTTTCTGTCCAGTGTGAGTTTAGAATATATTTTTATTTCTTGCAACAAAAAAGTTCTCTGTTTTGCACGCAGAGAACTTTTTTATGTTTATTTATGCCCGAAAATTAAAATTCTTTCAACACATCTGCGATTTCTTCCGCTTTTTCGGTATTAATCATGGCAATGCTGCTATATCCGCCGTCAACGTGCAAAACCTGACCGGTAATTGCCGAACCCAAATCGGAAAGCAAGCTCAATGCAACATTACCGACTTCCTGTTGATTAACGTTACGTTGCAACGGGGCATTTAATTCGTTCCAACGCAATATTGTGCGGAAATCGCCGATACCGGAAGCAGCCAAAGTTTTGATAGGGCCGGAAGAAATGGCGTTAACTCTAACGCCTTGACGTCCCATATCAACTGCGGCATAACGAACGGAAGCTTCCAAAGCAGCTTTGGCAACACCCATAATATTGTAATTAGGCAATACGCGCTCTGCTCCCAAATATGTGAGCGTAATAATCGAACCGCCTTCGTTCATAATCGGAGAAGCGCAACGGCAAGCCTCCAAGAACGAATAGCATGAAATGTGCATGGTATTCAAAAAGTTATCCAAGGTAGTATCAACGGTACGACCTCTCAACTGGTCTTTATCGGAAAAAGCAATCGCGTGAACCACAAAATCAATTTTTCCCCATTTTTCTCCGAGTTCCTTAAAGCAGGCTTCAACCGAAGCGCTGTCGGAAACATCACATTTAATCAACATCGGATCTGTTAATTGTTCAGCCAACGGCTTAACTCTTTTTTCCAACATTTCATTTTGATAAGAAATTGCGATTTTCGCGCCGTGTTCATTAAGAGCCTGAGCAATACCCCAAGCGATGGATTTATCATTTGCCAAGCCCATAATCAGGCCTTTTTTACCGGACATCAGTTGTTCTGTTGACATCTTTTTTTCCCTTTTTAATATAAATTTAACCGTACAACTTCAATATAGAAGTGAGTCGCTGAAGTGATACTTATACAAATTTATTCGGTTTGTAAATCTTTTTTTGAAAGTTTTGAAATGTTAAATACTTCTACATGGGAAAAAAGACGTAAAATCATTTGGATTTTTGCCAAATACCTGTTTACGCGCGTTCAAGATGCCATGATTCTTAACAGTGCCTCTGCCCTGAGTTATACGACTTTGTTAGCGGTTGTGCCTTTTATGGTTATCATCTTGTCGGTGTTTACTTTTTTCCCGATTTTCGCCGATATCCGCCAGCAGGTACAAGAAATTATAATTCAATACTTGATGCCGGATACTATTACTAACGTACAAAACTATATGAATCAGTTTATCGGTGCGGCCGGTAAACTTACCACTTTCGGCGCCATCGGTATTGCCGTAACCGCAATATTGATGCTTTCAACAATAGAAAGCAGTTTCAATTTTATTTTTCAGGCTCGCAGTCGCCGCAAATTGACGACTCAAGCAATGAGTTATGCCTTCATTATTATAGTTTGCCCTCTTTTAATCGGCTCGGCGCTATATTTGAAAGGTTATATTTTAACTCTCAAATATTTTAATCCGGAGCACCTTATCGGCTACAACTTATTATTTACGGTTTTATTGCCGCATTTGTTGACTTTCGGCTTTTTGATGCTCTGCTACGTTGTTATACCAAATAAAAAAATACGCCGCAGAAACGCCCTGTGGGGCGCCATTATGGCCGTGGTATTAATGCAAATCTTGAGAACCGGCTTCGGATATTTTATAGAATTAAACGTGACTTATCGCACCATATACGGTGCTCTTGCCGCAATTCCGGTTTTGCTCGTCTGGATGTATTTGTGGTGGACGGTTGTTCTGTCGGGAGCTATTTTCACGGCGGCATTAGAGGAATTCCGCCACAAAAAGAAAATATGGCGCAACAAAAAACACCCTACCGAAAATCAACGTAAAAAGTCGTGATTTTGCAGATAACTTTTCACAAACTCAATATATTTACTTTTAAATTCGTTATCGCTGCAATACTCGTTCATCATTTCAAACAACCCCGAAATGACATTAAGCTTTTGGCAATAGTCAATTGAATATTTGTAATTCATATCAAAAAACCATGAAAGATAACCGGTAATATGATCTCCTTGAGTAGCGCCGTCAAAACGCGGGGTGGTACCTTCTTTGAAAGCGCAGTCTTTCACAATTTGCGAAATTTGCCCGTCCTTATGTTTATCTCCGGTTCCCTTACCTAAAAACAGATGTAATACATTGGCCTCGTTTATCATCATATTCAGATTTGCAATCTTATCCGCATCCCTTATTATAAAACAAATTAATTCCACTTCTTTTTGTAAATTCTTATCGGCAATATTTTTATATACCTCATCATTATACAAATCTTCAATACGATGACCGTGATGCTTAATCGGCAGCCAAATCCGTATATCACCAAACAAAGGCATCCGTTTTAAGAGCTCGGAGGCTTCATAGCCATGATCACATTTGCCTTTTTTATTGAAACGATGTTCTATTTCCGTAAAACGACAAACGTCGTGCAACAAAACGGCACTGCGTACCATTTCCACATATTCCGCGGATTTTTCCTTCAGCCACTCTATTTTAGGAATAATATAATTACCGGCACCGGCAACCTGCTTGGAGTGACGCCACTTTTCCAATGCGTAGCCGCGATAGAACTCATCATTTTTAACAATATTAAAACATCCGTTGAATTGTAATTCCAGTAATTGCCATGCTTCTTGTAACATATTATCTCCTTTGTTTTGATTTCATATACATAAACAGCGCGTAATTTTCAACATTTTTATTCGCTTATCACCCGATAATAATAACCGAAATATCTTGACAAAATAAACTTATCTTGCTATTTTGTCGGATAAGTAAATACATTTATGTCTAACCCCTAAATATGTAAAAAACATGGAAGGAATTATTATTTTGAAAGGCGTCGTGTCCGATGTTACCGGTTATCGCGACGGTTGTGTGGTGGTAAAAATCGGTTATACCGAGATGAAGTACCGCAATGTAGAAGTGAAGACCTTTGAATCCGGCAGGCTCAGCAAACCGGAGTATGTGGATGTCCCGTATCGTGGTGCCCGAAGGCTTAACAATCCCGAGATTTTCGGCTTTAAGAAGGAAGATCAGCCCGCGCTTGACGGCTTCGGTGTTCCGGTGAACAAGTTGCACACGGACGACACCGTCACCGTTTATGTTCACTGGAAGGACGTGCCCAAGTTCGGCGGCCGTGTTGATCATGAGCTTTGCGAGGTAGTGATTATTGCCGACAGCCCGACACCGGAGTCCATGCAGGACATGATTAATCGGATATCTGACAAACTGACCGCCTGAATTGAAAAAGCCCCGCTTAACCGCGAGGCTTTTTTTATATTACCATAACTTAAAACATTTAATTCAATCAAGTCCGTCAAAATATCCATAGTAAAGATTTAAATCCTGCTGTGCCGACAAATACAAAAATAACAAAATTATGCATAGAGCCGACATATATTTTAACAGTTTTTTTCGCCTTAACAAACCTGTGATAAAACAAATAATTAAAATGATATAAAGAATAACCGCTTTTGTAACACTTTCCAACTCATTCGGTAAATCATTCAACATATTAAAAACAATAATGGTTTGCAGTAAAAACAAGCTGGCAAAAATAAACCAAAAAAGAGTTTTTGCCGTACTTGAGATAATCAAATAAGCAATACAGAATGCTTTGTTATACTTTTTATATATCTTTTTAAAAAAATTTTCCATATTTCGCAATTATTTACTTAAAGTTGTATATAATACATAATACATTATGTTAAAAAATAAGCAAGAGTTTTTTAATCTCTTGCTTATTTCATTCATTATTACCTACAATATTATGAGCAGTTAAAATCCTTTTTTAGGATCATAATATGATTTCACCATATCATAGCAATCCTTTGCTTGATTTCTATACCCTTTGTATATACCTTTAGCATCAGCCACTAAATCCTTCAAAGAATCTCCCAAAATAGATAAATATCCGACATAAAATTGTTATTAAAAATTATTGGCTCTTGCCTTATATTCTGCTTGTCTTATAATAACATCATTGAAAAACGCCTTTTTAGGGGAATATATCCGCATGACAGAGCAAAAATCACCTAAACAGATTCGCTTTGAAAAAGAAGCCAAAGCCTTGCAGAAGAACATTGCCAAACGCAAGAAACAACAGCAAGAGCTGGATAAAATCAAACGGGAAAAGGAGAAAAATCGTGGACAAGATTAAAATTATCGGCGGTAATCCGCTTTTCGGAAAGGTTTATATCAGCGGTGCCAAAAATGCGGCCTTACCGATTATCTGCGCAAGTTTGCTCACAGATGAACCGGTGATTATCAAAAATCTGCCTTTCCTTTCCGATATCAAATCGTTGAACAGTTTGCTCTTGCAACTCGGTACACAGATTGAAGAAAAACAAGAGGACTACAACGGACACCTCACCCAAACCATTACTTATCATACCCCTAAACCGACAAGTTTAATTGCACCGTATGATTATGTACGCAAAATGCGCGCCTCATACTACGTTTTGGGACCGCTTTTGGCCAAATACGGACACGTTGAACTGTCGCTTCCGGGCGGATGCGCCATCGGTGCGCGCCCGATGGATATTCACTTGAGCTCATTGGAGCAAATGGGTGCCAAAATAGAAATTAAAAACGGTTATGTGATTGCCGACATTGACGGTCGTTTGCGCGGTGCCAGAGTTTCCTTCCACTCCGCCTCGGTCGGTGCCACCTGTAATATCTTGATGGCTGCCGCTTTGGCCGAAGGAACTACCGTGATTGAAAATGCCGCCAAAGAACCGGAAATAGCCGATTTAATCAATTTGCTGACCGATATGGGCGCAGTGATTGAAGGGGCAAATACCTCAACGCTCACTATTCACGGCGTGGAAAAATTACACGGTACAACCCACTATATCGTAAACGACAGAATAGAAGCCGGTTCATACGCGGTTGCCGCCGCCATGACCAAAGGCAGACTGGAACTTATCAATGCCAACGCCGAGTTTTTACAAACTCCGTTAGACATTCTGCGCAAAACCGGAGTCACGGTGGAAACCACACCTAACAGCATTATCGTTGATGCACAAAACGCCGAGCTCAAAGGCCAGGATATATATACCGATTATTATCCGGGCTTTCCGACCGACTTGCAGGCGCAATTTATGGCCCTCATGTGCATTTCCGAAGGAGCGGCCATGATTACCGAAAGTATTTGGGAAAATCGCTTTATGCACGTTCCGGAATTGATGCGTATGGGCGCCAACATCAACGTCCACGGCCATGCTTCGGCAATTGTACGCGGAGTTGAAAAACTGTCGGCCGCGCCGGTAATGTCCACCGACTTGCGTGCTTCGTTTGCGCTGATTTTAGCCGGTTTGGTGGCTGAAGGAGAAACTATCGTTAACCGCGTATATCACCTTGACCGCGGTTATGAACATTTGGAAGAAAAATTTAAAGCAGTAGGAGCTAACATTGAAAGAATTAAAGAACCTGATTAGAGTTTTAGCGGTAGCGGTTGCTTTATCCCTGCCCTATTCGGCACATGCCCAAATCCTTGATATGTCGGTTGATTTGTCACCGTTACAACTGACCGATGATTTCTTGCGCAGTCTGTATTATTGCAAACTGTATCATGGAGAAAAAACATCTTCGTATGAAAAAGTCCAAGTCAAAACGGTTTATGACGTTTTGGGGATGAAAGACGGTAAATGCCAACTCAAAGTAGAAGGTTTTACCAACACTTCCGTGCATATTACTCAAGAGTGTAACTTAACCCCGGAACAGGCAAAAGAATATGCCGATTCTTTGAGCAATTACCAAGTGAACAAGTTTTCGCCTCGCTTTGATGAAAAACGCATTAATTCCAACGAATACTACCAAAAAGCAATGGATATTATGGGTAATCCGGAAATTTGCACGATTTTGCGCGATAAGATAGACCATACGCCGGAGATAAGAGCGAATTTACCGGAATGTCTGCCGGTTAAAAAGACGGAACAAATATTGGATTCCAAAGTAATGCGCGAAATTGTCGGCGTGGAGGAAGTTAATGATAAACAAATGTGTCATTACCGCTTCACTTTGTGGCAACCGAAGCCGGATACTTCGCATATAAGCCCGGAAGTTTTGGAAAAAGCACCGGAATTACGCGATGTTGAGTTTAATTACGATTGCATGTGGGATGATATAGATAAACAGAAATATTTTGATATTTTGGATGCGTTTGTTATCCCTGAAGAAGAAGGTTATGATTTCTATGCGGTTGATCGCCCTAATGCTTGGGAAGAAATTGACTTTATCCTTCATAATTGTCAATACGTTCCAAGCAATAACTGATACTGATTTCTTAAATTTAACCGCCGACAACTTGTTCGGCGGTATTTTTTTACACAGTCCATATTTAATATTGACAAAAAGACAAACATAGGATATATTAACAGGCATAAAATATATAATATTGTCAAACCATTAATACTTACAATTATGAACCCGAAAGAGAGAAAAGAGAAATTGGCAGCCATCAAGGAGAGCCTTTCCCGTGGTCTTATGTCCGATGGCTTCGTTAAGAACGTATGCAACGTCTTCTTCCGTTTCAATGACTGCGGCTCCGTACTTCGTGACGAGGTCTACTACGGTTCCCTGTTTCACGGATTGGAGTTTGAGTTGTTGTCTTTAGACGGTCAGTACTTTGCAGGTTCCCACGAACACGCCGAGGCTCTGTTGGAATATTACGGCGGCAGAATCTATCGCTCCGAATATTGCCATCTGGCTCAGGATCCCCGCGAGTTGTGGATTTGGGAAAAGGACATCCTGCCCGAAAATCGCGGTGAACACGGTACCAACCTCAAACCAATGGAATATGACGAGGCTGTAAGAGTTCTTTTTGACATCGTTTAAAGAAAAACTCCCCACACTGTACGGTGTGAGGAGTTTTTCTTTTTATAACCGGTTATTTTTTATTCTTCATAAAGTTTTCAAGCCAGTGAATATCATACTGTCCGTCCAAATATTCCGGTTGAGCAATAATATCCTGGTGAAGCGGAATGGTTGTTTTAACTCCCATTATCACAAACTCTTCCAAAGCACGACGCAAGCGCATCAAAGCCGCATTACGAGTACCGGCATGAACAATCAGCTTGGCAATCATACTGTCATAGAACGGAGGAATCGCATAACCGGAATAAATTTCCGAATCTACACGAACACCCAGTCCGCCCGGAGCGTGCCACTCCTCAATTTTACCCGGACAAGGCGCGAAAGTTTCCGGATCTTCGGCATTGATACGACACTCAATGGCATGACCGTTAAACACAATATCATCTTGCGTATATCCGAGTTGAGCTCCTGAAGCAATACGGATTTGCTCTTTAACGATATCTATACCGGTAATGGCTTCGGTAACCGGATGTTCCACCTGTAAACGAGTGTTCATTTCCATAAAATAGAACTTGCCGTTTTCATACAAAAACTCCAATGTTCCGGCATTACAATATCCTATCTTGGCAATTGCCTTACGCACGATTTCACCGATTTCATGGCGTTGGCTTTCGTTCAAGGCCGGAGACGGGCTTTCCTCTATCACCTTTTGGTTGTTGCGTTGGATTGAGCAATCACGCTCACCCAAATGAACAACATTACCGTATTTATCGGCCAAAACCTGCATTTCTATATGACGCGGATGTTGCAAATACTTTTCCATATAAACCACATCACTCGGGAAAGAGGCTTTTGCCTCGGCCTTGGCCATAGTGTATGCTTCTTCTATGTCATCATCGCCGAATGCGATTTTCATACCCTTACCGCCACCGCCGTCCTTAGCTTTAATAATCACCGGATAACCGATTTCATTTGCCCAATGACGGGCATCTTCCACCGTTTCAAGCGCCGGAGAACCTTCGGTAATCGGAAGACCTGCCTCTTTGGCTGCCTTGCGGGCGGTAATCTTATCACCCATCAATCGCATTTGTTCAACGCTCGGTCCGATAAATGTTATACCGTGCTTTTCCACCATCTCGGCAAAATCGGCGTTTTCGGATAAAAAGCCGTATCCCGGATGGATGGCATCGGCACCGGTAATAATTGCCGCCGAGATAATAGCCGGCTTATTCAAATAAGAATCGGCAGAACGTGCCGGCCCTATACACACGGCCTCATCGGCCAAACGTACGTGCATGGCGTTGGCATCGGCTTCGGAGTGTACGGCTACCGTACGAATTCCCATCTCACGACAAGCTCTGTGTATTCTTAAAGCTACCTCTCCGCGATTGGCTATCAATATTTTTTCAAACATATCGTTTCCTAAATCTTATTCAATAATTACAAGCGGTTCCCCATATTCAACCGGATCACCGGTTTCCACCAAAACTTTGGTAACCTTACCTGTCTTGTGTGCTTTAACCGGATTAAAGGTCTTCATAGCTTCAATTAAGCATACCGTATCACCGACCGAAACATTATCACCCGGTTTAACATACGTAGGAGCATCCGGATTACTGGAAAGGTAAACCACACCCACCATCGGAGATTTAACGGCATTAGGACTGTTGGAATAATCCGTTTCCTCTGCACTGTCCTCTTTTTCCTCATTTGCGACAACCGGAGCGGCCGGAGACGGAGTCATAATCGGTGCCACACTCGGAACATATCCGCCGCAAACTTCGCGAGAAAGTGATATTTTGCAGTTTTCATCTTCGTATTTAAGTCCGGTAAGTTGGTTTTTATCAAGAATTTCAGCCAATTTGCCGATGATTTTGGTATCAATAGAATTTGACATTTTTATCATTTTTCCTTTCTTTTACAAAACATGGAAATATCTATATCTCTTTTTTGCAAAAAAACAACAAAAATATGCATTTTTTTACAATTTTTGCATAAAAATCGTCATTTTTTGCTCATTTTTGCGTTATTTTTGCATTTTTTAAAAATAAAAAAAGCGGCTGTGCATAACTGCCAGCCGCCGGTGATTTTTTCAACCACTAAAATTTATAGTTAAAGCCGAAAGCAAAAACCTTAATAGAGTTAGTGTAATCAGCCGTAACATTCTTACCTTCATTACCGGTAAGTGCTGTATCAATGTGCGATTTATGTGCATACATATAGGTATATGCGGCATTAAAGCTCAAATGTTCATTATAATCATAGCTTAAACCGGCAGAATACCATACGCGGTCCGTATCCGGAATACGCGGAGTTCTGTGTTTCAAACGAACGGCACTTTGGTCATAGGCAAGCCCCAAACGCAATTTCCATTGTTCATCAAGCATATAACTTGTACCGACGGAATAGAAATTGGTATCACGCCATTTTTCCTCTACACGAGAAATATATCCCGGAGTAGCCGGATTATTATTACCGTCTTTGCTTACAAAGGTCAGATTTTGGAAAGAGCTCCAGAATACACGTTGATATTCGGCCATAACCGCCAAACGTTCGTTAATGTCATGATAAACACCCATAGACAATACTGCCGGAGTATTCAATTTGGCACTGATTTTTTGGTTAAGCAAAGCATCCGCACCCGTACTGTAAGGAGCCGGAAGATTACTGCCGGACGACGAAATCTTACCTTTGATTTTATGTCTTATCTCGCTACGATAGCCCACACCCATACGGGTAGAGTCGTTAAATTCATACAGCATACCGAGTTGATATCCCAAGTCCGCAGCGTGTCCGCCTACGGTTACAATATCTGTTTGGGTTTTGCTGTTACTGCTGGTTAAGTGTGCCCATACCAATTGCATTTGCAAACCGGCACCAAGCGATAACTTATCGGTTGCTTTATAAGCAGCCATCGGAGTAATCAAAGCGGTTTTAACATCCGAAGTAATACCGTGGTCACCGCCTACCCAATCACGATCATATTTGGTAATCATACCGAACGGGCTATTTCCGCTTAATCCCAAAAACAACTTATCGTTTACTTGGTGCGAAATGGCAAAGTTAGGAGAAATAGCAGCGTGTACCACGTTTTGTACGTCGGCATCACGTTTTCCGTCTTCTCCTCTAACGTTTTTAGCGGTTGCTTTCGGAGCAATATAGCTTGCACCGCCCGAAAATTGAGTTCCCTTTTGTCTGGTCAAGCCGGCAACGTTAAAATAAGCGTAGGAGTTTTCCTCTGCTCCGGCGGTTGCGCCTGCATAGGCGTTACCTTGTGCGGCTGAAGATTGTTCTCTCAAATGGAAACCGGCAGCCTGTGCATTACCGCACAATAATACGGCGGTAAGAGCTGTCGTTAAAGATAAAACTTTTTTCATATTAGTCTCATTTAGTTGTTGTAACAATGGCAACAAACGAAAATACATCCCTTCGTTACCAACGGGAAAGCTATTACAATATTTTAATTTTGGCAAGTTTTTTCTTTATTTTTATAAACAATATTGTGTCATCACACCGAGAATAATGATATATCAACAGCTTATCCTATACTTTCGGCTTGTTAATTATTGCGGTTATTTTGTTTACAAAAGTTTAGCTTGTGTTATAAGTGGGAATAATATGTAACTTTTAGAAAGGCTAAATCCGTGAGAGAGTATGTAAGACTTTGTTTAAGATTCGTTCTGACATTGATGAAGGCAAAATGCATATTTGAATTTGACATTAAAAAGCTGCCTAAAAAAGGCGTTTTTGTGGTTAATCACGTTTCTTATCTTGACCCGATTCTGTTATTTGCGTTTTTACCGGGAAATCCGGTGTTTGCGCTTAACGGACACCTGTATCGTCGCCATTGGATACGCTTTTTGATGCGAACTGCCGACATTGTGCCGTTCAACCCTATTGAACCGTCCGATATTAAAAAACTGATAGCCAAAGTTGATGAAGACCGTTTGGTGGTTATCTTCGCCGAAGGAAGAATTACCGAAGACGGCGGTTTAATGAAGATATACGAGGCTCCGGGCTTGGTAGCCGATAAATCAAAGGCTCCGCTTATTCCGGTTTGGATTGACGGTCCGCAATACGGATATTTTTCTAAAACAAAAGGCAGATTACCGCACCGCCCGCTTCCTAAAATGCGTGTATATGTCGGTAAACCGCGCAGTTTCAAACTCAAAGACGAATTACGTCGTCAGCGTGACCACATCAGTAACGAAGTTTATATGATTTTACGCGAAATGGGCTTTACCATTAATTATGACCCTAAAATATCTTTGTTTGCTCAACTGATGAAAACCGCCAAAGTTTATTCCCGTACCGGTTGGTTTTCCAAACGTCCTCGCATCATAGAAGATATTAACCGTAAACAAAAATCCTATAAAGACATTATTGTTGCCGCTTTTGCTTTGGGACGCTCGTTTAAAAAGTTCACCCAACGTGATGAAAATGTCGGTGTGTTGTTGCCTAATGCCATTGCCACCGTTTGCACTTTCTTCGGGTTATCGGCCTTTGAGCGTACCCCGGTGATGATTAATTTCTCGGTCGGAGCCAAAAATATGGTTTCTATGTGCCATACGGCAATGGTTAAAA
>Ga0265298_10003110_pt1 | contig 22306 bp, 18 predicted proteins | sample AusTroGonzalo_MG_3_FD_193486 | JGI IMG/M metagenome (GOLD analysis project Ga0265298, IMG submission 193486) | Bovine rumen microbial communities from tropical cattle in Woodstock, Queensland, Australia - Gonzalo_01 | ecosystem: Host-associated > Mammals > Digestive system > Stomach > Rumen ...
AAAAAAACCTCGCAAAGCGCTTGCCCTGCGAGGTTTTCAATCTTAGCTTAAAATCTTATTTTTTCAAAATAGATTTACCGGCATAAACAGCCATATCGCCCAATTCTTCTTCAATACGAATTAATTGGTTGTATTTTGCCATACGGTCTGTTCTGGACATAGAACCGGTTTTGATTTGACCGCAGTTAGTAGCAACCGCAATATCGGCAATCGTGGTATCTTCGGTTTCGCCGGAACGGTGCGACAATACTGCCGTATATCCGTGACGATGAGCCATGTCAACAGCCTTCATAGTTTCGGTCAAAGTACCGATTTGGTTAACTTTAATCAAGATGGAGTTAGCCATACCTTTTTCAAAACCTAATTGCAAACGGGCCGGATTGGTAACAAACAAATCATCACCAACCAATTGGATTTTATCACCCAAAGCGGCAGTCAACAATTTCCAACCTTCAAAATCATCTTCGGCCATACCGTCTTCAATGGAGAAAATCGGGAACTTGTCGCACAAACCTTTGTAGTATTCAACCATCTGAGCGTTGGTCAAAGATTTGCCCTCGCCTTCCATTTCATATTTTCCGTTCTTATAGAATTCGGAAGAAGCGGCGTCGATGGCCAAAACAACATCATCACCCGGTTTATATCCGGCATCTTTGATGGCGTTTACAATAAAGGTCAAAGCTTCGTCGGCAGACTTCAAATTCGGAGCAAAACCGCCTTCATCACCAACGTTGGTATTTTGACCGGCAGCCTTCAAATTCTTCTTCAAAGTTTGGAAGATTTCGGCACCCATACGGATAGCTTCGCGGATAGAACCGGCAGAAACCGGCATAATCATAAATTCTTGAATATCAATCGGGTTATCTGCGTGTTTACCACCGTTCAAAATGTTCATCATCGGAACCGGCAAAGTACGAGCCATTGTACCGCCCAAATAACGATAAAGCGGAAGTCCGGCTTCTTCGGCCTGAGCTTTAGCAACTGCCAAAGAAACGGATAAAATGGCATTGGCACCCAACTTACCTTTGTTTTCGGTACCGTCCAATTCAATCATGGCATTATCAATATCAATTTGATCTTCGGCTTCCAAACCGGCCAAAGCATCATAGATTTCTTCATTAACGTTTTCAACGGCTTTCAAAACGCCTTTGCCGCCGAAACGAGTTTTATCACCGTCTCTCAATTCAACGGCTTCGTGAACACCGGTGGAAGCACCCGACGGAACAGCTGCGCGTCCGAAGGCACCCGATTGCAAAATAACTTCTGCTTCAACGGTCGGTGTACCGCGTGAATCTAAAATTTCTCTGGCATGAATATCAACAATAGCACTCATTTTTTTCTCCTATCATATTAATTTAAGTGTTGGCTATAAATTAGTGTATTTTTATTTATTGTCAAGTTAAATTACCGCTTTGCAACCCGCAAAATTTCACCCGGAAAAATATTTGCTCTGCCGACAAAAAAGAGCAGTGAGATGCTCTTATGATTGGTACTTGTTTAATAAGCTCTGCCTTTGCATACTGCTCGGCAATCGCTAAAAATTCGCTTGATTTCTTCTTAAACAAATAATAAATTAACAGTATAAATGAACAAGGAAACTCAAATGAAAATTTTTTTTTGCATTGTAAGTATATTTATCGCCTTATGTAAAATTGCAAAGGCAGATGAATATAGAGACATAAATAAATACGATATTACAGATGAGTCTAATTATGCCATTTTTATGTACGATTTAAAAAATTCTTTGGTACAACAATTCGGACAAGGTAACGAGGCTGATGGAGAAATAAAGGCAGCACTGGTTATTGGTAATTTGGATTTATTTGATATAAAGAACCAGATGATTCTTAATATGCAAAAAGAGCATTTAACCTTTCTTGTCGGTAATCTCAACTCCGAAAAATTTGAGCAAATCACAAAACCTTTCATGCAGGCAGTTAATGATTTTGTGCCAACAGATGAAAATATAGAACTTTCAGATGCATTCATTTATATGTATATGCAAACTCCGGAATTTTACGGAAAACCATGGATAAATGATTATCCGAAACGTATTATACATAATGCGGAAAGTGTTGCCATTAGTCGCTTTGATAATAAATATTGGTTCAATAAAATCAAAACTTGCTATAATAAAAACACGTCAAAAGGTGATATGATGGACGCAATAGCAGAATGCTCTCAGGAATATCAACAAGTTGTTACACAAGAAACCGGAAAAGTCTTGCAACAATTAGCCCCCTATAAACAGCAATTTGAAGCATTATCTCAGAATACACCAATAAGAATAAAATATTTTTATGCAGATAAATTTATTAACAAGCCGATTTAAAAAGAAAAAAGACGGGGTAAAACCCCATCTTCTTATTTTTATTGGTGGGCGATGAGAGGTTCGTCTTGCGGCGCCTTCGGCTTGCTTCGGTCACTCGTCCACTAAATTCGCTAATATCGCTATTGCTTTTAGCTCATTAAGTGGTCTTCGCCCGTCGTTAAAAATTGCTCCACCGGAGCAATTTTTCTCCTCCGGCTCCCTCCCCTACGGCCGGTCGTTCGAACCTCTTGCACAACGCAGGTAAAAATAAAAGGACGGGGTACAACCCCGTCCTTTTATTTTTATTGGTGGGCGATGAGAGGTTCGAACTCCCGACCCTCTCGGTGTAAACGAGATGCTCTTCCAGCTGAGCTAATCGCCCGTGTCACCAACACGCTTTTTATACACACTTATATTTCATAAATCAAGCATTTTTTTTATAATTTTGCATATTTTTTATTTTATCACGTATTTTCAAAGCAATATCAAGTTTTTATCCGTCTCGTTTTTTGTTGTTTACTTTTAAAATAAATCATATATAACTCTATAAAATTGACTTAGAGGACAACATGATTAACGATTTGACTATCGGACATCCGCTTAAACTGATTGTACAGTTTGCCCTGCCTTTGCTGTTGGGCAACCTGTTTATGCAACTGTATCAGGTTTCCGATATGATGATTGTCGGACACTTAATCAGCGTCAACGCTTTAGCCGCCATCGGTGCATCTACTCCGATTTATATGGTGTTTTTAATGATTGCCTTCGGATTCACCGGCGGCTTAACCGTAATCACCGCCCAACGTTTCGGCGCTCACGATGAAGACGGCGTGCGCAAATCGGTATTCCACTGCACATTGGCCGCACTTCTCTTGAGTGCGATTTTAACTGCCGCATTATTGCTTTTTCTGTCTCCGATACTCAAATTGATGAATATGCCGATAGAAATTTTTGATTTGGCCTATGACTTCATGTATGTTATCGCCTGGAGTACTCCGTTGATTGTCATTTATAATCTGATGTCCGGATTTATTCGCGCTTTGGGTGACAGCAAAACCCCGCTCTATTTTCTCATATTTACTTCGCTTATCAATATTGCTCTGAATTTTGTGTTTATCAATAATTTTCATCTCGGAGTTGTCGGCTCTGCTTTGGGAACTCTGGTTTCTAATGCTCTTGCCGTGGTGGTTTGTTATATTTATATGTGGAAAAAATTTCCGCTTCTGCGGCTGAAGAAAGATTTTATGCACTACAATTCCGAAATTATGAGAGAACACCTCAAATTAGCTTTTCCGATGGCACTGCAATTTTCTATTTTATCGGTCAGCATTATGATTGTACAGGGTGTTTGCAATTCTTTCGGTCCGGATGTTATTGCCGCTTTTGCCGCCGCTCTTCGTATAGAACAATTTGTCGTGCAACCGATGCTGGCTATCGGTATGGCCATGGCAACCTTTACGGCGCAAAACTGGGGAGCCAACCTGCTGTCACGTATCAGACGCGGTGTGCGTTATGCCTTTATAATCACTACTTCTATCAGTATAATCGGCTTTTTGGCCATGCGCCAATTCGGACAGGATATGATAGCCTGGTTTATTGATACCGGCGACACCTCCGGCGGTAACAATATTGCCCTTATTTTGGAAATCGGTCGACAATATTTGGTTATCAGCACCATGTTTTATGTCTTCTTCGGTGCAATTTTTGTTTTCCGCAATACCATACAAGGCATGGGAAAACCTATAATTCCTCTGTTTTCAAGCGTTACCGAACTTTTAACCCGTGTTTATGCCGCCATATATTTGGCCAAAATTATCGGTTATGAGGGAATAATGTATGCCAGTCCGATTTCATGGGCGGCCGCCGGTACGGTGGTAATTATCGGGTATAACTATTATATCCACACATTTAAGGCAAATACTTTTCGTTGGAAAATCGGCGAAGTAAAACAAAGCTTGCGTGAAAACACCCCTGTGGATTAAGATTCATATTCAACAATGCTTTCTACGGCTTGTTTACCGCTTGCCACCGCTTGCACTGCGGTTGAACCGCCGGTAATAAAATCTCCGGCATAAACGATTTTCGGGTTTTCCACCGGTTCTTCGGCTCGTCCGGAACCCAAAGCGGTAATCACCAAATCAATATTTTGGCGCCGAATTACCGTACCCTCAACATCAACAAGTTTACCCTGCTCGTCAAACTCGGTTTTTATGGTGTCAACAATCAACTTGTCATCCGATTTTTCTATTTTCAGCGGCTTGGTCATAGCGGTAATATCCACGCCGGCTTTAAGCAAAGAATCACGCTCTGCCGCTGTAATCCGCATATTGCTTATACCGCGACGCACCAACATTTCCGTATGTCTTGCACCCAATCGCACCGCCGTTAGGGCACAATCAACCGCCGCCGCACCTCCGCCGACAATCATTACATGACCGGAAACGGCATACTTTTGCGGATTATGCAAATATTCGGTATAGTCAACGGCCAAATCTTCTCCCTCAATTCCCAAACTGCGACTTTTTTGTTCGCCGACAGCCACGATAACTGCCGTATATCCTTGATTTAACAAAGCCTTATAATCGTTTGTTTCAGAAGAAAAATGAACTTTCAGAAGAGGATTGTTGCTTATTTTTTGCCACTCTTTAAGCAGAATTTCTCGCGATAATCGCTCTTGCGGAATTAAATTAAGCGCCCCGCCGACCGTATCTTCTTTTTCAAATGCTTCCACGGCAAAACCTTGTCTTAATGCTTCGGCCACCGCGCCGATTCCGGCCGGCCCCATGCCGACAATCGCTATAATTTTGCCGTTATACGGTTTATTATCAATAAACACACTATCTGCTTTTTGCATAATTGTTGCCTGCACTGCCGGAATTTTAATCGGAGCATCAATATTTGACCGCACGCACGCCTTCATGCAGAATTTGTCGGGACAAATAAGTCCGCACACTTCACCGAGCGGATTTTGCCGCAAAATTTCGCTTGCCGCAGCATTAAAATTCCCCTCTTTGGCATATTTGATAAAATCGCATGGCGAACACTTTACCGGACAAGCCTCGCGGCACGGTTTGGTTTTGCATTGCAAACATTTTTCCAATTCCGCTTTAAGTTGCACCGGTTTTAAATACAATTCCGACATATTTTTTCTCCTTTTCTCCCGATTTAATCATAAAAAATACAAAAAAGCACCTTAATATTTATGTTTTTCCGATTGTATTTCAAAAAAAATCTTGTATTATGGGCGTAAAGTTAAGGAATATCAAAATAAAAATGAAGGTAAAGTACTTAAAAAATTTCTTAAAAACTCCGATTGTTGAAAAAATCGTAGGAGTTTTTGCCTACTGTTATCTCAAATTCGTCGGACTGACAACCCGTTGGCAAGTCAACGGCGTTACAGAAACGTACAAAATGCTTGACGAATACGGCTCGATGATTGTTGTAGGTTGGCACGGCAGAACATTGGAAATGCCGTATTTTTGGAACAAATCGCGTCCTCTCAACGCTTTGGTTTCACCTCATCGTGACGGCAGAATCATTGTTGAAATTTTGAAAAAATTCGGTATCGGACACATCAGCGGTTCTTCTAACAGACAATCCACCGAAGCCGCCTTTGAATTGATGAGCAATCTTAAATCCGGCAACAGCATTGCCATTATTCCCGACGGACCTTTGGGACCGAGTATGCAAATGTCGCTAAGTCCGCTGTTTTATGCCCAAAAATCGGGCAAACCCATTGTGGGAATAACATACAGTATTGCCGGTTCGTTTATAGTAACCAAAAGCTGGGATAATATGTTGGTGCCTTTACCTTTTCACAAAGGCAGATATGTTATAACCGAGCCGTTTTTCGTGCCTCAAGATGCTACCAAAGAAGAGTTGGAAGAATATCGCAAACAACTTGAAAATAAATTAAACGAAATAACCTGGCAACTTGATAAAGAAATGGGACTGCCGTTTATTCCGCAAGGAAAAGAAGCCAAAAAAAGCCGCAGACATCTAATTGCAGAAAATGAGGGAAAATAAATGTTTATCGGAATTTATAACACCATCGTTCGTATCATGTACCCGATTGCTATTCGCCGCTATATTGAAAAGCGCAAAAAAATCGGCAAGGAAGATATAAAGCGTTTTAACGAACGAATCGGTCGCCCGACTAAAGAACGTCCGGAAGGAAGCTTAATATGGTTGCATGGTGCTTCGGTCGGCGAGTCTATATCCATGTTACCTCTTATCAATCGCCTGCTTGAACTTTACCCGCAGGCACACGTTATGGTTACCACCGGTACCACAACTTCGGCCGAAGTTATGGCTAAAAGACTGCCGGAACGCGCTTTCCACCAATATTTACCGATAGATAACCCGGTTTTTGCCACTCGTTTTGTGCGCTATTGGCAACCGACAATCGCTTTGTGGTTTGAATCCGAATTTTGGCCGGCAATACTTTCCGCCATTAAGCGTAAGAATATTCCGCTGATATTGATAAACGGACGAATTTCCAACAAATCTTTCAAGCGTTGGCAACAATTTGACTACATATTTAAAGAATTGTTGGGCTGTTTCACCGCTTGTCTCGGACAATCGGAAGAAGATGCTTACCGTTTAAGAGTTTTGGGAGCAAAAGATGCCATGTGTCTCGGCAACTTAAAATATGCCGGACTTCCGATTCCGGTTGATCAAGAGCAAAAAGCTTCAATACTTAAACAAATAGGAAAACGCCCAGTATGGTTGGCAAGCTCTACGCATAATGATGAAGAATTTAAAATCGGACGTTTTTTGAAAGACTTGCAAGCAAAACATAAAGATTTGCTTACCATAATTGCGCCGCGCCACCCGAACAGAGGTGCGGAAATAAAAGAAAAATTGGTCGCCGATTTCGGGTTAAAAGTGGCTCTGCGCTCCGCCGGCGAAAAAATAACCTCCGATGTGGATGTTTATGTTGCCGATACCATCGGAGAAATGGGAATTTGGTTTGAAATATCCCCGATTGTGTTTATCGGCGGCTCGCTTATTCCGCATGGCGGGCAGAACTTTATGGAGCCGTCACGTTGCCGTGATGCGGTTATCGTCGGTCCGCATATGCACAACTTTACCGATGCCATGAACCGTGCCAAACATGCCGACGGCATTATCCAGGTAAATGACGTTTTGGAACTGGTTGACATGGTGGATCAGCTGCTTTCCAACAAAGAACTTTTGGAAGCAAAGCGCAGTTTAGCCTATAATTGGGCAACCGGCGAAGCCAAAGTTTTAGACGGGATTGTGGAAAAAATTCAAGGATATATGGTTAATGAAGACTCCTAAATACTGGCAATCAAATTCAATTATTTCCAAACTGCTTGAACCTGTCGGTTTTATCTATGGCAGTCTGACCGCTTTGCGCCTTAAACTGAAAAAGCCGCAAAAAGCCGAAGTTCCAGTTATTTGTATCGGGAACATTACCGCCGGCGGCACCGGTAAAACTCCGGTTTCGGTTGCCATCGCCAAAATGCTCGCCACCGAAATGTTCCATCCGTTTTTTGTAACACGCGGTTACGGCGGTAAAATGCAGGATGTGATAGTTAACAACAAAAAACATACGGCTCACGATGTCGGCGACGAACCTTTATTGCTTTCCAAACAGGCACCGGTAGTGGTTAATGCCAATCGCTATATGGCGGCTCAAAAAGCCGTTGCTCAAGGAGCCGATGTGGTGATTATGGATGACGGTTTCCAAAATCCCGGCCTACATAAAGATTTATCATTTTTGGTTTTTGACGGACACTACGGAATCGGTAACGGCAAAATCATACCGGCCGGTCCGTTGCGTGAAACTTTGGAAAACGGTGTAAAACGCGCTGATGCCGTTATAATCTTAGGCAAAGACAAACACAATTTGGCTCAACGCTGTGAACTTCCGGTGTTTTTCGGTCATACCGAGGCAACGCAAACCAATTTGAACAATCAAGACGTGATAGCTTTTGCCGGCATAGGTCATCCGCAAAAATTTTATCATACACTCAAGCAACAGGGTTTTAACGTGGTAAAAACCATAGATTTTCCCGATCACCATTTTTACAGCAGTGAAGAATTGGATGATATTATCAAACAGGCAAAATCATTAAATGCGCAAATATACACCACAAGCAAAGACTACGTTAAAATACCGCCGTTATATTCACAAGATATAAACGTTTTGGAGATTGCCGTTGTTTGGGATAATCCCGAAGAATTGACCGAATTTATAAAGAAGAAAATTTCTGCGGTTACGGCAAATAAACACTCTAATTCTGACGCTGATTATTAAACTCTGCCAAAGTAGCCGCTGACACGTTCTGATTATTTTTCCGCTCAATATTGGCCGTATTGGTTTGTGTTTCCTCGTGTTTCTTAAGAACAAGGCGCATTTTATTCTCATCTTCTTTGAGATTATTTTTCGTAGTTTGGTCACGCAACTTATTCTGCGTATCCTTTTCTGATTCATAACGCATACGATTCTGCTGTTCTTTCATATTTTCACGCACTCTGGCCTTTTGGATATCTTCGGTTTGAATCCGATTAACCAACTTGCTGTCGGCTTGCCGGCGTTGTTCCTGTTGTCTTTCATAATAGACCTGTTTTTCCGGCACTTTCGGATAAATATTTCTAAAGTTATGGTGCCATTGGAAATACACTAAGAAAACCGACGGGAAAGCGGATAAAAGCTCCTGCGCCATAGTACGCGGTTGCATAAGTTCGTACGAGCGTCTTACCATCAATTTGCGCGTATATTCGATAAATCTTTCCATCCGTTTTTTCTCTTTATCTTTCGGACGTCCCAAACGATACTCGCACATCTCTATCAGGCTGTTAATAATCGGGTCATTATTATCCATCGCCAAGCGACGCAAAATCTTGAGCATTTTTTGCATATTGGCGCTTTTATTCCAGAACGAACGAATTGTTTTGGCCGCAATACCGTCAAACCCCATGGAACGCAAATTATCCATACCGCCGGCATTTTGGATGGCCTCATAGGCAAAATCATACACCGCATCCCAATCTATTCCGGCATCGGGGGTTATCATCTCCTTATAACGTCCGTCTTTTAATTCTTCTAAGGCCCACTTAACCATCATAAAATCAACGTTTTTAATATTTTCGCCTTCCAAAAGCATAAATATTTGTGACGATGAAGCTTCCAAAATAAAATCTTCAATAAAGTCGGTTTCTTGGCTCAAGACAGCGCGCAAATACAAATAAGTGTAGGCAAACACGCTTGAGTGGACCGCCCGCAATGCACCGATATTTTGCAAGGTGAGCTTATATTTATCGCGAAAAGCGAGCATCATTTTCAGACGTTCTTCACCTTTATAATTTTCTCTGATTGATTGGTATCTGAAACCGAATTTGCGCATTTGCTGCGGATACATCCTTTTGAAATGCAGTGCCATTGCCCACTCACGCACCATGGAATAAATAGAAAATATCGGATCGCGGGAATATCCGGTAATCACGGTTGCCACCACTGCATCATAACCCAAGAAATACGGTTCCATGTGCGAACAAAAAGCGTTTTTACGAAACTCCGTTTCAAGCATAAGGGTATAGCGCTCAACTTCTTCATCGCTCATTTCCAAGCGTTCAAAGTCTTCTTCCAAATCGACAGTCAGAGCTTTAAAATCAATCCTCGGTACTAAAACATCGCGTTCTTCAACATAATCCGTCACATATTCATCATAATACACATTATGAAAAACATATTCGTCATCATCATAATACTGCTTAAAATCTTCCAAATCATCGGCAATATATTCTTTTACCTGATTCACATAAGTAGGCTCATACACTTGTGTCTTTAAATAGTGTATGGCATCTTGCTCCAAATCTTCGCGCGTATATTTCAAATCAGCAAAACGCTTTATCATTTAGGCACCTCTTACTCATATACACCATACTAACGCAATATGAGCTTTTGTCAATGTTCAATTAAATTTTTATTCCGACAAATTCAACCTTTTCTTGAGCGCAAATAATGATTTTGAAATGTACACTCTCGTGTCGGCAGTTCAATCTCGGATACATTTAAAAACCAAAAAGGACGCATGAAGCGTCCTTTTGATTTTTAATGGTGGCCAGAGACGGGGCTATTGTGTAAAAACAATCCGGTGAATTGTTTTTACACAATAGCAATAGTAGTTGTTAGCAAGCCTTAAACGGAAGTGCAAAGGCGAGCGATACAATCTACTTGACCGAAGCGAAGTTGTTGAGCGATATTATCGCGAAACTTACGAAGCAAGACGAACCTTGGTTCGATCCCTTATAGAAGAAAAGACAGGCACAATGCCTGTCCTTTTGATTTTTAATGGTGGCCAGAGACGGGATCGAACCGCCGACACGAGGATTTTCAGTCCTCTGCTCTACCAACTGAGCTATCTGGCCATCAATTACGGAGTGTTTATAATATAGTTTTTTTTAAATGTCTATCCTTTTTTTGTATTATTGTGCATTTTTTTGCTTTTCAAAAAAAATAAAAAAAAATTTTCGGGTTTAACTCTATGATATTTCGTCCTATTTTCAATTAATCCACATAAATATTAAATACTACATATTGTTTATTTACTTTTTATTAACACTATATATAGTATAAGAACACTTACGAAATTACATTAACCATTTAACTTTAGGAGAAATAATATGTCCGTTATCAACATTGAAAATATCGCTTTAACCGATGCCGAAAGACAACCTTGCGAAGTATGGACTCGTGTTATGGGATATCATCGTCCGGTATCTGAATTCAATCGCGGTAAAAAGTCGGAATATTATTCTCGTAAATGCTTTGTTGAAGAGAAAGCGGTTTCTCACTTGGATATCAGCCAAGAAGTTTGCTCTTGCGCCGCTGAATAATAACAATTCAGTCATTTAATAATCCTTTCCTTAAAAGTCGCGATATTATTTTCGCGACTTTTTGTTTTTGCTATTTGCATTTGCCAAATTCACTCCCTATATAAGATTTATAAGGAGTGTGATAAATATGAAACTTGATAAATATACAGACCGTAGCCAAGCCTTTTTGCAAGAAGCGGAAAAGCTTGCCTCTCGGCACAATCATCAATATATGGTGCCGGCCCATCTCTTAAAGGTTATGTTAGATGACCCCGAGGGAATGGCCGCAAACCTGCTTTCGCAAGCAGGCTACTCCCCGCAAAACGTTAAATCTGCGGTAGAGCTTGATTTGAATAAGCTTCCGAGCGTTGAAGGACAGGCCGTACAAACAACTCTGTCACAAGATTTTATGCGGATGCTTGATGCCGCCGAACAAATGGCAGAAAAAGCCAAAGACAGTTTTATCAGCGTGGAACGCCTGTTACAAGCTGCCTTATTGCAAAATTCGTATGGAATCGATTTGCAAAAGCTCAACCAAGCCATAAACAATATGCGTCAGGGACGTACTGCCGATTCGGCCACCGCCGAGGACAGCTTTGAAGCCCTTAAACGTTTTGCCATAGATTATACCGAACGTGCGGCACAGGGAAAAATTGACCCGATTATCGGACGTGATGAAGAAATTCGCCGTACCATACAGGTATTGTCACGCCGTACCAAAAATAATCCGATTCTGATTGGTGAACCGGGTGTGGGTAAAACCGCCATTGTTGAAGGTTTGGCACAAAGAATCATCAACGGCGATATTCCGAGCGCGCTTGCTCACAAACGTTTGATGGCCTTGGATATGGGTGCATTGATAGCCGGTGCCAAATATCGCGGCGAATTTGAAGAACGTTTGAAAGCCGTTTTACAAGAAGTGGAATCCGCCAACGGACAAGTAATTTTGTTCATTGATGAAATGCACACCGTCGTCGGTGCCGGAGCTTCCGAAGGTTCCATGGATGCCTCAAATCTCTTAAAACCGGCTTTGGCTCGCGGTGAATTGCATTGTATCGGCGCAACAACCTTAAAAGAATACCAAAAATATATTGAAAAAGATGCGGCCTTTGCTCGTCGTTTTCAACCGGTATATGTCGGAGAAACCGACGTGGCCGATACCGTATCTATTTTACGCGGAATTAAGGAAAAATACGAATTGCACCACGGCGTGCATATTTCCGATGCCGCTTTGGTGGCGGCGGCTACCATGTCCGACCGCTACATTTCCGACCGATTCTTGCCGGATAAAGCCATTGACTTGGTTGATGAAGCCGCCAGTAAGCTCAAAATGGCCATGGATTCCAAACCGGAAGAACTTGATCAACTGGATAGGAAATTAATCCAGCTCAAAATTGAACGTGAAGCATTGCGTAAAGAAACCGATTCGGCCTCAATGGAACGCTTGCAAAAGTTAGAAAACTCCATTGCCGATTTGGAGAAAAAATCGGCCGAACAAACCGAAAAATGGAACGTTCATAAAAGCAGTTTAACCGAGGCCAACAACCTGCGTGAAAAGATTGATGCCGCCAAAATAGAAGCGGAAAAGGCCTTGCGTAGCGGTAAGTTTGACTTGGCCGGTGAATTGCAATATAAGGAAATTCCGGAACTGGAAAAACGCTTAAAATCTCTGCAAGAGCAGAATAAAAACAGCAGTTCCGCCGAAACCGTAACTCCGGATATGATTGCCTCGGTAGTTTCCAAATGGACCGGTATTCCGGTAGATAAATTAGTTGGCAGTGAGCGCGAAAAACTGCTTAATTTGGAGAAAAATTTGGCCCTGCGCGTGGTAGGACAAGATGAAGCGATCAGCTCGGTTGCCAATGCCGTACGTCGTTCCCGTTCCGGCTTAAAAGACCCTAAACGTCCGATAGGTTCGTTTTTGTTCTTAGGTCCGACCGGTGTCGGTAAAACGGAATTAGCCAAAGCTTTGGCCGAATTTTTGTTTGATGAAGAAAACGCCTATATTCGTATTGATATGTCCGAATATATGGAAAAGCACTCGGTAGCTCGTTTAATCGGTGCTCCTCCGGGATATATCGGCTATGACGAAGGCGGAGTTTTAACCGAAGCGGTACGTCGTCGTCCGTATCAAGTGATTTTATTTGATGAGGTGGAAAAGGCGCACCCTGACGTTTTCAACCTGTTATTACAGGTTTTGGATGAGGGGCACTTAACCGACGGTAAAGGTCGGACGGTTGATTTCAAAAACACCTTTATAATTTTGACCTCTAACCTTATCACCGAACAGAACAAAGACGACAATGTGATGGATATTTTGCGTAATTTCTTTAAGCCGGAATTTTTGAACCGATTAGATGAAATTATAGTATTCAACTCATTGAAAAAAGAGCAAATTCGTCAAATTGTAGATATTCAGGTTAAGCTCTTGCAAAAGCGCCTTGACGAGCGTCACATCAAATTGCAGTTAACCGACAAAGCAAAAGATTGGTTTGCCGATAACGGATATTCTCCGGAGTTTGGTGCCCGTCCGTTGAAACGTTTACTTGTACGCGAATTGGAAAATCCGCTTTCCGTAATGCTCTTAAGCGGAGATATCAAAGAACGCGATACTGCGATTGTTGATGCCGACGAACAGGGTATTACAATAAAAAAACAGGCAAAATTCTAATGCTTTGAGCCACAAAAAAATCGGGAATTTCTCCCGATTTTTTTGTTTTATAAACTCTTTCTTTTCTCGGCAATTTTTTCATACCAATCTTCAGGCTTTATAACTTTGACATGATTACCCCACGTATATAGGTGCCAATCCATTTCAAGCATTCCTCCGGCCTTAAACTTAACGGTCAAAGTACCGTCGGGATTTTCCGTCATTTCCTGTGTCGGGTGGAAAATATAGTTTTTGGCCTCCGGTGCCTTTTTCTTATCAAATAACCATTCAACTTCAAACGGCTCCTCTTGATAAACACCAAACGAACGTTTAGCAAACTCTTCTAAATTGAAACTTTTAGGAATCTTATAAGTATCCGGTAAAATTTCAACATTCTTAATATTGTTCAAAATATAAAGATGTACATCTTCTTCGGAAGGAGCGTCACTGCGACGTGCCAGCAAATAATGGTCGCGCTCGCCGTATAAAATACCGTACGGCATCAATTTACTGCGGCTCACTCTTCCGGTACTGCGACTTAAGTATTCAACTTCAATTTGGTGATGAATAAAAGGAATTGCTTCAAAATCCGGTATGGCATCTCTGCTCAAAATAGGCCCTCTGTCTTGCATCGCCTCCATAAGTTTGGAAAGTATCTCTTCGTCTATAACAATTTCCGGTCCCGGACGCAAAGCCCAGCCCTCCAACTTCATCATTTCTTGAGCCGTACTGCTTATAAAATGTCTGTCCCTTTCATTAATCAAATGTTTTACCTTGGCTTCAACATTTCTCAAAATATTGGCACTGTCACTCTTGTTTTGTCTTTTAAGAGCCGAAATCGCCGTTTTAAACACCGCCAATTCTTCGGAAGTAAAAGAGATTAGCGAATTGGTTTTTACCGAACGTTGCCGTATTCGCCAACGCTTGATTCTATCATCACGTTCGTTATCCATCAATTCGATATGCGTAAACATCTCTCTTACTGAATTAAGCATACGCTCGGCAGTACGGCGGGATACTTTATATTCTTCCTGTATATCATCAAGCGAAACACCCTCACCCGGTTCCTGCAAAAGAAGAGCTAAATTCAAAAGAGTACAAGCTTTATCATAATTTTTCATCTTCCACCTCGTTATCTTTAATAAAATTGCAAATTTTCATATATTTTTTTATGCGCTCGGGCAACAATTTATAATTTTCTTTATCTTTTGCCCATTGTAACAAATCATCAAGCTTCATAACCGTAACGTTATTATCCGAAGCCCTTTTATTTTCAACTTTTCCCTCATCGGTTACACAATATATCTCAAATTTTTCATTTTTGCGCAAATCATCTATATTAATCTTATCTTCTCCCATTTTGCACTGCACGATGGCCTTTCTTACTTCTTTACCTTCTTTTTTTACCAACATATATTCATAAGCGGCAGTGCCCGATTTATTGGTTGAAGGATACAGGATATATCCTTGTTTTTGTAGCATGATACCAAGCAAATCTTCCTCATCATCGGGATGCAATAAAAGTTTCAGCGTGGTAATATCAAAGCCTTCCGGTTTAATACCATCATACAGATAGCGACAATACGGTTCTATATATTTTTCTTCAATTTTTTTTCTTTCATCTTTACAGCAGCAATGCTTAATTGTGCCATATCTGAATTTATTTACCACCAAACCCGGTACCTGATCCAAATTCAAAGGTTTCCATTTTTCGCAAATAACCGATAAATTACATTTATCCTGTTCTTCCACGGCATAAAAATCTTTTGCCGTATTTGCCGAAACATCCTGTTTAACCTTTGTCAGCATATATTGTCCGCTCCTTCGGCAGCGCGACCAGATAAAATCTCCCTGTTTGATTTCTTCCATAACATCGACGGCACTTTTCCAACCGCTTTTGTCACCATTATATTTTTTCTTGTAATCTTCAAAACTTTGGGGTTGAGCTTCTTTTTCAACGGCCCAACTTATTGCATAAATACTTTTATCTTTGTCAAAGCAATATTCTTGTCGTGTTTTACACTTCTCGTCATCTTCATCCGTAAACAAATTACCTATAAAAACACTCATTGTACCCTCCTCCTCACTTTTTAAAAAGCTTATTAAACAAATTTTTTGCTGTCAATACGGATTTAAATTTTATATACGACAGTTTTTGTCACACCGGTGTGCTATTGTATAAACGAATCGCAAATGAAAGGATTTATCATGGTTAAAGGTTTTAGAATGAGAAAAAGAAAAGTACACTGCTGCGGTATGGTGGATGCCTTTGAAAAAAGGCAGCTTCTGGCCTACTTATACGAATTTTTGAGCAAAAAGGCAAACATAAAATCTTATTTGCCCAAAATAATAGAGTGGCATGACGAAGGCGGCCACAGTTATATTGATTTTGAGTGGCTTAAGGCCGACGAATGCGAAAAGTACGAGTGCTTTGAAAACTTTTATAAACGGCATAAAACAGAAGCTCTTCGCCGTGCCGAACAATTCAGGCAAAAAATTGAAAGCGTACTGCTGAGTAAAACTCAATGCAAAATAAGTCCGACTCAGCAAAAGCTTGAAATTGTTGCTAAGCTCTTTAATTTGAGCGAATTGGAAAAAAACATTTTCGGATTCTATATTCGCGCCAAACTGAATTCGGGTTTGGAAAATATGATATATACTTTCTTCGGCAGAAGAGATGATAAAAACAATTTGCCGGCACTTTTTCTGCCTTATCAACAGGCCGAAATCGGTAATTGCCTTAATGTTAACGCCAAACTTGTTACCTGCGGATTGCTTGATAATGATTACGAAGGCGATATTATTGCCAGCGCGCGTGGCATAAAAATCTTCAGCCAACAATTTTCAAGTGTGCAGGAATTGCGTGAGTTAATCCTTGATAAACCGCTTAAAACCGACCTTGTTTGGAAAGACTTTGACCACATAAAAGAAAAAGATTTTTGTGCCAAACTGCTCAAAGGTGCATTGTCTGCCCGTGCCAAAGGTATAAACATTTTGTTTTACGGCGAACCTGGGACCGGAAAAACCGAATTTACCAAAGCGCTCTGCCAAAAAGTGAAAGCAAACCTGTATGCCGCTTGCGAAAAAGTCGATGACCGACGTATGGAACGTTTAAGTATGTTACAAAACATTGTTACCAATGATAAAAAAACCTGTATTTTGATTGACGAGGCCGATGATTTAATGGATGAGCGGAAAATTTGCCTCAACCGTATGTTAGAAAAAAATCCCGCTCCCTGCATTTGGATTGTAAATTCTATTCGTTTTTGGGATAAGGCCTATTTAAGACGTTTTACCTACGCCATAGATTTCAAAAAACCGGATACCGCAACCAGAGCCGGAATATGGCAAAAAACTTTCAAACAATACGGTATGCCTATCAATCGGAAAAAGGCTCTGAAATTGGCGGAAGAATATAATTTGACTCCGGCTTTTGTGGAAAATGCCGTAAAATCCATAAAATTGATTAACGGTACAGCCGATGACGTGCAAAAAAGTTTATCGGCAATGGAAAAAGCCTACAATAACGGCAGAGAAAAAACAGCACCGGCAATCAAAAAGCCGGAAAAAAAGCAACTCAATTTTAATCCGATGCTTTTGAATACCGATACCGATTTGCAAAAATTCACCGAACAGGTCAAAAATCTGACCAGTCGCAAATTTTCATTGTGTCTGTACGGTGTATCCGGTACCGGAAAATCCGCCTATGCCGAATATTTGGCCGAGCAACTTGATTTGCCGGTGGTAAAGAAGAACTGTTCCGATATTCTTTCCATGTGGCACGGAGAAACCGAGCAAAATATTGCCGCCGCCTTTCGTGAGGCCAAAGAGAAAAAAGCACTTCTTATTTTTGACGAAGCCGACAGCTTTTTGCAAGACCGCCGTTATTCGTCGCACTCTTGGGAAGTAACGCAAGTAAACGAAATGCTCACCCAAATGGAAAAACACGAATTTCCGTTTGTTTGCACCACCAATTTGATGGATAATTTGGATAAGGCTTGTTTGCGCCGCTTCACTTTTAAGGTGGAATACAAATATATGACACCCGAGCAAAACTCTTTGGCCTTTGAACACTTTTTCGGATTCAAAGACGTGGATTTATCCCATATTTCAAGTCTTACGCCCGGAGATTTTGTGGTAGTCAAACAAAAGGCGGAAATTATGGGCTATTTGGAAAATCAAGAGGAAATCGTCAAAATGCTGGAATTGGAGCAAAAACAAAAAGCTCCGGTAAGCCACCGCATAGGCTTTTGCTAATCAAATATGCCCCAAAACAAAAACTCTCGCAGGTTAACACTTGCGAGAGTTTTTATAATTTCAGAAGATAAAGTTAAATTACTTCAATTCAACTTTAGCGCCGGCTTCTTCCAACTTAGCTTTCATAGCATCAGCGTCAGCCTTGGCAACGCTTTCTTTTACAGTCTTCGGAGCGCCTTCTACCAAGTCTTTAGCTTCTTTCAAGCCCAAACCGGTAATAGCACGAACTTCTTTAATAACATTGATTTTGTTTGCACCGGCTTCAACCAATACAACATCAAATTCAGTTTTTTCTTCAGCAGCGGCAGCAGCACCAGCACCGGCACCGGCTACAGCAACAGCAGCGGCAGCGGAAACGCCCCACTTTTCTTCTAACATTTTTGACAATTCAGCAGCTTCCATAACTGTTAAAGCTGACAATTCATCTACTAATTTGGCCAAATCTGCCATTTTTTTTCTCCAATAAAAAATTAACTTTTCAAATTAAACTAAAACTATTTGCCTGTTATAACTTTTTGTTACCGACCAACCGTCAGGCGGCCGCCAACCAAAAATTAAGCAGCTTCCTTCTCGCTGTATGCTTTGCATACTCTGGCAAGTTTGGAAGCAGGAGCTTGCAACAAACCGATAAGTTTGGCACGCAATTCGTCCATAGACGGAATAGAGGCCAAATCTTTGATTTCGTTCAAGGTCAGCATCTTGTCAGACAAGGCACCGCCGACGATAACCAACTTTTCATTTTCTTTTGCAAACTGAACACAAGCCTTGCAAGCGGCAATCGGGTCACTGGCATAAGCCATAACAACCGGACCTTTAAACAGGTCTGCCAAACCTTCAAATTTTGTGTCTTTCAAAGCTAAACGGGCAATACGGTTTTTAGTAACTCTTAAAGAAGCACCGGCTTCACGAATTTTCTTTCTCAATGCTTCGGCTTCTGCAACGGTCAAACCGATGTATTCGGCTAAAACCACAGACTCCGCGCCTTTGAAAATACCGTTCAATTCGGCCAGCAATTCTGTTTTTTCTTCGCGGTTCACTTATTGTCTCCATACGAATATGTTATGTTCCCGGCATCGCCAAGAACGTTACCAAAACCCACATCATACCAAAGGCATAATGCGGAACCCAAAATCTGTCCGGGAGAAAAAAGATTAAAATAAATCTCAAGTTCACTCCGTCTGCGTCGGAAATTAAGAAACAGGTGTTTTTGTTAAAATCCCCTGCCTCACCCACGGTCTTGGACAGCATGAACACAGCAAATTGCATTCATTGCTTGCGTAAATATTATATTTTCCCGTCGTTGTCAAGCAAAAAATGAAAAATATTGTTAGCTTGTTTTTAAGGTTGCGACATTAAAAAATATTGTTTTTGCGTATATTTGCATAATTTGCTTGCATTTATAAAATAAAAAACCTAAATAACTCTCATGAAATAAACCAAAGAGAGAAAAAATGCCAGATACGGAATACTACGATTTGTTGGAAGTGAGCCCGTCGGCCACTCAAGACGAAATCAAACGCGCCTTTCGCAAACAGGCGCTGAAATACCATCCGGACCGCAATCCGGGAGACAAAGAAGCCGAACAAAAATTCAAACAAATAAACGAGGCTTATGAAGTTTTAAAAGACGAACAAAAACGTGCGGCCTATGACCACTACGGCAAGGCCGGACTCGGCGGTATGGGTGGCGGCGGCAATCCGTTTGGCGGCGGTTTCGGCGGATTTGCTGATGTGTTCAATGATATTTTTTCAGAATTTATGGGCGGCAATGCCGGTCGTAACTCATACACACAACGCGGCAGTGATTTGAGATACAACTTAAACATTTCATTGGAAGAAGCCTTCACCGGTTGTGAAGAAGAAATTGTGGTACCGACTACCGAAAATTGTGAAAAGTGCCATGGTCACGGCACCAAAAACGGCGAAAAACCGGCCGAATGTCCGACTTGTCACGGCAGCGGAAAAGTACGTCGGCAACAAGGCGGATTTTTTGTGGTTGAAACGGCCTGCCCCACTTGCGGCGGCAGCGGATATGCCGTAACCGATCCGTGTCCGGAGTGCCGCGGTGTCGGACAACGTAAAATCAATAAAAAACTGAAAATCAAAATCAAGCCGGGTATTGAAACCAATATGCGTATCCGAATTGCCGGCGAAGGTATGGCCGGTATTCACGGCGGCGAAAACGGCGATTTATATGTCGGTATTGTGGTTGAACCGCATAAGCTTTATGAACGCAACGGCGATGACTTATATACGGCGGTGCCGATTTCGGTGAGCTGTGCCGTTTTGGGCGGTAAGGTGGAAATACCTGGAATTGACGGACAAAAGGTAGAAGTCAGTGTTCCGGCCGGAACGCAAAACGATACCTTAATAAAGGTTAAGGGACAAGGTATGCACCTTTACGATTCCGAAAAACGCGGCGATTTATACGTCAGTGTAAAAGTGGTAATTCCGACCAAGCTGAACGCCAAACAAAAAGAGCTTATGGAAGCTTTCCGCGACGAGTGTAAGGACGATAAGAGTCAGCCGGAAATCAAAGGGTTCTTTGATAAAATCGCCGATTTATTTAAATAAATTGCAAGCTTAAAAACATCATATCATTCTCGGGCGGACACGGTCCGAACCGAGAATTACAGAAAATAGTTTCGTTGTTTATACATTATTTTTAACACATTAATATGTGGCAATACTTTAATAGTTTAATTTGACAAAATAAATGATGTGTGGTAGCTTACAAGCAGAGTAATAATAATTAAAACTGATTTTTATGGAGAATAATTTAAAAAGCTACACTGTTTCTCCAGACGGCAGAAAAGTGTTGCACACTGCGGAAATGGCGGCCAAACGCTTTGCGAAAAACGGCTGTCACGGCAAAATTACCCTCTGCCAAATCATAGACCAAAGCAAACCGCGCTTGTTTTGGGTTTGCCTCAAAGGCGATAAGGCCATCGGTACATTACCGGTGTTTACGGAGGAGAAAAATCTCAAATCAAGCGGCTGTGTGGCTATGCAGTTATGCGAGGGTAATGAAATGATTTGCCACGATGATGTGTTTTACGTCACGGCTCTCAACGCTAAAAAGCAACTCTGCCTCAAAATGGTACAGTGCTTCCTTAACGAAGAGATGGTGCGGACGGCTTGTGCCTTGCGCAATCGTCAGGTGGTAGAGGTAAAACTGGTATCTCTCTACGACGATGTCACACGCAAATACTTGTCGGCTTGTTGGCAGGTAACTTACTTCAAAGATGTGTTGGATTCCGGATTTTTCTTTGTGGATTTACGGGACGGTATTGTTTTGGAAGACTACGACTTCTCCGAAGTTCAGCCCTATGCAATCGGTATCGGTGACAGCTTTTTGGCTTATGATACTTATTACACGCTGAAGAGAAATTCAGACGGTTTGTACGTTTCTAAAAACAATATTCAACTGAGTCTGGGCGGGAAGTATTGATTTGCCGATGAACAATTACAAAAAAACGAGACTTTTTGATAAGTCCCGTTTTTTTTGTACAAAATATATTGACATTTTTGCGTTTTGTCCTATGATACGACTAAATTTATACCATTATGAAAACTATTTCTAAATTTCTTGTAGCAGTGCTCATGAGTGCTTTTACAAGCGTAGTCTGTGCCCAGACTCCGACAAAAACAGTGAAAACGGCAAAACTTTCCGTTGAGGATGTAACTAAAATCAAGCGCGCGCTTGAACGTAACAAAAGCATTTGGTACGAAGACAGCGTGGTAGTTGAAACTCTGCTCACCAAAAACAACGTTCCCATATCAGGTACCATTACCGAAGATGAGGAAATTTTATCTGCTTCAGAGGCAGGCGATACTTGGATTGCCTATATCAGCTATTCATACGGCTCATATTGGTTGACCTACTCTATCAGCCGAAAGGATAAGTTTGTCGGAAGTACGGAAATCAGACTTAACTGAAAATTTTGCTAATATCAGTCATTATTTAGAAAAAAGTGCTGACATTTTTGTGTCAGTGCTTTTTTTGTTGTTGACATTAGACAAAATATAGACCATAATACGCGTATTGAATTAAATTATAAATTTACAGATTATGGCAAAATTGGACTTGAAACACTCGTCTTGTCATGCTGACGAGGGGTGTATTGTTTACTGCAAGTGCCATGCCGACGTATTTTTAGGGACTTCAAATGCCAAGTTGTTTCGCATAACTACAAAGGCAGACAAGACTCACTATGTTTGGCTGGACGCTCCTGACGATTA
>Ga0265298_10003111_pt1 | contig 22304 bp, 22 predicted proteins | sample AusTroGonzalo_MG_3_FD_193486 | JGI IMG/M metagenome (GOLD analysis project Ga0265298, IMG submission 193486) | Bovine rumen microbial communities from tropical cattle in Woodstock, Queensland, Australia - Gonzalo_01 | ecosystem: Host-associated > Mammals > Digestive system > Stomach > Rumen ...
AACTTCGCTTGCTTGTAATAGTCCTTGTCAATCTCAAACCCCCATCCGTCAATTCCTGCCCTGTGACAAGCGATTAAACTTGATGCACTTCCACAATGTGTATCAAGGATTTTTGATTCTTTATTTGCGTACTTATCTAACAGCCATTGGTATAAACTTATTGGTTTTTGTGTCGGATGGAATCTTTCGTCCTTTTCTTTCATGTTTTCTTGAATCATTCCCATCCATACATATCTGTATATCCTTGGCACACCCATTCCAGAGGATAACCACGCATATTCACAATCGGAAAAATCATTTGACATTTTGTCTGATCCTCGTTTGTCCCATATCACAAATGACTTTGACGGTGGTAAAAAATCAGAAAAGTAATTTCCTCCCCATACAATCTGTTTTTTTGATACTCTGAATAATTCATCAAAGTATTTTTTGTCTGGTCTTTTATCCCATTCCGCTTGTTTTCTATAATCTCTCCTTTTTGCTAACGCATATCCTCTTGTCCTTACAGCACCGCTTTGTGTATAGTTCATACTCATTATTCCAATGCCATAAGGTGGATCTACTATTGCCAGATCAAAATACTTGTCGGGAAACTCTTTCATCGCTACCATGCAATCTGCGTTATACAGATCAGGCTGTTCATACATACTAACTTCATCACCTTCAATCTGTGACTTATTGCGTCATTTCTGCGGAATGTCTCATCCTTGATAAGGATCAGGCAAACTTCCGGTAATTGTTCTTGATATCATCAATGTTCGGGACAATGTACTTCATTGTGGTATCGATCTTGTCATGCCCAAGAACTCTTGCCACATCCTGGATCGGCATCCCATGCCGTGCCAATTCCGTTGCCAGTGTTCTCCGGAACTTGTGCGGATGGATATGATCCACACCGGCACGTTTCGCAAGATCCGCCATCATTTCCCTGACTCCGCCGGGATGCATCCTCTGGTTATACCTGTTCACAAACAGCGCGTCACAGTCATCTGTCCGCCCTTCCAGGTATTTCTTCAGAAGCATTCCGGCAACATCGCTGACAAATACCGTCCGTTCCTTGTTTCCCTTACCATGGACAACGCACTCCGTACCTCCGATGTCATAGAAAATCAAATCTTTCCGGTTCAGAGCCATTGCTTCACTGATCCGGCATCCTGTAGAAGCCAGGAAAGCAATGATTGCCCTGTCTCTCAATGACTTGCAGTTTGTATTCATGTTCTCCATGTCAACATCGGAAAACACTTTCTTCTTCCGCTTGGCACACTTGATCACACCAAGGTTGGATGTCGGATTCTTCTCAATCAGCGATTCCCGCTGGAGCCAGTTGAAGTAAGCGGAAAATACCTGCCTGATTCCTTCCGTTGTTGTGTCTGCAACACCCCGCTTTTGCATCTCCGCAAGATAGTTCCTCAAATGGTAAACAGTGATTTTCCTGGTAGATACGCCGATTTGGTTCATCATCTTTGTAATAATGTACCGGTACCGTTCAATCGTCTTATCGCTCCGACCCTGTACCTTCAGCGCGTCCAGATAGCAGTCAAGCAGGTCCTCGTTCAGATCATCCCTGGAGGACGTTTCTTCCATCGTGAAGTTTTCCAGTACATCCGCGATGATCGTCATTACCTTTGCCATATTGCTTACAGTAATCTCTGTTGCCAGTCTCTTTTCTGCCTGATACATAAAACTAATCTTTGCATCGATAGCCATCTTTTTTCACTCCTTTTCACACACTTAAACACACTTTTATTCTCTTGAAACACACTTAAACTCGCTTCAATTCCTTTTAATCAATCCTGTTATGTTCCAGGAACTCGTCCCGTTCCGCCTGCTGTTTCTCTTCTGCCCATTCACCCGCATCCTGTTCCATCAGGCACCAGTTACAGGCGAACACATCCCCATAGCTGTTTGCGTAGATCGTTGTGCATTCTTCCCCGCAGCACGGGCAGAAAACCGGCGGAATATAATCCGTTCCTTCCTGCTCTGCCTTCCTGATCCACGGCGCGTTAGGTATCTGTTCCATCTTCTTCGTCCTCCGGAAGATCAAAGTCAGGATCAAAGAACGGAATATCCTTCGTATCCTGGTCAAGGTCCAACAACTTGTCAAAAATAGTGCATTCAAACGGATAACTTGCATCATGGCTTCCCTTGCAGTGATACAGTTCATAGCAGGACCTGCTGTACGGGCAGCGCTCATGGCAGTTCTTCTCCGCCGGAAGCATCTTCTCGCTCATGGGGGCATTGTCTTCGTCATCGTATGCTCCGAACATTCCGGTACCTCCTTATATCGGCAGTTGATCCGCAGTCTCAACAACAGCGGGAGCATCCTTCCTCACCGGCCTTTTGTCGAGCTCTGCCAGCTTCCTGGATTCGATATCCTTCTTCGTCTTCGCAAAGTCATCGTCCATCTGTCGCTGGGATACAACCGCATTCACAAGCTCTTCCGCAGAGCAGATGCCGCCGCCGTTCAAGCCAAGGCCGATCATGCCCAGGGCGCGACCAACAGCGCTTGTTTCGCAGTTTTCAATATGGCTGGTGCCGTTGACCATGCCCTTTCCTTTCTCTTCCTTGGCAAAGCCTGTGGCCAGCACAACCTCGGAACCGTCTTCCTTGTAGTAGCCAGCCTTTGCCTGGAAGATAACTGTGGTTCCGTCATTCAGCATCATGTTCGTCTTGATGAATCCTTCCGGATAAAGCTTCCGGAAAGCAGTCACCCGTTCCGGGACCATGGCGTATGCCTTGCCCTTCATGTCGATCATGTTTATTTCCGAATTTACTTTTTCTATGTCCTTGTAATCCATCATTCATCATCCCTTCTGAAATCAGTCAGGCACTCCGGCGGCATACTCTCCGCAAAGCCGGGTCCGCCATAGCCAGGATCACGCTTCACATACCAGCAATCCACATCCGGCCTGTACAGCCAGATGCCGGTAATATCAAACGGCGGGTTATCGTTCAGCGGGACAACTCTCACGGTCCCATGGAACATTTCGTATCCGTCACACTTCATTTCACATTTACCTCCGCATATGTCCACTGAATGTTCGTGTTTGCCATGGGATAGCACACATCCCAATCCGGTTCCTCTGCCATGCTGCTCCCGATCAGCCAGCCAACCACACCGGCCAGGATGACGCAGAGAACAATCAACAGTATCTTTTCTTTGAGTAATGTGTTATTATAATTTCGCATAAATGAGATCTTCCTTTCTTGTTTAATGCGTAAGGCTGGCAGGTCGCGACTGTCAGCCGCTTCTTTTATCCGCCGATCAGCTTAATGACCGGCTCTTTCCATATCCGCAGGTTCCGCCCGCGCCAGAAATGCGGGATGTCCAGCTTGCCGTTTTTGGCCATGATGTTGTACGAATAAGGATCACCACCGGCCACAACCGCCAGCACCTGCGGGCTGATCGTTTCACTCGGAAGGCTCCGCAACCAGTTGACCTTTTCCTCGCTGGTCACTTTGAACCACCCTTCACACAATCCATCAGCTTGTTAACCGGAGCAGCCATGTCTTCAAACATCTCGTTGATCCGTTCCCGGCGCATCTCGGCCTCATCAGCTTCGATGGCCTTCCGCTCTGCCTCCAGTTCTGCGCGTTCCTGATCGTCTTCATATTCATGGATCACTGCGACAATCGCGGCCAGTTTGTTCTCGTCCATATCGTCCTCGCGGATGATCTTCCGGATCGCCTGCATGGCAATCTTCGTCCGGATGCCCTTCATTGCGGCTGCATAGGGACTTTCATAGGGTTTGTTCATGGTTTACTCCTCCTGTTGTTGAATTTTATTCAGCATCATTGGCAAAAAAAATTGCTCCGCGCTGATTCTTACTGATGTTAAGAATATCGCACAGCTTATCAATCTCGCTGGCGGTAAACTCACTGTCATTCTTAATCTTTGCGCGAAGCGTGGCATATGATTTGATACCAAGTTGATTCAGAATCCATGATTTATGAAGTCCAGAATCTTTGATCCTCTTCTCCAGTTCAGAAGAATTCGTCATAAAATTTTCCTCCTTTCTGCTGAATTTAATTACTCATGCACAATATACAGTATTGCTGAATCATTGTCAACACATTTATAAAATTTTGTTGAATTATTTTCCCATCTGTGTTATTTTGTTGTGGGGTGATACAAATGACATTATATGAACGAATACGCGAACTGCGTATTGAACAAGGGATGACACAGGACGATCTGGCCCATGCGATGGGATATAAAGATCGGTCCATGATTACAAAAATAGAATCAGGCAAAGTGGATATATCACAAAAGAAAGTGGACTATTTTGCCAAAGTACTTAATACATCACCGGCATACTTGATGGGATGGACAGACGATAAGAGAACAACAAGGGAAAGAATCGCATCTGTTTTTGAAGAAGCATCAGATAAAATCAGTCAACCGAAAACTCCGGAAGCCCGTATCCTTGCAAAGGGAATGGACCGAATGCCGGAAGCACAACGTAAAGCAATCATGACCATGATGACCAGCCTGTACCCAGGATTATTTGAGGAAGGAATTGAAAACGATGACACCTGATTACACCAAAGCCGCAATCAAGGCCACCGAAACCCTTATTGAATACGGAATCAATACTGCCCCTGTCGATCCGCTTCCAATCCTAAAGAAAATACCTGGTGTGCTGGTTATGACATTTGATGAAATGTCCAGCAAAACCAATGTCGAGCGCAAGGAACTGCTCAATATGTTTGGCTGCGAAAACCAGGATGCCGTCACAACAGCATATGTAGACGGGGAAAAGATTAATTACGTTGTCACCTATAACAAGATGATGCCGTCCAGGATCATAGACAGGGCGCTGGCCCGCGAACTTGGGCATATTCTCCTGGGCCATGACGGCACCCGTCTGGAAGATGTCAGGCAGGAAGAGGCGAAATGCTTCGCCCATCACCTGCTTTGTCCGCGTCCGCTGATCCATGCGCTGCAGGCATCGAACATTCGCTTGACGGTGGAAACAATTGGAAACATCACCGGCTTTTATGATCACTGCATATCCTGCATCCGGAACCAGCCGCCGGTATCAATCCCGGCAGAACTGAACCGGCAGGTCCGTGATCGGTTTATGCCATACATCATGAACCTGTTTGAATTCCAGCGCTATGCTTCTCTGAAGGACGGATCAGCGCTGGCCGATCTTGGCCCGTATATGGAAGGATATGAGGAATGAACTGTGAAAAATGCGGCAAATCTTTCCAGGATGATGCCGTATTCTGTCCTTATTGTGGAAAAAAATACGGAAATCTTCCAAGAAAGCGCCGGTCACGGGCAAACGGAACCGGCTCTGTTTACTATGATTCCAGATCAAAGAAATGGATTGCCCAGGTTGTTTCCGGAAAGCATTACACAACGGAGATGAAAATCCGCTTTGAATACAAACGTAAATCATTCAAATCCCGGACCGATGCGCTCAAGGCAGTACAGAACATGGACACCACAAAAGAGCGCCCTGATTTCACAGTCTCATACTATTACAATGCATTCACAAACGGCAAAGGCGGATCACTCTCCAGGGACAAGCAGACTGCCTATAAGATTGCCTATAACCGCTTAAAAACGCTTTGGAGCCGTCCGGTAAAGGATTTGACCATCAATGATCTGCAGGCTGTAATTTCGGCATCTTGTTCGTCCTATTACACCGCAAAGGATGTCCGCGTCCTTCTCAATTCAATCTACAAGCTGGCCGCAGCAGATGACCGGCAGATCAATCCGGTTCTGCCTTCCCTGATTCAACTCCCAAAGCTGGAGGAAACACAGGTGGAGCCGTTCACAGAGGAAGAGCAGCTGATGCTCTGGTATTCCTATGAATCCGGAAACGAAAACGCTGCCATCCCGCTGATCATGATCTACACCGGCATGATGACCGGCGAAATGCGGAAGCTGTCGAAGAGTATGATCAGCCTGGAAGACAAGGTTATTTCCGGTGCTGGGCTCAAGACAAAAGAACGCAAAAAAAAGGCCGTCCTGCTTCCGGACGATATCATCCCCATCCTGGATGATGTCATCTCAAAAACAGAAACGGACCTTCTTTTCCCGTATCACAAGGAAACATTCTACAAGTACTATTACAACGCATTGAAAGAGGCCGGAATAGAACGGAAACTTTCCCCGTACAGCTGCCGTCACACAACAGCAACAGTGCTGGCCGTCCATGACAATATAGCACCGCAGGTTCTCCAGCGGGTCATGCGCTGGAAATCCACAAAAATGATGGACCGGTATGTTACCCCCAGCGACATGGACGCACGAAAAGCAGTGAACAAAATCTGATAGCTATTACTCGTTTATTACTCGTTAAAACGCTGGAACTATTGATTTTACTATACTCTTCCGTCCCCTGCACAAGGAGGACGGTTTCTTTTTTGGCATTAAGAAAAATCAACGGGAACCCTTTGTTTTCAACGTTTTCAAGGCTTACCGTTCTGTTCCGTTAAGTGCCGTTATTGCTTTCTATTACTCGTTGCGTTACTCGTTAAAAAGAGCCCCGGATCGCTCCGGGGCCGTAGGTTAGTTTTTCTTATCCACTTCATCTTGCCAACTCAAATACTCTGTAGTATACAGGCCGGTGAAATCAAGTTTCTCCCTGATGTTATACATCTTATCAAGATACTCTTCTTTTCCGGTCCTCTTGTACAGCTTGTAAGCTTCCTCATACAGCGGCTTGTAGTGGTTTGTGATAGATGTCTTTATGGAATTGTCATCCACATCGTTGTTTTCAAGCGCCCAGTACATGGAAGTATAGGTTTCATCATCCTGTTCCTCAACCGCCTCCAGCAGGCTGTTCTTGTAATACGATACCTTGCCTTCCTGCACAAGCCCGTCTACGTTCTTGTCCAGAACATCAATGTCATCCGGGAAGACTGCCTTCTCGCCAACCTTGGTAGCATATTTCCAGATCGCATTGACAACTTCTACCTGGGCTTTCGCGCCAAGCTTATCACCGCCAAGCGCCTGGTATTCTTCATTGTTTGCAAGTTCGTTCAGCATCTTGTAGGCAAGCTGGCCGCGAGTCTGATGATACAGTTTCCATTCTTCCGGTCCAAGGTTATTTACTACCTTTTCACCGTCTTTGGAAAAGGAAATTGATGTATCAGCGAATTCCGGAATCAATTTTTTATCCCCAGTGATTTGGTACAGGCGCTGAAGTTCATTTACAACAGGTTCATCCGCTTTATATTCCTTGGAATATCCGGGAGATATAAAATTTTCAAAGATGCGTTCCCAAACATTTGGCGTAACTTCCGGATTCCCCCAGACATCCATGTACGGGATATTTGACTGTGCAAGGCCTGGGATCTTATTCTCAATGCTTTCCCAGACATATCGTGCAGATTCAAAATTGTCTCCCTTTGTGACAAAAGATGTGCGGCGTGTATCGTCAAACGTTCTTGTAATAGCGCCAAGCGCAGACGGGAAAAAGCTTGAAAGGAAATTCATTGCAAGCTTTTCACCGGCCTGTACTTCTGGGCTTTCTTTGCCATACGAATTGGTACGCAGGAACGATCTCATGCCGTCCAGCATGGACAGATTGAATGCCGGTTCGATCATGTTTTCAAACGCGGCAACAACATCACTGACATTCCAACCGTTTTTGTCACTATAATCACGCACAGCAGCGCCGGTAAAGAATGTCAGTACAGCCGGAACAGCCCAGTCCATTGTATAGGTAACATCTTCGCCAAGCAGTTTCACTTCAGTGCCGGTAATCAGGCTTGCAACATCGTTCACAAGCTTTCCGGGATTGACGGCATATGCCTGAGATCCCTTCAGCTTTTCAAACTCGTCCTCGTCATCGTCAAGACCACAGGTAACAGCACCGGTTCCGGCAAGCAGATAACCAAGGATAAAGATTCCGGTTCCGGTCAGGCCTGCGCTCAACTGATCAATAACCTGGTTCGGAGAAACCGCCTTGTCCGGAAGAACATCAATCTTGCCATTCGCATAATCCTGGTATTCTCCAAGGTGTCTTGCCATATTCCACAGGCCCTTTGCAATGCCGATAGGACTGTACTCAACACCGCGTTTCAGAATGTTGATAGGCGTTTTCTTAAACGGCAGCAGTGTGTCTATGATAAACCCTTTTGCCCCTCCTTTATTGCTGGCATCGTTCAACCATTGGGCAGTTGCGCTGAAATCGCGGTATGTTGCCTTCTGTGCTTCCAAAAGCGCGTATTCGCGACCTTTCTGAAGCAGAGCAGGATCGTTCTTCACCTGTTCAACAGTGTACCCGTTTGCCTGCATCCAGCCACCGAAGGCCCTGCGGAAATGCCCTTTAAGGAACAACCAGTCTTCACCTTCAAGGAAGTTTCCGTTCCACTCTGCAATGAAATCGCCGACCGCACCAAGCTTTTTCTGATTCTGCCGGACAAGTGACTGTTCGTTGAATTTAGATTCGCCTGTCAGATCGCCTTTGATTTCAGATGCATACTGTCTTGCAAACTGCCTGCGTTCCTTGGAAACAACAGGGGCCAGCGTCTTTGTGCGTTCATCCTGGCGAGTAATAATTTCGCCAAGAGCAGCAATCTTGTTTTTGATGCTTACTGCCGGAACAAACATCATGTTGCCGACAATGTTCCTGATGTGTGTTCTCGGATTCGCCAGCATGGAAACCATACGCAGAGCAGTCAGACGATCTTTCCAGTTAGCTGGCATCTGCATACCAAGTTCTGTTGCCGCAAAGGCCTGCACATTCCGCATATCAGCATCTGTTTCAGCCGCAGCTGCAGCCCTGTAGATCCATTCGGAGAAATGCAGACTGTTGGCAATATCGTTCTTGCCTTTTGTCTTCAGTTCATCCTGATAATTCTGGATCATCTTCTGCAACATACCAATTCGGCCAGCAGGAGTCATCAGCTTAAACAGCTTACGGGCCTGTAAAGCGCGGCCAAGGTCGGTGCCTTGCCGGTTGAAAGCATCAGCCAGCTCGATCTGTGCGCGAACATCGTTCTTGGCAACAGCCATGCCCATCACGGCAATCATTCTGGCCTGTCCGTCAGCACTGCGGTAGTCAAAACTCTTTCCGGTAATCTTCTCAATGGATTCAGCATAACCGTCTGTCTGCTGAACAACATTGCCGTTTTCATCCTTTGTGCTGCCGTTCTGCCTGATCCAGTTAATGGCGCGGGTTATCTGTTCAAGGTTCGTGTCCGGGAAGTATGCATTGTGATCCATCACATATTTGATGGCTTCCTGCGCGATCTCGTCACTCTGGGAAAGCATTCCGCCTTCACTGCCAAACTGGCGCTGCGCGGGGCCTTTTTTTTGGCTCCACTTCGTGCTCATGCCTTCCTTCGGACGGCTGGTCATTTCGTTGTAGGCATCAATGTCTTCCTGAGTAATCACACCAGCATTTTTCAGCCTTTGGTTGTTCAGCATTTCCAGTTCAGAATCGCTCAACTCTCCGCTGTAACTCATCTGCTCTCCGGTCCCGGCATACGCATTGTACCTGCCAAATGTGCCGTACTTTTCATCCAGCGCGGCATTCGCGTTGTAGATCGCGGTCTGCGTTTCTTCGGAATAATTTTGTCCGTATTTCGCAGTAGTGGATTCCGGAAGCTGATAAACCTGTGCTTTCCGCGCTTCTTTCGCGTCCAGTTCCTGGCTGGCATCCGTATCCATCCTGGCCTTCGTCACATCGACAACCTGCTGTTCACGGTACTTGCCATATTCTTTTACGGTACCATCATCGTTCAGCACGTTGTTATCGTACATCTTCCGGTCAATCAGCAGTTTCCAGTAACCAGGATCATCCTTGAACTGGCTGAAGCGCGGAACAAGGCCAAGCGCATCACAGTATTCAGCAAAGCGCTGGCCGTTGACATCCGCATTTTCCCTGGTGCTGGTCTTGTCCCAGTACTCATACGGGAAGATCTGTTCAGCCTGGGCCTTCGGAAGAACCACTTTATAGCAGTCAGCATCATATCCCTCTTCCGTAAACCGCTTATACAGTTCCTTTGTATAAGGATTGGAAAGCAGGATATTCCGTTCCTCCTCTGTCAGTGCTTCTCCGCCTTCACTCAAAAGTTTCACGCGGGCATCCCAGAGTTTGATCTCGTTTTCCGTCCGATCATCAATCGTCTTTTCCTTGCCATCGATTGTTTCCTTATGGGATTTGGTCTGGTCCGTCTGGAAATCCGTATAATCTGAACTCTCCGTCAGCGTTTCGTCAACAGAGGCAACAAGTGACTGCAATACATCCTTGCTGTTTCCGCTGGAGTGCCATGGAATGATGAAGTCGATATCTTCATTTGCCATGGCCAGCCGGATATGAATATCGTTCATGCCGACAAGGATCATCTGCACGTTATTGAATTTCTTGGTTTTCCCCTTTGCCGTATTGTAATCCATGCCGGTAACATCGGAGAATTCCATAACGTAGGTTTTCCCGTCAAGCGTACCCATCCGGCTCTTCAGTTCTCTGCCTTCATCCGTATCCTTCTGGGAAAGCGCAATCTCTTCCGGTGTGGCTTCATGGAAACCGTTACCACGGGCCATGATGGACAGGTTTACATCAGCGCCAATGCTCCCCAGGAAATCGACAGCTTCAGCAACCTTGGTATACATCTGAACCTTACTGCCAAGCGCTTGCATTTCAAGGAAAGACATCACATAGTCAAGGCCCCATTCCGGGCGGAAATCGCTGGTGCTCTGGAAACGCTGGCCACCGACAAGGTTCTGCTGCCGGACGCGCTTTTTTGCGTTCTCAAAAGCTTTTTCAGCTTCCGCACGATTCATATTGTAGAACGGGTTCTGATCCTGCTGCCAGCGCGTTGCCTGTCCGTTGACGATATCGCCAAGGCTTGCACCGGAATACGGCATAATCGCTTTGCCCATACCGGCACCGCGTGTGGTCCTGTACTTCCAGTTCTTTTTGTATGCAGCAAACTCACCGGTCCGGTTAAGGTCAAACAGAATTTCTTCCGGTGTCAGCACAAAGTTCTGGTCAATCACATAATTCCCATTTTCGTCAATATCATTGACAACCTTGCCTTTTGCTTCGGTATGCTGCAGGCACAATGCCTGGGTTACCCAGTTATATCCTTCCACTTCACGCAGCTGCTCGGTAAAAGCATCCGTTTCCTGGATGTTCTTGGTAATGTTCTTCTGGTTCGTTTCAAGCTTGCCGTTCAGCTTTTTCGTTTCCCTTCTCAAAAGCGCTTCAAGCCGTCTGCGTTCCTTCTTGTCAAGATCGGTCCGTTCCAGTTCCGCCGTAATTTCCTTTGTGGTACGGGCCAGTTCCTGCTCAAGCGCGGCCCGCGCTTCGTACAGTTTCGGAAGGTTTTCAGCACGGCCTTTGATCTTGTTGTTAAGGGAAGTCTTTGTATCTGCGATCTTTTCTTTATCGCCGTATTTCTCCAGCATGGCTTTGATATAATCATTCGCTACCTTGCTTGTGGCTTCCCAGTCGATCATGGCATTCCCGTTCTCATCATACCGGGTCTTTCCGTTTTCATCCTTCTCCGTCACAACATATTCATGCTGGAACCGGTTCATCTGGCCAAGCAGGCTTGGAACACCCATCCACCGGCTGAACACATAGCATACCGGGCAAGGAACACTTAATTGTGCGTCATGCGTCTTGTCATATACCATCATAATGTCTTCGCGGGTCAGTCCTGTAAATACCTTCTGATCGTCCGGATGGGCTTCGTTCCATTCCTTGATTGCCTTGATGCGTTCCAGCATGGTTCCGCTGATTACATCAACAATGGCCTGTGTTTTCGCGCAGATTGTGCCAAAGTCAACCGTTGTCTTATACTGCGGATCGCTGTTGCTCTTCAAGGCGCTGAAGTTTTCCGCAAACTCGCTGCCTGCAATCTCCCAGATCAGGTTATTGTCCTTGTACCTGGCACACAGGTTCATCAGATCCGCGAACATCTGGCGGGCATCGCCCTTCTGGGTATGCTGCTGGCCGTCTTTTCCGGTAAACACTTCATCACTCAAACCCATGTCAATCAGCATTCCGACAGGAGTATTTACCATCATGTCCGGAGTAATCTTTACATTTACACCGTCCACTTCCCTGCCGTCCGGAAGGAACATCTGCAGCGTATCTTCGTTATAGGTCAGTCCGGTAGACTGGGCCATCTGCACAACGGAGAACTGTTCGGCATCAGGATGGACCGCTTTCTTGGCCGCTTCTTCCATGGCCTTCTGGAAAGCACGTTCAGCCTTCCGGAAATACTCGGCCATCTGGCGCTCTTCATCAGTCATCTTGGAGAAGTAGTTCTTCAGCGCCTGGTTAATATTATGCAGGATATTCCGCATCTTGCCGCCCATACCGGCATCCATAAACCGCTGGACAACATCCTTATCAGAAAGGTTCAGACGGGCAAAATCAGCAACGATTTCATCCTCTGCAGCTGCGATCTGTTCATCAAGACTCTTTCCAACAAAGTTCTGGTCACCGGCTGCAACACGTTCATTAATCGTAGCATCGATCTTGGCGCGGAAACCTTCATTGCTGTCATACAGCTGCTTGGCATCACCGGATTGCCCAAACACAGTATTCATCACAATGTTCCTGTATGCGTTATAGGAATTCGTGTTTCTCATGCTGTGAGTGATCTCATGCAGTGCAGCTTCAACCAGCGCCTGCCCAAGCGTCATATTCTTGTTCAGCGTGATTGTTCCGTTTGAATACTTGCCGCGTGTCCATCCCTGTTCTGTTATCTCACCCATGTCTTCCAGGTTAATCTTGATCCCAAGTTTCCGCTCAAAGGCATGAAGCGCCAGCATGGATTCAGCGTCAGTCAGAGGTTTTGTCAGGTTCCGCAGTTTGATTTTTACTTTGTCGCGCTGTTCTTTCAGTTCGTCAATACGGTTGACAGCATCAATGCCTTCCTTATTCTCATCAGCAACGGCCTGCTCAATCGCGGCATTCTCCCGGTCTTCCTGGGCTTTGCCGGTCTGCTCGTCTTCTTCCGCTTGCCGCTGGCGCTCGGTCTCTTCAATCTGCCGCTGTTCTTCCGCTCTGGCTTCCGCTTCCGCCTGCCTCTGCTGAACCAGTTCCTGGCTCTTCTGCTCCGCGATCTCGCGGGCAGTCTTCATGGCATCTTCCTTGGATTTCTTGGCCTTTTCATCAGCAGCCTTCTGCTTTTCCTTCGCCTTGGCTTCGTGCTGTTCGTACTGCTGGAGAGATTCATCCGCATTGTCAACACGGGTCACCGCGTCATTCCGCTGTTTGAGGTTATCGTCCGTAGGATTCTGCTGGAATTCACTGTCAATCGTCTCCAGGTCCTGTTTCGCGGCTTCCAGGGCATCCCGTTTCTCGCCGGTCATCTTCTCCGCTTCAGCCGTCTCCGCAGCCGCCTGATCAGCGGCCTTCTGGTCGGCCTGTGCCTGATCGAAATGCCCTTCAGCAGCCAGCTGATTGATCTGCAAACCGGTCCGGTAATCCTTCACCTTGGCTTCAATGTTCTGCTGCACCTGCGGATCATTCTGGTCCTGGGCATAGGCTTCCGCCAGCATCATGGCCTTCTGTTCCGGGGAAGCATTCCGGAATTCATCACTCTGGACAAGCACCGTTGTCTTGCCGTTGCCAAGCGCGGCATACTGGAACGCATTCTTTACAGTGCTCTGGTCAATGCCGTACTTCTGTGCGTTCGGCAGCATCGCGCCGACCATAGCTTCCTGCACAATGGCAGGAGCATTCTCGCCCATCACATCCGGCATAAATGTTGCCGCAGCACTGGCCGTCTCGGAATTGTTCTCTTCATTCGTTGTCAGCGCGGAAGCCAGCGCAGCCGTCTTTGTGGTCATATCGCTGTTCTCCGCCTGGGCAATCGTTGCGACATCCTTTGCAGTCTGCTGCTGTGCGGGCGTGGCAACGCCAGCCTCCGCTCCGGAGGCTTCACTGGCGGTCTGCTGTGCAGGTTTGGCAACAGGCTGTCCGGTTGTTTCAGTCTGCTGTTCAGCCACCTGCTCCTGCTGGGCAGTTTCGGCAACAGCTTCACCCTGCCGAATGGCCTGATAGTCATTCAGCATATTACGCAGTGTACTGTTTGCAATACCCTGCTTCTGCATATTCCGTGTGGCAACACGATAGTAATTCGCCGTGTACAGTCCGGATTTCGCCGCCTTGATTCCAACATCAATACCAGGGGAAGCAAAAGAAACAATGGCAGTATGGAAATCTTCGTTCAGTAAATCCAGATAAGCGCGGCCCCTGGCTTCATCTTCGTTCATGTTGGGGTCCATCGCCATGTAGTACCTTACTTTTTCCTCAAACTCGCTCTTGTCCCCCATGACCAGCCGGTCAACATAAGTTTCAACATCGTTATTAATGACTTCACCGACCATTTCCTCAAGGCCGGAGCTCGTCAGCCAGTCCTTCACATATTCCTTGACAGTGTTCAGCGTCAGTTCCTTGCCTTCATGGAGAAGCGCTGCCCGGATATTGGAATAGGTCAGGCCTTCGGTAAAGGATTCAGCAACAAATGTCGCGCCGCAGATCGCCCATGCCTGGTCAACGCTGGCACCGCGCTCAATGGCATTGGCTGCAGCCGTTAAACCGGCAGTAGCCGCCATGGGGAACGCGCCTTCAATGTTCGCCATGATGCCGTCCCCGCCAGGGAACAGCCAGCCAAAGGCAATGGAATTCATGATGCTATCGCCACGGTTTACATAAATCTCATAGCCAAACCGCGCCAGATTATTCCCAAAGGAACCCTTCGGAAACTGTTTGTCAATGTTCTCAAACGTTTCAGCCCGCAGGCTTTCCTTGTAAACAGAGATCCCGCGCATACCGGATTTCGGATTAATCCGCTGGCCGGTAAGAGCGCGGTCAATGATATACAGGGAACTTGTCAGAGATTCAAGCGGTGTCAGAGCCGTAGCGACAAGATTGTTCAGCAGTCCGTTGTTGTCCGCATTGTTTTTACCGGCTTCTACGGCCTGATCATTATTGCGGGAAGTCCATGTGCCGAAGTCCGGATCAGCCATGAAATCAATATACTGAATTGATTCATCCAGGATTTTCTCCATGGCCTTCGGCGCTTCAAATGCTTCCTCATCCGGATTGCCGCTGGAGGACAGGCGCTCATACTCCGGACCGTACTGTTCAACGCCTCTGCCAAGCAGGAAGTAATACTCGTCCTGCTCTTTCTCGTTGGCAACATCCATGTAATCCTTGATCTGGCTGTAATTCAGTTCAAGCGGCTGCTCGTCCTCAATGCGCTGATAAAATTCCTTGCCGATATTCACCAGCCGCTGATATTCTTCCGGACTGGTTTCCGTCTGGATCAGCGCATATTCATAGGCTTTCTTTTCATGCTCCAGGTTCTGGAGCTTGTACTTCATATTCCGCTGGATCTCATCGGAATAAACTTTGGGTTTGTCTTCCCAGATGCCGAAGAGATCAAACTTTTCTGCGTCTCTTGCAAGCCTTTCTTCAATCGGATCAAGCGTGGAATTTTCTTTTATATACCCGGTCATTTCCATGTATTCCATGTCGGATTCGATTTCCGCGATTTGTTTATTTACATCCTCAAGGCCTTTCCGAAAATACGCAGAAGCATTTTCATTGGTAGGATCAACATCTAACGCCGCACAGGTTTCCTCAAAGGTCTGAATCTTGGAATAGGAACTGATGGCAAGAGGCGGTTCGTCATAATACTGGCTGATTCGCTCAAGCCGTTCTTCCATATTCTCAAAACTGCTGGTATCCATGCCAAGCCAACCCATAGCTGTCCGGATAATGTTCACCCGCTCGTTTTCGTCCGCAAGCTGTTTTTCCTTTTCGGCAACGTCTTCGGCATCCTCTTCCAGTTTTTTCTGGTCCTGGGCAATCTGCACCTTCAGCATCCGCATCTGGTCGATTTCCTGCTTGGCCTGATCATCGGCAAAAGTCAGCACAAGGTTCGCACTGTCATAGGCCTTTTTTTCATAGTTCAGCTGGTTGATCTGCTCCTGTACCTGCTGCATGAGCGCATCGTTATTGCTGCCCATGTTCCGGGCGAACATATCCGGATCGTTCCGATACCGCAGGCCTCTGGGATCAACGATATCGGAGAACACATACTGTTCCTTGTCCTTGTCATAATAGGCATAACCGACCATGTTCGTTCCGTCAATCGTAAACGATTTAAGGTCTTCATATTCAAAACCAGCGGCAGTCATGTAGGTTTCAACCTTGCCGTACTTCTTTTCCAGCAGGGCCAGCTGTTTCTGTTCTTCCTCCACACTGTCCTGCAGCTTGTAATAGGAGGCAATGTCATACGCATTCTGCAGGGAAGTATCAAAATACCGGTCCTTTATGGCATCCGCGCTGTTGGTCATCCAGGTACTGACGGCCTTTACGCCGGTATTCGCAATCTCGGTCAGCGCATCCCGCGTCCGCTCCCACCATGGGCTTCCGGCATTCCTCATCACCGTTGTTTCATTCGGAGTTGCCACATCTTCAACAGTTCCCGCAGCGGCGGCAATCTTCCGCTTGTCTTCTTTTTCAGCGGCCACATCGGAATCCGTGATCTGCAGGGAAGGCGTATAATCGCGGATCGTTTCAATGCCGGCAATCTGCCCGTTGTGCTTGTCGGTCTTCTCCCGCAGTTCCTTGACGAAGTTTTCGTATTTATAGTCAACAGCACCGGCCATTTCCTTCAGCTTTCCGGAACCTGGCGTAACAACCGGATTGCCGGAACTGTCCAGTTCAACCTTACCGACAGTATCCGTCATCTCGTTGAGGATCTTAAGGCTAACCTTGTGCCGATCAGTTCCGGTGCCAACCATCACATACCCACGGGCAAGCGCATTGTCAAAATCTTTCTTTGCATCTTCCGCCGTCCGCCACATTCCTTTGTTCTGCTCTGCCCATTCATTCAGCGCGGCAACGGCTTCATTCGCGGCTTTCTGATTCTGTACGCCTTCTTCAGCCTGTGCAAAGAACTTCTTGTCTTCCGGAGTGCCGTCAACCTTGTAATATGAATTCTGCTTCAGCCAGTCTTCCGTGAAATTCTTTACACCAAAGTGATAGGCAGCATCGATAAGGTTCGTTCCGCCGATCGCGTAGGGCTGGTATTTTTCGCTGTTCGGATTAAGCTTTTCAGCGATCTCCGGATTATACTGCCAGACATTATCCCTTCCCAGATAGCTGTTCGCCATGGCAAGCTCAATATTATCCGTCTTGCCTGGGTTCCTCGCCATCCAGATATAGCCGCGCAGAACATCGTCCGACCAGTCAAAACCATGGTTCAGTTCTGTTGGAGAAAAAGAATAATTCTCCATTTCGGCCATCAGTGGATACTCTTTTTCAAAATTATCACCGCGAACCCTCTTGATGATTTCTTCATCAGAAAGGTTCAGATCGGTCAGCGTTGCCAGGAACTGGGCCTTGCTGGTCAGTTCGTTGAATTCTTTATCAGCCTGCTGTGTTTTCTTCATTCCGAGATTGTACTGGTAAAGCTGATAGGCAACGCGCTGATCATGTGAACTTTTTGTTGTCGGAGCGCTGGGAGAATTGGACTGCCCGCGCCTTTCAAGGTGCTGTTCAATCCAGGCAATGTTCGTAGGATTGGAGAACCAGTCTTCGTTCAGAACGCTGGTATCAAACCCAAGGTTTTTAAGGTTGTTGATCGAATTGTTCGTGCCGTTGGCATACCGGTTCCACAGGGAGGAACTCGGATCGTTCAGCAGATTGTTATACTGCTCATACAGATAGGAACCGTATTCCTTGTCCTCACTGTAAATCTTCGTAATCGCGCCAAGATACTCCATCCTTGTAGGTTCTTCACCTGCATACCATTTGGACGAATCAGTTCCTGTATTTGGAGCAGGATTATTGGAAGCAGGAGAAGAGGAAGTATCATTGGATTTTGTTCCTTTCCCTGTAGCCTGCTGCATCATTAAAGACATTAGGTTTTTAGTATTGATAGGCATAATCGGATCTCCTTTATATTAGTTATAAAGCCATCCCTCACCTGTGGTTATCGCTTTTCTCACCTTTGTCCATACAGTGTCATTTGCATTTCCGGAAGGATTGTTTGCTGAAGGATTGTTGCCAAAGTAGCTTTCAATCGCAGCCGTAAGGCCTTTCGGAGTAGTGTCAGTTGTTGTTGCCGGAGTACCGCTGTCAGTATTTGTGGTTGCTTTTTTCGTTCCGCCGCCGGAATATCCGCCGCTGTATCCGTTCTTCACATCCGTGGACATCGCTTTGAAATCGGACCTGGTCATGCCGATTTCAGCCAACAGAGCATCGGAAACATCCTTACCCTGCTGAAGCGCGGTTTCAACATAGGAGAACAGCAGCTTCTGCCGGTCGGACATCTTGCTGTAATCGAATTCCTCGCGCCACTGGTCCTGCTGTGTCTCCCACTGCTTCTGCTTGAAGGCAAACTCCAGTTCCTGCTGGTTCTGGCTCCAGGCAGTATCAGCGCGGTTCGCTTCATATTCACGATCCCTGTTCCCCTGATCACGTTCGCTCTCCGCCTGCTGGAAGGCCATGCCTTCGTCATACTGCCGGACCTTCTCGTCAAACTCTTTCTGCCGCCACTCGTTCTCCAGTTCCTGCTGTTCGATCTCGCCGATCCGGTTCTGGTAATCTGCAATCTGCGCGTTATAGATATCGTTCTCCGCCTTCACCTTCTGGTTCAGCAGGTTCGCCTGTGTCTGCATATTGTAGGAGGAACGCTGCATTCCACGGGCCAGCGCGGAACGGTCCGCCTGGGAAACCGCCTGGTCATAGCTTTTGTTGGATTCATCGCGCTGTTTGCCGTAGGAATAATTGAGGCTCTGCCAGAGCCGCGTCCTCGCGTCCTGGTTGTTCACATCCGCCGCGCTGGTTGCCTGCGGCTGATTGGTGAAGTCTTCTTCCAGCTGTTTCTTCGTGTTGGTTGCCATGTAGAATCACTCCTTTATTCTTCCGTGACAGTCGCGCCCGGATAATTCGTTTTAAGGGCATCAGCCTGCGTTTTATCGACATGATGGATGAAGACGGTATAATACTTGTCCCCGCCTCCGGAAGGCTTTTTGAGGGCCTCTGAAGCCTTCTCAAGGGCATCCCATGTCAGCGGGCCGATCACACCGTCCTGATTCAGCTTGTGATCCCGCTGAAATTCCTTTACAGCGGCCTCCGTTGCCCTGCCGTAATCGCCGTCAATCCCCCATGAGCCAAGATCATAACCAAGGTTGTACAGCATCGTCTGCGCGTCCTTCACATCCTGGCCCTTGCTCCCGCGCCGGATGGTCGGATGCCATACGCTTGTATCCGGGAATCCGGTATCATCCTCATAGCTCACGTTCTTCAACTCCCCCCAGCACTTCCATTTGGAAGCGCTCACATTACTCATGCAAACACCGGCTTGCGTTCCGGAAGCCTCGATCACTTTGCTCCCGCCGATATACAGGCCGATATGGCTCTTGTTTCCGTTCTTGTCCGTGAACACGGCGGTTCCCGGTTTCAGTTCCTTCCCGTCCGTCCGCTTTCCGCCGGACAGGTTCCCCTGCTTCGTGCAGTAACTCTTCCAGATCGTGTTGCTGCCATGGGCAATGTAAATCTTGAATTCGTTCATGGCCCACCGGAACAGCCCGGAACAGTCCGCAACCTTGTGGCCGATCCATTTCGCGCCGTACATCGCCGCGCCGTAATAGGTATCGTCCTTGGCTTCACTGTTCTTCTGCCAGCTGGTGCCGTACTTGTTGACCATGTAGTTCACTTTCTGTTTCTGCCTGGCTTCCGTCCACAGATCACCGGCAGTTCCCCAGATATAGCCCCAGTGGTCATCCAGCGCATACTGGAATTTCTCGATCAACGCCGCTGTGCTGATCATTTCCTTTTCCTCCTGTTCCATGGCAATTTGTCAGACAAAACAAAAACCGCCTCTGCGGCGATCAGCAAAAGGATGATAATGGCAAAAACCACCCACATATAAAGTTCACCCCTATCAAAAATCCCCCGCCGGTTAAAGCGGGGGACCGGCGGATCAATCCGCCCTGTACATACCTTGTTTCACCTTGATCTGTGTTGCCTTGCTGATATGCTTTTCATGTAAATAGTCATACAGCGTCTGCATCTCTTTGGGCGGTTCGCCCATCTTGTTCCGGTAATCCGTCATCAGCTTGACAACCATGTTGTGCAGCTTTTCCATGTGGCCCATTTCCTCTGTGGAGAGCTCATGGAACAGGTTTGCCGCTTCCGGCTGTTCCTGCTTCCACCGCATGGCCAGATCAATGTAATCGCTGGCATCGTCCAGTTCTTCTTCGATCTTCTCGGACAGGCACTTGATTATCTTCATGCCATCACCCCATTATGCCGCCGGGGTAAGGGCCGAAATGATCTGCTGTGTCTGCGCGGTCTGGCTGGCCGCAAGGTTGGCCATGTTCAGCTGGTTCTGCAGATTGACATTGGCCGCACGAAGGGTATCCAGTTCCTGTTCGCAAAGCTTCGACAGGATCGCGTTCGTCTGCTCCAGGATCGCCGCCCTTGTGGCAGCTCCTTCCGTCTGGACAATGTTCTGCGTTCCGGTAATGGAGGTCTGCAGCGCGAACATCTGCTGCATATTCGCCATCTGGCGGGCGTTCTCGCCGATCTCCGCCTGGGCAAAACCGTTGTTGATCGCCGCGTTCACACCGGCAAATCCGCCGCACAGGCTGGTCTGCAGATCACCGAAACCGGCAGTAATGCCGTTCTGGAGATTGCTTACGCCGCCCATCACCGCGCTCTGGTCAAACCCGCGCTGGACATCAGCGTTCACGAAACCGGCAGCGTTATTGCCCATGCCGCCGAATCCGTTTCCGAATCCAAGGAACAGGAACAGCAGGATAATCCACCATCCGCCCATTCCGTCACCGATTCCGCCATTGTTAACAGGCATCACCGGCATATAAGTTGAGGTATCCATAGTGTGTCTCCTTCAATATATTTACAAGCCGCCCTGCAGTGCGGGATGTAGCTTGCTTTCAAGTGGAGACAGCACTATAATACAATCGTATATTGCAAGTGGTGCCGTCCCCTGTGCGGTACTGCGGACCGGAGGTTGCCGCCTCCGGTTTTTATTTGCCCATCCTCTGGATCATCGGCATGATCCGCTGGAGCAAAGGGTTCGATACCTGGCCGGTCATGATCAGGTGCTGGACCATTGCTTTCGGATCGTTCGTGATTTCCGGCGGGATGTTATACCCGGCCTTCTGGGCCATCCCCTGCGGATCTCTCATAACCTGCTGAAGCTGCTCCGGATTGTAATTCATCCAATCGCCCCCTTTGCCTATATTATTGCAAAGAGAATGCCCGCTGACGAGGAAGCCAACGGGCATCTTTAGGGCAATTTCCGGAACAGGATCTCTTCGTTCCGGTAGATAATGTTTTTAATCTGGCGCGGGGAGAGCTCAAACTCTTCCCCCAGGCGTTCAATGGTTATGCCGTCCACAAGCCGCCTCAAAAGGATCATCCTGTCACGCTCGGAGTGGATGTGCTCGGCAATGGCTTCACGGACTTGACTGTTCGTGTACTCCATCCGTCACACCCACTCTCTGCAGCGTATCCAGCCAGTTCTTTTCCCTTTGGGTATATCCTGTGACAAATACGATAATGGTAATCACGAAAGTAATACATACTACAGCCAGCGCGATCAGCATCCGCCGGTTCGCCCGGTTGTAATGCATCAGCACGTTTTCGTGTGCAAAGAACGGAACACACGCGACCTTGTCTTCACAGTTCTTGCATTCTGTCATTCTTTTTCCTCCTCCGGCTTCGCCGGTTCATCCGGGCATTCCGGGAGGCCGGTCGCGATGGAAGTGAGCAATGACAAAACAAACGCGACTCCCGCAACGGAGAGGCCCCGCAGCCATTGAACCTCGTTGAACGCGGCTCCCACGCTGATGCAGCCGATCAGGGTCTGCGCGAATGTCCTCACAGCGCGGATCAGCGCCGCAATGGCAAACTTCTTGAAATCAGTCTTCATGCGCTCTTCTCCTTCTTTTCAATTCCAAGCTTCGTCTCGATGACGATCAGCCGCCGGTCGAAATTGTTGTGCTTGTCCACCTTGTCGGCCAGGGCCTGCACATTCTTTTCGATGTTCTCCATCTTCACGTTCAGCAGCGTTTTCTGCTGGCTGTTGGAAATGATCGTGCCAATCAGCGGGCCAAGTGCCGCGATCAGCGCGACAACTATTGTCTCCCAGTTCATGACGATCACCTTCCCCTTCTTGCCGACATGGCGGCTTCTCTTGCCCTGCGTTGTGCGTCTTCCCTGGCCTGGTTATACTTCGGCTCTTCGCGCTTCACGATGTTCCCGGTCGGTCCGTTGCCCATCTTCTCCCTGGAGATCGTGGTTTGTGTTGTCCGCTTCGGTGTG
>Ga0265298_10003114_pt1 | contig 22291 bp, 20 predicted proteins | sample AusTroGonzalo_MG_3_FD_193486 | JGI IMG/M metagenome (GOLD analysis project Ga0265298, IMG submission 193486) | Bovine rumen microbial communities from tropical cattle in Woodstock, Queensland, Australia - Gonzalo_01 | ecosystem: Host-associated > Mammals > Digestive system > Stomach > Rumen ...
GTTCTGGATGTGGGTGTCCGCGTTTTTTTGGCATGGCGACGGCTTTCGTAGAATCGACACTATCCCAAATCTATAAGGAAAAGCAGGGCGACGAATATGTTGGTGGCCTTCCCTGCTATGGCAGAAAGCTTCTGGGAGGAGCAGCCATCATAGGCGGCGTCTTGAGCTTCCTTTATATCATCTACGCCTTGCTCTGCATCCCGGCCCAGGGCTTCAACACCATCTCCGCCATGGTGGCAGTCACACAAAATCTGGCTGGGACAGAAATTGCCGCAGGCAGTTCTTTGATTTGGGGATTCTTCCTGCTGCTGATGGCGCTGACAGCCTTTTCAATCTTTGGCGGGCTCCGGCGCATAACCAACATAACCGATGTGCTGGTGCCAATCATGGCAGTGGTTTATGTAGTTGCTGTTCTGGTAATGGTTGCCATGAAACTTGAGCTTTTGCCATGGTTCTTCTATGTGGTGGTAACTGAGGCCTTCCGTCCGGAACCAGTCTTCGGCGGTGCTCTGGGTATAGCTCTTTCCCAGGGAATCAAGTGCGGCCTGATGAGCAATGAGGCTGGGCAGGGCACGCTTTCAATGCCTGCCGCTGTATCCTACGCCAAGCATCCGTGCGATCAGGGCATTATACAGGCTATTGGCGTATTCCTTGATACCATAGTTATCTGTACCCTGACCGGTTTCGTCCTCATCATGGGACAGGCCTGGATGAAGGATGGTTCAGCTGCCTGGTTTAAAATGGGACGTCTGGAAAAATTCCTGGCTTCCTGCGCACAAATGCTGGGAAGCGAAGCTGGCTATGGACTTGCCACATTGGTCATCAGTATCTGCTTTGGTATATTTGCCTTTACCTGCCTGTTGGGCTTCCTGTCCTTTTCAGAAATATGCGCCAAACAGATTTCAAACAATACAGTCTTCATCGTGGCAGTCAGGCTGGTAAATCTGGCAGTATTGGCCTTTGGCATGATTACGAATATTGTCGGTTTCGACCTCAGCGCCCTTTGGAATCTCAGTGACTTTGCCAACATCATGATGGTATGCTGCAACCTGCCTCTTCTTTATCTGGGTTTTGGCAAAGTGCAGAAGGCCTTCAATCATTTCGAATGCAAGGAAGGCAAATTCTGCTCCGAAACTTTGGACGAACCATTGCTGGTTTGGGATGAAATCCATTAAGTAAATTCCGATTCCCATTATAATAAAACAGCCGCAGAAAATGAAAACGGCTTGCGCTGTTTTTTCTTTGCCCTGGTCGTTAAAACGACCAACCTCGAAGCGCAAACGTGCATGAATACTGGGCTTTGGTTCCACTAACTCTTATTATTATAAAGGTAGAACCTTATTGGAAGCACCTGACAGCAATGACTGCACTACAGGTAATGCAAACTGTATGAGAGCGGAGGCTTAGAGTTTCCCCAGACAGATTGTCGAACGGAACTCTATCTGTTTATCCACGATACCTCGGTCCTTATAAAAAGCATCTGCCCTGTTTCAGGCAGATGCTGCGGAAGTGTTGCGAGTCTATCAATTTTTTATAAACGAAAAACTACACTCAAAATGACATTTTGATACACAAAGCTCTGTATCATACAGATTTTCACTTAACGTTGAAGCTTATTCTTCTGCCACAACGGCGCCCGTTTCCTTTGCTGCCGCAGAAACTTCTTCAGCAGTAAGGCCTGTAAGCTTCATGATTTGCCCAACGGGTATTTTTTCTTCTAACATATTTCTGGCAATCTGATATTTCGCATTTCTTTCTCCAAGCCATTCATGAAACTGTGTCTCTGCTTCGTAATACATAGCGTGAAACCTCCAATCCTCACTATCCCGAATGCGTTTCACCTCGTTGTCCAGATTTTTTGTAAAAGAACTCTCTGCCGCTTTTCCGTTGACATACGACAGAAAAGCGGCTAATTCTTTGTCTGCCGCTTTATCTGCTGCCGTTGCATTCAGAAAAATATTTTCCGTCAGATCGCCCATTTCCAAAGAAAGATTTTCCCTGCACCGGTAGCTGAATCGATACATGGGCAAACCCTGCCGAAACGGGTCGAAGGTGCAGATGAAAATTACATAGGATTTGCGCAACTGCCAGTACTGCATACCTTTCAGCAGCATATCCGTACTGATGAGGCTCTGATAATACCGGATCCGCAAAGGAAGAACCGGTACTTTTTCTGTTTCCAGGGCACCGTTTATGATACGGTGATTGTCTGATGTCTGCATCTCAATATTAAAAACGCTGCCCTGCTCGTCTTCCAGATATACGTCAAGACGGACTCCCTTTTTGCCCAGTTGCCCGGAAAGTGTCTTTTCGGTTTCCAGATACTGGATGTCCCTGATCCGTATATTCAGGATATGTTCAATCAGATACTTGCAAAGTTTTTTGTCGCGCATCACCCGCTGAAACAACAGGTTATCGGTGATGGTGAACTTGTTCCAATCAATTTGTTTCAAATTTTACCCCGGCTTTCCGACTCGAGGCAACATCTTCCGCAAGTTAATTGTAGCGCGTTTTGGTTGTGGAGGCAAGGGAAAGGGATAAAAAAAGAGACCAGATTACTCCGATCTCTTCAAGTATGCATCCGCAAACACATACCCCAATTCTCTTCACATCATATAGGAAAGAAGAAAAAAATCAAATCATTTTAGCAAAAGTTAATATAGGTTAATATAGTATAAGTTGCAAGAAGTGGTTTATTGTTTATCATCGTCATAAAGGGAAGAGAGTAATTGACGGAAGTCAATTTTGGTTTCTGCTGGTATGCCGGAATACCGTCCCAGGAGGTATTGATTTCTGATGTTATTGCTCTCACCAATTTTATTATTGTAATGAAGGATGCACTCGACCTCTTTATCGCCATTGGAGAGTTCATTTATTACATAAATACACTCTTTGGGAATGTCAGACTCCATTAACAAAGTGTTATGCGTGGTCATTATGAGCTGGCCAGTAATGTTACTGTATAGTGAAGATGCCAAGCTTCTTACAAGAATGTCATGGATTCCAGTGTCAAACTCATCAATAACCGCTACTGAACCCTCCACAACAACCAACATAAAAGGTAGTTGTTGTATTAGAGATTGCGTACCAGTGGATTCTAATGAAAAGTCAATCTCTCTGGTTGTTCCGGCAATATTTTTTGTCAGCATTAATTGATACTGAATGGTATCGTCTTTTGTTGTCTTTTTATAGTAGGCCTTTTGAATATCTCGATACGTTAATTTAAGAAAATCATTTAACATTTTTTCGGATTTATCAAGAAGCGATTCGTCTTCTCGATTAATTTCACCACTTTCATATTTTCCTAAAATTTCATGTGGTAATCCGATTATGCCTCTTTCTTGCCTGCTACCGAATTTAATTTTGCAAGAGATTTGCGAAAAGAATGTCAGTACAGTCCCAAAATTATTTTTAATTTGCTTTTTTATATATTGATCTGCTTTATCTTCTGATTCATGCATTAATATAGCAATAAGAGAATGTTTTCCCCAAAATTTTTCACAGGAGTTTTTAATAGTTTGATAGGCTGTTTTGTCAGAGAAGATTTTTTCGGTAATAGAAATTTTATCTGGAGTAATGTCAAAATAAACGCCACGATTTTTGATAAGAATATACTCTAAGCGCTCATGGATAATTTGGGAATTATCTGTTTCGATTATATATTTACCACTTTTTTCATTAAGCCTAAAACCAAATTCCATATACATGGGTTCATCTGAAGCAACAGTTTTATTTTCTTTAATAAGGGTTTCCATATCTTTGTATCGAGTACGGAAAAACTTTTTAAACTCTTCAGGGTCTTTTATTTTTTCGGCATTCTCAGCAAATATGGATTCCATTAAATCCCTAACATCCATTGTTCTTAAGGTTTCCGAAAGCATAAAAAAAGCAGAGGCGAGGTTGGATTTTCCAATTCCGTTTTCGCCATAAATTAAAACCATTTTTTTTGGCTCATTATATCTGTCTAACATGTTAAACTCAACGTTGCCAAAAGATTTAAAATTTTTAAGTCTAATATATTCAAACATAAGAAAACTCCTCTCTGTAATTATATAATATCACAAAAAATTCAAAAGTAAATAGATATTTATGGATTTTGCTCTTGTTTTTTAAGAGTAAATGGCATAAATATTGTTTCTGAAGAGAAAATATGTTATAATGTAATTAGAAGGAAAAACATAAGGAGGACAAGCATAATCATGTAAATTCAAATTAATTTGTAAAAAGCGAACAAATTTAACAGTTAAATTTTAAGGCTACGGAGGATAAAATGAAACTAAAAAAGGAATTCTCGGATTTTTACGAAGACATTAAAATTGATTCGGAAGCAAATGTTTTAAGAGAAAAGAGAACGATACTTGAAGGTGAAATAAAAGGCAAATTTCCTGATATTTTGGAAGATCATGGTATTGATATAAACAAATCTGATATTCGGATGATTGACCAGGGAAGTTATAAATATAAAACGACTATCAAAACGGATATTGTAGACAGAGACGTTGCGGTAATGATTCCTTTGGATACCAATGAAAATTCAGATCCGAGAAAAATTAAAGAGTATCTTAAGGAGTCTATTGATATTTCTCAAAGAACCATAACGATAAAAGAACCTTGCGTTAGGGCTTCTTATTTTGAGAATGGAGAAGAATGGCTTCATATTGATCTTCCACTTTATGCAGAAGATAAAGGGAAAGTGTATTTGGCACGGGGAAAGGCTAATAGCACAAACTATTCTTGGGAAGAAGCAGATCCTGATGGGTTAAATGATGATTTATGCGGAATAATTAATGTCCACCCACAATTACGACGGGTAATTTGCTACGTAAAAAAATGGCGTAATGTAAAATATACAAATTCAACCAATGACCATGAAATTCCGCCAAGTATTGGCTTAACATATTTGGTTTGTGATAATTATACAGAGCAGACAACTGAAGATGGAGACGATGATTTATTGGCTCTACAAAATACCATGAAAGCAATAAAAGACAAATTTTATTATAGGTATAATAGTGAAGGTAAACTTGTTTATGCGTCCATAAGTCGTAATTTGCCAGTAGTTCCCTACACTGATATTTTTAAGAAGATGAAAGATTCCAGCGACGAGTATATGATAACTTTTTATAAAAGATTGTCGGAAGCTGTGGATAATCTTACAAATGCGGTCAATGTTGAATCTAACCATGATGCAGGAACTTATGTTCGAAAAGTTTTGGGTGATGAGTTTAAGGTTCCTGAAAAAGAAGCGCTTGTAACTAGTACCCAAAATAGGAGGGAACACAGTTTTGGATAAATGTCTTTGTGCTAAAGAGGTATTGGAAACATATAAAGAAATAACTATAACTCAAGTCTCTGGGAACATAATTATGTTTCAACTATTTAATAAAGAGTTTGCATTGTTGTGTCCACTACTATCAGATTTACCGGCAGTAATCTTGCTCCATAATGACAATGGATTTGATTTCCCGCATGTTTTGCTTAAAGACTATTTGCTAAAGGAAGATTCTTTTTTGCCTGAAGGAGAATATCGTAAGGTTTGCCTATACGAGCCAGAGAGTATGGTGTTTTCAATTATGTCGTATGATGAAAAAATCATTGATGTCATAGATCGGCTAATTAAATTACTCTCCTTAAATCAAAAAGAACGAGAAAGAGAATTTCAAAAAGAATTTATGTATTATTGGAATAATTTGGCGGGTAGTACTTTTGTTAAAATTTATTTGTCACAGGATAAAAATTTTTCTAAAATGAATTGCTATTGCAGAAAAATTGGCAAAGAAGGATATGAAAGAAGATTAATTGAACAGGGTTTGCAACTTTCTGATATAAATGGCACTAATAAAAAAGGTGAACATATCTGGCAAGAACATGTTGAAAATAATGTATACTATATACCGATTATTGATAATAGGGAAATTCTTCCACCTTATCGCGGTTGTCCGTGGACAATAGATAATGTTAAAAATATTATTTGTGGTAAACAAATTGATCATATCAGTAATGATACATATCAAATCATAAAAGAAGAAAAGGTTGCTACACAAAATATTATTCTCGTTTTTGGAATACAAATAGAAAAAAGATTTACGTGTTTTGCGGTGGAGATAAAATGTAAAAATAGAAATAACAGAACAGTTATGGAAAAAGTCTGTGAAGATGCACTTGCTATTGGGTTGTTGAAGAGTGCTCGTAAAGATTATGCTTTTCTAAACAGCCTAATTGGTAATGATATAGGATTAATAGGGAAAAAGGTTTTACTTGTTGGATGTGGATCTTTAGGTAGTTATATTGCGCTAGAATTAATTAAAAATGGAGTTTCTCGCCTTAAAATTTATGATGGGGATGCATTAGAAGACGAAAATACATTTCGCTGGATTTTTGGCTCTATTGGAAAAGGATGTAACAAAGCAGAAAATTTAAGCTGGTTGCTAACATGGATTCATCCGGAAATCCATGTTGAAGCCGTAAAACGGAATATTGACGACACTATACTTGCTAAAGAATCAAAAGAATGCGATATGATAATCTTCTCGGTTGGAAGTTCTGATTCACAAATGTGTTTTAATCGTGTATTAAAACTTGGCAACTGTAACATACCGGCTTTTTATAGCTGGATTGAAGCAGGAGGGGAATTTAGTCACATCCTTTTGGTTGATTACGCAAGACAAGGTTGTTATCAATGCTTGTTTACGGATGAAGAGGGCAGACTTGTCAACAATAGAGCCAACTTTAATAATGAAGCAGTTAATGAAAATAGAATTATACGAAATGGTTGTGGCGGAACAAGAGCAGCATACGGAACTGCTGTTCTTCTCAGGACTACAGCAGCATTGCTTGATATGATTAAAAATTTTTTGTCTGGCACAGTGAATGGGACAGCATTAATAGATGTAACTTCTCAAAAAACAATATATCGTAAAGATATGCTTCCAATGGAAAGGTGTGACTGTTGTGGAAATAGTAACAAGCGGCCGTTGTGTGAAGATGGCACTTCCGAATCATAAAGTGGCGGATATATTAACGCCGGTATTAGATGAAATCGGTAAGTATCTACAAGATAATAGTACAAAGCCTGAAAGCGGTGGATATATTCTTGGCTATCAACATGAAAAAACTGGTAATATTTCTCTTGAGACAGTTACTTCACCATATTTATTAGATAGACAAACCCGTATTAGTTTTAAAATCAGAGATCCACGTCATAAAATATTTTTAAAAAGAGCTGCCCGGAAAAAGAGTTATTATATGGGAGTCTGGCATACACATCCACAAAGAAATCCGATACCATCAAGTATTGATTGGGATGATTGGCAAGAGACTATGAAAACCGACAAAACTGGTAGTCGATATGTATTTTTTCTGATAGCAGGTACGCAAGAGTTTAGAGTGTGGGTTGGTGATTGTAATGATGGGAAAATAGTTGAAATTTTTGAATGCCAAAAAAATGAGGATGGTTTATATGTTAATGAAATGGAGGGCCAAGAAGATAAAGACAATGCAATATGTAATATCAATAATTAAAGATAATTTAAGGCAAATACTGGAAACACTGCTTTTAATAGTTGGATGGTTTGTATCTTATTATAAAGTTGCTGGCTGTTTGGACTATCTAAAAGAAAAGTTTTTACCAAATATGTCCAATTTGCTTGAAGCAATAATTATGCATATTTTAGATATGGTTCCTGAAAAAGTGATTGTTGTATTTACTGTGCTGCTCATAATAAGATTGCTTTATTGGTACAATAAAGATTTCACTATGAATCAGAAAAATTATTATCACGATTATCCCTATTTTTGGTATTGGTATTGTCGTAATATACTAGGCATTAAAAAATGCAATTTAGTTCTTGTACCTATCCACATGCAATTTAAACTTGTAATAGATCAACTATTTGAAGAGTTCCCTTTGGACGAAGGTGAGTATCCAGAAACAGAAGATGCAAGGGAATGCAAAGTTACTAAAAATATTTTTAAAGACAAAGACGGTGAAATTAATTTAATTCTTGAAGATACATACTTAATTGATAATAATCAAATTCCGCATGATAAACAGGATTTACCTACAATTAAGATTAGCAGAAATGATGGAAAAAATATGGGGAGGTATTTTAGTCAAACGTTTATTAATACAGTTATTAACGAGGTGAGAAGTCTTCCAAATAGAGTAAGGATTAATATTTATGCTACAACAAACCCAATGAATACGCTAAATATTGCACAACGAGTATTTAAAATTGCAAATCGGGGGAATATAGAACATTTATACGTTTATCAACAAGAGAATACTGGAAATCGCATTTTTAAATCGGATGAACACAAAATCTATTGATGATTATTTCACATGGAATCTTGAGCCAGACTAATTGTAGTCTGGCTTTTTTATATAATGGTATCTCGATTATTAAAAAGATTTTTTTGCGAAAAGATTTTTTTATTATGATAAAAAATTGTAAAGATCTTGTAATTGTCTCTGAAATATGATCTAATAATAATGGTAAATTATACGATCTACTATATTATTGGCGTATTTTTTTAGGAGGCTGGACATCTTGGCAATAAATGAAATGGAATTTGGTTATCCGCTATATAAAAGAGAAGCAGAAATACAAGAGTTAACGGAGAAAAGTAACGAAGTTTATTCGCTTCAATATCGCGGACGAGAACGTCCTCTAAAGGTGATAGAAGTGTCAATAGCTCTGCCGGTATATCGAATTGAAAACGGTCGGACAATAAATTTACAAAAGGAATTTATTGCCAAAAATAATAAAAGCAAAGATTACTTTACGGCAGATCCTTATTCTATAGAGACCCAAAAAGCACAACATGAATTATTAAAAAAACTAATTGAAAAAGAAAAATTGCTTGACGCATTTAAAAAAGACAAAGAGGTCCAACATGATCCTTTGATTTGTGATAATTGCGGAGTAATTGTTAATGGAAATAGAAGGCTTTGTGCTTGGAGAGAGTTATATAAATTTGATAAGCAAGCCTATAAACATTTTCAGACGGTAAAATTGGCTGTTTTGCCAGATCATGATAAAAATGGCATTGCAGATTTGGAAATTGCGTTACAGATAAAAGAAGATTTAAAGCTTGATTATACATGGCATGCTATTGCAAGCATAATCAAAAGAGAGTATGATGCTGGCTTGGGTTTTAAAGAGTTAGCAGACAAATTTAGGAGGACTCCGCAGGAAATAAGAGATTATATTGAAAGCTATAATTACGCTGAACAACATTTAAAAGCCATAAATGCAACTGACCAATGGTCGCTTATGGATGATTCCTATTTTGCACTAAAGGAAATTGTAAATCGTAGAAAAAGTTTTGATAACAATATCAACCATAAAATTCTATTTGAAAAAATTGCGGAAATAATGTTGATGACCCCTGCACAAGGTGAACGGCTTTTCCGGACCATTACGGATGTTGCTAAATTTATTGAACCAATACAGAATAAATTAGAAAAAGTTTTAGATGTCACGCCTAAAGACGAACCTGATGAGGCTGACGAGTTGCTTGGTGGAACGGAAAATACGACTGTACCAGCAATTGTAAATGCATTGAATCAAACAAAAAGTGATATTGTTATTGACACGATAAAAGAAGAAATAAAAACTCAAAAAGAAATTGTAAAAGATAAAAACAGTCAGACCTATATAATAAGCCAGGTAGACAAAACAATAACGATTTTGGATAATGCAATAGCCAATTTAAATGATCAAATGGAAAAAGAGGGAATTATAGAAAAATTAAACAGAATTGAAGAAAAATGTGAGATTTTAAGAAACTGGGCAAAATAGCTATGAAAGTTTTAATTGATTATTATGATGCGATAACAACACAAAGAGTTTCCTTAAAAAATATTGACGTTAGTGAGGAAACATGGAATAAACTATTCTTTTTCACAGCGGATTATGTAGAAGAAAAATATCTTGTAAAATCTATAGAAAGCATAGATTTTCCTTGGTATTTGTTTTTAGGCTTGAAGGGAAACTTCAATGCTTTTTTTAAAGTTAATAGTATTAAAGTTGCATTTAGTGAAGCAGCCCGTAATCGTCTAAAACAAGCTAATAGTGTTTCTTATTCTGCTGCTATTGCATTACCGAAAAAAACTGAAAGCGAAATTCAGGAAAAACTTAAAAAAGAAAAGTTTGAAAGAAAATTAACAGACAATCAATTAAAAAATTTAATAAAAATATCATCATTACCAAGTGCAGCAACATTTTCTGTACCTGGTGCTGGTAAAACAACTGAAGCTTTAGCATATTTTTTTATCAATGCTACAAAAGATAGTCGTTTATTGGTTGTGGCACCTAAAAATGCTTTTGGGGCATGGGACGAACAGCTTTCTGATTGTCTCCCAGAACTAGGAGATCATTTTTACAGATTAAGAGGCGGCGAACATAATATTGAATTAACTCTGAAAAGCAAACCGCGTTTTATGATAATTACTTACGAACAGTTTCCCAGTGTTAAATCTCTGATTGCGGAAACGTTGGCAGATGGTAATGTGTTTATGTTTTTGGATGAATGCCATCGTATTAAGAGCGGAAGACAGGGAGTAAGGGCAGACGCTATACTTGATGTTTCGTATCTTCCTGACAAGAAATTGATAATGAGTGGTACGCCGATGCCTCAATCAGTAAAAGATTTGCTTCCGCAATTTGCCTTTTTATATCCCAGCATGGTTGTTGATGAAGAAGGCGTTGTAGCGTTAATAAGAGAAATATATGTGCGGACAACAAAAGGACAGTTGGGAATCCCGGAAGTTACTAGGAAGATAGTTCGTGTTGCTATGCCGCCTTTGCAACGGGAATTATATAATTCACTAAAATATGAAACAAAGAGACAATTAATTAAAATAATTAAAGATGGATCCAAGCAACAACTGCGAAAAATTGGGAAATGCGTTATGAAAGTTATGGAATTTGTTTCCAATCCGGCGTTGTTAGCAAATGATTTTGGATTTGCATTTGACAAAAGGGTTGCTGAGGTTTTACGAACAACAGACGGACCCAAAATTGAATATGTGTGTCAACGTACAAGAGATTTAGTTTCGCAAGGCAAGAAAGTTTTAATATGGTCAAGTTTTGTTAGAAATGTGGAACTAATATCTGAAAGGCTTTGTGATTTAGGAGCTGTATATATTCATGGTGGTGTTGATGCTGGAAGTGAGGCTGATTTCGATACACGTGAAGGTAAAATTAAGAAGTTTCATGATGACGAGAATTGTATGGTAATGGTTGCAAATCCGGCAGCGTGTTCCGAAGGTATCAGTCTTCATAAGGTTTGCCAGACTGCCATATATTTGGATAGAACATTTAATGCAACCCACTATTTACAGTCAGAAGATCGTATTCATCGTTTAGGCTTGGCTCCAGATGCAAAACCTTATGTTGAAATCGTGGAATGTGAAGAGAGTATTGATCAAGTAATTAACGCCAGGCTTAGTCATAAAATTTCCTGTATGGCGGATGCGTTGGAAGATTCTTCTTTGCAAGTTATGCCAAATACTATTGAAATCTTGGAAGATGATATTAGTGATGAGGATGCATTGACTTCAGACGACGCAAAAGAAATAATGGCATATTTTTTTGGGGAATGTGATGATTAGGCTAACAGCAAACGTTCTTTACTCAACCTTAAGTCTTTTGAAAGTAGTTAAAGAAAAGAATTATGATGATTATCAGCAGTTATGCTATCTTTCATTGTCATCATCAATTTGTGCAGAGGACATTCTTGCACTGTGCATAAAATGTTGTTGGATTAATGTAACTGAAAATAAAAAAGTCATTTTATCCTCAAAAATGCAAGATTTACTTGATTTATTCAAGTTTGGAGATTTGTCTCCTGATGTTGTGCGTAATTTAATTTATGACTACGCTTTTTATTGTAAGCCAACTTGGCTATCGCTTGTTTCTAAAGGCAGAAAGGAATCTTACATTTTTTTGTCAGATGATGAAAAGAATTGTTTTGACATAGCCGGACTCATGGAAGATATTCCCAATGAACAGGTTGTTGCATGGTGGGATCGACTTGCAAATTTGAGCAGAAGTCGGCAAAATCAACAAAAAAATGATATTGGCCGGTTGGGTGAACGCTTAACATTAAAATACGAATTTAATAGAACAAACCACAAACCTAAATGGGTGGCAATAGAAAGCAATATTTTGGGATATGATGTTCTTTCTCAGGTGGATGCAGAGAATTCCGAGAAAATACTGATAGAAGTTAAAACCAGTCAAAGAAATCTGGAAGATGCGGTATTTTATGTCTCGAAAAACGAATGGCAAATTGCTCTTAAAGCCAAAAATTATTTCTTTTATTTGTGGCTTTTATTTGGGAAAAATAATTGTTTAGCTGTAGTACCGACTGAACTGATCAAAAAACATATTCCAATAAACAATAATGAGGGCGCTTGGCAATCAGTTGAAATAAAATATAGCGCGTTTAGGGAGTTGTTTCAAAATATTGACAGTATAATTCTAAAATGAGGTGAAACGTAAAATGGCATCGTTAAATACGGAAAAATATTTCAAGTACATGGAAAATGACTGCAAAACGTTTTTGGGCAAGCTTCCTAAAGATTTAACGAACAAAGAAAAACTATTATATTTGTATTGCTTTTATCATTATGTACATGCTGATGGCAGTGCATTAACCGATGTACAGAACCATTTGATTGTTGAAGAGGGTGCAGCAGATAAAATAGATGCTATTTTTATAGATGCTGATGAAGACTTAAATGATATTGATCTGATTATAAGCAATTACTTTGACGGGGGAAGAGACTACGATAATTCGATTCATGCTGATGTTATTAAGTTACTATCTGACGCAGCTCTTTTTTATCAAAAGGCAATAGAAAATACAAGCTTTATAAAAACAAGAGAAAAGATTACGGAATTCTTAAAAGATAAAGAGTATATTTATTCAAACGAACATCCATTGCGTGTAAAGTTTCTTACTAATATTTCACCAAAAACCAATGCACAAAAGAAGAAATATATTAATTCTCTAAACGCTATAGAAAAAAGCTATAAGAATGTAAGTTTTCAAATTGTTTTTGGCACGGATGTTGAACTGGAAGTATTGGAAATTGAGGCTCCGAAGAGTTATGTAGACAAAGCAGAAATAGTAATTGATAATGCCAGGAATATTGTTTCTTACGGAGATGAGAATTCTCTGGTTGTCAATATTTCAGCAAAATCGTTAAAGAATGTTTATGAACTCTACGAAAACAGAGGACTTTTCTCCCAGAATCTTAGATTTTATATAAAAAGTAAAAAAATAGATGATAGTATTGCTGAAACAATTTTAGAAAATCCAAAAAGATTTTGGTATTATAACAATGGTATTATCCTTATTTGTGACGATTATAAAATAAAAAGTAACTCTTTGGTTCTCTTCAACTTTTCTATTATTAATGGTGGACAAACAACCAAGTTGATAGGTGAAACAGATTTTGAGGAAGATTTTTACCTTTTATGCAAACTAATCAAAAATAATGAAAAGGACGAGGTTAGCAAAATTGATTTTATTGCCAATGTAGCCGAAGCAAGTAATACACAAAAACCGATAAAACCTAAAGATGCCACTGCAAACAGAAAAGAGCAGCGAGCGCTTAAAGAGCAGTTGGCAAAAGCTAATATATATTGCCAAATCAAGCGTGGTGAAAAAGTTAACAAGAAACTTTATCCGGAAACTTGGCAGAACACAACAAATGACGAGATAGGGCAGTTGTTATTATCATTTGTGTATCAGTTACCAGGATCGGCAAGATCAAACAAGGCTTCTATTTATAGCGATTCTGATCGTTATGCATTGTTGTTTGACAAAAGATATGATAGTAATTTTTTAAAAGATCTGTTGTTTATCAAAACATATTATAAAAAATGGTTAGCCTTTTTGAAAAAAGATGATGATTGGAGTGATGAATACAAAGACGGGCTTACTAGAAATGGTATGTTGTTTATGGTTGCTATTTTAGGTACGTTGGCTAAACTGAATTATCATCCTGAATATTTTGATAAAGCAAAGCAATACAATACAACAATGGAAGATCGCATTAAATTGCTTTCACAGCATGATATAAGCCATGGGTTTCTAAATCATGGAGCTGAAAAATTCGAGAAGAAATTTTATAAGCTTTTTGATGTTTGCTATGCCAAATATTTTCGTTCTGGTTATGAATTTATGAAAATGTCCAAGAATATAAAGATCAACGCTTTTTCTAATTTTACAAAAGTAAACTCTAATTACCATGCTTACATAATTAATCAGATTTGGCAAAGTGTTACTGACCATATAATGTTTGATGATGACCTGTTTGATATTTTTTATAAAGCAAATGAGGAAGAACTTGAAAGAGATAAAAGTTTATTGCATATGTATGTCAATGTATTCCCGGCTCCTGGTATGACGAATGAAAACATTACAAAAGATATAAAAACAAAGATTGTAGATGAATTAACCAAATTCAGAACAAAAACATATAAGGCAAAACATATCAAACCTTACGAAGTTTTCAGAAATGTTTCCAGAGATGTTATAGCTAGCAACGCACCTACAACGTTGGCAGAATTGAAAAAGTTGAATTGTCTTGATAAGAAGACGTTTGATTTGTACGGAGAAGATATTGTCAGAATTGTAAATAGGGTAATACGTTAAAGAAAAGAGGAATAAAAATGCCAAGTAATGGACAAGATTTTACATTCACAATTGAGAAGCACATTGCCACGCTAAACGACAATGACGCAAGTTGGCCGTTAGAACTAAATCTTGTTAGTTTCAATGGTGATCCTGCTAAGTTTGACTTGCGTAAATGGAATAAGAGACATGACAGAATGAGTAAAGGTATTAGTTTGACTAATGACGAGTTAAAGAGTCTTATGCATGCACTAAATAGATACTTTGGCGAGAACGATTAACAAGAGTTAGGTTGCTCTTGTTCCCAAGTTACGTTGCCTTTGCTGTCAGTAATTTGAATTATTTTGCCTTCGGCTAAAGCAGCTTCGCAAAATCAGCATAATCAAATTCATTTTCTGCGACAGTTTTTGCTTTTTCTAAACTGTCTGCTTCTACAGCAGTATCCCAATATCCGTCTACGGAAAAAGTGACGTAGTATTTCATAAATGAGACCTCCATTTTAATTTTTCATTAGTTGTTTTTTTGTGTATTCATCCCCGTTATACTTATAATTCGTAGCAACCGCCCTTGCTCTTTTTAATTGCTTCAGCCAGTGGAGAATCTGAAATTCGGAAGCGGATTGGATGCCGTCAAAAGAATCAATGGCATCTTCGAGACTTTCAAAAGCAATAACATTCGGATTATATGTTTTGTCAGGTCTGTTCAGGATGGAACGTAGTTTGCGAAGTTCTTTCAGCCATTGTAAGGTCTGATAATCTCCCAGCGTATCATTAAATGGGTTGGTTTCGAATCGGCGGATTGCTTCAGAGAGGCTCTTGTAACCATCTTCAGGAATGGTTAATTCGGGATAATTTTCTTCCGGTGCAATGTCCAGCAATCCCATCGTGTCATCTTCCATAAAATCTTCATACATGTCTTTCAGTTTTTCTTCGTCGTCACATTTGGTTTCAATGGAAACAAGTGCTTTCACAAAATTTTGGTAATCTTTTTCCTGTAATTGCAAAAGTTGTTTTTTCATTTTTGTAAATTCCATGTCCGGCGCCTCCATAATTTTTGCTTTGGCGATCGTAGTATAGATCGAATTATGAAAGATCGCAAGAGTAAAGTTTTAATAAACATATTCCACATGGTCTTGTATCAAAATTGAACAGTTAAATTTCAGATACCCCCTCAAAATTGCATATAACGATATATAACGCCCATATCCTTGCCTAATGCGGGAATATGGGCGTATATGGCCTAATATGGGGATTTAGAATTCTGAATTTCTGTTAAAATGAGAAAATTTGAGTGAAACGGGTGTGGAAGAGGGTCGTTTGTTAGATATAATTTCCTCTTTTCTTTTGGCGAAGAATGTGCTATAATAATCACGAACAGTTGTTCAATAAAATAGAAAGAGGTGGTTGTTTTGGAAAATGAATCTGAAATTATGACCCCGGACGCTGCGGAAATACGTAATCGTATTTACACCATCCGGGGGAAACAGGTGATGTTGGACAGTGATTTGGCGGAGCTTTACGGTTATGAAGTTAAAAACCTGAACCGGCAAGTAAAACGGAACATAAGAAGATTTCCTAAAGATTTTATGTTTCAATTGACACGGGACGAGATGGAAATTTTGCGGTGCCAAAATGTCACCGCAAATGTTAAGAGCCGAACTCTTCCTTATGCATTTACTGAGCAAGGAATTTATATGCTGGCTACTGTTCTCAGAGGTGAATTGGCAGAGCAGCAAAGCATTTTCATCATGCGAGCGTTCCGGGAAATGCGCCACTTCATCGCCAACAACGCCGCGCTGTTTGACCGGATCAGCAAAGTGGAACTGAAGCAACTGGAATATCAAAAGCACACTGATGAGCGTTTTGATCAAATTTTTGAATATATTGGCAGTCACAAAGAAACAAACCAAAAACTCTTTTTTGACGGACAGATTTATGATGCGTTCAGCCTGCTTATAGAATTGATACAGAAGGCAGAGCAGGAAATTATCCTGATAGACGGATACGTGGATGTGAGCACGCTGAACTTATTAGCAAAGAAACAATCCGGAGTGTCTGTAACCATTTATACATTCAAAAAGACGAAGCTGACGGCGCAGGATATAGTTGTATTTAACGCACAGTACCCGCAACTGGATGTAAAATATTCCAATGCATTCCATGACCGTTTCCTGATTTTGGACGGAAAGACGGTGTACCACATCGGTGCATCGCTAAAGGATGCGGGCAAAAAAAGTTTTGCCGTTATGCTGATGAAAAATGCAGCAGAGGCGTTGCTGGAAAAGTTGGAGAGTATTTAATATGCTGACTTATAAACTGAAAGTGAACTTATATTTTGGTTTCTTTAAAGTCGCAATTTGCGGCTTTGAACGAAAGCAGGAATAAATTAAGGCAGCTACGAGGAGAGAAATCTAATAATTTTATTTCATGATTACATTATGACCAGATACATTGTTTTTGACGTGGAAACGCCTAACCGGTACAACAACCGCATAAGCGCTATCGGCATCAGTGTGGTGGAAGATGCAAAAATCATAAAAGAGTATTTTTATTTTGTGAACCCGGGGCAGCGGTTTGATTGGTTCAACACGCAACTGACCGGCATAAGTGCGGAGCTTGTGGCGGATGCGCCCACGTTTCCGCAGCTGTGGAAAGTTATTGAGCCGGTCATGAACAGCGGCATTCTGGTTGCCCATAACGCCAGCTTTGATATGGGCGTGATTCGCAAATGTCTGCGTGATTACGGCATTGTGTGGAAACCGCAGGTCAGGGGATTGTGTACTGTGGTCATGGGCCGCAGGCTCTGTCCGGGAATCAGTCACAGGCTGAATGACCTGTGTGATTACTATGGCATCTGCCTTAATCATCACCATGCGGATAGTGACAGCCGGGCCTGCGCAGAGATTTTGCTTCGTTACATGGAGATGGGAGCGGAACCGGAAAAGTTTGTACGAGTATATAATATGTGGTGAAAAAACGGAAGCCGCAAATTAATGCAGATTTTGCTATATGTTACAGTATGAACGAACCGCTTTATTGAAGAAGCAGTAAGAGAAAGGCGTATAAAACAATAATAAATTATTTTTCTTTTTTTGCAGGAGTTTTTGTCATAAAGAGCGAATAATCATAAGGTGTCTTTTTGAGCTGTGTAACTGATAGTTTTTTCCCAAAACGTTTTCAGCAAAAGAATTAGCACGGGAAGCCTGTCGTATAATCTTGTTTTGTTCTCCTTTGAGTGAACTTTTTTAAGAGTTGGTGTACTTTTTTGGGCGTTAGTGCACTTTTTCTGAAAAAAGTACACTGGGCTGAACCCAGTGCTGATGCGGCATTTCGTGTTACAAGTGAACTTAGTGTACTTTTTTCCACACGTTATTTCATATAGAATTTTTTTATATGCATAGAGTAGTAAAAAAAGTACACTAAGTTCACTTGAGGATATCAAATTCCAGTATCCATGCTGTTTAGAGGCAGTGAACTTTTTGATGTACTTAGTGTACTTCAGTGAATTTAATGCACTTTTTGAAATGGAAATGCACTTTTTATGGTGACTGCCTTGAAAGAATTTCTGGATATTGTAAATGAAAAGGGTGAACCTATCGGGCAGGTTGTTGCCAGGGACACGGCGCTGAAAATGTTGCGACAGATTGGAAACGGGAAGAGCGGCCCGGGCGTTTTGAGGAGGTACGAAATATGAATTATGTAAACACGTTCAAAAAAGTACTGTTGGCCGCGGGAATCATCCTGTTGATGCCAGTGGTCCTTTCCGCTTCAGTATTTGCGGAACGACGCCAGGTTGAGGGGTATGGCTCTTATTTCCTGATGTTCAGCGAAATTGAAGATGAAGCGCTGGCTAAAGAACGGGCGCGCTATGAAGCGTTGCAAAATGCCAGCGATAAGGCCGCCGTATTTGTTGACAGTTCAACAGATATGGCTTATGGCCGGTTGACCAGATCGGAGATACGCAGTTATGCCCCCGGCGTGCTTCGTGTGCAGGGTCTGCCGCAATATACAAAGACATCCCAGGGAAACGGAACCCTGTTCAACTGTCGTCTGGTGGCTATGGTGGATACCGGTGATTTTAAGAATATTTCTTATGAGTCTCTGCAGAAAAGCAGGCGGCAGGAAGGGGAACGAGAACTTTTAATCCGGGAAATGGACGATCTGAAATATAAGTACGCGCACGCTTACAGTGATGCAGAAAGACAAAATATCCGTTTCCGCATGAAGCAGCTCATTGACCAGTTTATGAGAAACAGGACAACGCCTGTCGCTACGACTTATGATACGGCCATGGCGAAGCTGGCTTACAATGACGCGGTAGATTATGATGATAACAAAGATTATAGCAATGCGATTGCGTTATACCAAAAAGCCATCAGCTATGATCCGCGGTATTATAGAGCATATAACAACCTGGGTATCATTTACAAAGATGTATTATTGGACTATGACAAAGCCCGTGAGTGTTTTGAGACGGCAGTTCAGATCAATCCGGCGTATGATTATTCCTATTGCTGTTTGGGAAACCTTTACAGAGACGCATACAGGGATTATGAAAAGGCCATGGAATACTATAATAAAGTTCTTCGCCTGAATCCCAAGTTCCCAAATATTTATAATTATATAGCAGGGGCTTATCTGGCTGCCGGCAAATATACGGATGCCATGGAAGCTGTTCAGAAAGAACTGTCTGCTGATAAACCGACGCCTTTTACGTATCGCACGTTGGCTGAGGTTTATCTGGAGACGGGCGAATATAACAAGGCTATGGAAGCGGTAGAGAAGGCCCTTCGCATGAAAAAAGACTATGATTTTGCTTATCTTATCCGTGGTCTTATCTATGAAAAAATGGGGGATAAGTCCAGGGCAATTCAGGATATTCGCAAAGCAAAAGAGCTTGACCCGTATGATCAAAGAATCAATGAACATTACAATCGGTTAAAATGATAACACGGTTTTCCTTGTTTTTTGTTGCTTCCCAAAACATTTTCAGCAAAAGAATTAGCACGGGATGCCTGTCGTAAAATCTTGTTTTGTTCTCCTTTAAGTGAACTTTTTGATGTACTTAGTGATCTTCAGTGAATTTAATGCACCTTTTATGGTGACTGCCATAAAAGAATTTTTGGATATTGTAAATGCAAAGGGTGAACCCACCGGACAGGTTGTTGCCAGGGACACGGCTCACGAAAAAGGAAGAACTTCTGATGGTAAGAGATGCGGTTATGGATTCATAAATGTGAAACAGGAGGAAGAAGACATGAAATTAGCAGAAGCATTGCAGGAACGTGCAGACATTAATAAAAAAATCAGCGAATTGAAGCGCAGGCTTGAAAACTGTCTGTTGGTGCAGGAGGGGGAAGAACCGGCGGAAGATCCAATGGTTCTGCTGAATGAGCTGGACAGCGCGACGGACCGGTTGGAAAAACTGATGGCGTCCATCAATGAAACAAACTGCAACACAAAGGCTAACGGCATGAGCCTGACCGAAATCATTGCCAGGAAAGATGCGTTAAGCATCCGGTACTCTGCGTATAAAGAACTCGTTTATACTGCAGGGAACAACACATACCGGGCAAGAGGATCGGAGATTAAAGTGAAAGCCGTCGTTAAAGCAGCTGAACTGCAAAAGACGGTGGACAAGCTGGCGAAAGAGATCCGCCTGTTGGACAATCTGCTCCAGGAAACAAACTGGAAAACGGAACTGGTGGAAAAATAATCTGCCGGTTTCCGTGAAGCTTTTGTTCAATCATAATTAAGAGGCGCTAATTAAATAGTTGGTAGTCTTGCAGGGGGCGTATCAGGCGGCAACTGCCGGAGTTGCAAGTGCAGAGAAATTTGCCAATTATTCACACAACGGGCGTGTGCTAAAGAATCGTTAGGCCCTGATTGCGTACGAATGCACTGTAATTGGTTACGATTCATTACCGGATATGAACTGCGAGGCGAGGGTGGTGTAGGGGAATTTGGATTTATACGAAAACCAGACGGCTGACTTATTTTAATTATTTTTTGCAGGAATACACCATGACCAGATTCATTGTTTTTGAAGTAGAAGACGTACTCTTTTACAGGCTCCGGGCCAAAACAAAATGGAAAAAATTATTCAGTGCTGTTTGTGCGTTGGGCATTTTGTTCGGGGTTTTGGTTATGCCGCAGCATATTGCGGTGGCGGAAACGCAACCGTCAACCGTCACCGCCCTGTCATTGCTGGATGTAAAAGGAGGGGCTGCCGTGGATACCCGGATTGAACAAAACCAGATGATAAAAGTTAAAAATGTTTGGGAAACGCTGGAATGGGTTGGCCGCCGGCCGGAAGAATTAAAGCTGGGGGGAGCGGTTGCTTCCGGTAAAATCGGTATTGATTTCTCCGGAGAATGGTACGGACACGAAGTGAAGGGAACCGCTTATGTGTTAAAAAATTTCAAATCTCCTGAAAGGGAAGAGATTGTACGGGAGATCTTTTTTACGGATGATATTAAATATTATGACGTAATGATGAAAGATCTGGAGAAACGGTTCGGCAAGCCCTATATTCAGGACGAGGAACCGTATGTGGAATCGAACGGGGGCTGTGTGCAGCACGATTACTATTGGACGGGGGAAGGAAGCATCCATATTTCCAAAGCGCAAAAGCATGATTTTTATGTTTTCCGGTATCATCTTTCGGAGAAACCGAAGGGGGTAAAGTAACTTCTGTAATAATTGAAGATGTGTATCAGTAAATGATACAGGCGATGAGTTGCCAGAATAAAACTATAAATGCACTTTTTTATGTACGAATGTACTTTTTACAGTGTAAATGTACTTTTTCTGAAAAAAGTACATTGAGCTGAAGCCAGTGTTAATGCAATGTTAGATGATTTAATGTACTTAATGTACTTTTTTTACTACCCTTTTCAATAATAAAAAAAAGAATATATAAATATATATATAATAATATGTGAAAAAAAGTACATTAAGTACATTCTGAATGTCAAAACCCAGTACTTATGCCGGTTAGAGGCAATGTACTTTCGAATGTACTTCCTGTACTTTATGTACTTTTTGAGGAATCAAATCACGGTACCTGCTTTTTTTGTCGGGGCACGTACTGTGATTTTTCTGTTTTGTCGGTTTACTTTCTGAAAAACGATAAAAATCTGGTAATTAATTGGATAATGGAGGACAGGGAATGAAGGGACGTAAAGATTCATTTATTGTTCCATTGGGTAGTATATGATAAAATGTATTAGAGCTAATTATAAAAAACCAAGTAAAGGATGGCAAACAATATGAAAAAAGATTTGGGCGTGCTGGAAGCTGTGTTCCCGATGCCGGTGCTGATGATCGCGACGTATAATGAGGACGGGACGGTGAATGTGATGACCGCGGCCTGGGGGCAGATCTGCGATTATAAACAGATCGCGCTCTTTTTGGACGAAGGCCACAAGACCGCGGAGAATATTTTGAAGACAAAAGCCTTTACCGTGGCAATTGCGGATCAGGCGCATATGGCTGCAGCGGATTATTTCGGCATGGCCTCCGGCCACAAGGTGCCGGACAAATTTGCCCGTTCTGGTTTTACCGCGGTGAAGAGCAGTCGTGTCAACGCGCCTGTCATTGAAGAGTTCCCGCTGGTGATGGAATGCGAGCTGGCCGAT
>Ga0265298_10003115_pt1 | contig 22286 bp, 18 predicted proteins | sample AusTroGonzalo_MG_3_FD_193486 | JGI IMG/M metagenome (GOLD analysis project Ga0265298, IMG submission 193486) | Bovine rumen microbial communities from tropical cattle in Woodstock, Queensland, Australia - Gonzalo_01 | ecosystem: Host-associated > Mammals > Digestive system > Stomach > Rumen ...
CAGAAGCTGGACATGCTGAGCAAGAAACTCTATATGCAGACCCGCTCATTCAATGAGGTGGTGGAGCTGTCACGTGAGCAGGAGGATAAGCTGGCCTGTCTGCCCGCCATTCAGCCGGTATCCAACAAGGACCTTAAACGTACGGCATCAGGTTACGGTTACCGTAATGACCCGATATATCATGTGCGCCGTTTCCACCACGGAATGGACTTTGCATGTGACACCGGTACCCCGGTCTATGCTACAGGTAACGGAAAGGTGGTCTATGCCAAGTGGAAATCAGGCTACGGCAATCTGGTTGAGATTGACCACGGATACGGTTATAAGACCCGATATGCCCACCTGAGCAAAATCCTGGTCAAGGAGGGACAGAAGGTTGTACGCAGTGAAGAGATTGCCAAGGCAGGCTCAACGGGTAAGAGCACCGGCCCGCACGTTCATTATGAGGTTCATGTGTATGACAATGCCAAGAAGAAATGGCAGGACGTAAACCCCATAAACTACTATTTCATGGACCTGGATGCCGAGCAGTATGAAGAGATGATAAGCCTGGCAGAAAATCACGGTAAAGTATTTGACTAAACAACATACGGACTATGGCACTTAATCCCAACAAGGTACTTAAGAAATACTACTCGATAAAGGAGGTTTCAGAGATGCTTGGCATACCTGACAGCACTCTGCGTTATTGGGAGAAGGAATTCAAGGAGATAGCTCCCAAGAAGAACGCCAAGGGTATACGTCATTATACCATGGATGATATTGAGCAGATCAAGAAGGTTAAGTTCCTGGTTAAGGATAATTCATTGACCATCAACGGTGCCAAGACCCGTATGAAAGACAATCCCCAGAAGACGTCCGATACTCATGATATAGTGGAGCGTCTTAAGAAAGTACGTGAGGAACTGGTTGCGATATTGGAAGAACTGGACGCTACTCCTCCTTGCGGACAACCGTTGTGATATTCTTTATCTTTTTGAGCTCTTTCTGAATCTTGTCCACGTCTTTAAGGCTGTGGACCATGACGCTGATGGTGCCTTCAAACAGACCTTCCTTGGATTCAATCACCAGCTTGTTCATGTTCACGTTCATCTTCTTGGAGATGATCTCAGTTATCTGGCCCAGTGTACCTATGCTGTCCAGTCCCTTCATATAGATGGTAACGGGGAACAGGCTGTTTTCAATCTGCCATTCTATGGTCAGAATGCGGTTACCGTTGGCTGATTTGAGCTTGTTGGCTACCTCACACTTACGCTTGTGAATGGTGATATGGCCGTTTTCATCAACGAATCCCAGGACAGCATCGCCGGGCACAGGATTGCAGCAGTCAGCAAACGTGTACTTGTGCATGTCCATATCGTTGATAATCAGCGTACGCTTTACGTCAACTCCGCTCTGAGTATCATCATCGGCTTTCTTGTCTTTGTCCTTTGATGATGACGATGATGAGAATGAGGACCAGAATCTCTTGTACCAGCTGTCACTCTCACCTTTTATAATGTTGCGCTCTGCCTCACCCAGAATGATCTTTTTCTGGCCAAGTGCAATCATCAGTTCTTCACGGGTACTCAGTCCGTGCAGATGACATATGCGCTCCATCTTGTCCGAATCGACATCGGCCTCCTCCTTTTCAAGGAATTCGTGGAAAATGGCCTCGCCGAATTTCTGGTTGGCACGCTCCTCTTTGCGGAGCAGCTGTTTGATCTTGCCGCGTGCCTTGGCAGTCGTGACAAAGTCAAGCCATTCCGGACTCAGTTTCTGACTCTTGGAGGTAAGTATCTCCACCTGGTCACCGCTCTTGAGTTCATAGTTTATGGCCTCAAGTTTATGGTTTACCTTGGCACCTATGCAGTTGGTGCCCATGTATGTGTGGATGGTAAAGGCAAAGTCCAGTACCGTACTGCCTTGCGGCATGGTACGCAGTTCACCCTTAGGTGTGAATATGAATATCTCCGATGAGTAGAGATTCAATTTGATGGTGTCCAGGAAGTCCATTGAGTCGGGCTGGGGATCTTCCAGGATCTCCTTGATGGTCTCAAGCCAGTGAGTCAGTTCGGTCTCATCCTCCTCATATGTGGATCCGTCCTTGTATTTCCAGTGGGCTGCGATACCCTGCTCGGCGATATCGTTCATGCGGCGGCTGCGGATCTGGACCTCGACCCATTGTCCGGTCTTACTCATCAGGGTGACATGCAATGCCTGATAACCGTTGGCCTTGGGATGTGTCACCCAGTCGCGCAGACGGTCCGGATGTGACTTGTATATCTTGGTGAGTGCCAGATAGATATCAAAACATTCGCTTTGTTCCTGCTCAGGTGTTGTGGGGTCAAAAACGATTCTTACCGCAAGGATGTCATAGACCTCCTCAAAGGTAAGGTTGTTCTTGTTCATCTTTTTCCAGATGGAGTAGGGTGATTTGATTCGGCCGAACATGTTGTACTTAATGCCCAGCGAATCCAATTTCTCCGTTATGGGAGATGTAAAGTCATCATAGATGTTATTCAGCTCTTCACGTGAGAAAGAGAGTTTCTGCTGAATGTCCTTGTACTCGGCGGGATGCTCGAACTTGAAGCTCAGGTCCTCAAGTTCTGACTTTATCTTGTTGAGTCCCAGTCGGTAAGCCAGCGGAGCGTAGATGTATAGAGTCTCGCCTGCAATCTTGTACTGCTTGCGCGGCTGCATGCTCTCCAGGGTGCGCATGTTGTGCAGGCGGTCTGCTATCTTTATCAGGACAACGCGTATATCGTCGTTCATGGTCAGCAGCAACTTCTTGAAGTTCTCGGCCTGGGCCGATGCCTTGTCGCCGAAAATGCCGCCCGCAATCTTGGTCAGACCGTCAACAATCTGAGCTATCTTGGGACCGAATACGTTCTTTATGTCATCAGTGGTGTAGTCAGTATCCTCGACTACATCATGAAGCAGTGCTGAACAGATGGATGTGGAGCCCAGCCCGATCTCTGAGCATACTATCTGTGCTACGGCAAGAGGATGCATGATATACGGCTCGCCGGAGTGGCGGCGCACACCCTTGTGGGCCTGGCGCGCAAACTGGAAAGCCTTTGTTATTATCTCCACCTTCTTACGGTGCTTGGTCTGGAGATAAGAGTCAATAAGATGCTGGAAGGCCTCGTCTATGAGTCTCTCTTCATCGGGCGAAAAAAGATTATCTTCACTCATCTTGCTGTCTTTTTAACGGTTATATATCCTCAGGGTCTTGCCGGCCCTTATGTTGTCGCTTTTAAGATTGTTCCAGTTCTTGATGTTCTTGACCGTGGTATGGTACTTGATGGCTATGCCTCCAAGCGTCTCGCCGGACTTTATCTTGTGAGTTATGTATGTGACACGGTTTGTCATGTCATCGTCTATGTAGGCCAGCTTGGACTTTGGAAAGAATTTCTCCTTGTCATATTCATAAAGCGAATCGCCGGCCTCCACAAGAGGACGTATGTACTGCTGCGGCAGGGTGAGCACGCATGTACGGTAGGCCCCGGGTATTACCTCGGTCAGATACTGAGGGTTGAGTGCGTTGAACTCCTCCTGGCTTATGCCGCTGTAATGCATGAGCTGTCCGATATGGAGGTTACGGTTCACATGAAGGGTGTCAGTCTGCGGAGGACGGGCCGATTCCATGGGACATATGCCGTGTTCCTTGTAGAAACTCATGGCATAGTTCACTGCTATGAATGCGGGCAGATAGCCGCGTGTTTCGCGTGGCAGATAGGGATAGATGTCCCAGAAGTCAGTCTTGCCGCCCGACCGCGTAATGGCTTTCGTTATGTTGCCGGGTCCGCAGTTATATGCCGATATGGCCAGTGACCAGTCACCGAACATGTCGTAAAGGTCTCGCAGGTGATGCGCGGCTGCATCGGATTCCTTCACTATGTCATAGCGGTCATCTACCAGGCTGTTCACGTAAAGGTCATATTTGCGTCCGGTGCTGTAAATGAACTGCCACATGCCGGCAGCTCCCGCGCGGGAGTATGCTTTGGGCTTGAGTGCTGACTCCACAATAGGCAGGTACTTGAGCTCTATGGGGACATTGTATTTCATGAGGGCTTCCACGAAAATGTCCTCATACATGGGCAGCATGCCTAACGAGAATGATATGACCTTTCGGTTTCGTTCCATGTAGGCATCTATGGAACTGCGTGTAACGTAGTTGTACGGCATCTCCACCAGCGTGGGCAACGAACTGAGCCGTTCCGCATAGACTGAGTCGCTGAACTTGGGGTTCACGGAGCCTTCCAGACAATCCTCATCATATATCATGTACTGCTTGGCGAACCACATCTCCATAAGGCTGTCCACATCATAGCTCATGCTTTCCGGAAACTCATTGCCCAGAGAGTCCGGGTAAACGGCGGTACTGTCCGCAAATACTCCGATGCTGTCTGAAAAGACATCCTGGGCTACGGCTCCCTGTATGGAAACCAACGCCAATGCCAACCCCAAAGTTTTACACATCCGGTTCATCAGAAACAAAGCGCTAATGAGAAACCCGCAGTAGGGGCACCTCTGTGGTCAATCAGGATGTTTGGCTCAATTCTCAGGCTCAGATCTGGCGAGATGTCAAAGTGTGACAGTTCAGCGTCAACGTAGGCATCAATGGCGGCAACCAGATACATACCTGCAAATGCAAAAATACTCAGGTCGCGGTAACGGCGGTATTTGTTCTTTCTCTGCTTGAACACATCCTTGAGCCAGTCCTCCATGCTCGTGTCTATCTCATAATGGGGCGGCAGGAAATCCTCATAGCTCTTGGTGTTGGGGTCATCGTCCATGATATCCACATAAGCGTTCTGGTAGTCTGTGTATGTGGATTGGTTCCATGTAAGGGCATAGATACAGCCTACATAACCACCATAGACTATGGGCAGTTTCCAGTATTTCCTGTTGTATATCTGTCCGCCTCCGGGAACCAGCAGTGACATCCATACCGCTATCCTGGGTTCGGGCTCCCATGCCGATGCGGTCCGGTTTATCTCCGATATGGTCTGTTGCTCCTTGTCTTTCCAGGTTATCCGTTTCTGCTTTTTTGCTGCGCCAGCTTCAGCATCTTCCAACAGGCTTGAGTCATTCTTTTCCTCAAACTGCAGGTTCCTGACAAAATCAAGCTCACGCTGCCACGCGGCGGTATCATTCAATGAACGGTAGATGCTGTCCATGCGTGCGGAACGGATTGAGTCTTCATGGAATTCAATGCCTCCGCCAGCCTGTGACCGTGCCGGAAGGGCGGTCATGACTGCCAGCAGAGAGAGCAGGACTGTCTTTATGATTCCGTTTCGGAAAGTCATTTCTTGAGTTGGTCAAACAGTTGTATTAAACGTTCCAGGTCATTCCGGTCCTTGAACGATATGCTTATGCTGCCCTTGCCGCTTGCGGTAGTCTTGAATTTGACAGGTGCTCCAAATACCTTTGAGAGCTGACCTGCAAGCGGGGCTAGGATGTTGTCCGATGCCTTCTTGGCAGCCCCCTGGCTGCTTTCATTCATAAGGCGCGCCTTGTTCTCAACCATACGTACGGAATATCCGTATTTGGTAAGCTCATGGAACAGCTGCAGTTGTTTCATGGGGTCATCTATGGCCAGCAATGCACGCGCATGCCCCATGTCAATCTGTCTGTTCTTGAGTGCAACCTGAATCTCGGCGGGAAGCTTTAGCAGACGGATGTAGTTGGCTATGGTGGCGCGTTTCTTTCCAATGCGTGCGCTGAGCTGCTCCTGTGTCATGTCATATACCTCCAGCAGATTCTGGCAGGCAAGCGCAACTTCCATTGAGTTGAGGTCTTCACGCTGTATGTTTTCTATGAGAGCCATGGCCATGACATTCTCGTCATCGGCGGTGCGGATATAAGCGGGAATGCTTGTGAGCCCGGCCATGCCTGCGGCGCGGAAACGGCGTTCACCTGCTATTATCTGGTACTCGCCCTCCTTGATCTTTCTGAGCGTTATAGGCTGTATTATTCCTATCTCGCGTATGGAATCGGATAGCTCCTTAAGACTCTCCGGGTCAAAATCCCTTCGGGGCTGGTCAGGGTTGGCGTGTATCTGGTCAATGGGAACCTCGCTTATAGACGAGGACCCCTGGGTCTTGACATAATCGGTCGATATGAGGGCATCCAGGCCACGGCCCAGTGCTGATTTCTTCTGAGGTGTCATCTGTTCTGGTTCTTTTTGAGTATTTCCTGTGCAAGTGCAAGGTAGTTCCTGGCTCCTTTTGAGTCTGCATCGTAAAGAATGGCGGGCAGTCCGTAGCTGGGAGCCTCGCTCAGCTTGACATTACGGGATATGATGGTATCGAACACCAGTTCCTGGAAATGCTTCTTTATTTCATCGTATATCTGGTTGCTCAGACGCAGGCGGGAGTCATACATGGTGAGCAGGAATCCCTCAATGTCAAGAGCCGGGTTAAGCTTGGTCTTGATGATGCGTATGGTGTTGAGCAGCTTGCTTATTCCCTCAAGCGCAAAATATTCGCACTGGACGGGAATTATTATGGAATCGGCGGCGGTAAGTGAGTTCACGGTTATGAGTCCCAGTGAGGGGGAACAGTCAATGAGAATGTAGTCATAGTCATTCTTGATGCTGTCAAGCATTTTCTTCATTACCGTTTCGCGGCTCTCCATGTTCATCAGTTCCAGTTCCGCTCCAACCAGGTCTATGTGTGAAGGCATTACGTACAGTCCGTCTATACAAGCCTTGAGTATGGCCTCCTTGGGGTCGTTGCCGTTGACCAGACACTCGTATACGGTACAGTCGAGAGACTGAATGTCTATACCGAGTCCCGATGATGCGTTTGCCTGCGGATCGGCATCGACAACGAGGACCTTTTTCTCAAGTGTGGCGAGTGATGCGGCCAGGTTTATGGTGGTTGTGGTTTTGCCTACACCGCCCTTCTGATTGGCCAAAGCTATGATTTTTCCCATGTGTTTCAGTTTTAGGGTGTGAAGTTACTGCAAAAAATCGGTATATGGGAAAAATATAGTATTTTTGACATCTCTAAAACAGCAGAATGAAGTACTATCTTGTAGCGGGGGAGGCATCGGGTGACCTTCATGCCTCAAACCTGATGAGAGCGATAGCGCGCGGGGACAGCTCGGCGCAGTTCCGTTGTTTTGGCGGTGACATGATGCAGGCGGCAGGCGGTGAACTGGTCAAGCATTACCGGGAACTGGCCTATATGGGATTCTGGCCTGTACTGACCCATCTGGGTACGATACTGGGTGGAGCCAGGCTTTGTTTCAGGGATATATCCGAATGGAAGCCGGATGTGGTTATCCTGGTGGATTATCCCGGATTCAACCTGTCAATTGCGGAGAAGGTCCACAAACATCTCAGTATTCCGGTCTATTACTACATATCACCCAAGATCTGGGCATGGAAGAGCTGGCGGATAAAGAAGATCCGCCGTGACGTGAATGAGCTCTTCTCAATCCTGCCTTTTGAGGTTGAGTTTTTCAAAAAGCACAATTACAATATCCGGTATGTGGGAAATCCCACTGTTGATGAGGTCAGCGAATACAAGTCGTGCTCCGGCCGCAAGCCCCTGGAGGATGACGGCCGCCGCATAGTTGCTCTGCTGGCAGGCAGCCGCCGTCAGGAGATAAGCCGCAACCTGCCTGTGATGCTGGAGTCTGTCAGAAATATTGACTGCATCCGTCCCGTTCTGGCCTGTGCGCCCGGAATAGAGCCGGAGTTCTATGATTCCATTGTAGGTAACGCTAGTGTGGAGAAGGTCTATGGCAATACTTTCGGTGTGCTTGAGTCTGCATACGCGGCTTTGGTGACATCGGGTACCGCCACACTCGAGACAGCGCTGTTTGATGTGCCTCAGGTGGTTTGCTACAAGGTGCCGGCAAGCTGGGCCATGAGCATAATAAAGAAACTGTTCATTAAGGTGCGGTTCGTGTCACTGGTAAATCTGGTATCGTACTCCGAGGTGGTGCCGGAACTTCTGGGCAGTGCCATGAACGCCGGTAATGTGCATAACCACCTTTTGCCGTTGCTTGCAGATACCACAGAACGCCGCATGCAGCTGGATGGCTATACCCAGATGAAAAGTATCCTGGGTCCGGCCGGTGCTCCTGACCGTGCCGCCATGCAGATTGTGGATCTGCTCAATCAGAAATAGAAACCAACCAGGCTCAGATAGACCACGGTGGCCGGAATAGCCAGCAGGGCACTGTCAAAACGGTCCAGCATACCTCCGTGTCCGGGCAGTATCTTGCCCGAGTCCTTTATGCCCATCTCACGTTTCATGAGAGACTCTATCAGGTCGCCCCATGTTCCGAACAGCACCACTACAAGCGCCATTCCTATCCATACCCATACCGGCATGAAACTGTACCAATCGGGCAGGAACTTATGAAGCAGGAACGCGGCCAGCATTGTGAAAACCGCTCCGCCTATGCTCCCTTCCCATGTCTTCTTGGGCGATATCCTCTCAAACAGCTTGTGCTTGCCTATTGTGCAGCCGGTGCAGTAGGCACCCACGTCATTGCACCACAGGAATACGAACAGGGTAAGCGGAATGACAGGGCTGTAGCCTGTTCCCGGTCCCTGCACATCGAAAGCGAGCATTGATGTCAGACCGTATGGCAGGGCTATGTAAATGACGGGAAACAGCGTATGCACCCAGTCATTTATGGGGCTTGGTTTCTTGAAATAAAGCTCACGAACCATAATCACTATAAGCGTGAATATGAACGGCAGGAATAGAACAGCGCTGCTTTGCATTATGGAAAGCCCCACTATGGCGGCATAGAATGTGAAAGCTGCAACGGTGGCCCAGAGCCTGCTGGCATTGGACTCCTTGAACTTGTTGGCCAGACCGGTATATTCAATAGTTGTCAGAATGGTGCAAACACCAAACAACCCTACGAACCAAGGTGTTCCCTTGAGTATGCAGAACAGCATTATGGATGCAAACACAATTGCTGTTATAGTCCTGATTAAAAAATTCATTATGATTATGTTATGGTTCAACGTGATCGTGATTCTCTACTACAGGGGCAGGTTTGGGAGTCTTATTGTCTTCCTCAAGGATCTCCTCGCTGCGTGATGCCCACGGGCGTTTGCCGAAAATACGCTCCACATCCTCGGCCATTATCACCTCACGCTCTATGAGCAGCTGGGCCAGCTGGTGGTGTCCTTCCTCATGTTCCAGTAGAAGTTTCTTGCCGCGCTCATACTGCTTTGCAATAAGAGCCTTCACCTCACTGTCTATGACCTCGGCGGTCTTGTCGGAGTAGGGTTTCTGGAAGGCATATTCATCGGTGCTGCTATAGTAGCACAGATTAGCCAGCTTGTCACTCATGCCGGCGTATGCTATCATGCCGTAAGCCTGCTTGGTCACACGCTCCAGGTCATTCATGGCTCCGGTTGATATATGACCTGTAAAGAGTTCCTCGGCGGCGCGGCCTCCCAGTGTGGCGCACATCTCGTCAAGCATCTGCTCCTTTGTGGTAATCTGACGTTCCTCGGGCAGATACCACGCGGCTCCAAGTGCACGGCCGCGCGGAACGATGGTCACCTTGATGAGCGGGTTTGCGTACTCAAGGAACCAGGACAGTGTGGCATGTCCGGCCTCATGCAGGGCGATGGTGCGCTTTTCTTCGGCAGTGAGCACCTTGGTCTTCTTTTCCAGTCCGCCCACGATGCGGTCAACGGCTGCCAGGAAATCTTCCTTCTCAACCTTTTTCTTGTTGTGCCTGGCAGCTATAAGCGCAGCCTCGTTACATACGTTTGCAATATCGGCACCGGAGAATCCGGGAGTCTGGCGGGCAAGCAGGTCCACATCGACATCCTTGCTCAGTTTTATGTTCCTGAGATGTACCCCGAACACAGCCTTGCGCTCGTTGAGGTCGGGCAGATCCAGGTGTATCTGGCGGTCAAAACGGCCTGCACGCAGCAGTGCCTTGTCCAGAATATCCACGCGGTTGGTGGCTGCCAGTATTATCACGCCGCTATTGGTGCCGAATCCGTCCATCTCGGTGAGCAGCTGGTTAAGCGTGCTCTCGCGCTCATCATTGCCTCCCATTGCGGGATTCTTGCCGCGCGCACGGCCTACGGCGTCAATCTCATCTATGAATATGATGCAAGGTGCCTTTTCCTTGGCCTGACGGAACAGGTCACGCACTCTCGATGCGCCTACACCCACAAACATCTCTACGAAGTCAGAGCCTGAAAGTGAGAAGAACGGCACATCGGCCTCACCGGCCACAGCCTTGGCAAGCAGCGTCTTACCTGTGCCCGGAGGGCCTACCAGCAGCGCTCCCTTGGGTATCTTGCCACCCAGGTCTGTGTATTTCTTGGGGTTCTTGAGGAACTCCACTATCTCTTCAACCTCGGTCTTGGCCTCAGCCTGTCCGGCCACGTCCTTGAAAGTGACGCGGTCAGCCTTTCCCTTCTCATATACGCGGGCTTTTGACTTGCCTACGCTGAATACGCCGCCGTTACCGCCGGCACCGCCGCCCATGCGTCTGGTTATGAGTATCCAGAACACTATGATCAGTACGAACGGGAATATGCTTATGAGTATGTCGGTAAAGGTGTGTGAGCGCTTGCGGTACTCCACATTGCCTGTAAATGTGCCGGATTCCTCTGCCTGGTCAATGAATTCCTGCAGGTTATCCAGGGAGCCTACGCCTACTGTAAGCATGGGCTTGGCCAGCGGCTGGGTCATTACGCGGTCTCCGAAAACGTATTTGGCCGAATCGGGCTTGATGTACATGTCCATGGAGTTTATGTTGGCGTATATGACCAGGTCGCTTACGTAACCTTTCTGCATATACTCCTTGAACTCTGTGTATGTGGCCTCTCCGCTCAGTTCAGAACCGTCATCCTTGAGCAGTATGTATCCGAATGCTACAAACAGTATGATGTAAAGCAAAGTCTGGATTCTGAATCCGTTTTTGGGCTTGTTGTCTTTGTCGTCTGCCATAAAAGTAAGATGGTGTCAGTTGTTGTATGTGTCAAGGTGTCAGTCCAGATCAGGGATCTCTTCCAGAACCGCATCGGCCCAGAGGTGCTCCAGGTCATAGAACTTGCGCAGTTCCGGTATGAATATGTGTACCATCACATCGCCGTAGTCCATTGCAATCCAGTGGGCATAACGGGCTCCCTCCACAAAGTCGGGCTTGCGGCCTTCCTCTACGCGGACTGTCTCGCGTATGGAGTCCTCTATGGCCAGGGTCTGGTTAGGCGTTCCTCCCTGGCATATAACGAAATAACGGCATACGGTATCCTCTATGCCGGTAAGGTCCACAACGGTGATACCCTCTCCCTTACGTTCCTGAATACCTTTTATTATACTCTCAATTATGCTTTCTCTCTTTTTCTTTTTAGCCATTCTGTCTATGGAACTGTTTCTTAATCTGCAAAAATAATGAAAAACTCACACTGCATTCAGATTCTGCATCCAAAAAAGGTTATTGCAATAATCCGCTGACTGTTTCAAGACGAATAAACACAAAAAATGTGCCAAAAAATTTGTGTTCCGTAAAAAAGCAGTATCTTTGCACCGCTTTTGAGCAAAATACTGGGCTATGGTGTAATGGTAACACTGCAGATTCTGGTCCTGCCTTTCCTGGTTCGAGTCCGGGTAGCCCAGCAAAAAAAAGAGACGCAAAACGCGTCTCTTTTTTTTGCCGGGACTCCTCGCACTCGAACCGGAAAGACAGGAAAGACCTCTTTTTAGTTTGCTTTGCAAACGCGCTCGCTGCGTTCGCTTGGCGGCCCTCCGGGTCCGCGTTCTCGCTCCAGGCATTCGCTCGCTCCAATACGCTTGTACGTGCGTGACTCAGGGGGCGATACTATCTTCTTGGGTCTATTGTAGCATTTCGCGGTAGATGCGCAGATACTCGTTCATGTGTTTTTCGTATGTGAACGAATGGGCATATTCTGTGTTTTTGGCTGCCAGTTCGGGGTCTTTGCCGTATGCTTCTATTCCCTCCAGGATTTTTGCAGCTATATGGTCGGGTTCAAAATTCTCAAGTATGAAAGCATGTCCGGCGCATATCTCCTTAAGTGAGGTTTTGTCCGATGAAATGACAGGTTTTCCATAAGACATTGCCTCTATTACCGGCAGGCCGAATCCTTCAAAGAGCGACGGGAATACGAACGCCTGGCAATGGTTATAAAGCCATATCTTCTCGGAATTATGTATTGTTCCTATGAAAAAGACGTTGTCTATTCCTTCGGCTTTTATCCTTTCGTCAATCATATCGGAATAATCGGAACCTTTCTCGCCGGCTACCACCAGGTTGTACTGCGGCAGCAGTTTCATGGCATCCAGCAGAACGTGGAAATTCTTTTTCTGCCTTATCTGACCTATGCTGAAAATGAACTTGCGGTCATCGGCAAACGGCAGCACCGGCTTTCTTTCGGATTCGGGGTCGCCGAATTCCACTCCGTTATAGATGACTTCATTGGGCTTGTCCGTGTGGAAATGTTCAAATACGTCATTTTTGGCAAAATTCGATATGAAAACAATCCTGTCGGCACGGTCTAGTCTCTTGATGAACTTGTTTGTATGTTTCTTAAGTGACTTACCGCTCTTTTCATAGATGAAATTGATATCATGTACGGTCAGCAGATTCTTTGTCGTTTCCCGCGACGGCACAAATCTGCTCATCTGGTGTATTGAATGCCATACGTCAAACTTTGGCATAAGGAATCCTGACAGGTCGTACAGCCATGAAGAGGTGTGGTAATGGACGTCATTGCCAAAAACTCCTACATACTGCTTGGGAAGCATGAGGTGTATTTCAAACTCCAGGTTTTTGGCGTTTTCACCCCAATACCGCGCGTAATTGTATGCTATCTGGCCCAATCCGCAGTTGATGTGCTTAAGTATGGTGAGATCAATAAGGACCTTTTTCATTTGAGATTGGAATAGTAAAAGTCAATTAATTTCTGGGCGGCAGAGAAGGATGTCTGTTCTCCTCCCAGCACCTGGCGTTCAGCTTCGGCCAACCTTGATGCTATCTCGGGATTGTGATAGAAACCGTTCCTGAGTGATTCGTTTATGCTCTCATACATCCAGTATTTGGCCTGCTCGTTACGGCGGTACTGGAAATAGCCGTTCTTCTTTACAAAGTCCATGTACTCCCATACCATGTCCCATACCTCTTTTATCCGGTATTCGTAGAATCCGGAATAAGTCAGGACCTTGGGCGTCCAGCCGCTTTCCGATGGCGGGAACAGGTGCAGGGCGTTGCGGAACGAGTTGGCTGCCAGTTCGGCTTTTGGGGCGTTGTCTCCGTCGGCTTTGTTTATGATGATGCCGTCGGCCATCTCCATGATGCCGCGCTTTATGCCTTGCAGCTCATCGCCGGTGCCGGCCAGCTGGATGAGCAGGAAGAAATCAACCATTGAATGGACTGCGGTTTCACTCTGCCCCACACCTACGGTCTCAACGAATATCTTGTCGAACCCGGCGGCCTCGCAGAGTACAATGGTTTCACGTGTCTTGCGGGCTACTCCGCCCAGTGAGCCTGCCGACGGACTGGGGCGTATGAACGCCTTGGGATGGACGGACAGGCGTTCCATGCGGGTCTTATCACCCAATATGCTGCCCTTGGTACGCTCTGAACTGGGATCGATGGCCAGGACAGCCAGCTTGCCTCCGTCCTTGAGCACGTGCAGTCCGAATGCATCTATGCTGGTGCTCTTGCCTGCTCCGGGGACGCCGCTTATGCCTATGCGTACTGAGTTGCCCGAGTAGGGTAGGCATTTCTCTATTACTTCCTGTGCTATGGCCTGATGCTCCGGCTTGAGGCTTTCCACCAGCGTGACGGCCTGGCTGAGTACGGTTACGTTACCCTTGAAAATTCCATCCACATAATCCTGTACTGACAGGCTGGGGCGGTTTATGCGACGGCCTTTCAGGTAGGGGTTCACTGACCCCGGACTGACTACTCCGCTGTTCACGGTCAATCCTTTGTATTCATCGCTGTTTTCGGGATGTTCCATATTGCTTTACGGGTTATGACTGTTTTGTGGCTTTGCGGCCGTCACGGTGAATTATCTTGAGTGCAACCCAGGCTATGAATCCGCAGAGCAGATATATCATGGTCTGGCAGAAATGCAGTACAAATGACATTATCTGTGCCTCATTGGCCTTGGCGCCGTAAATTCCCAACATCTTTACTATGGCCAGGTTCCACGGGCCGGCTCCGTTGGGGGTGGGCACCAGAACCGCCACGCTGCTGGCGGCAAAGCAGGCCAGTCCTCCCACGGGCCCTACTGCGGCGGTTGACGGCAGGCAGTAGAATGCCAGATAGAGTTCAAAGTAATAGCAGAGCCATATTCCGATAGAATAGGCCAGGAACAGCGGCAGGCGCTTTATCTGCTTGAGTGACAGGAATCCCTCCCAGAATCCCTGGATGAAGTTCTTTATCTTGTCCCACAGGCGGAACCTTACACATATCCACCAGCAGACGGCTATGAAGAGAATTATTCCTACTGTCCACAACCAGAACGCGGGGTTCTTCAACAGCGGAATGCTCTCTGCAGCGGGTGCGGCCAGGTCGGCATCGGTAGGTGTGAAGAGCAGGGTGAATTCATCCAGTGAAATCAATACGCCGGCCACTACAATCAGGCCCAGCAGCACGGCATCGACCACACGCTCAGCCACCAGCGTGCCCAGTCCTTTGCTGAAAGGTACGCCGGCGTTCTGCTCCAGCATTCCGCATCGGCATATCTCGCCAACACGTGGTATGATTATGTTGGCGGCATAGCCTGTGAACACCGTCAGGACCGTATCTTTCTTGGGCACATCGTAACCTATGGGTTCAAGCAACAGGTTCCAGCGTAGTCCGCGGAACAGCGGTCCCAAGGCGCTGAAAGAGAGTGCCGCAATGAGCCAACCCCATTTAATGCTGCCCAAATCAGTCCAGAATTGGCTGAAATCATAGTCACGGTAAGTGTAATAGAGTACCACCGCCGATACCAATAACGGGATGGCTATCTTGAGTGTTGTTGAAGTTATCTTTTTCATTACAAAGTGTACACCCTTTGGATGATTTTGCCTACCTTTGCTGCCGTGAGTGCGGCGGGAGGTCAGCATTCAAGGTGCGAAGATAACAAATTTTCGCGATTCGGAAACCAAACATATTCTATATGGACGACGTTGATGCGGACAGTAAGACCCAAAAAGGCATTAGGCCAACATTTCCTGAGGGATATGGATATCGCTCAGCGTATAGCCGGCACTGTTGATGCGTGCGCCGACCTTCCGATTCTTGAGATAGGACCCGGTACAGGGGTTCTTACACAATTCCTAAGTCAGAAAAACCGTGAACTCAAGGTTGTTGAGATAGACAACGAGTCTGTTGCATATCTGCATGAAAACTGTCCGGGATTGGACGTGATTGAGGGCGATTTCCTCAAGATGGACTTGAATGCGGTTTTTGGCGGCCGTCAGTTCGTACTTACCGGAAACTATCCATACAATATATCCAGCCAGATTTTCTTCAAAATGCTGGATAATAAGGAACTCATACCTTGCTGTACCGGAATGCTGCAGCGTGAGGTGGCACAGCGCATCTGCTCCTGTCCCGGCAACAAGGACTATGGCATACTGAGCGTGTTCTTACAATTGTGGTATGACACCGAATATCTCTTTACCGTAAATGAAAACGTCTTTGACCCGCCTCCAAAGGTCAAGAGCGGCGTGATCCGTCTAAGGCGTAACAGCCGCCGTCAGCTGGAGTGCAGTGAGGCGCTTTTCCGCAAGATCGTGAAATGTACTTTCGGGATGCGCCGCAAGATGTTGCGTAACTCCCTGCGTCAGGTCTATGAGAAAGACTCTCCTCTACCGGCGGACTGCCCCTACCTGGACAAACGCCCGGAACAACTGTCAGTTGAAGACTTCATAAGACTGACTCTTATGGTTGAAGGCAAGGCCTGAACACCGTTGAGATAGAAAAACCTAAAAATGTACCTGGCCCCGCTTCAGGGCCGCAATATTCAGAACTATGGAGAAGGAATTTCTGGATAACATACTTGAAGTGATAGAGAACAAGGATGCCGACAAGCTGAAGGTTATCCTTGAAGATATGCACCCCGCCGACATAGCTGAGCTGTGTGATGAGCTTGACGTTGATGAGGCCCGTCTGGTATATCGTCAGTTGGACAACGAGACCGCTGCCGATGTACTGGTAGAGATGGATGAGGACAACCGGAAACGGTTGCTGGATGAACTGCCGTCAGAGTTGATTGCCAGTAAGTTCATCGACAACATGGACACCGATGATGCCGTTGATATCATCCAGGACCTGGATGAGGACAAACAGGAGGAGGTGCTTGCCCACATAGGTGACATTGAGCAGGCCAGCGACATCGTTGACCTGATGCAGTATGACGAGGATACCGCCGGTGGTCTGATGGGCACCGAGATGGTTGTGGTGAATGAGAACATGTCCATGCCTGAATGCCTCCAGGAGATGCGCAAGCAGGCCGAGGACCTGGATGAAATATATAATGTCTATGTGGTGGATGATGACGGCCGCCTTAAAGGTGTGTTCCCGCTCAAGAAGATGATAACGAACCCGTCCGTATCAAAGGTAAAGTACGTGATGGACGAGGACGTGATAAGTACCAAGGTTGATACCCCCATTGATGACGTGGTGCAGATGATAGAAAAGTATAACCTGGTATCGGTACCCGTAATAGACAGCATCGGCCGCCTGCAGGGACAGATAACCGTTGATGACGTGATTGATGAGTTGCGTGAACAGCAGGAGCATGACTATCAGATGGCATCGGGTCTTACCAGTGACGTGGAGACCGATGACAGCGTGTTCCGCCAGATGTGGGCCCGAATACCCTGGCTGCTGATAGGTATGCTGGGAGGAATCCTGAACTCCATGCTGCTTGGCAAGTTTGAGCCTACATTGCAGTGTTACGTGGGCCTTCTGCTGTTCATACCGCTCATAGGCGGTACGGGCGGTAATGTGGGAACCCAGTCTTCGGCTATCGTGGTACAGGGTCTTGCCAATGGTTCTCTCAATACATCGAACATCTGGAAACAGGTGTTCAAGGAGAGTGCGGTGGCTATGCTTAACGCCATAGTGCTGTCGCTGCTGGTGCTGGGATACAACATATATCAGTTCGGGTTTACCGAGACAGTGACATACGCCGTTCCAATCAGTCTGTTTGCACTGGTGCTTATAGGAACACTCTGGGGCACACTGCTGCCGCTTATATTTGAGAAAATACACATCGATCCCGCCATTGCCACCGGTCCGTTTGTGCAGATTACCAATGACCTGCTGGGAATGGGTATATATATGTTGGTTATCACGCTTATAATCTGAAACAAGAAAAATGGCTAAAAATTAGGTGTTTTGCGGATAATTGTCTTTATTTGCATCTTTTGCAAGGTATTAACACAGTAAATCATTCCCGTTATGGAAGAGGAGAAGAAAGATATTGTAGAGGAGGTAAAGCCCCAGGAGCAGGTTGTTGAGGATTCATCGCAGGAGACTACACTGGAGTCTCCGGTTGAGGTTCAGGAGGAGGAAATTACGGAGACTGCGCCGGAAACCGCCCTTACAAGAGAGAGTATAATCGAGCGCCTGCAGGAGATGGTGGGTGATATCTCATTGGCCAAGCGTCCCGAATTAGAGTCATTGAAGCAGTCTTTCTATAAGTTGCAGCGTGCAGCCCAGGAGGAGCAGATAGCCGCATTTGTGGCAGGTGGAGGAACAGCCGAAGAGTTCAAGCCTGAGCCTGACCCGTTGGAGGAGCAGTACCGCAAGCTCATGAACATTATCAAGGAAAAGAAAGCCGCCGCACAGGAGGCCCTTGAAATTGTCCAGAAGGAAAACTACAAGAAGAAACTGGAGCTGCTTGACCGTTTCAAGGCCCTTATTGACAAGGCCAATACGGAAGGTGCATCATACAATGAGTTCAAGGCGCTTGTCCAGGAATGGAAAGAGATAAAGGAGGTTCCTGCCGATAAGGCAAATGAACTTTGGAAATCATATCAACAGTATGCCGAGCAGTTCTATGACATACAGAAGCTGAACAATGAGTTCCGCGAGTATGACTTCAAGAAGAACATGGAGGCCAAGATAGCCATCTGTGAGGAGGCTGAGAAACTGGCCGATGATCCTGACATTGTAGGTGCATTCCGCAAGCTCCAGAAACTGCATCAGGAGTATCGTGAGACTGGTCCCGTGTCTAAGGAATCAAGAGAAGAGATATGGAACAGGTTCAAGGCTGCATCGACAGTGATAAACAAGCGGCACCAGCAGCATTTTGAGCAGCTTAAGGAGAAAGAGAAGGAGAACCTGGACCAGAAGACTGTGATTTGCGAGCTTCTGGAGGGGATTGAATATGATAAGCTTACCACTTTCCAGAGTTGGAATGACAAGACCCAGGAGGTGCTTGCCCTGCAGAAGAAGTGGAAAGACATAGGTTTTGCCCCAGCTAAGCAGAACCAGAAGATTTTTGAGCGTTTCCGCGCCGCATGTGATGCGTTCTTCAGCCGCAAGGGTGAGTTCTTTAAGCAGGCCAAGACCGATATGACCGCAAACCTTGAGAAGAAGACCGCCCTTTGTGAGCAGGCCGAAGCCCTGAAGGAGAGCACTGACTGGAAGGAGACCGCCGAGAAGATGGCTGACCTCCAGAAACAGTGGCGTGAGATAGGTCCGGTGCAGAAAAAGTACACCAATGCCATCTGGAAGCGTTTCATTGGCGCCTGTGACTATTTCTATGAGCAGCGTGACAAGAACACCTCATCAAAGAAGCGTGAGGAGAACACCAACCTGGCCGCCAAGAAAGAGATACTGGCCAAGCTTCAGGCTTTTGATGCCGCCAATCTGAGTGATGACGATATCCAGGCAATCCAACAGCTGGTTGATGAGTGGAACGGCATAGGATTCGTACCTTTCAAGGTCAAGGATAAGATTGCCGCCCAATTCAAGGCTGCCATGGAGCCGTTTGCAAACATGGTAAGTACCCGCCGCGGCCGTCCTGCCCAGCGTGGAGGTGCCGCCCGTGAGGCAGGCTCACCGCGTGAAAAGCTGCAGCGCCAGTATGAGCAGAAAAAGAGCGAGCTCCAGACATATGAGAACAATCTGGGCTTTATGAACGCCTCCAGCAAAGCCGGCAGCGGCTTTGTGGATGCTATCAAGAGCAAGATAGAAACCCTCAAGAAAGAGGCTGATGACCTTCTTGCCCAGATAAAAGCTCTCGATGCAGAAGCTGAGGAATAAGAAATTCGCAAGGAGGGCTTTACTTCTTGTCATGGCGGGATTTGCATTGGCTGGATGCAACAGTGCAAATGACGGGAAAGAACATAGGCGGCATGTCATTGCCAAACTCATGGACAGTGCGGAGGTTATTATGAATGATGAGCCGGAAAAGGCTTTTCAATTCATGGACAGCATTGACTCACATTCCATCAGCGGAAGAGAACGTAAGGCACGCTATGCGCTACTCTACTCTGAGGCGCAGTATAAATACGGGATTGATGCAGCCGATGACTCCCTGATAATGATAGCCGTGCGCTATTACTCCATAAGCAAAAACTTGCTCAACCGTTTCCGCAGTTATTATATGCTTGGCTGCACATACAATGGATTAGGACAACTTACCAATGCAGCTGTGGCTTTAGGACAGGCAGAACTACTGACTGACAAATTTAATGACGAATTTAGATTGGGATTACTGTATTCACAAATAGGCGATGTATTCTTTTACTCATTTGACTTTCACCGTGCCGAGCATTATTATCGTTTGGCAATGGACAATTACGCAAAGGCTGGAAAAGAAGAACACCATATGCATGCGTTATATGATGTGGCTGGGTGTTTAATGCAGCAAAAAAAATATGAATCTGCACATTCTATTTTTAAGGAGACTCAGGAGTGGGCATCAATCCGTGGTGACATTAATTTTGAGTCCAGCTGCATACTGAGCAATTTGATGTGTTCAATAAATTTGCAAAATTTGGAGTTGGCTACAAGTGAATTGAATGAATACATTGCATTGAATGGACAACCTGTTAATGATCCATATGTTTATTCATTGTTTGCCACCTGTTATTTGTCAATTGGAAAACAATCCGATGCAACTCATTACATAGGTGATGGGTGGAAATATGCTATAACTAAGAGGGATTCTATAAATCTCTGGTACAGTGAATCCTTGCTCGATGAATTATGTGGTAGATTTGATTCCGCTTTGGTAAAATACAAGCATTCTATTGAACTGCAGAACCAGAATCTTTATACTCTGCTTGACCAGCCTGTTTTAGGTGCCCAGAACGACTATCTCAAAACTTTGGCTGAGAAAGAAGCCCTTAAAGCAAAGCACAATAGGGCTGTGGTTTTGTTTATGGCAATCCTTATAGTGCTTATCATTACCTTATTCATTATAGTAAACCGTATCCGCAAAGTAAACAATGAAAAAGAGAAGCAAGACTATCTGCTTACCATAAAAGAACTCCGATTGAAGGAAGACACAAACAATGAAATCATCAATCAGTTAAATAAAAAAGTCAGTACTCTGTTCAGCAAGCAGTATGCTGAGTTAGACCGCATATTTGACAAAATGATGGAAATAGAAGAGAATCAGGAACTGGCATCTGTTATACGTAAAAACCCAACTAAAGAGAAAGAAAAAGATATTGAAAAAGCCGACATATTATATAGCCACATAAAAAAGCAGTTGGAGGAATTAGGCTTAAAGAAAAACCAGAAAAAGATTGATAGCATCATTGACGCTACTCTAAATAACCTGATGACGCGTATCAAGGACAGCCGTTTTAAAATGGCAGATGAAGAAATCAAAATAATACGTTTCTCGCTGATTGGCTTCTCCGTAAAAACAATAAATAAGATTACCGGCTTAACCCCTAAATATATTTATCAAAGAAGAGACAGAGCAATACAAAAAATCAGCCGAATATCGCCAGAAATACAGCAAGAGTTATATAACATATTGAAATAGAACGTTTTAACCCTGAAAAACACCCCCCTCCATTGTATAAATATCTAATTATCAATTAGTTAAACCCTAGTGAAGAATCTGGCCAAAATAGCCCACTAATAACTCGCTTATAATCAGGTGTTTGTGAAAATTTTTGAAGAATTCTAAAACGACAAACTCATTGCTTTAGAGTTCTTTTTGCCCGAACTTTGTCCCACATGTTTAACCAATTAAAACAAAGTTTATGGGAAAAAGGACTTATTTAGATTTTGGCATTACTGCCGTGTTTTCTATTCACACAAGCCAACACATTTACTGACATCCCCACAGAGGGTAGGCCTATTACTTTGCAAAATTTAGGTTATAACCATACTTCATTTGTGCATTATTCTTTAGGCTATTCTGTAACACAACTAAACAACAATAGATTACTCTTGATGGGTGCCTATGCATTGCCTAATGAAAACGATGGTCACATTTGGGTCGTGGACGGTTACAAACTGTTAAGGATTCTGTACATTGATAATAACGAGTTGGAACCGACGTATTTTACTGAAACAAAGACTTATAATCATGTTAATTGGGGGTGGAGTGGTATAGCGAACGGCTACTTTTATGATGGCATTTTTTCTATAACAAATGCACTGGAATATGATTATTCTTTAAATATTCCCGCATCTAATAATTTCCATTACAATATTCGCTATTCTGCAGTATATCACTAATTCCATTTGAAGATGATATTATTTTTGTACTTTCGTGAAAAATTATAATGTTTTACAATATGAAGAATCTGGTTGGTATCTTAATGGGAGTGTTGCTGTTAGTATCATGCTCGAATGAGACTAAAATAACGAATGAGGACAACAATACACAGCAAAACACTCAGAATGTCAATGATCCAAATGGTGATGATTCCAGTTATGTTTATGTAGTTCCAAAAACAAGAACTGATATCAGACTTAGCGCTCTTGAGGCTCAAATCAATGAGTCTGTAAAGGTGTTTGATGCTGAGTATGCTACGGCTGCGCTTGCATCGGCCAATGAAAATGCGGTGATTTCACCGTTGGGAATGAATATACTGCTCAGTATGCTGGCCAATGGTGCCGATAATTCCACTCTTGAGGAGTTGATGGCTGCATTGAACTGCGACAGATTCAGTCCTGACTCACTGGCGGCATTCGTGGGAAACCTGTGCGCTCAGTTGGCCGATGTGGACAACTCAACCACATTTAAGACAGCCAATTCGGTCTGGGTACAGACCGGTTTCCCAGTATTAGACAATTATACAGCCATAAACAGGCGTTTCCTGCAGGCTGATTTTGCAAATATTGATTTTGCATCG
>Ga0265298_10003116_pt1 | contig 22278 bp, 13 predicted proteins | sample AusTroGonzalo_MG_3_FD_193486 | JGI IMG/M metagenome (GOLD analysis project Ga0265298, IMG submission 193486) | Bovine rumen microbial communities from tropical cattle in Woodstock, Queensland, Australia - Gonzalo_01 | ecosystem: Host-associated > Mammals > Digestive system > Stomach > Rumen ...
CGGCAGGCACTTCACGGATATGGAAGGCCAACACTACGAGCGAAAGTAACACATACAGAACCGCCATGAACGGTGCCACAACCTGTGCCACGTTGGCGATGCGCTTCACGCCACCCATCACCACCAAACCGATGAGCAAGGCCACTGCCCCACCAACTATGGCCGGATTGATATGGAAAGTGTTGGCAAACGACATCGCGATGCCGTTGGACTGCACAGGCGGCATGAAAAAGCCAGCAGCCAACACCGCGCACACGGCAAAAACTACAGCCAACCACTTGCTTTTCAAACCTTTCTCGATGTAATACGCTGGGCCGCCTCGGAATTGGCCTTTGTGTTCCTCCTTGTAGATTTGCGACAAAGTCGCCTCGGAGAAAGCCGAACCTGCACCCAAAAAGGCGATAATCCACATCCAGACGATAGCACCTGGGCCGCCATAGCCGATGGCCGTGGCCACACCAACGATGTTGCCCGTGCCCACACGCCCCGATAGCGCCATCGAAAAAGCCTGAAACGAGGTAATGCCTGTCTTGTCCCCTTTTTCCGATGAGAAAAGCAGTCGCGCCATCTCGGGAATACGCCGTACTTGCACGAAGCGCGTGCCGATAGAGAAATACAAGCCCGCCAAGAGGCAAATGACCACTAATGGAAGACTCCACACATAGCCGCTGATTGTTTGGATGAGTTGTTCCATAACAAGTTGCATTTTGAAGCCTCAAAAATACAACTTTATACGAAACAACTCCAATTTTGCCTCAAATTCAACAATTCTTCTTGACAGGCAAAATCATTGCGATTCCGTGAACCAACAAGAACAGGTAAGCGGAAAGCACAAACCAAAGTCCTTCTGCGCCAACAGGTTGGTTGCGAAGGAAAAAGAATCCAGCCAAGGCGAAAACCATCCAACAAACCAAAGTAATGGCATTCCGTTTGCGGAAACATTCCTTTTCGCGCTCCGAGAGCGGCTCCTCTTTCGTCCGACGAATCATGGCAACCGCAAAGAGTCCATAAAACAACCCGGGCAAGTAAGCCCAACCATTGTGCAACACGATGCACAGAACGGCTCCGGCCAGTCCGACAGCCAATTGCAAAAATCCTTCTTTCTTTTTCATTTTCAATTAGTTATTTGATTGTTCAATTGTTTGATTTCTTGCTTCAATTGTTTCAACTTGCGTACTAAGGGCAGACTGAACACAAAAACCACGACGATGAAAACTGCCGCCGCGACAAGCCAATAGTACTTCTGATAGTCGGCGGCGATTCCGAACAGCGCAGGAACCACAACCAGCAACGCAGGCAACAGCACCCAAAGCCAAACCAACTTTTCATAGACAAAGTACCTCCGATTGTAAGCTTCCTTGATTAGAAATTGGTGCACAGAAACATCAAATTTGCTCTCTTTCAAGTGAAAAGCAAGCGTAAAAACGCCTTTCACGAGGCAATACAAGGCAATTATCAACACGGCAAGTCTGACCAAAGACTCGTTAAACGAAAGTGAAGGCTGCCCCATGCGACCAACCCAACTAACCAAAAGCACAAGCGCCACAACAAGACACGCCACACCCGAAACCGCGTTCACATGCCTCGCCAACCAACCTTTCCGTTTTGAGAGGCTGATTTCTGGAACATCAACTTCCTCATTAAGAGACTGTTTCATTAATCCTATGGCAATTTCCTCATTCATCGTTCATTTGTTTTAGTTTCAGTTTGATGCGTTGTATTCGCGTGCCCACGTTGCTAACCGAAATCCCCATTATCTCGGCCATTTCCTTATGGGTTTTGTCCTCCAAATACAAGAAGACCAAGGCTTTGTCTTCATTTCCAAGTCGGTTAATGCGTCTGTAAAGCGATTCGACTTGCTCGGCTTTTTCGCCATCTTCCGCATCGCCGTTGTGCTTTTCCTCAATGCCGATTTTCGTGACCTTTCGATGCTTTCTGGCCTCCGAAATGGCCACGTTCAAAGCCACCCGATACACCCAAGTAGAAGTCTGGCAATCAGCATTTTGCACATACTTTGGGTAACTCCTCCAAAGGTTGAGTATGATTTCCTGAAAGAGGTCGTCAACGGACATGATTTCGTTTAGCGACACATAGTAGCGACACACCCTAAAGATGCGCTGCCGGTTCTTGCTCACCAAATCCAGAAAACTTTCCTCCGTCGTCATGGACTGCAAAATTATTCTTTATTGGCTTAATCGCAAAAATGGCCAAAAAATCACAAGGCATCGACATTTTTCTATCGGTGCATTGCAAAAAAAATAGTTTTCCAGAAGCAGACTTTACACTGCCTCCGCCATCAAATCCTTCCGTCCAATGAGGCTGAAAATGGTGATTTCGTTGTCCTCGTTGAGAATGCGGAGCGTTCTCAAAATCTCGTTCAAGGTTGAGCCACTGGTGGTTACATCGTCGATAATCAACACATTCTGCTGGCGAATGGAAGCGCAGAGTTTTTCGTCCATATTAGGATTGAGAATATCTTGAACTTTGCATAATTTGGGTTGGGCAAAGCGATAGACATATCTCATCATATATTGAAATGCCCTATTTTTAGATTCAGGGCAAATCACTGTTTTGTAATTATACAGATTGATTTTTCGATGCAAATTATCAATGGTTATCTTGATATAGTCGGTAATGTCATGACACTTTTTTAAATCACAGGCGTTGTACACATAATTGATGAACGCGCTACGCACATTGCCATCCACTTGTTCGGAGAACTCGTAACCATAGTAAAAACACTTGTCGAATGCTTCCACCTGATAGCCGTCGCCCGTCAGGTTGACGATGTCTTGTGCTCCGTCGTGCTCAAAATCGAACACAAACATCTGCTTCTCGTTGTCGAATGTCACGCCCATGGTTTTCGCTTTAGTATCCAGCGCAAAAATACAAATTTTCATCACAAAACTATCAAAACCATCAAAACTCAATAAAAAAGCAGGCTGCCTACCCAACTGGATGGCAGCCGGAAAGCCGCCAGTTGGCGAGCTTTCCAACAAAAAATGTTTTGCGAGTTTTGCAGGTTTTGTGACGAAACAATCACCTCGTCAAGCAAGCATCCAAATCCTTCGCCAAGGCTTCCTTGTCCAATTGTTGCCCGATGAAGACGAGTTTCTGCATACGGTCACCGTAGGTGTCGTCCCAATCACGGCGGAGGGTAGGCTCGCGGTCCATGAAGGCTTCTAACTCATTGGTGGGCATGGTGGCGAACCACTGGCCGGCATCGCGCAACTGCACTTGCTTGCCCGCCTGCTCAAAGATGTAGCAGACATCGTATTCGTTCTTGAAATAGCAGATGCCTTTCACGCGAATAACATTTTTCGGCAACTTGCGGGCCACAAACTCATCGAAACGCGCCATGTTGAACGGCTGGCGACGGTAATACACAAAAGTGCCGATGCCGTATTCCTCCACCTCGCCGCCTTCGTGGTCGTGGTGATGGTGGTGATGATGGCCGTGCTCTTCTTCATCATCGTCGTCATGGTCATGATGATGGTGATGATGTTCGTGCTCATCCTCATCGTGGTCGTGATGATGCTCTTCTTCGTCGTCATCCTCAACGATGGCTCCTTCCACTTCCTTAATCCATGTAGCAGAGGTGGCCACTTTGTCAAAGTCGAACATGTGAGTGCTCAAAATCTTGTCGAAGTCCACCTCACCGTAGTCGCAGGGGATGATTTCGGCGGTGGGCTGCAAAGCGCGGATGATGCTTTTCACGCGACCCAATTCCTCTGGCGTGACCTCAGAGGCTTTGTTGAGCAGAATGATATTGCAAAACTCAATCTGCTGGATAACAAGGCTTTCCAAGTCATCCTCGGCCAAATTCTTCTTCATCAAGTCGTCGCCACAGTCAAATTCGCTCTGCATTCGTAGCGCATCAACAACGGTCACGATGCAGTCCAGAATGGGCAAGCCGTCCTTGGTGAGTTGCCAAGCCATGTCGGGGAAGGAGCAAATCGTCTGGGCAATCGGTTCCGGTTCGCAGATGCCGCTGGCCTCGATGACGATATAGTCGAACTTCTGCATGACGATGATTTCATGCAACTGTTGAATCAAATCCATCTTCAAGGTGCAACAGATGCAGCCGTTCTGCAAGGCGACCAAACTATCATCCTTTTGGCCGACCACACCGCCCTTTTCAATCAGGTCGGCATCGATGTTCACTTCGCCTATGTCGTTGACAATCACGGCAAACTTGATACCTTTGCGGTTGTTCAATATTTTGTTGACCAAAGTGGTCTTGCCGCTACCGAGGTAGCCGGTGAGCAGCAATACGGGTATGTCTTTTTTCATTTTTCGTGCGGTTTTTAAACGAGGTGCAAAGGTAGGAAAATTCAGGATTATAATTGCAAAATAGATTCCCTTCGGGAATGGAGTTTCTTTGTCTTATCTTTATGCGGCGGCATGTGGTGTTTACAGTTGGTAGGATTTATTTGCCGCCGCATTTTAACTACATGAATAACTCCATTCCCGAAGGGAATCCCATTTTTTACTACTTTTGCAGAAAGAATTGGAAAAATGGACAAACAAGAAACCTACAAACTCCTCCTCGCCCAAGTGAAGGCGATGGTGAAGGACGAAAGCGACCCCGTCGCGAACATGGCCAATGTGGCCGCGCTGATTCAAGAGGCTTTCCATTTCTGGTGGACGGGCTTCTATCGCGTCATCGACAACCAATTGGTGCTCGGGCCGTTCCAAGGGCCTGTAGCCTGCACCCGCATTGGCTTCGGCAAGGGCGTTTGCGGCACTTCTTGGAAAGAACGCAAAACTCTTGTGGTTGAGGATGTTGAACAATTCCCCGGCCATATCGCTTGCAGCAGCGAGTCGCGGAGTGAAATCGTGGTGCCACTAATAAAACAAGGTGAGGTCATCGGCGTGTTGGACATCGACAGCGAGAAATTGGCCACCTTCGACCAGACCGACAAGGAATGGTTGGAGCAGATTGCAGAGGTGGTTTCCGCCGTTTTATAACCTCAAATGTTCCGCGCGAATCATGTCGTCCCACAATTCGTAAGGGATGATGGTTTTTATGGACTTCACCACGATATTCATGATTTGCTCGTGGATGTAATCTTTCCTGAAAACCAGACAAATCGTTCTTTTCGGCTCAGGGTTGACGATAGGCTTCAGACAAGCCCGCATCGGCTCCGTCAAAAGATTGATGTGCGTCTCAGGAATGATGGTAATGCCTCCGTTTTCGTTGGTGATTTGGATTAGGATGCCTACCCTACCGCCCTCATACATCTTTTCGTAAGTAAAGGTCTCACCCGGCCTCAACATCGACCTGTCGAACAAACGGACACCGTCTCTCATAATCCATACGGGGTGGTCAAGCACATGGTCTCTTTCAATGCTATCTTGTTGCATCATAGCATCTTCCGGGGAAACGTAAGCGAAAAACCGTTCATGATATAAAGGTATCTCAAGCAGGTCGGGGTCGGTGACGGACGAAGTCAAAATGCCCATGTCGATCTCGGCTTTTTTCAGTTTGTCCAAAATGGTCTTCGTCATCATTTCCTCCATTTGCAGCCGAAGGTCGGGATAATGCAGTTTCATGAACTTGAACATGCCCGGCATCAGCACGGGAGCCACCGAAGTAATCATGGCCACATTCAAATCGCCGGAACAGAGTTCCTTTTCGGAGCGCGTCAACTCCACCAATTGTTTGGCGTGATAGACCACCAACTTGGCCTCGTCAATCACCTTTCTGCCGATTTCCGTCACCGAAACGGGATGGGTGTCGCGGTTGAAAATCCTCACGTCAAGTTCCTCTTCCAGTTTTTTCACCATCAGGCTCATCGTGGATTGGGTCACGCCGCAGGTCTCGGCAGCCTCCACAAAATAGCCGTATTCCTCAATGGCGACAATGTATTCCAACTGTTGCAGTGTCATATTTATTGATTTTTATCAATGCAAAGATAGATATTATTGTATTGACTCATACAATCCGCCAAAATATTTTTGCCAACGTTTTTCAATAATCGACAGCAATGAAAAAATGGAATACCACCCTACGTTATGCCGGCTTCTCCCTGATTGGAGTTTCACTTTTGATGTACTTGGCCGCATTCATCGCCTTTAAAAACGAAAACGACGAGAGTTTTGACCCTTTGATTTTCTCCGCAATGGCTTCTACCTTATGCGGTTTTTTCGCCGTCATCGGCACCCATCCGCAAGAAAACATGAGTGTTAAGGAAGGCTACTGCATCGTCACAGGCTGCTGGATTACGGCTTGCTTTTTTGGCGCCATACCTTTTATGATGTTTGGCGGCGAGTTTACCATTGTCAACGCTTTCTTTGAGAGCGTTTCGGGGTTCACCACCACGGGGGCTTCCATCCTCAACGACATCGAGGCGTTGCCCAAAGGGTTGCAATTCTGGCGCATCGCTTCGGCATGGATTGGTGGCATCGGCATCGTCACCCTCGTTTCGTTGGTCATCTCAACGGAACACGACCGCCACTCCGTCTTGGCCAGCGCCGAACTGTCGGACCTCGCAAAATCCTACTATGGTGGGCGTAAAAGGTATTTCGTTTACAGGATAATTGCCGTCTATCTTTTCATCACCGCGGCCTCGACCATCGCATTGAAACTCACCAAAATGCCATGGTTCGACGCGCTCACCTTGGGCATGTCGGCGTGCAGCACCTGCGGTTTCTGCATCAAGAACACCAGCGTGGGGTTCTACAACAGTGCGGTAGTAGAAGTCATCCTCATCGCGGCCATGCTGATGGGTGCCACCAACTTCAGCCTGATGTTCTCAACGGTGTGGCCCGACAAACGCACACACAAGAACCTTTTCAACACGCAGGTCGTCAGATGGTTTCTCGCATTTTTCGTGATAGCTACGCTCATCGTCACCTTCGACCTGTACTCTAACGGCTATTGCACTTCGTTCTCTCACTCTTTGCGGTTGGCTGCATTTCAGGTCTGTTCGCTCTCCACTACAACGGGCTTCGCCACCGCCGACACCAACTTTTGGCCTTCGCTCAGCATAGGGGTTTTGATACTTTGTTCCTTGGTTTGTGGTTGCTCCGGATCCACTTCGGGCGGCATAAAGATGGACCGTTTCGTCATCGCCATCAAGAGCCTGAAAAGTATGATAAGGTCGCTCATTTGTGCCAACAATGTCAGCAATGTCAAACTGGACGGAAAGTTGGAAACCTATAGAAACCTCAACTCAGTATTGGCTTTCATGGGTATTTACATCCTCGTCATTGCAGGTGGCACCGTCGTTTTCGCCATCAGCATGGACTTCGAGACCTCTCTTTCGGCAGCTATTGCCTGCATGGGTAGTGTCGGTCCCGGTTTCGGTGAAGTCGGCTCGATGGGCAACTATGCAGGCTTGCTCAGCTTCCAAAAAGTGGCCGCCATGATCATCATGCTCTTGGGCCGCGTTGAAATTTTCCCCATGTTGATTGCCGTGAAAAGCCTTTTTAACAAATGAGCCTTGCATAATTCAAGAATTTTGCAGTTCTTTGCACGAAATTTAATCCAAAATCAACACGCAAAACGCCATTCACCCATGAAATACACCCTTAAGAAAATCCTCATTTACCTCAGGACGCTCATCCACCTTTCTGACGAAATCGACTACGAGAACGCCAGCATCAGCATCCGCAAAAACATCGCTTTCCGTGGCACCAACGTGTTCATTTTGGCTTGCGCCATCATCATCGCTTCGGTCGGCCTGAACGTCAACTCCATCCCTGTCATCATCGGTGCCATGTTGGTTTCGCCCGTCATGGGGCCCATTTTGGGCTTCGGCTTGGGTCTCGGCACTGAGGACAATGACTTGGTAAAGAACTCAATGAAGAATTATGGCGTGATGGTCGGCATCAGCATCATCGTTTCGGCCTTGTTTTTCCTGCTGAGTCCCTTGAGTTTGGCCAATCCATCGGAACTGTTGGCACGTACCAAGCCCACCATCTACGATGTATTCATTGCCCTGTTCGGCGGCTTGGCGGGCATCATCGAAATTTCGCGCAAGGACAAAGGCACGGTCATCGCGGGCGTCGCCATCGCCACTGCCCTCATGCCGCCACTTTGCACCGTGGGCTACGGACTCTCCATCTGGAATGGTCAGGTCATCTTCGGCGCACTTTATCTCTTCCTCATCAACAGCATTTTCATTGCCTTGGCCACTTTCGCCGCTGTGAAATATTTCAGGTTCCCCGTGGTGGAAATCAGCAGCGAGAAACGGCAACACCTGCCCAAGACCGCCGTTTACCTCATTTTGATTGCTGTCATCGTGCCCAGCGTGATAACGGCCATCAGCGTGGTGAAAGAGAACAACTTCAAGATTCACGCCGAAAAACTGGTTTCCAACAACAAGAACCTCGGCAAGTGTTTTATCTATGACCACAAGGCCACCTATTCGCGCAAATCGGCCACCTTGGAATTGTTCCTTGCCGGCGAAACCTTAACGCCCGATTTCAAGGAGCGTTTTTACAAGGAAGCAGAGGAATTCGGCATCTCAAAGAGCCAGATTGTCTTCCACGAAGATGCCACCAACACGCCCGAAGACTTGTCGGAAACCGAAATCATCAAAGGGATTTACGAATATAACGAAAAGCAAATCAATCGGTTGAACGACAGCATCAACAAACTGGAATCCTTAATCGACGACTATAAAGGTAAGGAAATACCCGTGCAATCCATCTCGAAGGAATTGTTTGCGCAATACCCTGACATCACCAGCCTCAGCCTGACGCGAGGCTCGACGGTGAATGCCACCGAGAATCAACCATCAGAGCAAATCGTGGCCATCATTGACAGCAAGAACCCCATCGACAACGAGCAACGCGACCGCATCGAACGCTGGCTGAAAGTCAGATTGGATAACGAGAATGTTATGGTGGTGATTCAACTAACTGAATAAACAAAAAAGCCGCTGAAAACAGCGGCTTTCCCATTGATTCCGTGGAGATTACCGGACTCGAACCGGCCACCTTCAGATTGCGAACCTGACGCTCTACCAGATGAGCTAAATCCCCTACTTTCTCAAGTTTTGTAACCAAATCGGCTGCAAAAGTACAATATTTTTCCCAATCCAAGCAAACAAAAAGAAATAAATGTATCTTTGCCGACCGTTTAGACAATCATCATTAAAAACATACTGTCATGACTATTGAAGACTATATCATTTTCAGAGTAAACGCTCTGCTTCACGCCCACGATGCCAAAATCGTCATGCGCTTAGAAGGCGGAATGAGCAACTACACATACGTCGTTGAATGCCAAGGCAAAAAATACACCTATCGCGTACCGGGAAAGTTCGCCGAAAAGTTTGTGGACCGCGATGAAGAATGGGCCAACATCCAAGAAGTGGACCGCCTCGGACTGAACAACGTGACCACCTACGTGGAAATCCGCTCGGGTGAGAAGCTTGCAGAATATGTGGAAGGCACCATCATGAGCACTACCGATGTGGTCTCCTACAACGAGATGTCGGTGAAAGCCCTCAAAAAAATCCATGGCAGCGACCTGAAATTCAAGGACTACAACGCCTTTGGCCGCCTTGATACTTACCAAAACTATTGCATAGAGTTGGGCTTCACTCACCCTCAAGAATATCTCGATCTACGTAACAAGCTGGAAGCGTTGCGCAAGCAATACGTCAGCGTGCCAATGGTACCCTGCCATTGCGATTACCAGCCCACCAACCTTGTCATCAACGGCGACAAGCTGTATGTGCTCGACTGGGAGTTTGCCGGCATGAACGACCCGTTCTATGACATCGCTTGCTATGGTAACGCCGGTTTCGACAAAGCCCTTTCGCTTTTGGAAGCTTACGTGGGCCACAAACCGACTGAGGAAGAATTGAAACGTCTCTATTTCCACCGCGCTTTCCAGTGCCTGCAATGGTATAACGTGGCCATTTTCAAGGATAAAGTCGGCCTGAGTAAGGACTTGAACATGGATTTCAACGCCGTGGCGTTGATGTTCTTGGGTATGGCGAAAGATTTACTTGAGAAATGAACGAAGAAGAAAGAAACAACCTGAAGGAAACCGTCATCAGCGTCTTAAAAACCATTTACGACCCTGAAATTCCAGTGGATATTTGGACCCTTCATCTCATCTATGGCATTGATGTGGATGAAGAAGCCAACGTGAAGATTGTGATGACGGTGACCGCGCCCAACTGTCCTGTGGCAGAAACCCTGCCCGCAGAGGTGAAAACTCGCGTGCAGGCCATCATGGGCGTGAAAAAAGTCGAGGTCGAACTGACGTTCGACCCCGTTTGGGATATCAGCATGTTATCCGACGAGGCCAAGGCCGAATTGGGCTTGGATGGCGATTATGCCAATTATTCCCCGATGGATTTTATGTATTAAGCCACTTTACTATAAACTACATGTTTTATAATAGATTCCCTTGCAGGGAATGGAGTTTACTTATGGTTTTAAACTAAACGCCTCGGCATAAAGCAACATTTGCTTCAGCATTGAGAGCAAGCCATTGGAACGGGTCGGGCTTAAATGTTCTTTCAAGCCGATTTCATCCAAAAATGATAGGTCGGCTGACAAAATATCTTTCGGAGTTTGGCCCGAAAATACCTTTATTAATAGGTTGACAATGCCCTTGGTGATGACCGCGTCGCTGTCGGCGGTGTAATATACCTTGCCGTCCTTAAGCTCAGCATGAAGCCACACGCGCGACTGGCATCCATTAATCAGATATTGGTCGTTGCGGTATTGGTCGTCGATGATGGGGCACTCCTTCCCCATTTCTATCAGCATGGCGTAGCGGTCCATCCAGTCGTCGAACATCGAGAAATCCTCTACGATGCTGTTTTGTATTTCCTTTATAGTCATAATTCAAACCTCATACACTTTCATAACGCTGCTTCAATAGACGGAAATAATCATTCTTAAACTGCTCTAAAGTGACGCAATCTTCGGGGAGCCTTCGTTGAAGTTTTTCCGTATCAGGTGCAACTTCCAAAATATCGGTCATAGGTTTTACTGACAACATGGTTTGGAATATTTAATCGTGCAAAGATATAGATATTTTCAATTATAGAGGCACAATGGGACAAAAAAAGGGTGGCACCCCAAAAGGATGCCACCCGATTTTCGCGGAAATCAATTCCGCAGTGTCAATTATTGCATGACAGTGACACGCTTGACGGTCACGCCGTTCTCAGTGTAGACACGGACCATGTACAGGCCAGCGTTGAACTGGGCCATGTTCAGGGTGAAGTTGTCAGCGCTGAGTTCGGTGTCGAAGACCACCTGACCAAGCACGCTCACCACAGTGATGCGGCTCATGCCAGCAGCCTCGATCGTCACATTGCCGTTGGTCGGGTTAGGATAGAGGGCAACGTTGTCGTTGTTCTCATTCAAACCAGTGTTGTGGGCAATCACGTAGTTCACGCTCGGGTCGATGCCGCTCACGGCAGGCTCAGACTCGCAGTCGTTGTCATACAGAGCGCGCACTTGATAGTAGTACGTGCCAACAGCCGGGCTGTCGATGTACTCGTAGTAGCCGCTGCCATCCTCGGCAACCTCACCAATCATGGTGTAGGTGGCGTTGTCAGTCGAACGGTACACGTTGTACTTCACGATGCTGGCGCGGTTCATGAAGCTCAGGTCGGCGGGCTTGCTCACCACTTCGGTGTGGCTCAACACGCCGGTGCTGCTCTCCATGACAGCGGGCTGCTCAAGAGCGATGTTCTCAACCATACCGCCCTTGCCTTCGTTGGTCACGAAGCCGCGGATCATCCAGCCGTAGCCGGAAACGCCAGCTGTGGCAACATCCATCCAGTCTGCACCGTCCAAGCTCACCCAACGGTTGTTCGGGTCGCCGGTATCAGCGCAAGCATTGGCAGGATATGTGCCATTCTCGCTGAACACAATCCACAGGTTCTGAGTGCCGTCGATGGCAACAGGAGTGGTCAATGCAACCTCATGGAAGGCTTCGCCTCCAACCGGGTTGTAGTTCATCGTGCTCACCAATGTGCCAGGAGCAGTGGTACCACCGAGGTAGATGTTCACTGTCACCACATCGGTGTTGTAGCTGTTCTCATACAGGGCAACCTTCGTCAGGTTCGTGCCTGCGTACGAAGCGATGGAAGCAGCCGGGAACATGCTAGCCCAGTAGATCACACCGCCGTTAACGCCGATGCTCGTGGCATAGGTGCCATCGTCGTAGTACAGCCATTCGCTCATCGGAGGCTGAGGTTGATCACCCCACCAGATCTTGATCTGGTCGGTTTCACCAAGCTCTTCAGCATAGATAGGAGCACCAGCTGCGCATGAACCAGGAGCAGGAGCGATTTCGACGCACTCGGGGCAGCTCATCGAGAAGTAGATGTTGCCCTCGGGCAGGTTGTTCGTGCCGTTGTAAACGATACGGACGCAAACCTCGTTGCCGTCACCTTCGTAGGTGTAGGTGTTGGTCGGAACTTCAACGAAGGCTTCCCATTCACCGTCAACGAAGATCATAGCGCCAAGGATGTCACCGCTGGGTTGCGGGCCAGGACCTGGGCCAGGAGCAGAAGCTTCGGCAAGCTCATAGATACCGATGAGGTTCGGGCTTTGCTGGATGTCGCCCATGAAGGCAACCTTGCCGTTGAACTCGGCAACAGTGCAACCGCCGGATGAACCGCTGGCGAAGCCAGGAACAGCCGAGAAGTTGAACACTGAACCGCCCATCGAGCTATTACCAATAACCCAGTCTTCCACGTCATTGGTGCCGTTGTTGAAGCAGTAGATGTGCTCGACGTCGTTATCGTCCTTGAAGTAGGCAAGGTCAGAAGCGCTCGTCGGGGCAGGACCAACCTGTTGGATGGCACCCGTACGGTCGATGAGCGTCAGGTTGCCGCTCCAGTTGCCGATTACCCAGAAGCCGTCGCGCTCCGGGTCGTAGGTGATACCACGCATGGCACCGTAAGCGCTGGTGAACGTGTTGACCAAAGCATGGTTGGCAAGGTCAACGGTGTACACCGTGCTGCTGTTGGCAACGCCATAGGTGAAGTCGCCGTCGAAGGTCATACCACGGAGCGTACCGCAGCCGGGGATTTCGAAGCCTTCGAGCATGTTGCCTTGCTGGTCATACTTGTAGAAGTTGTGAGCAGCAGCGCTGTAACCCCAGTTGGAGGTGTAGAAGTTGTTGCCGTCGAAGGCAACGCCATATTGGCCACCTTCAGCAGCTTCAAACGTCATCATGAGATCCCAAGGATTACGGTCGCCCTTGGCACCAGCGGTCAACGCGATATCGTCCAAGCACATGATGTACTGGTCGGTGCAGTTGAAGTGGCGGAAGGCGATGTAAGCATTGCCAGCGTAGGCGCTCAGGTCAACAGTGTAGTTGTACCAAGTGCCGATGGTCATGCCCTTGCCGTCGCGTGAAGTAGGTCCACCAAGAACCTTCTTGCCGCCCTTACCGGTCAAGGTCCACTCTTGGACGCTCTGGAAGTCGCTCGGGTTGGTGCCGGTGTTCGACACGAACACGCCGAAGTGGTCAGCAGCGTAGTTGACGTCGGTGGCAGCCACCCAGAAGCTGAGTTGCGAACCAGCGGCGAGAGTCACTTGATCAGAGATGAGCCATTCATTAGGATTCAAGGCACCCACACCATTGATGTAGGAACCGCTGCAGATGGCGTTCGTACCACCGTGGTACCAGTCAAGCGTCAAGCTTGCATAGTAAGTCCAAGTGGTCGGGATAGCGCTGGTCAAGCACCAAGTCCAACCATCGTTGTTGCCGTCGACAACAGTCCAGCCAGCCGGGAGGCCGCTTTCGAAGTCAACGTTGAACGTGCTGCCTTGGCCGCCCGGGCCGGGGCCAGGACCACCACCGGGATAATCCCAAGTGACAGTGTTGCCTGAAGCAGTCACACCATTGACGGTGCCAGCGTAGTTCTCGCACGGGATGTATTGCCATTCGGTCTCAGTCCAGCCACTCATGCCGGTGCTGTAGATAGCAGCAACCTTGGCAATGTAGTGATCGCCAGCAACGAGTTCGTCGGTAGCCAACTGGCAGAACGGTTGTTCAGCAGGAACGTTAGCGTTGTAGATAGGCTCGCCATCGATGCTGGTGCACAGCACCTTGAAGCCTTCGAGGTGACGCTCATCGCCCTTAGCACCAGCGGTCAGCTCGATGTCGTCGACATCAAGGATGAACTGGTCGTTGCAAGCGAAGTGACGGATAGCGATGTACTTCTGACCGGCATAGGCGCTCAGGTCAACAGTGTATTGACGCCATGTGCCTTGTGCGCGGGTCTCGCCATCGCGGCCAATGCTCATCACATTGCCATCACCCTTGGCGGTCATCGTCCACTCTTGGACAGCGGTCCAGTTGCTTGTGCCGTTGTCGGAGATAAACACGCCGAAGTGTTCGGCAGCGTAGGAAGCATCCTGAGCGCAGGCCCAGAAGCTGAAGGTGGAACCAGCAGCGAGGGTCACTTGAGGCGAAACGAGGTAGTTGTCAGGCGTAATGGCAGAACCAGTGTAGTTGCTGTAAGAGCCTGAGCAGATCAGGTCGCCAGATGAGTTGTGGCCAGAACCGGCGAGGCTGGCACCCGAAACGAGGTAGACACCGCCGATTTGTGAGCCAAGCACCCAGTCGTAACCATCGTTGTTGGCGTCGATGGTCGTCCAACCGGCAGGCATACCGCCTTCGAAGTCAACACTGAAGGTGCTGGCATTGCCGCCAGGACCAGGAGTCGGTCCAACAGGAGTACCCATGGCACCCCACATGGCCCAACCAGTGCTGGAAACGTAGAGGTCGCTCACACCGTAGATGATCTCGATCATCACATAACGCAAGCTGGTAGCATCCCAAATGCTCACGGTGTCATAGATAGGCTCGTAGCCTTCGAAGTTCACGGCAATGGCATAGTCGCCTCTGCGGAAGCTGTCGAATGCATAGTAACCAGTTTCATCCATGGTGATAGGAGCAACCGGGTAGTACTCTTGTTCGTATTCGTTCAGGTTGGTGAAGCTCACGGTGACGCCTTCTGGGCTGTCAGCGCTGTTGAGCAACACGGTCACGTCGACGGCACCTTCGCCAAGGTACATATCCTTATCGAGGCAGTTCGACCAGATGGTCTCGCTCTCACGAGGCAGAGCAAGCTGGTTGAGGTTGCTGCCGCCAGGAGTTGGGCCGGGGCCAGGACCAGGAGTGCCTGAACTTCTCAGTTCGTAGATACCAACGAGGTTAGGATCTTGCTGCACATTGCCGAAGAAGGCAATCTTGCCGTTATATTCAGCGATGAAGCAACCACCGGCAATACCTGAGTTGAAGCCAGGAGTGGTAGCGAAATCGAAGATGGCTGAAGTGCCCAGCGTGTTGGTGGTGATGTTGTAGTCGAAGACCTTAGCATCGCTGCTGGGTTGGCAGAACAGATAGAGGTGATCTTCACCAGCTTCATCTTGGATGTAAGCTGAGCCATAGGCGCTGGTCGGAGCCGGAGCCGTGAATTGGAGAGCACCGTTCATGTCATAGAGAGCCAAGGTGGACCAGTTACCAACCCACAAACCGTTGCGGACGGGATCGTAGGTGCAGTGACGCGAAGTGGCGCCAGAGCAGGTGATGGTACCAACCAGAGTCTTGTTGACCAAGTCGAGCTTGAAGATATTGGCAGCGCCGGAGGAACCGTAGAAGTACTGGCCATCATAGGTCAGGTCACGGATACCCGTAGCACCGGCAATGTTGAAGCCCTCAATGAAGTTGCCATTCAGGTCATACTTGTAGAAGGTGTAACCACCCGTAGGAGTGGATTGCCAGCTTGCAGTGTAGATGTAGTTGCCGTCGGTAGCAACGCCTTGCTGACCAGCGCTGGTGCCACCGAAGGAGGCCAACAGATCCCAAGGAGCGCGGTCGACACTGACTTCGACAGGAGCTTGGTCAGTGGCTTCAGCGTTCATGTCTCTATTGATGGCGACAGGAGCAGCCCAGTTGATGGGGCCTTCAACCAATTCGCCACGGTTGCCAGCATACACGGAACCGACACCCCACTTGTAGATACCAGCCGGGAGGTCAGCCCATTCAACGTCGATGTAGACGGTGTCGGGCACCCAAACGGTGGCCAAGAGGACGGTGTTCTCTTCGGTGTAAGGTCCTTCGTTGTAGCAGTTGGTACGATACACTCTGTAGTGGTTCAAGCTGCGGTTGTCGAACTTGGCACCGGGTTCACCGATGGTGATATCGTCGACATTCAGATAGAACATGTCGGAGCAGTTGAAGTGACGGATGGCCACATAACCCGTGCCGCTGTAAGCGCTCAGGTCGACGGTATATTCATACCAGTTGCCTTGTGCACGGACGTTGCCTTCACGTGAACAATCTCTACCCATTACATCGGCAGTTTCTTCCATGCTCAACTTTCTGCCCATCGGAGCATCCTTAGCCGTCATCGTCCATTCTTGGACCATGGTGAAGGAGCTCGGGTTGGTGTTGGTCGTCGAAACAGCCAGGCCGAAGTGCTCAGCAGCATAGCTGGCATCTTGAGCGCAAGCATAGAATCTGACGATGCCACCCAGTTGCACCTGAGGCGAAACGAGATAGTTGTCAGGATAGAGAACGATACCTTGATAGTAGCTCTGGCTCAACACGAAGTCGCTCGAACCATTGTTACCGGTTTGGCCAGTCATGATGTCGCTGCCCATGTACCAACCGTAACCGTCGCCGTCAGCGTCAACGCTGGTCCAGCCCTGCATGGTACCATCTTCGAAGGTGTAGGTCATGCCCGGGATAGGCGGTTCGGGTTGCTTGTAGAAGTTGATATAGTCAACATAGAAGCAGTCGTCGTTGCTGTTGACGCTACCGTCCTTCGTGTATCTCCACTGGAAGGTGTGCGTACCAGCAGTGATGTCATAGGATCTCTCAACCCAGTTGCCAGCACCAGACCAGCTGCCCTTCTCGACACCGTCGATATAGAACCTGCCATAGTCATAGTTGCTTTCGCTGGAGATCTTGCCGAAGAAGCTCATCAAACCGTCAGCAGGAATTTCAACCGAAACGGTCATGTTGCTGGTCACGCTGGCCACGCCTGCGCCACCGCTCTTCATGCAGTAGGTGCCTTCATACGGGCTGGTGGTGGTGATGCTCCAAGGATAGGTAGGATCGATTTGCCAATCGAACATGCTGAAGTCGCCAGTCTCGAAGTCTTCGATGATTTCGCTACCAGGCAGGCCGCAGCCCCAGTAAACCTTCACATACGGGCTGGTAGGATCCAGTGAATCCGGATAGTACTCAGCGATGACAGCGCAGACGGGATCGAAGTTCTCGTCAAGCACGTAGTCGATCGGGCTTGTGGTTTGGCTATAGGTAATGTCAATCGGGTTGCCTTGGACAGGAGCATAGATGGTTTGATAGCCATCCTTAGCGGCTTGACCATTGTAGGTACCTTCATAGATGTGACCGGAGTAGTAACCTTGGGCGTTGGTCGTGAAGTTGTAGGTGTGGCTCACGTTGAATGCGTCAGTACCAACCATAGTCACAGTGGCGCCAGCGATACCAGTGGTACCGTCTTGTTCGTAAACGTGACCGTTCACATCGCCGTAGCCGGAGACCTTAACGTTCACCGTGTTCGAAGGAGCGCTTTCGCCTTCATCGTACACAGCGGTAACATAATAGGTGTAGCCAGCCATGTTGTAGGCCAAAGGACCATCGGTGAAGGTCGTGTTGCTGATGTTGTTCACAGTGGTGTGACCAATGAGTTCACCATCGCGATACACGTTGTACATACGATAGGTACGGTCGACAACGGCATTCCAGCTCAGAACAATTTGTTCGTCGTCGAAGACGGTCTCATCAGCAGCGCGGAGGTTCTGCGGCACATTGAGGTGTGTCGTGAAGCCCCAGACTGGGCTGCTCACGCCATCCGGGCAACCGTCGTTGTTGAACTCCACTCTCCAGAAGTAGTTGGTGTTGTTCCACAGGTTGCGCACGGTGTAGCTGTTGGCCAAACCATCGGCGAAGCTACCGTCAGCAGGATACATGATGGTCTGAGGATGAGTAGGATCCGGATAGTAGGTGGTTCCGAAGATCAGACGCCAACCAGTGGCGAAGTCCGGAATGCTCCAATGCAGCGTGACGCTGGCGGGTTCAATCTCGTCCTCGTCGTCAGCCGGAATCGGGTTGAAAGCGAAACCTTCAACAGGCGGGCAAGGCATATCTTCAGCGTTGATCGTCACTTCGAAGTTCGGAGTGGTTGAAGAAGCAACCAAGTAGTAAGTACCGGGAGTCACAGGCAGGTTCTCGATGACGGGACCAGCACTGATATTCCAAGTATTTCCGCCAGGTGTAGGAGTCGGAGGAGTCGGAGGCAGCGGAGCGTCCTCACCCATGATGGTAACATCATCAATGAACAGATAGTTCATGTCAGGGCAATTGAAGTGACGGAAAGCCACATACTTTGTACCAGCAGGCAGAGCGATAGTTCTCTCAGTCCATGGGCTGAGGGCGCGGCTGCCTTGACCATTCGTGCTGGCCTTAGCCACATTACCCTTAGCACCGCTAATAGGAGCTGTTTCTTCGAAAACAATGCTGAAGTCGCTGGTGTTGGTGCCCGTTGAGGAAGCCATCACAGCATAATGATCCGGATAACCGGTGTTGGTGGCAACAAAATAGTTGACACTAGTTGCACCTTCCACCATCGGGGAAATCATGTAGTTATCAGGATCGTAAGCTACACTATTCCATGACCATGAAGAAGCAACATAGGTACCACTGTGAGGATCACCGATACCATAGGCAATAGGAGTGCCAATCACCCAGTTTTCGCCATCGCCGTCGGCATCAACAACAGTCCAGTTGCCCAATGTGCCGCTTTCGAAGTCATCGCTAAACAAGACGTTGTCGCGGTTGCGACCGTCGGCCTTCATGATGATGTTCGGGCGAGTGGTGCTCGTGTACATCGTGTTGGCAATCGTCGGGTCGTAAGCGCCGCTGTCCTGATAACGGTAAGACATAGCCGTGAAGGGCTGGCTGCCCGTAGCTTGCCAGCTCACAGTGCTGTTCCATTCGCCGTTGTTGCGTTGGCAATAGATCAGGATGTTGCTGTGGCCGTCCCATGAGAAAGTGCCCTCGTTGAAGACGAACTCGTTCCAGCCAACAGCAGGAGTCATGGCACCAGTGTAAACCTTGGTCATGCCAGTGACAATGTGAGAGGTGGTGGTCAATTCAGTGTCTTCCACATTGGCCATCCAGATGGTGATACCCTGTTGGGCATAGCCGGGAGCATTGGTGGCATACCAGCTCAGGCTCGTCATAGGAGCGCTGGTCACACCAGCCTCTTCAAGCTCAGCAGCGAGGAAGAGGTTCTCAGCAATGCTATAGTTATACAAGGTGTAGAAGGGGAAGTAGCCAGTCGTGCTGGTGCCTTCACCAATCTGAACCTCAAACGGAGTAGCAGCAGCACCGCCGCCGCCCAAACCGATACCCGTGTAGTTGTTGGTAGCCATCGGGCCGCCTTCACCGTTGAAGTCAGCGGTGTAGAGGGCAACCTTACCGTTAGCACCGTAAGTGACTTCGGCGTTCACGATTTGGTCTTGGTTAAACACGAGCTTGTAGACTGCATCGTAGCCTTCCGGAATTTCGGGGAAAGGCAGAGTGTAGTCGTTGTGCAACACGGTGTTGTGAGCCGTAGCAGGAACCTCCACGAAGGGGAACGTGGTGGCTTCTTGGCAAGCCAACTCCCAAACATCCGGAACTTCAGGAGCGTAGATGTCAACCGTGATGGGCCAGATGTGAGCAGCGCGGTCACCTTCAGTGATGGCCACGAATTGACGCTCAATCAAACCAGCCTGAGTGGCATTGGTGACAGCAGTCAAAGCAACAGCATCATTGCGTGTGACAACGAAAGGAAGCTCTTCGCCACCGAAGGTGAACAAGCCATCGCTCGGGGTAACGTCAAGAAGGGTAACCGTCACAGGAAGACCAGCTTCTTTGTACATGATGAAGTTGAAAGGCTCCATCCAAGCGTTGGCCGGACGAGTGCCGAGGTTCAGTTGGTCAACAACTTGAGTCTCACCGACCATGTAGGCCACATGCAACTGATCGTCAGCAGGTGTGCCACCAGGAGTGATGTCAAGGGTGATGACATTCCTCTGGTACGTGGTGGAAGTGGCCGAGAAGGTCGGGTCGTAAGGATCGTAAGCACCTGGGGTATCCCGACGAGCATAGATCGATCTCACAGGATCACCAGTGGTGCCAAACACCTTACCGGTCAAACCATTTGTCCACTGACCCGTTGTGTTGTTGAAGCAAACCAAAAGGTTGCCCGAACCACTGTACTCGAACGGGGTGTCGAGGATAAATGTGTAAGCTTCAGCGTCCGTGTTGTGGACAGTGACCGATCCGGTATAAACCATATCGGAGGGAGTCACGGTCACCCAATCGGTGGTACCGCTGAATGCAGTCTTATCAACTTCCTGCATGTAGATGTTGAAAGGCATCTCGTAAAGATTTGCATTTCCATACATCCACACCGTGAGGGAGTTGATCGTTCCGCTCATTCCTATCTCCTCAGCAGTGTAAATCTGCTGCGTGTAGGAATAGTTGTAGAGAGAGTTCATTGGAAGGTAGGTGTTGTTACCTGCTCCTTCGAGACTTCCAATCTCCACAACATCCGCCCGTGCAATGCCAACAAATGCAAGCACAAGCGTCATCATCAAAGAAAATACTTTCTTTTTCATAATGAATTGATTTGGTGAATAATTAGGTGAATTGAATTAATAATACTAGTATTAGTTTCACTGTTGCTTGGGGCAACAGTTTCGGCTAATCGCATAAAAGCAAAACCATGAAATGGTCTTTTAATCATAGAAAAACGCGTTTTTAACTAATTAGTTTACGTCTATAAGACACCTGAAACCCCTCCTACCCTTAGTTTGGTTGTGGAATTTTAGGGTACGATTTGTGGAATTTTAGGACACACAACAAAAAAAATCTAAAAAAAATAAGGCCGCCAAAAATTGGCGGCCTTACTTTGTTTGCACTATCCTCGATTAGTAAACGAGGAACTTCACGCACGAGGCTTCGGTGCCTTGGTTGAGGCGCAAGATGTAGGAGCCGGTGCTGAGGTTTTCGGTGCTGACTCTGATTTCGTGCGAGCCTTCGCCGAAACGACCCATGTTCTGATTCATCACCATGCGGCCAGTGATGTCAAACACTTGATAGCTGACATTGGCGTTGTCCTTCATCTCGAAGCTGACGGTAGCCTCGCCACGCACCGGATTGGGATACATGACGACGGAAACCGGAGTTTCGACAACCGTATTCTCGGGAACGCTGGTGAATTCCTTCTTGTAGTTCTCGCAACGGAAGATGCCTCTGCCGTAAGTGGCGGCATAGATGACACCCGTGTTCCAAACACCCGGATAATAGGTGATGAACTCACCTTCTTCCGTGACGTTGACACTTTCTTCATCCTCGTGATAGAGGCGCTGTTGCTTCAGTTCCATCACTGGAACCTCGCCCATAACTTGGCTGTCGGCAATCCATTCGGCGTTGGCGATGTTCTTGCTTCTGTAGATACCGCGTTCGGTACCGATGATGACATCACCAGTAACCATTTCAATCACTGAGGAATAGACCGGCATCTTAGGCAGGTTGCCTTGCTTGGCCACGAAGGTAGGCTCGGCATCCAAAGCGTTGGTCGAATAGAACACGTAGTTGTCGTTGCCATAGTTACCGCAAGTGACAACAACCTTGTTGGCATCACGCGGGTCGACGGAGACGGAAGTCACGCATTGGCCTGAGATGGGCAGGATGATTTCGGTGGTGGTCACTTGGAAGAGTGAATCCGTAATGGAGCCTGACGTATCGTCAAGAACCGTGTTAAGGTTGGAAACGCGATAGAATCTGCCGTTCTTCATGCCAACAAACACGTGGTCGCAATCTGCTGATTCTGCGATGCAGAGCGGTTCACCGATAAATCCGGTGTGCGGCTTGTCGGCCACCTTGTACCATTGGGTCTCCACTGCGAAGTTCAAAGGCGTCAGGGTCATGTACAGAGCATCCGTGAAGGTGAGGAACAGCTTTGCGCTGATCGGGTCGTGCACCTCGATGGAGTCACCAGCGGCGAGCGTGGAGGTCAAAGTGTAGTTGAACGGGAAGTTGCAGGTGCTAATGCATTGAACCTCGGTGCCGGCTTGGATGGCAACCGTGTCAGTGTTGTAGAACCAAACCGTCGCAAGGCTCTGGTCGTCGTTATAGTTCTCGTGCAACAAAATCGGCATACGATAGGAAGAAGTGCTGATTGACAAGCTTGAGCTGGAAGTGAAGTTGGTGGACACCCAGTCAGCACCAGCGGTTTCGGTACGTGATAT
>Ga0265298_10003117_pt1 | contig 22275 bp, 13 predicted proteins | sample AusTroGonzalo_MG_3_FD_193486 | JGI IMG/M metagenome (GOLD analysis project Ga0265298, IMG submission 193486) | Bovine rumen microbial communities from tropical cattle in Woodstock, Queensland, Australia - Gonzalo_01 | ecosystem: Host-associated > Mammals > Digestive system > Stomach > Rumen ...
TGCTTATAATACTTAATCAGCTTGGGTACAACCTCTTCCACAGTACCAACGATCACATAGTCGGCAATCTTGTTGATAGGAGCATCTGGGTCGCTGTTTACAGAGATGATGATACCAGAATCCTGCATACCAGCGATGTGCTGAATCTGTCCAGAGATACCGCAGGCGATGTAAACCTTTGGATGAACGGTAACACCAGTCTGACCAATCTGACGGTCGTGGTCGAGCCAGCCTGCATCAACAGCAGCACGGCTACCACCAACCTCACCATGAAGTACCTTAGCCAACTCGAACAGCTGGTCGAAGTTCTCCTTACAGCCCATACCATAACCACCAGCAACTACGATAGGCGCACCCTTCAGGTTGTGCTTGGCAGCCTCTACGTGGTGGTCGAGCACCTTTACAACGAAAGCCTCGGGGCTTACATACTTGCTTACCTCAGGATAAACAACTTCCTTCTTGCAAGCACCGTCGTACAGAGCCTTCTGCATCACACCACTACGAACGGTAGCCATCTGTGGACGATGGTCGGGGTTCACGATGGTCGCTACGATGTTACCACCGAAAGCAGGACGAATCTGATAGAGCAGGTTCTCGTATGTCTTGTTATTCTTCTTATCCTCGAAAGGACCAATCTCGAGCTCGGTGCAGTCAGCAGTCAAACCAGATGTGAGCGATGATGATACACGTGGACCAAGGTCACGACCGATAACGGTAGCACCCATCAAGCAGATCTGTGGCTGCTCCTCTTTGAAGAGGTTAACCAGAATATCTGTGTGAGGAGCTGAGGTGTAAGGGAACAGGTCCTTTGCGTCGAAAACAAACAGCTTGTCGACACCATAAGGCAGAATCTGATCCTCAACCTTGCCCTTGATGCCGGTACCAGCAACAATGGCGTGGAGCTCTACATTCAATTCATTGGCGAGCTTACGACCCTTGGTCAGCAGCTCCTGAGATACTTCCTGTACCTGAGTACCTTCTATTTCGCAATATACAAATACGTTGTTCATATACTTCATTTTATCGGACAGAAATTATTATAATTATTCTAATTTCTGTCAGTTCATTTAGCCAATGATTTTCTCTTCCAACAATTCTTTGATCATACCTTCGATATCAGCATCTGAAGCCGTCAAAGTTTTCGACTCCTTAGCCTGGAACACGATGTTCTTAATAGCCTTAACCTTTGTGGGCGAGCCATTCAGACCGCACTGGTTCACGTCGCCATCAACATCAGCAACACTCCACTGGTTCAGTGTCAGCTCAGGGCGCTCATCGTACAGATAGTCGTAAGCTGTACCCTCAGCAGGACGCTCCATAGGACAGGTTGCACGCTTGTACTTCATCACCAGCTTAGCGTTCTGTGGACGACAGGGAGCTGCACTTCCGTTCACGGTGATAACTACTGGCAGAGGAGCCTCTACAGTCTCAACACCACCGTCGATCACACGCTTGATAGTAGCCTTGCCATCCTTCACGCTGAGCACTTCCTCAGCATAAGTTACCTGGTTGAGGCCCAGCTTCTGAGCCACCTGAGGACCTACCTGAGCGGTATCACCGTCGATAGCCTGACGACCACCAATCACGATGTCCACATCGCCAATCTTCTTGATGGCAGTAGCCAGCGCATAAGAGGTAGCAAGGGTATCGGCACCAGCGAAGAGACGGTCGGTCAGCAACCAACCTGTATCAGCGCCACGATAAAGTCCCTGACGGATGATTTCGCCTGCACGTGGAGGACCCATCGTGAGGATTCCTACTGTTGAGCCTGGATTCTGCTCCTTCAGGCGAAGAGCCTGCTCCAAGGCGTTTAAGTCTTCGGGATTGAAGATTGCAGGTAAGGCAGCACGATTAACTGTTCCTTCAGCAGTCATGGCGTCTTTACCCACATTTCGGGTGTCTGGCACTTGCTTGGCCAGCACGACAATTTTTAAAGCCATAAGATAATAAAATGTGTAATATAAGAAATTTCTTGTTTTAAAAATTGGGTGCAAAGTTAATCCTTTTCCATCATTTGGCAAAGTAAAAAGTGTAAAAACCGCACATTTTGAGTAAAAACGTGCACAAATAATCTCTTTTGTGCAACATTTTATAGGATAGAAATTATAAAAAATGGTGTAAACTATTGCCGATTCGCATAAAGGTTCGTACTTTTGCAAGCGTCAAACAGTCGAAATGCAACAGGATGTTTTTCTGAACGATGGTAAAAGTTTATATTGACGAACATATTGATGACTTTGATCTGGAGGAGGCGCTCGCTCAGATTTCACAACAGCGTAGGGAACAGGCTCTGCGCTTTAAGTTCGAACACGGTCAGCGTACCTGTGTCCTGGCTTACCTATTGCTGAAAAAAGCCTTGCTCGAACAGTATGGCATTCAGGAGAATCCTGTTTTTGAATATGGAGAACACGGCAAGCCTTCTATCGTGGGGCATCCGGAGATATTCTTCAATCTGAGCCATTGTCGGGAGGCTGTTGCCTGTGTGATCGGTGATGGCCCTGTGGGCATCGATGTCGAATCGCTGGGACGTTATCGTGAGAGTGTAGCCCGTTATGCGATGAATGAGGAAGAATTGGCTGAGATCCAGTCCTCGGGGCAGCCCGATATCACTTTCACCCGACTGTGGACGATGAAGGAGGCTGCGCTCAAACTGTCGGGTGTCGGACTGCGTGATGATATGAAAAACGTACTGCAAGGCGACGTGCGGATAGAGACAACAGAAGTGCTTGATAAAGGATATATCTATTCGGTGGCCTCTTAGTCTACTGTTAATTATTTTGAAGTTATAGTAGTTAGTATAAAAAGAGCAAGGAATATGCAGGCAATTTAGAAAAAGTGTGTAACTTTGCAGTCTGAAAAAGGGTATTTGATATGATTTACAGCATTGAAAAAGTGGCGACACTGATAGGTGCACGCCGCTATGGAGAGGCAGAGACCCAAGTAGGCTGGCTTCTCACTGACAGTCGCTCACTTTGTTTTCCTGAACAGACATTGTTTTTTGCCCTGCGTTCAAAGCGTAACGACGGCCATAAGTATATTGATGAACTGTATCGTCGTGGCGTGCGCTCATTTGTGGTTGAACGAGTGCCCGATAATAGTTCAACAATCTATCCCGATGCCAATTTCCTGATGGTGCCTTCGCCTCTTGCTGCTCTTCAGCGTCTGGCCGAGCGTCATCGTGATGAGTTCCAGATACCTGTGGTGGGCATCACGGGCTCTAATGGTAAGACGATGGTCAAGGAATGGCTCTATCAACTGTTGTTGCCGTCCATGCGAGTGACTCGCTCACCTAAAAGCTACAATTCACAGATCGGTGTTCCTCTTTCTGTTTGGCTGTTGGGCGAAAATAGCCAGATAGGTCTTTTTGAGGCAGGTATCAGTGAGCCAGGCGAGATGGAAGCTCTCCATGACATCATCCAGCCAACCATCGGTGTGTTTACTACGCTTGGAGCTGCCCATCAGGAGAACTTCCGTTCCATGGAAGAGAAGTGTATGGAAAAGCTCCGCCTGTTCCATGATACGAAAGCAATTGTCTATCCTTCCGACAATGATATCGTGAGCCGTTGCGTGCGTCGTTCCGGCTATAAGGGCGAGAAGATCGGTTGGAGCCGATATGACGAACGAGCTGAGATGTTCGTGAAGAATGTGGAGAGCGTGGAAGGGAAGGGTGGTGCCCCCCTTACACAGGTAACTTATATATATAAAGGTGTACAGAATACTTATTCGATCGCTTTCTTTGATGAGGCTTCTATTGAGAACAGTATCACTTGTGCAGCTACCGCTCTGCTTCTTGGGGTTAAGCCCGCACAGCTCTCTGCCCGCATGCCGCTCCTCGACCCAGTGGCCATGCGTCTGGAAGTGAAGCAAGGTCAACGAGGACTGACACTGATTAATGACTCCTATAATTCTGATGTTAACTCGCTCGATATCGCGCTTGATTTCATGAACCGTCGTGCTCAACGCTCGTCGCTCCATCAGAAGCAAGTGCTTATCCTGAGTGATATCTATCAGAGTGGTGAGACCTCTCAGGAACTTTACCGTCAGGTGGCTGACCTGTGTAAGAAACGAGGTGTCGATACGATCATTGGTATCGGTGACGAGATTAAGAAACAGGAGGCGCAGTTCGATATCAGTGAGAAATACTTCTTCCGTGATGTGGCGCAGTTTGTTGGTAGCAGTGCTTTCCACGCCCTTCATGATGAGGTGATCCTGCTCAAGGGCTCACGCCGTTTCGGCTTCGAACATATCACTGACCTGTTGGAACAGAAAGTGCATGAGACAATTCTTGAGGTCAACCTTCAGTCGGTTGTGAACAATCTGAATCATTTCCGCTCGTTTCTTAAGCCTGACACCAAGATGGTTTGTATGATTAAGGCCGATGCCTATGGTGCTGGCGCTATCGAGATAGCCAAGACCTTGCAGGACCATCGCGTCGATTATCTTGCTGTGGCAGTAGCCGACGAGGGCGTGGCTTTGCGAAAGGCTGGTATCACCGCGAATATTATGGTGATGAACCCAGAGATGACCTCATTTAAAACGCTCTTCGACTATGATCTGGAACCAGAAGTCTATTCTTTCCGTCTGATGGATGCTCTGATCAATGCTGCACGAAAAGAAGGTATTACGGGATGGCCCGTTCATATCAAACTGGATACGGGTATGCATCGTCTTGGATTCAATGTGCATGGAACGGTCATGGGCGAGAAGGGTGAACAGAACGAAATCGATGAGTTGATAGACCGTCTGAAACATCAGCAGACGATTATTCCACGCTCTGTATTCTCCCATTTTGTGGGTTCTGACAGCGATGAATTCGATGATTTCTCTGCTGCTCAGTTTGCTCTCTTCGATGAAGGAAGCAAAAAGCTGCAGGCAGCTTTCAGTCATAAGATCCTGCGCCATATGGATAATTCGGCGGGCATCGAGCATTTCCCTAACCGACAGATGGATATGTGCCGTCTGGGTATAGGTCTTTATGGTGTGGAACCGTATGCAGGTAATTCGGAAACACTTCAAACGGTGAGCACGTTGAAGACGACGATTCTTCAGCTGCGCCACGTAAAGGCTGGCGATTCTATTGGCTATAGTCGTCGTACGGTGCTTGAGCGTGATAGCGTGATCGGCGCCATACCTATTGGCTATGCCGATGGTTTGAATCGTCTCTTGGGAAATAGAAACGGCTATTGCCTCGTTCATTCTTCTGCTCTTTCCCAGCCTCAGAAGGCTCCTTATGTCGGAAATATCTGTATGGATGTGGCGATGATTGATGTCACGGGAATCGACTGTCATGAAGGTGACACGGTGGAGATCTTTGGCGAGAACCTGCCAGTGACGGTGCTCAGTAATCAGATTGGCACGATCCCCTACGAGATTCTTACAGGTGTTTCAAACCGTGTGAAACGAGTATATTTCCAAGAAGACTAAGGTGAATCGTGATAAAAATAAAATATGGAGGTTGGCTGTCCAACCTCCATATTTGTTTATTTCTGCTTCTGGTCTTCTTCAATGAATTTCAAAAGCCGCTCTACTGCTTCTTCTTCTGGAATGTTCTTCTCGATACATTCTTTTTTGCGATAGAGGGAAATCTTACCGCGTCCGGCACCTACGTATCCATAGTCGGCATCGGCCATCTCACCAGGACCATTGACGATACATCCCATGATGCCGATCTTCAATCCTACCAAATGACTGGTAGCTGCCTTGATGCGAGCAATGGTCTCCTGTAGGTTATAGAGTGTACGTCCGCAGCCTGGACAAGATATGTATTCAGTCTTCGTGAACTTGATGCGGGCGGCTTGTAGAATGGCGTCGGCAAGAGAGGTTAGGCTAGTGTTACTAGTTTCACTAGTTTCACTAGTTGAACTAGTTATACTAGTAGGACTAGTTTTACTAGATAGAACCAGTTTCGTTGCCTTTCTATCGATGAGCAAGGCACCTACTGCCATAGCGGCCTTTAGCTGAAACGTTTCCCAATCGGGAGCGTCGAGGGCAAGCGTGATAGTGTCGTCTTTGATGCTTGACTCGGCTTCTGCGCGTAAGCGGGCACATTCTTCGATGGAATCAACGATTTTTCGTGCAACAGGGATCTCGCATTCGGGCTCTTCAGAGAGCGATACGCGAATGGTGTCGCCAATACCTTCTGTGAGTAAGGCGCCGATACCGACCGCACTCTTAATGCGTCCGTCCTCACCCTCGCCAGCCTCGGTCACACCCAGATGGAGCGGATAGTGCATATCTTCTTTATCCATTGCTTCTACCAACAACCGTACGGATTGTACCATCACTACCGTATTCGACGCTTTTATCGAGATGATAATATCGTTGAAATCGTGTTTTTTGAAGATGCGGAGGAACTCCATGCAACTCTCTACGATACCTGCGGGGGTGTCGCCGTAGCGGGACATGATGCGGTCGGAGAGCGAACCGTGGTTCACACCGATGCGCACTGCCGTTTTGTGTTCGCGGCAGATAGCAATGAAAGGAGTAAGGCGTTCTTCGATACGAACCAGTTCTGCCTGATATTCTTCATCGGTATATTCCAGCTTCTTGAATGTGCGGGCAGGATCAACGTAGTTTCCTGGGTTGATTCGAACCTTCTCACAATAATGCGCAGCCACGTCTGCCACGTGCGCATTGAAATGGACGTCGGCAACGATAGGTTGTGGGTAGCCGTCTTCCTTGAGCCGTGCCGAGATGTTCTTCATGTTCTCAGCTTCTCGACTACCTTGGGTGGTCAGTCTGACCAGTTCGCCACCAGCATCGATGATGCGCTTGGCCTGAGCAACTGATCCTTCAGTATCATTGGTATTGGTGGTGGTCATCGACTGTATGCGAATGGGGTTGTCGCCGCCGATAGCGATATTACCTACGTGGGCTACCGATGAGTAGCGTCGCTGATATGAACTTTTATTTTCCATCATTTCATCGAAATTGGTAAAGTTGTTTAATACTAAAACATCTTGCTGATTCTCTCGATTCCATCGGCAAGAATATCGATTTCTTCTTTCGTGTTGTAGAGTGCAAATGAAGCGCGAACAGTTCCTGTAACTCCCATTCGGTCCATGAGTGGGTGTGCGCAGTGGTGTCCTGTTCTGACAGCGATGCCGAGACGATCGAGCAGGGTGCCCATGTCAAGATGGTGTATATCGCTAACAAGGAATGATACAACAGCGTCTTTGTGTTTCGCTTCTCCAAAAATACGCATTCCATCGATCCTCTTCAACCGTTCCATGCAGTACTGTGTCAGTTCCTGTTCGTGAGCATTGATGTTGTCGAGACCTAATGATTCCATATAGTCGATGGCTGTAGCCAATCCGTGGGTGGCTACATAGTCGGGGGTTCCGGCTTCAAACTTGAACGGCAGCTGCTCAAAGGTGGTCTTTTCCCATGACACCTTGTCAATCATCTCACCGCCTCCTTGATAGGGCGGAAGCTGTTCCAGCCATTTTTCTTTACCATACAGTACGCCGATACCTGTCGGTCCATACATCTTATGTCCGCTGAAACAGAGGAAATCGCAGTCAAGCGCTTTCACGTCGATCTTCATGTGAGGAGCACTTTGGGCTGCATCAATCATCACAGGAATATCTCTTTCGTGAGCTTTTTTAATGATTTCATCGATGGGGTTTATGGTTCCCAGAACGTTGCTCACATGAGCAATGCTCACCAGTTTTGTCTTCTCTGTCAGAAAATCGTCATAGCACAACTCGCCACGATCATTGATGGGTAGATGGCGAACCACGATGCCGCGTTTCTTTGCTTGCAACTGCCAAGGTACGATGTTCGAGTGGTGTTCCATGTCGGTCACTACCACTTCGTCGCCTTCATTCATGAATGTTTCGCAGAAGGTTTGTGCTACGAGGTTCAGACTTTCAGTCGTTCCTCGGGTGAAAATAATCTCACTCGTTTTCTCTGCATGGATGAAAGCCCGTACTTTTTCGCGGGCAGCCTCGTGAAGATCCGTTGCCTGTTGTGACAGATAGTGAACACCGCGATGCACGTTGGCATTCACGTTCAGGTATTCGTCACGCATGGCATCGAGCACACATAATGGCTTTTGTGTGGTGGCTGCGTTGTCAAGATATACGAGCGGTTTGTTATAGACCGTCCGAGACAAGATAGGGAAATCTTCGCGTATTTTTTTAACGTCGTACATGATTTGTTGAAATTTCGCTGCAAAGGTAGTGTAATCTGAGCGCAAAACAAAGAATTTTCATTCTTTTTATATCATATAAATTGTATTTTATTGCATAGTATCATAAAAAGTTGTACCTTTGTAGGCCGTATCTTTCTTTCCGAAAGATTTAGGTCCGTTTTTATGAGATACAGATTTGATTTAAACTATATTAATTATTAATGAAGAAAAGATTATTTTTGATGCTGCTGCTGACAGCAGTGATGATGAGCGTAATGGCTGTTCCTGCAAAAAAAGGACAGTGGAAAACGCTGAGATTGGAGGATGGAACTGAAGTTCGTGCCATGCTGTGTGGTGATGAACATGTACATTTTTGGATGACCACTGATGGACAACGTTTTATGAGGCAGGAAGGGGAAGTGTTCCGCCCTGTTTCTGAGGTTGAAATAGCCAACCGCGCTATGGCACGTCGTACTACGATGAAGAGCCTGTCAAACCGTCTGCGCACTCCACGCAAGGTGTCGATGGGTGACCGTACCCACTATGAAGGCAAGAAGAAAGGCCTCGTGATTATGGCACAGTTCACTGATGTGAAGTTCCAGACTGCCAACAATCTGGCGAAGTACAAGCGCATCATGAATGAGGAAAATTATAGTGATGGCTCGTTCCGCGGTTCTGTTGCAGACTATTTCAAGGCGCAGAGCGACAATCAGTTTGAACTCGAATTTGATGTGGTAGGTCCTTATACTTTGAGCAATAACCAGAAGTATTATGGCCAAAATGATTATTATGGCAATGATATGCATGCCGAGGAGATGATCAAGGAAGCATGTGAAATGGCTGATGCCGAAGTTGATTTTTCTGATTACGACTGGGATGGTGATGATGAAGTCGATCAGGTGTTTGTGCTATATGCCGGTCAAGGCGAAGCCGATGGCGGATCCGACAATACAATATGGCCTCACATGTACACATTGAAAGAGGGATTAGGAGAGAAATGCACTTTCGATGGCGTGAAAGTAAACACCTATGCCTGCAGCAACGAGGTAGATGTCAATAACAAGATTGAAGGTATTGGCTGCTTCTGCCATGAGTTCAGCCACTGCATGGGCTTCCCTGATTTCTACGACACCTCCTATAGTGGTTGGTTCGGTATGGGCGATTTTGATCTGATGTGCGGCGGTAGCTATAATGGCAACACTTTCTGTCCTGCAGGTTATACTGCTCATGAGAAGATGATGTGCGGATGGCAGGAGCCTACGGTGCTCTCTGATAAGGATACCGTGATCACCAATATGAAGTCGATGGCGGAGCACGGTGAGACTTTCATCATCTACAATGATGCCCATCCCGATGAGTATTACATGTTGGAAAATCGTCAGAAGAAGGGCTGGGATACCAGTTATCCTGCTAGCGGAATGATGATTACTCATGTGGATTTCGATAAAGATATCTGGTTGACGAATTGTCCGAATACAAAGATAACAACGTCTTCTGACTATTACATCTACTATCACTATCCTTTGAATGACCATGAGCGCATGACTATTGTTCATGCTGATAATGACGATGATTCAAAGTATTGGGATTCTGTTAATGGATATTATACGAAAGAGACCAGCTCTACCGATCTCTATCCTTATAAGAAGCTTGACAGTCTGACAGCAACCACAAAGCCTGCTGCTACATTCTATAATAAGAACTCAAAGGGTACGAAAACGGTAGAATGGGCAATCCTGAATATCAAGAAAAATACAGATGGAACGATGGGCTTCACCTATCTCGCAAAGAATCCTAATGGTACAAGCGGTCAGGGTGGTGATGGTCCTGTGAAGCCTACTGGCGACTATCTGTTCTATGAGTCGTTCGATCAGTGTGCTGGTAAGGGTGGTAATGACGGTCTGTGGAGCGGATCTATTGCGATAGCAGAATTTGTGTCCGATAATGATGGCTGGGATTCTGAAAAGCCTTATGGCGCAAATGATTGTGCAAAGTTCGGAACCAACAGTGTTGTTGGTGAAGTTTCAACACCGACTTTTGCAATTAATGGAACTGCTAAGCTGACCTTCAAGGCTGGTGCATGGAATTCTACGAAAGACAATACAAGCCTGAAGGTGAAGGCTACGGGAGCAACTATCTCTACTTCAGAATTCACTATTGAAAAAGGTGGATGGACTGATTGTGAGGCTACGTTGACTGGTACTGGAAACGTTAAGCTTACATTTACTCCTGGTCTGCGTTTCTTCCTTGACGAAGTACTTGTAGTCGATCCTAATGCATCGGCTATTCAGAATGTTCAGACCGCTGCTTCTCAGCATCGCATCTATACGCTTGACGGCCGTTATGTTGGTAACGACACAAGTGTGTTGCCACGCGGTCTCTATATCATCAACGGTAAGAAAGTTGTAAAATAAATGAAGAATCTATTGAATCGTCGCAGCATTCGCCGCTATAGTGAGCGCGAAGTGAGTGAAGAACTGCTCAATCGCCTGATGACTGAGGCTGCCCGTACGCAAACGATGGGTAATCTCCAGCTCTATAGCGTTGTCGTGACACGTTCCGATGAGATGAAGAAACAGCTTGCACCTTTCCACTTCAATCAACCGATGGTGACAGGTGCTCCTGTGGTGCTTACAATCTGTGCTGATTTTAATCGCACCAGTACGTGGGCACGCTGTCGTAATGCCGAGCCAGGCTACGACAACTTCCTCTCGTTCATCAATGCTGCTACCGATGCATTGCTTTATACCCAGACCCTCTGTAATCTCATGGATGAAGAGGGCCTGGGCTATTGTTATCTGGGTACTACTGTCTATCAGCCTCAGCAGATTATCGAACTGCTCCATCTGCCAAAGCTCACGATGCCTGTAGCCACCCTTACTGTTGGCTGGCCAGCCGAAGAGCCTGCGCTCTCCGACCGTCTGCCATTGGATAGCTTTGTCCATCAGGAACGCTACAACGACTATCTGGCTGCCGATATTGATAGCTATTATCATGATAAGGAGCAGTTGGAGGAGAATCTGCATTTTGTGCGTATCAATAACAAGGAGACACTGGCTCAGGTGTTTACGGATATCCGATATACGCGCAAGGACAATGAGGCGCTTTCCAAGACGCTGATAGATACGCTTCGTAGGCAAGGTTTTCTATAGAAAAAGATAGTCAACACCATACTTTTATTCACTACAACTAAACAACTTAACTACAATGAAAAAACTACTATTTCTCTTGCTCTTTGCCATGATAGGCAAAGCACAGGCTCAGACCGCATCGCCATCACCTGTATCTTTTGGCCATGCTGAATTGCTGAATCACGACTGGTATTTCCTACGCGTAGATTCCTCCATGAACACAGTTGAGCGTGCCAACATGAAAAATGTGGCCTATGATGACAGTCGTTGGCAGCGCGTCACATTGCCTCACGACTGGGGTGTTGAACTGCCTATGTCGCCAGACAAGGGCTCGTGTCAGGGCTATCTCACAGGTGGCATCGGTTGGTATCGTAAGCATCTTCCCCAGACTGCTTTCAATGAAAAGCTTTTCATCTATTTCGAAGGAGTCTATAATTATTCAGAAGTATATCTCAATGGGCATCTGCTTGGACAACGTCCTAGTGGCTTTGCCTCGTTCCTTTATGAGCTTACCCCTTATCTGAGACGTGAAGCCGATGGTAAACTGTCGGCCGATAATGTTATTGCCGTGCGTGTGAACCATTCCCAAGAGTTTGATTCTCGTTGGTACACAGGTTCTGGCATCTATCGCAATGTGTGGCTCGTCTCTGCCCCTGAGGTGCATTTGGCACAGTGGGGAACGGCTTATCGCCTGAAGAGTATCAATAAGAGCAAGGCTGTTGTGGAGGTCGATGTGGAGACTACCGACGAAAGAATCGACAAGGCCTCCTCACTTCAGCTATCGGCACAGGTCCTGTTGAAGGACGCTTCAGGCAATATGGTTGCCAGTACTACTACAATGATTGGCTCGCAGGAGAAGATAACCGTCACCTTGACGCTGAAGAGTCCTCATCGCTGGTCACTCTCCGATCCTTATCTCTATACGCTTGAGACGAAGCTTCTGAACAACAATCATCTCACTTCCGACGCTGACCGTCAAGCTGCGACTATCGACTGCTCTGTAGTCAAGGCTGGTCTTCGTACCCTTGATTTCTCGCCAGACCGTGGCTTCGCGCTCAATGGTCAATGGATGAAGGTAAAAGGTGTTTGTCTGCACGATGATGCGGGCGTGTTGGGCACGGCTGTTCCCAAAGCTGTATGGCATCGTCGTCTTCTCGAACTGAAGGAAATTGGTGTAAATGCCATCCGCATGAGCCATAATCCTCATGCGCCTGAACTCTATGATCTTTGCGATGAAATCGGCCTTTTAGTAATGGATGAAGCCTCCGACGAATGGGAATTTCCGAAACGTAAGTGGATGAAAGGGTGGAATCAAGGACGTCCCGAGTATCAGGGAACCTACACCTATTTTGAGGAATGGATTGAGCGTGATGTGGCAGATATGGTGCGCCGTGACCGTTGTCATCCATCGGTGTTCCTTTGGTCGATTGGCAATGAGGTTGATTATCCCAATGATCCTTATTCCCATCCCGTGCTTGATGGCGATGGCTCTTTCACACAACCGATGTATGGCGGTTACAAGCCTAATCAGCCCAATGCTGAGCGCATCGGAAAAATTGCCCAGCGATTGGTGAAGGTCGTCAAGCAATATGATACCTCGCGTCCTACGACGGGTGCCTTGGCAGGCGTAGTGATGTCGAATGCTACGGCCTATCCTGGTGCGGTCGATGTGGTGGGCTATAATTATACGGAGAGCCGTTATGGTGAGGACCATGCGACCTATCCCAAGCGTATTATCTATGGTTCAGAGAACCGTCATGACTTGCCTGCGTGGAAGGCTGTCACAGATAATGACCATATCTTCGGACAATTCCTGTGGACGGGTATCGACTATTTGGGTGAGAGTGGTGCTTGGCCGGCACGTGGTTCATCGGCAGGATTACTTGATTTAGCTGGTCAGCGCAAGTCCTCTGGTTGGTATCGCGCTTCGCTTTGGAGCGAGAAGCCTGTATGCTATATAGAGTATTATCCGCAGTCACGTCGTTGGAACAGACGTCAGCGTGGTGTTGGAGCAACTGACAATGCGAAGGCTCGTGTGGTATGTTATACCAATGCCTCATCTGCCCGATTGTTTGCCGATGGTCAGTTAGTCGATGCCGCGCCGCAGCGTGACGAGCGTAATGGTTCGCTTTTCTGGGAAATTGCTGAGCCGAAGAGCCTGCTTCGTTGTGAGGCAGACAATGGTGCCTCCTATGAAATCCGGAAAGCTGGCAAGCCTGTTGCTCTTCGTCTGACCACTGATAGTGTGATGCATGTCTTTGTGGAGGTTGTCGACGCCGATGGTAATGTTGTTCGTGACGCCGACCATGAGGTAACCCTTCGTGTCGAAGGCGCTCGTCTGCTGGGTATGGAGAATGGTAATATCATGGACAGCTCAGTTGCAGGTCGTCAGGCTCGCAACCGTCTGCGTGTTCATGCAGGTCGCCTCGTTGCTTATGTGGATATGCAGGAAGGAAAGAATGTCCGAATCTCGGCTTCGACGAAATACTTGGAAGGTGCCTCTATTGTATTGTCACACCCCTGAGAATACGCATTTGCAGAATGTCGTGATGGTATTCCCGTCAAAGTGTTGAGTGGCAAGAAGTCGGACATTGGCGGGCAATTGTGGAGCATGAGTCCCATTACTTACGGTGATGGGACTCGTTTCGATACGGATCTCGTCCCACAAGTCCTTGTCAAGGAACGATTGGAGGGTCTTGGCACCACCTTCCACGATGAGTGACTGTATGTTGTGTGCATGCAGACTATCAAGGTTCAGTGGATGCTGACGGTCGATGACCAGTCGCTTGGGATTGTCTCCATGCCATTCGCGTACGGTGAGCTGTGGATGTTCGCGCTCGTCGGTCACGCGTCCTACGAGAATAGCATCTTCTTCAGCACGCAGTTTGTGACTAAGCATCTTTGTAAAGGGCGTTGAGATGGCGAGTGACTGTCCGTGATAATCGATAAATCCGTTGGCTGTCTGTGCCCATTTCAGAATGATATATGGTCGTTTTTCTCGATGGAATGTGAAGAAACGACGGTTCAAAGCCTTGCATTCTTCTTCTAATACACCCACTGTCACTTCAATACCTGCATCGCGTAGCTTCTTGATGCCGCGTCCCTGAACCTCAGCAAACTCATCGATACATCCAACCACAACTCGGCGCACACCCTTGCTGATGATCAAGTCGGCACAGGGAGGTGTCTTACCATAATGCGAACAGGGTTCGAGTGATACGTAGATGGTAGATTGTGGCAGCAGCTGCTCGTCTTCCGCCTTTACCGATGCGAATGCGTTCACCTCGGCATGTCCCTGTCCACAGCGCACGTGATAGCCTTCGCCGATAATATTTCCTGTTGGTGCTACAATCACGGCTCCCACCATCGGGTTCGGTCGTGCATTCTGAAAGCCGTTGCTGGCCAATTGCAGACAGCGGCGCATGTATTGTTCGTCGAGGTTCATGAAGCTATTTAATCTTAAGTGCGGTAAAGTGGCTGGTAATAGTATTAATCAAATCCGTGTTGTTTGTCCTGTCAAGAACAAAATTTCCAGCATCTTTCAATGCTGCCTTATCCTTTGGACTCTTTGTGTTAAGGAACATCTTGATATGGTAGTTATAATAGTTTGCAAGCGCATTCTCATATCGCTTGGTGATACCTGATGTCCTATCGTCTTCCGGAAGTGATTCGATATAGTCGATTTGTCGTTTTGACTGTGTGTACATACCATCGAGGTTGTTCTCATCGACCTTGAAGATCTCCGATTCAACCAAGAAACGCTGTTCCAGTGCGATGGCTTTATTGTTTGGATAGGTCTCCATTTCTATCCATTCCTCCAGAATGTCGCCAGCCTTGCGCAGTACGGGAATCTTGGCTTCGCCTTCAACGGTAAGTGACTGTTGCAGATAGATATTGGCATAGTTGCCATAGATGGTTCCGTCAAGCTTTCCTTCAGCCCTTCTTCTTTCTACGAATTTCTGATAGAGCGCCACAGCCTCGTCGAAGCGTTTTTCTTTGATGAAGGCCTTCACTTGCTCATCCATGGTGGCTTTAATACCGTTGTTGGCAATTGATGCGCCTGACTGGTCTTCCATGTTCAGTACCTTTTCGTATTGTGCCATGGCCTCGTCATAGCGCTTCAGTCCGCGATATACATTTCCGAGATAAGCCTCGTTACGCGGATCCACCTTGTACTTATCAGTGGTCTGCAGCATCTGATAGGCTTTGAGTGCCTCATCCCATTCCTTCAAGTTCACAAGACTCTGATAGTAGTACGAAGTGATACTATATACTCCAGGATAGTTCTTCACACCATGTTCGCTGGCCGTTTTCAGCTCTTGCCAGAGCTGCGCAACGTTCAGACCGATGAGGAAAATCTTCAGATCGTCCTCTGTAAGGTCAGTCAGACGGCATTTCTGGAAATAAGGGGCTGCAGCAGTGAGATAGTGAGGCTGACCGGTTGCCTCGTTCATCCTGATATGGAGTCGGGCAATCTCCAGATTGGTGTTGAAGCTTGCATCGCTTTCGCCTTTCTTCTTAAGTTCTTCAATAGCGTCGTCCAGGTTGTCGGCAGCCTTATAGGTGGAGTAGGCTATGGCCAGGTCCTGTGAGTTCGGACATTGTTCCAGTCCTTTTCTGAACCATTCGCCCGCTTCTTCGCGTCGCAGTTCGTTGGTCTCAATATCGGCAGCTATCAGATAGGCATCAACGCATGTAGTGTCCAAATGGAGAGCACGATGAATGAACTTATAGGCCTTTTCCGGTTCACGCGTTCCGAATATCTGTCGGCGCACGCCATCTTCCTCCACCCACTGATATTGATAGTAGCAACGGGCGATGCGGGCAATGAGTTTCGCATTCTTGTCATATTTCCCCTTGTCGATAATCTCTTCGATAATATCAAGATGCACAGGCTCGTGTGAATATTTACGCACGATGGTATCAATGGCTGCGATGAGCGCGTCCTGATCGTTTTGTGCCTGCATGGGCATGCTCACGATGAGCAGACAGAATATGGAAAAAAGAAAAGCGATTCTTTTCATAATGCGTATATGTAAGTTAGTAACCGGTCATCAAGTTATATTGAATACCGATATTGAATGTCTCGATAATCTTCAGTTTCGTCAGCTTGGAGCCAGGTATTTCCATGTTGTTGATCCAATAGATAGTGGGCGAGAAGAAAGCACCGATATGGCGGTTTATGCGGTAGTCGAGCTTCAGACCCACATGAGCACCGATATGGAAGGTCATCTTCTGAGGAATGTTCAGTCTTACCTCATGGTTCAGAGCCACGCGCTCCAGTTCGGAGATAGTGGACTTCGGCTTCATGCGCAGGAACACTGTAGGACCGATGAATCCATGCAGTTTCATGGGTGCCGACTGATAGTCATAGAGGAGTTGGTTCAGGTTCACCTGGAAGCCTGGTGACACGGCGATGATATTATGCTTATGGTGCCACAGGCCGTAGCGTGGCACGGGTGAATAGTCCTCTGACGGGTTCTCCATGTTCAGGTCAGTAAAGTCGGTGAGGTTCGAGCGGCGCAAAGCGATATATTCGATGCCCAAGCGTAGCGACTTCAAACGATCGAGGTGATACTCGCCGAAGAGCAGTCCGTCGAAGCCCAGTGAGGAACCGTCCTTGATGCTGATAGTGGTCTGACTGAGGTTGGTACCGCCGCCCAGACCTACGGTGTACTTGAAGAACGGGTCGTACAGGTACTGGTATTCATACGAAGGCTCCTTGTACCAGTGCTTGATATCGCGTGTCTCCATCGAGATACCGAAGTTCACCGTGATATTATCATCGGCATATTTACCCATCCATTCCACATTGGTGTAGGGGATGCGGTACACCAGTCGTGAGTAGCGAGGCTCTACAAACAGTTTCAGTCCTTCTGTGGGTTGCCACCAAATATTGACTGCTCCTGTATAGGCCTGACTGCGGCAGTTCAGTTCCTCGCTCTGCGGCTTGTTCAGTTCACCTAGTTCTATTCCGCCCAGCAGATAGAATCCCCATGGTGCGTTCCAGTTGAAGCGTTTCATGAAACCGATGGGATTGAGCATAGCCTCCAGTCTGACGCTGCGATAGGTGTTGTTGTATACCTCTGTGTACTGTGGGTGATAAGGTGCTTCGGCAGCACGGGTTACGTGATGTTGCCAAGCTGTTTTTCGACTTGATAGCGTGCCTCGGAAGCCGATGACAGGCGACAGCCATTTACCTACTGAGAACGACATCTCACTGCCGAGTGTCTCCATCATACTCAGGTTCGGCGACGACATCAGGGCTACGCCTGTAGCCATTTGGAATATCCAAGGCTGTTGCCACGACATGAGCAGTGAGTCGGTGTTCGACAGCTCGTTATGAGCCAGTCGGTTGTCAATCAAACGAAACCGCGATTGTGGCGACAGGTTATTCTTGATATAGTAGATGAGTCCTACGTTGACCCCATAGAAGAAATCGGTGCCTCGCCAGTTACGCTCACCGCTCAGGTCCATCTGATCGCCGCCCATACCGATGTAAGGCTCTGCATAAACGTAGGCATGCGGACCGGTAAAGAATTTTCCCATCAGTCCGGCATGTCCTTCGAACGACATCTTCTCTCCGTTGTTGCGAATGGATGACTGTTGCAGTCCAATGCCGAATATGGTCGAGATGTCAAGCAGTCGTGAGGGGTTATAGCCCGCCATGTAGGACGATAGACTATACAGGTGATCGAGTCGTACGCCCATCTTTCGGAATGTCATGTTCTTAGCGCGCTGATAACCAATGCTTGCGTCGAACGTCAGGCGGAAAGTGTTGAAACGGTTTATCTGTTTGCCCAAGCCTATACGATAGTTGGTGAGCATATCAATCTCGAACTCGGTGGCAGGTGGTGGAAGTATCTTCTCAGCACCCATACCCAGTTGAACGAACGTGTGTTGTAGGAGCTTATTCAGGAAAGGCGCATCATCGGTGGTCAGCTTAAACGTCTCACCATCGGGAACGAAACGGTTCTCGAGGATATAGTCATGAGCATTGAAGCCCTTGGCCACGTTCAGCTGGGTGCGCTCCACCTGGTTCTCTTCCGACTCATCGTCGTCCTCACCCCATCGTGTGGTGTCGGATGGAACTGTATAGGAGGCTGTTGCGAATATCGTTGCAAGTAGGAATGTATTCATTATTCTTTCTTCTCTTCGTTGCCCTCATTGCCTTCGTCGCCTATCATGTCGTCATCGTCTTTCTTCGATGGCTGTGGCATGCCCTTCATGCGCTTGTCACGTGCCTGTAGTTTCTCAAACAACAGGCGATAGGCTTGCAGGTTCTTTTTCTTATAGGGATATTTGCGGCGCATCTTCTCGTCGATGGCTCCTTCGGAGAAATAGAATTTCTTGAACGAAGCATCGATGTCGAAGCACCCTTGCATATAAGCTAAGTAGTGGGGGATGTTTTCGAAGCTCACAGCCTCTTCGGGCTCTTTTTTCTCTTCAGGCTTATCTTCGGCAGCCTGAGCTGCTTGCGGATTCAGACATTCGCCCACGGCAGGTAGTTGTCCGTCGTGGGTGTCCATGTATTTCTGCTTGGCAGCCATATACCCCTTATGGTAGTCTTCGCTCTTGTCCCACATCAGCATCTGCTCGTCGGCCTCTTCCACGCGTGGATAGCATTCGCCGTCGGCACTACTGCTTGCCTTGTCATCAGCAACCACCTCGTCGAGACCATCGTCGCCCACAAGGCTATTGATGTCCTTTCCTTCTTTAGGAACGGATAAGAGTGCTTTGAGATACCATTTCTTTGGGTTCTCATCGTCCATCATGTCGACATACTTTGGCGCCTCTGCCTGCATGTCCCAGTCTTCTACCTCGGTATAAAGAATGGCTTTATTGTCGTTACTGGCATCGAGCACGCGTTTCTTGGCAAGTTCATACTTTGGTCCTTTGCCTCCGAAGTGCAATTGCTTCAAGTCCATAAGCATCTTGAGCATCTCCACATTCTTGTCTTTCACGCCACCTTTCTCCAACAAACGGATAAGGTACTGGGCAGAGTCGAGCTTCTGTTCCTGATAGAATGTGACGGCCTGGTTGGTCACAATCTCACGGCGGTTCATGGTCACCACGGTCATATCGTCGACAGGTCGCTTGGCATTGATATTCGGACGTGAGTAGTCAATAAACGGAGCCAGTAAGCAACTGTTGGGTTGTCCACGGCGTAGGCAGATGAGAGCCATGCGGTTAGCCACGTAGGGAGCCATCTTGCTCTCCACGTCGTAGTCGGGTATCTGTGTAATCTCGCGGTAGGCCACATGAGTCAGTTCGTCCATCTCGGCACTGTCGGTTAGTTCGCTGAACAGATTATAGTAGTCACCTGCCGAGAAGTGTTTTGTTCCTTCGATGTATTCCGACTTATGTGTACGCCAGGCTTCGACACATTCCTCGGGAGTCATCACGTAGGAACGTAGTACCTGATACTTACACTTCATGGAGCGTAACTGTTTCAGCACAGGCTCAATCACTGTTTCGTATGTGGGCAATCCCTTTACAGCAACTGTCATGCGAATATCATCGCCCGACAGTGCGCTGATGGCTTCAGCCTCTTCGGTATGTCCTTGCTTGCGCAATACGGCCACCACATCGTCCCAGGTGTGAACGACCACTTTTACTGAAGGCGTGGCATGACGGGGCAGATAGGGAGCCACCATGCTTCTTGCCTTCTCGGCACGCTTACGAGCAAGCGCCTCGTTGGTGGCACGCGAACCATCGGGCGATGCTGAACCCTCGATGGTGGGCGACATCAGTTGGTCGCCATACGACTGTAGCTCTTTGATCAGATTACGTGTCTTCACCTGGTTCATTGAGTCGGCTGTGAGCTGATCTGTTCCCACCTGGAACTCCAGACTGAGGTCGGTCATCTTCTTGTCGTATTGCGACTTGGCATCTTCGTAGAAGTCGGATGTCAGTCGAACTTGTGCCAATGCTGGCGAGAAGTCAAGTAATTTAAACGGACGACGGCGCAGACAAGTTCCTTCAAGGAGCGTGTCTTGAAACACGTGGTGATAGTCTTCGAGGGTCATGCGGAATGGTCCTTGGTAAGTACGCTTTGTGTCCAGCTTCTTCCATACCACCGTTGTGTGCAGGTTGTAGGTATCTTCTCCGTTGAAGATATGAGCACTGTCGAAAACAAACGCCAGTTTGTCGTTCTTCTTGAAGTTATATGCCATGCGTTTATTCTGCAGTGTGTGATACTCCTCACCTTCGGCCATGAACGGGCGACAGTAGTCCACGGTGTCTTCCGTCAGACAGTCAACGGCATAGACCTGAATGATCAGTCGGGCATCAGGACGTGCACTATATGGCATCAGTTTCAGATGAATGGGAAAACGCTCGTAGCCATCATCGGCATCGGCCACAATACCGCCGCCGATAAGTTCGCCTTCATGCATCTTACCGGTCGAGATAACCTCACCCGTACGCTGCACGCTGACCACTACGTCTTTATATTCCGAAACACCATTGCGAATCTCCAGCACCGTAGTTGCATATTCCAGTACTGTTACGAACAGCAAGGCGGTTCCGCTAGGCAGGTTTTCGCTGAATGAACGCGATGAGGCCGAGGTCTTTCCCAACAGTTTTTCGCGTTTCTGGAGCGCTTTGAACTTATCCTCACGTTCTATGATATCCTCGATGCTTGCAATCTTTTCAACCTCTTTCTGAACCTTCTCAGCTACCTCCCTGCTTGCATACATACCATACCACAGACGTTCATTGGTCTTGATGACCGTATTGTCCGTCTTGTTCAGCAGTTTGATATTACCTTTTACTTGCATCACTTCCTGAGCGTTCGCCGCTACTGTGGTCAGTAGCGCTATCATCGCGAGCAGTAAAGTTTTGAAGAGTCTTGTATCTTTCATTGTTTCAGGAGGTTCGTTCGTGAGAGTCTTCGTTTCAGACATTTAGTTGAAGATATATACTACTGACACACCGACACGTGTGGGCAATAAGTAATAGCCGCTGGCGTTGGCCTGCTGATGACCGTCGATGGAGTAGTCTATATCGAAGTTGTCGTGTTCGAAGTATTCCTTGCGACGGTAGTAGATGGCACCGAAGCCACTGTGTATGTCAATGTTCAGACGGTCTTTGAGCCAAGGAATCTTTGTGTTCACGTTGATGACATAGCCAAACGTGAGACCACCGCCGAGGGCGTATCCGTCATATACTTTTCCATTGTTGGTGATGTCGAAGAGTCCGCCAATAGCACCAACACCGATGAAGAAACGGCTGATGGGGCGGCCAGAGAGCCAGTAGCGATATTCGGGCTGAATCATGATGCCCTTGGCTTTATCAAAAATATAGGAGCCTGAGGTGCCGATGGCGCTGATGCTGAAAGATGTCTTATTGCCCGTCACCAGTTCAAGACTCATGTTGGGCATCAGTAGCGCATCCGATGTCAACTCTGTGCCCACAGCAATGAGCTGGGCATGCGAATAAAGGCTAAACAGGGCAAATATGGCGGCGAGTAATATCTTTTTCATTTTTCTGCTATTTATCGTGCAAATATAAACACTTTCTGTGATTTAGCCAAATTTTTAAGTAATTATCGCCGTTCTCCATAAGAGAATAGATTATTTCACAACCACCTTTTTACCGTCTATGATATAGAGACCTTTGCGAGGCGTGTCGATTCGTTGGCCTTTTATGTTTGTGATGACAGTATCAATGCCTATTTCCGGAGTCTTTTGAGATACGGCAGTAATGGCTGTGGTACTGTTGTCCTCGCTTCCGATTGCCAGTACCGACTGTCTGCTATTCGAAGAGTCCGTCGTGAAGTACGCACGGAACGGGTCGCTCCCGCCGGTAGCTTTCAACACAAAGCAGTTGCCGCTGCTGTTCATGGAGTAGATGTTCTCACTATTGTCGTGACGCGTACTTCCAATGAAGCGATACGTATTGCCGTCGAGAGAAGTGATATCATTACTTTGGTTCACAGTGACATTCTTACCCTTGAACTTGATGGTCTTATTGCTCAGATCCCATTCGCTGCCCCAGTGATTGCCT
>Ga0265298_10003118_pt1 | contig 22273 bp, 42 predicted proteins | sample AusTroGonzalo_MG_3_FD_193486 | JGI IMG/M metagenome (GOLD analysis project Ga0265298, IMG submission 193486) | Bovine rumen microbial communities from tropical cattle in Woodstock, Queensland, Australia - Gonzalo_01 | ecosystem: Host-associated > Mammals > Digestive system > Stomach > Rumen ...
CCGAACATATCGACAATGATTTTATCCCCATGACAGCAAGGTGTTCCGTTCTCGTCCTTAATATATCCACCCTGACAAAGTTTAGATTCAATCTCCGGCAGAGAATCAAGAAATCTAACAGCACTATCCCAATCGGTATCTACAGTCTTTTCGTCTGCATAAATATGGCTTGCCTTTTCCCGTAACAGTAGAGCTTTAATCAATTCGATTAAGTGTTTTGTTTCTCTTTTCATACCCACTCTCCCAAAAGTTTCTCTCCGGCAAATGCCAACGGAGTAGATTCAGCCCTGAAAAAAATTCTGTTTTTATATCTCAGTTCCCAAATAACTTTACACGGATCTTTGGAATCATCACGTCTTGTTAATAAACCGTTTGACTTGAAATCTTCATGAGTTATATTTTTAGCACGGCAGAATTCTTCACAAACTCCATTCAGGTTGGATGCAATCATTCTTGTAAACTTTTCAGATGGAGAAACCAAATCTTTTAGAGTTTGCCTATCAATAGGTTTTAATGCATTCAGCATAAACTATCTCCCGTTAGTTTCGTTCCATGACATAGGTAACATAAAGGACTCCACCCAAAGCTGCAGAAGTAACATGAGTTATCTTGTACCCTGAGTCGATTAACTTCCGAAAATTTTCAGAAGTTGTCTTGTATTCTTCGTCCATCCAATGATTTTTGTAGACTGTCGGTATTATTAATGTTGCAACGTCCATAAATCCCCCTATATTGCCACTTTCAAGAGAATCCTGTCAGATTCCTTAACGACTTCAATTTTTTCGATGATGGCTGTAGAAAAACCTTCAATGTCAACAATTACTTCTGAGAGAGCATGTCCTTCATGGCACAATTCCTGTAATTTGTTGGTAAGCTCTTTTAGAGTAAAGTCCTTTAATATCACTTTTTCCACCCCATTTCTTTGACGTACATGAGCCGTCCTTTAGAATCCTTTTCAGTACATGCATCAGTCAACTTAACTTCTACAGTTAAACCTTTTGCAATACAATAAGGCTTTCCTTCCCCTTTTACGCATAATCCACAAGATCCACAAGTATATTCTTCCATGTTCAACCACCGGCCAAAATTATTTTTTCTTTCTGTTTTTCAGAAAGATGTTCAGAGTAACGGCTGAAACTGAAAGAACCAGAACGAAAAGAACAAGCCAAACCCATAACATCATGCTTCCTCATCGAGATCTTTCATAGTTTCGATAAACTCACCGGCTTTTTCAGCTTCCTGATTGTTATGCTGAATTATTGATATTTTGGCTGCAGCTTTATCACGGATGCCTTCAAGAGTTACGACAGTTTCAGTTATCTTGTTATCAGTTCCGGCTCTTTTTTCTTTGAGTAATTTGTGATAAGTCAAAAGAGCTTGTCTGGCCGACTGTCTGGTTTCAACGGCATAATGAACACGGCCGTTTTTATCGTATTCAAAACCGGACACCATTTTTCTCTGATTCTCTGTAAGTTCAGAAATCTTTTTATCTTCAATGGTATCGAAATCAATATCTTTATCAGCAAGAAAAATGTGATTGTCTTTCTTGTAAGAAGTCCTGTCACAGAGAAGAACCTGCCTGTTAAACTCTATGTCCTCACGGAAAATTTCTTCAAGTTGTTCGATTGATGTAGATGTCATAAGGTCATCAATTCTTTTCTTGATATGAGGCTGTTGCATAGCCCAAGAGCCATAAGCATGCCATGCACCACCTGCCATTTCTCCGGCTTTGTTTACTTTTCCACAAACAAGAGATGTTGGAAATGTAAAGAATAAAATAAAAAGCCTTTCTTTTGCCGTAAACTCAGTTCCAAAAGCTCCAAGCATTTTTTCAAGTTTTTCGTCACCTTCTTTATTTTTTGGCAATTGGAGAATTTCTTTAATTTCGTCTTTGGATGGCAATCCAAATGTATGACGGTCAACTTTTTTGACAGCCTTTTTTACAGGAGCTTTCTTTACCGTCTTTTTTTTAGTTGTTGTTTTCTTTACCGGAGCTCTCATGCTCATCCTCCGTTTTATTACAGTTATGAAGCAAATAACCAAAAACCTGTCTGCCGTTTTCAGTAACAAAAGCCAATTTCTCAGCATCACAAACCACACTTTTATTTGGACTTGTTGCAATAAACCGGATTTCTTTTCCACAATTCAGGCACTTCTGCATCAGTTCCCTCCCAATTTGTCTTTAAGACTTTGGCCGTTATAACTTACGCAATAATTCAGTCTTTGAACTTCACCTAAAATCAGATCAAACTCGATGCTGCCAAAAAAGTTTGGAGCAGAACATAACTCCATAAGCAATTTGTCATAGTTGTCATTGTCACGGTCTGACTTTTCAAGTCTGGAATTAACAGTCATTGAAACTATTGACGATTTTTCAATTCCGAATTTGAGATGACCGGTAAACGATTTTACACGGTACTTTTCAACCTCTGCATTGATTTCAGCAAACAGCATCCTTCCCACCTTTACTTGATATTATATATTATTCTTACAATTTTGTCTAATTGCAAGTTTTTTTCTTACATTCTGACCTAAAAAAAGGCTCTCAGCCTTAAAATTTACCCCTTATTTTGCATTTTCTGGCTATCGGTAATGATATTTGCCGTTTTAATGCCGGAAAATCAAAAATAAGCCCTATTTTCAAAAAATCACGATTCCACGAATTCCCAATCCTTGTAGATACTCTTGAACAGCTTACGCTTGATTATGTATGTCGGATTTTTACGGGTTATTGACGATTTAACGTCCATGCAGATCTTCCTACCTTCAATTTCGTATGTGAAATCTGCCACATAAAATACGGCCCTTTCTCCAGGTGTCTTTGGAACAATCTCAAACCTTTTTTGTCTTTCAAGGTTTTTAATCATTCCTGACTTTTCAAGCATTTTAAGTTCCTGATATTTTGCACTTTCTTTCTTGCTGTCAAACTCAATCCCATCAACTTTTGTTTTAATGTTATTGTATTTGGCCCTTACTGAATACTCCGAGCAGAAAGAACACATCTCCGGAACTATTCTGCCTTTAACGTTGCAGAAATGGATTCCAAAAGTTTCACCCTGATAATTTTTACATCTAGCCGTTTTCAAATCATTCTCCAAAAGCCGGAAAGTGCATCAGTCAATGACGCCCACTGACACACAATCCGGCAGCTTAAAGCCTAGTCCTTTTTCATCGCTTTAGAAATAACCGGAACTAATACAGCCACGATTAAAGCGACAACTGCAACAACGGCCGAAATTAACTTAGAAAGATTATCCTGAGACATTTCAGCGAAAGCAGCAGCGACACCACAGATAACCATTGCAATCATACTTACGAGAAGTGGCACACCTTTTTTTTCTGACTTATTCCAAGTAGAAATAACAAGTCCACCAAGACCGAAAGCTGTTAATGCAATAGCCGGTAAGTCATTGAGTACATCAGTAAATGCACCGAAACCTACACCAACAAGTAATGCAACAATCGAAATGATTGTTAAAATTGTTTTCTTGTTCATCTTTTCTCCTCCCCTACATTAAGACTTTATAGCATCCGGTTTTACTGTGGGTAAGGTAACTCCCGTTACACGCTGCATGTAGCAGACATTTCCCCACTAAAAGCCGGCAAAATCCTTTTTAGAACGGAATATCAGTTCCATCTCCATAACTCATGTCATCAGAATCAGTATTCTGAGCAGCCGGAACAAAACTTGGAGCAGAACTTTCAGCAGATTCTTTTCCGCCACAAAGTTCTACACTTTCAGCAACAACATAAACCTTACTACGGTTGTTGCCGTTGTTGTCTTTCCATCTGTCTTGTTTAAGATAGCCTGACACGGCAATCTTTTTCCCTTTCTGCAAATAAGGTTTAAGGTTTTCAGCCGTCTTGCCCCAAAGTGTTACATCAAAGTAGCTTACATCATCTACCCATTCTTCACCCTGTTTACGGCTTCTGTTTACTGCAATGCTTATGTTTGCTCTTGCTGTTCCACCAGAAGTATAGGCAAAGCTCTGTTCATCAAGATCCCTTGTAATGTTTCCGATAACATCAACATGATTTAAGTTTGTCATATGTTCCTCCAAAATTATTTTTTTGCTCTGTAATCTTTTCCAACAATGTCTATGACTTTTGAATCCTGCCTTAAACGGCTTATAACATCACCGTCCATGTAGTTTTCAAAACATTTTTCACACCCACCGTTAGGACAATTCCGGCTCAAATGTCCGTTGCTTATCAGGACAAATGGCAGCCCTCTCACATGTCTTTTATCAAGAATATAACTCAGCCAATTCTTTTCTGAATTACTGCCGTTTGTTCGTCCAACTTCGTCAATTGCAAGAAAAGGAACTGATGCCAATTCATTTACGATTTCAAGTTCTGTCTTTTCTGCCTTAACCGTATATGACTGTCTGATCATTGTTGAAATCTCATACATGCTGTATATCTTGCCTTTCATGTCTCTTGCCAGGATAGATGCAAGCATTGTCTTGCCCGTTCCGTAACTTCCAAGCAGAACTATTTTTTTTAAGTTACCTGAATAAACTTCTTTGACAGCTTCAAGAGCAGCTTTCTGTGAATCCGTTTCTGCCCTGTAATCTTCAAAAGTCTTGTTATAAAATTCCGGCTCTACGTTGGCTTTCTTACATTCACTTACCTTTCTTTCCCTTTCTGCCTTTAACTCAGCATCCCTGAGACATTCAGGACATACGGTAAGAAATGTTTCTGAGCCATCTTCATTGACAATTACTTCTGCTTCATATTCCTTATGCTCCGGATTTTTTGTGCACTTCACGGTTACTGTTTTTGTGTTTATCACTCTTGATGTAAGTTCCTGAAAAATGTTGTCAAAAAATCTTTTTCCGTTCTGATTCTCCATCTCTCTCTCCTACAAACGATTTTCCGGTGGAACAGGTTTGAACTGTTTTGGTTGCTGATAAGTCTGTTTACCCTGCTGATTGTTATTTAACTCGTTTGAAAAAACTAATGACTGATAATTAGCAGCAAAGGATAGTTTAACTTTTTTGATGGCAACTTCTTCATTACCGTTTGAATATTGCTTTAACATATCAAGCTGAATATTCCACTGAGTAAGGTCATAGTTTTTACTGTGGCTTAATTTGAATTTTAGATATTGTTTAAGAATATCTCTTAATTCAACATTACTTGTGTATTCGTCAACTCTGTCAAAAAGAGCTGCTTTAGAATTACGTTTTTTTGGTTTTTGTTTATTATTTAAATTTGTATTATCATCTTGTATATATATTGTATTATTCATTAAACTTTGTTTAATCGTGCCATTAAACTTTGTTTCATCGGCCATTAAACTTTGTTTAATCGTACCATTAAACTTTGTTTCATCGACTACATAAGAACATAATTTAACACAGCCATTTTTAATTTCTTTTTTAATAATTAAACCTTTTTGTAATAAACTCTTTATAGCTTTTAATACCCCCTGTGGAGTTGAGTTAGTCCAATCTGCAAGATATTGTAAACTTCCCCTAAACTCAGATTTTCCATCTTGTGAGAAACTATATATAATTGCATAAATAAAAAGCTCGTTTCCTTTTAAGTTAAGTTTATTAATCATCCAACCTGATATTTGTATATAGTTTTCATTGTTAATCATTTTTAATTTCCCTCTTTTCCATGATGTTTTGAATGACAGTTACCACAAAGAACAATTAAATCATCTAAATTTTCATGTTCGTAACCGTGATGTTCGTATGTTTTATGATGTACTTGAAGATCAATATTAGAATCACAAAGAGAACATTTATAATAAGCCTGGAATAATTTCTTAGAACGAACAGCATCCCAATAAGGAGTATTAAGAAAATCAAGATACTCCATACCCTGTATATGTTCTGCAATTTCTTGTTCATTAGAATTACTTATATCTGTAGTAACGTCATTCCATTTAGTTATGGATTTAACACCTTCCTTAAAACTTTTATTTGGATCAAGATAGGTATTTATAAAATTGATTGTATTACATCTAATAATTTCACTTCTTTTTTGTTTTTCTTCCGGAGAATCATATTTAATTCTTTCAATAAGTTTTTCTCTCTTTTCAATCTCTTTACATTTAGGACAAGTTAAAAAGAAAGTTTCAAAAAAAGGGTATTCTTTATAAAGATACCCCATTAGCCTGTCTTTTGAAGCACCAGATTCTACATAATTTTCTTTACATTTTACACATTGTAATTCAATCTTGAACTCTATATGTTTTGTATCATGCGACCAATGGCCATTAGTTTCCCCTTCGATACATTCAGATAAATATTCACGTTTATATTCTTTTGCTAAATCTTGTAATCTTTGCAATTCTTCATAAGTAATAAGATTCTTAGCTTTTATTATATTTTGTCTTTTAGAAAGAACTCTTAACCGTCTTTCTAACTTTTCAAAATTAATCATATAAATAATTTCCCACCTTAAAAAAATGGCTGCCTAAGCCTGATAGTTCCTAGACAGCCACAAAAGTTCTCGTTGCCAAAAACCCTTAGCAGATCTATCAGGCACTCTGCTAAAGGCTCTTATTGTATGTTAAAACTAGCGTCTTTTTATATTCTAACGCTAATTTTAACGGTTGTATATAAAAAATATAAACCACTTATTTTGGATTGTCAATAATTTCTTCCCAACACAATAAGGGCAAAACTCATACTTAGTTTTACCTTCCAGATATTTATGTGATAATTCACGTTTATTTGGCATCATTTTTATCCTCCTTTATGTCTGCTAAAATCCTATCTACAGTTTCACTAAATTTTTCATGTCGCTTTTTAACTTTTTGTGGTGGAAACACTCTTGTTTTCATTAACTCTAATAAAGATTTTGGATCCATAAGAGTTAATCCTTTATCAACTACATAACCTTTATATTTTAATAATTTATATTCCTTTTTTGATAATTCATATAAATCATTTTCTCTTAATTTTTGATTAATTTGCTCTCTTGTCATAAAATACTTTGTGAAAGATTTTAATGTTTCAATTTCTTCTAAATCTGTTATAACTTGATTTGCATAATTTTCAGAATTAAATGTTTTATTATATCGAGGACAATATTTTTTAATGTAAAATTCCTCAATTTCATTGAGCTTATCCTTATCTTCTGATTGATATATTATTGCAACAGAATCAAATATTTTATCTTTATGAGAAAAAGGTCTTATAACATTTTGTGTTGTTTGACCTACATAAACCACTTCTTTATCTTTTAATAAAAAATAAATTAAATAATTTTTCCTTGCATCTAAAATCAAATCTGATTCTTCTTCAAACTGCATAAATGCTCCTTTGGTAATAAATGTTTTGCCATCATTTTGTTATAATTTTGCTAATTTAAGTTATCTCCAACGCTTTTTGGCTCCTTTTTTTCCGGCTTTACTTCTCATTTCTGAAAGTATTTCCTGATTCTTTTCCCACTCAATAACACGTTGAAACTGAGTAAAGATGCACATAGCTTTATTTGATAACTTGTCTGGTAATGTTCCTTTATCAGCATAAGCAGCCAAAGCATTTACCAATTTCTTAAACTGAAAAGGATTTAATTTATTCATCTTTTCCAGATAACCAACATAAAAATTAAACTTATCCATTTATTTTGCTCTCCTTTAATTCTTTATCTTCTGCAGCACCGATTAATAAACGGGCATGTTCTTTACCGGCTTTTTCAAAATTTTTTAATTTCTTATCTTTTATTCCTAACCAACCATTGAAAACTAATTCTCCCATTGTTGGTTCTTTTCCAAAATAATTTTTATAAATCCCAGAAAATCCGGATGCATATTTTTCAAACTTTGGATTAAGACCTGACATTTATTTCCCCTCCTTATCTGACCATCTCATATCTTTTTCAAAATGAGATTCACACCAAGCATAAATAGGATCCAAGAAATCAAATTGTTTTTCACCTGTATCAACATATTTGTATAACTCAGATTCCCTATAACTTCTTGAAGTAAGAACAATATATATACCTGGTTCTTCCGGTAAATCATCAGGATTTGCCAATAAATCATGCCATATAGTCTTATTTAAGATTTTCTTTTCAGATTCAGCACCTTTTGTAAATCCTTTTAAGTAACCGTAAATAAAAAAGAATAAAATGCTAAACAGATTACTAAAAATAAATGCTAAAACTTCCCACATAATTTCCCCCTAATTTTATCAACGTACTAACAATATTCAGCCTAAAGATTGTCATTTGACAAAATAAACTGTTAATCTAATCCCTAATATACGACCTGATGTAGCATCAATTTCCATCATATCTGAACCAACTTTCATACCAAACAATGAAAGAACTTTATCCAATAGTTTTATTTTATCAGCAGCTTTAGAAAGCGAATTTACACCTACAGTCATTTTTTTTGCATATTTTAAGTTTTTTCTTTTTTTGAAAATATTCATAGATATTTATACTCCTTATTTCAAGCAAACATAAATTGAAGCAACAGTAAAAAGAACTACTAAAATAGTTCCACAAAGAACAATAATAAACTTACAAACTTCATAAAATTTATCTAACATCCTGTTTACCTCTTAAAATTTCCTTACTTCTTTCTGTAAGTTTTAATTTTGAACCATAACCTATTTCCTTTTCTTCATCGCATTTTGAATACAATCCGGAATCATTTGTTAAAAAATCAAGCCAACATCTAAAACATTGTGTTTTTAATTCTGTTGGTGAATAAATATCAGAACATTTTTTGTATTCAAGTTTTTGACAACAAAATCCACTTTTAGAGAATGTTTCAGCCATATCTCTTGCTTTATTAAAATCTTTAATAACTTCAAAATTAGTTATCATTGACATTTATTCTCCCTGAGCTGCTAAAGCCATTGCAGCAAGGCTATCAGTTGAATCTATATCTTCAATGGCATTATCCATATCAACCATTGAGATAATTCCAATTTCATTATTTTTCTGAACAAGTTCATTACACTTTCTATAGGCCATTTCTACCCTTCCCCTTAAATGCGGATAAACGTCTAAAAATTCATCCCAGGTTTTACACTGTTGATGAAAAAAATTATGTTCATCTGGTGTAAGAGCAAGGATATTCCAAGCCTTTTCTATTGCTGCCGGACAAGCACCACGGCTAACAATATGATGAAAATGAACCGGTGTTCTTCCTGATGCTTCTGAATAAACAAGATACTGTCTCATTTCTGAGATAGTTCTATCATCGTTTATATCATGCTCTTGTTTTCCTCTCCATATTTCCCATTCATAAAGTACACTTCTTACAGTTGCCTGTAAGTCATTAGGCAGCTTACACATTGTTGTAAGATGGAACATAAGACCATCTATAAAATGTGAGCCGGCCATTGTGTTTGCTTCTGACATGTGAATTGATCTTAATTCACCGGTATATCTGTTTGGAATCTTATCAGCATAAAGTCCTAATAAGTCTAAATAAAGGCTGTATTTTTCTTCTTCTGTAGGTAATCGGTGATTTTCTTCATCAGACTGAAAAATCACCGTTACCAACTTAAATACAGCCTTTAACTGCTTAAAGGTTCTTTTCTGAAAAGCTGCATCAATCTCACATTCAAGAAGAATTTCTTTTTCTGTTCTTTGTTCACGTTCTGACTTTGATTTGAATAACTTTCTTAATGTTATCAGATCCTTTTCGTCCGCAACTTTGAGAACTACCTTATCATTAATCAAACAGCCATGAAAGAAAGAACAGATTTTCACTAGAATATATCTCCTACATTTGACGGAGCAGAATTAAAAGCTGCATCAGCCTGAGCCATTTCTTCTGGTGTAAGTCCACCAAGAGATTCCTGAACCGGTTCAGCCTTTGGCTGTTCTTTTGGTGGTTCAGGTAAGTTTTCTGTCTGAGAATCTGCAGCCGGTTTTACTGTAGCTTCTGCATCAACAACATCATCAGCAATTGTGTAATCTACTGAAATATCGTCCTTAATATCTTCTTTTTCTTCACGAGCAACAGCATCCATCGCTTCAATTGAGATAGGACAGAGTTTAAGAGCCTGAATAACCACAGTCTTTAATGCCATTGCATCAAAATTTTTATTCCAAATGTTGTTCGGATCAGTTGAATCGTAAGCCTTTGAAAACTTGTTACGGTGATTTTCAATGTCTTTTTTTGACATAACCTTAAACTGAGAACCACCGTTGCAAAGTTCAACAAGACAGTAATAGCCGATAACTTCACCACGTTCTTTCATGATGTCAATTTTGTGGCTGAGATTTCTTCCCATTCCGAGCTGAACTTCAAAATAATCGTTTTCATGGATTGGTTCTGCAGCAATTGTTTTGATTGTATTTGAACGTCTTGCCAATGCAATCAGGCCCTTGTATCCAATCTGCCAACGGGCCGTCATTTCTTTAACCCATTTTCCATTTACCTGTTTTGATTCATTGTAAGGAATAAGGTAAGACTGCCCCAAAGTTCCGTTTAAGTCCAATCCGTAACTTGCTGCTTCACTCAGAGCACGGAAAATAGAATCCTTAGTGCAGAGTCTAAGATTAGGCATTTTTGGATTTGTAATTGCAAGCATTGCTGATTTAATAAAACGGTCAACATTTATTGTGTTTACCGGCAAAGCCTTGCCAAAAGAATCCTTGTTGTTATTCAACCACTCACCTAAAGTACCTTTCTTTTCAGTAGTGGTAGCCACCTGATTAGCATTAGAGCCGTTTGTTTTCATGGTTTTTTTCTCCTTTGGACTTTCGGAAATATGTTTCCAAAAGTCCTATACTTACATATTTAATATTTTGTATGTATTTTTCTTACATACAAAGCCAAAAAAATTACTTCTTTTTCTCAGAAGTCCTGAGAATTCTATATGCAAATTCCTTTTTGTAATCATCAAAAAGGCCCGACTTTTTAAGGGCATCCGTGTCTACAGAAACTTTCTTCTGCAAATTATAGGTAAGGTTAAAATGCTCACCTGTTGCAAGAATTTTATCTGCACTATCTTCCCCATTCTTGCTTAATGCAGAAAGATGTAAAAGAATGGAATCTTTCAAGGCATTTTCCTGCTGTTCCAAGTCCTTGATTTTCTGCTGCAGCTCCATTCTCTGACCGATAAGATCTTCTGTTTCTTCATCAAGTTCGATTTCACTGTCAATCTGTAAATTGGCAACATATTCATTTTCAGAATCAAGTCCAAGTGGTTCTGGTGGATTGTCAGCCAAAACATAGTTTTCCCAAAAGTCTTTTTCTGCCGGAATGATTCTTGAATAAATGAAGTCATCATTTCTTTTGATGATGTAATGTTTGGCTCTTTTTGTATGCATAAAGAAAGCTGTAAGAATGAACCAATTAAGGTTAGTAACAGCCATGTAATGCTGAACCTGACAATAATAGGAATCAGGAATTTCATCTTCTGTAAAACCTTCTCCACGGCTAGATGTTTTTATTTCATAGCCACCAAGTCCTTCTACAGTTTCCCCACCTATTGTTACCTGATGTTCTGCATGGCAAAGACCGTCAAGATTTGCATTCATGTACGGAATGTCATTAGATGTATACATTCCCGGTACAGAAATAATCTCAATACCAAGTTCTTCACCGGCTTTCTTTCTAATTGGTTCTTCAAGAATATGCCCCCATTCTGTAGCAGCATTTCCCTTAAATCCTTCTACATTCTTTTTGGAGAGATAAACTGTTAAAGGTGATGCATACTTATTTAACCCCATAATAGCACCTACATCACTTCCACCAATTCCTGTTGTTCTCAGTTCAACCCATTTTTCAGGTTCTTTGTCCTGTTCAATCGGTGTGAACTTTGCATTGATACTTTTGTAATCAATCATAGTTTTTCTCCTATTCTGCTTTTCCTATCCAAGTAGGATGCATTGTTTTTTCAGCTTCCTGACAGATAGCTTCAATCCTTTTTTCTTCTTCTGGTGTAAACTTTGGTCTTGCAAAAGCCGTTTCAAGTTTGTTCATTCCGGCCTTAGTTAAAAACATGTTTTTTCCAACGTTTTTAACGTAACCCAAATCTACACCCATACCGGTTCCCTTCCAACCTGTTGATTCCAATTTGATGTACTGTTTGATTTCAAGGAACCGGAGTAAATCTGATTTGTTCACGGCAAGTTTTACAGAAACTTCTTCAAGACCTACAGGTTCAAGATCATCCTTATGATAAAAAGCATTTTCAATCTTCTGTATGCCCTTTTCTGTGATGAAAAACTGAATCCTGTTATACTTGCCGTTTTTGTAAAGACGGTTAAAAACACAACCTGATTCAATTCCCAATGCTGTTGCAACCAGATTTCCTTTTCTTGCTACTCTGTGGTCATTTTCTCGCTGTATGTACTGTTTAAGCTCAAGAAATGGAATAATGTCATTATCTCTGCTCAGATTCAAGACTCTTGCTACATCTGATGCTGTGTAGTTTTCGTTCATAATCTTTTATCCCCCATTCTTAATTATTTCTTACAAATTTCTTTTTTAATTCTTGCAACAGTATTGTCAGGAAGTAAAACTGTAGGGTATTTGTCATATCCCATACACTTCTTAAAAAAGTCTACATTTTCTTCAAGATTAAGTTTATTACAAACTGATTCCCAATTATCTTTAAGAGAGAGAAGTTTTTTTACATCGGCCCATCTTGAGCAACCAATTACTTCATTATATTCAACTTGATGTTTAAGCATTTTATTTTCTTTAACAAGATTCTTATTTTCACCATGCAAAGCTGCAATCAAATTGCTCGACAATGCTGTAATAGTTGCTGTAACCATATCAACAGCACTTTCGTCATTATAATCAATGCTTGAAATAAACTGCTGTGCTTTTAGTGCCGGTGTAAGTTCTGTTGTTGTACCTATCAAACGGTTAGATAGGTCTAAATCTGTACGATTATTATTTACTTTCATAAATTCCAACAAAATCGTTATTTCTGCCTTAGTCCAATAAGTAGGCTTGCCATTTTCAATTTTCTTGTTTGGCAAACATTTTCTTGCATTTTCTGTAATAATATTTGGTCTAGTTCCAAGTTGTTTAGCAAGTTCCTTTGTAGAAAATAATTCTTTATTGGAATTATTCACGATTTCTGTTAAACTCTTAAATGAGTTTTCCGATAAAGATAAAGACTTATCCATTAGATAACTCCTTGCGATTATTGATGTTTAGTTTACCAGACCGGCATCTTTAATCGCTTGAAAAAATAGCCCTAAGAAATCTTTCCACCTTATACAATAAGGTTCTGACCGGAAAGACCTCTAAGGGCTGTAAAAGTTGCAAGCAACTTAGAAAAGGTCAGATTTTTTCTAAATTGCCTATCAGAATTAACAATCCTGATAAGTAATCTATTTCGATTACATTGATTATTTTATATCTGTTTGGACATTTTGTCAACAAAAAAGTTTATATAAATATTATAATGTTCGATAATATGAATATGGATTACTTTGAAAGAGTTAAGGAAGAAATGTCTTTTCAGGGCTTGACTCAAAAAGAGCTTTCTGATAAAACCGGCATTTCGATAAACACAATCAGAGGATGGTTCTCAAAAAAAGTCCTTCCAGACTTAGAATCTGCTTATAAGATAGCCCAGGTATTAAAACAGCCTTTGGAATATCTTATAAACGGTGATATTTTTCAACCTAACAACTTTCACTTGCCTACCAGAGAAATAAAACTGATAGAAAACTACAGAAAACTCAATGAACGTGATAAGTTACTCATAGATACAATGGCAGCAACTATGAGTTCTGAATCTCACTCATCAGGTTTCCATATTGAAGATAATTCTCTCGGAATTGTGGCAAATTTTGATGATAAAACCCCCTTACAGAAATAGTTAAAGAAACTGCTGTTTTCTGTAAGGAAGTTTATAAAAAATGAGATATTTTAATTAAGTTTAATTAGCTTGAATCGTCAGTTTAACTGATTAAAAAGAGTTAAATACTACTTTCTTTCTTGAATTTCTCAACAAGTTCTGCCGTAGAACTGCACATGTTTCTTTCCCTGGCAGACTTCATTTTGTGAGTAATCGTCTGTTCTGAGAATAAGTCTATTTCTTTCTGCAGCTTGCCCTTTGCTAGTTCCTGCAAGATTTTCTTTTCATCTTCGGTAAGGTTCAGTGTTTCCGGAGTATGAATCTTGAACACATATTTCATGCAAAGGTAGAATAAGGCTGCATAAGTCAGTTGAATTATAAAAGATATGACTATAAGCTGTTTTAATGAAAATGAGATTATTACATTAATCAGGAAAATAATGGCTATGGGAATCTGTCTTTTAGGATTAGCACCCATAGCTACAAGAATAAAGAATATGCTCCCATAGTTATAAAATGTATTCACATAGATTAATGCACATGCATATACTGTAAGGCCGTAGGATAGACCTTTACGGCCACAAAAAAATATAAGAAAAGCGATTATTCCACAGCCACCGGCCCTGAGATACCAATAGTATTGAATGTCGGATAAATAGTTCTGGCTTACATGACATACAATCAAAAGCAGATGCAGAAGAAAGATAATTAATAAAAACTTGTCATTTACGAGCAATAAATATCGCTGTTTAAGTCTGGAAAAAGGATTTGTCATTATGCTTGATTTTCGGCAGAATTACAGTAAAATCTTAGTTATGGAACAGAAGTTTAACCCAGAAGATGAAGAAACATTCCAATATGCAGACTCTACCAAAATAACGGTTATTGATGGTGTAGAGCTTTATGAAACCATATGGAAAAATGACATAGAATATAAAACCTATCTGTCGGAAACTGATTATGTAAACAAGATTGAAGAATATTGGAAATGGCATCAAGATTATCTGAAAAACAATCCCGACTCAAAAATAAAGACAAAACAGGACTTCATAAAAAGTCAGATAAAATCCTATGTTCTTACATGTGCTGACTACAGCATAAAGATGTCTGATCTTGTGATTAAAGGCTATAATTTTTCCGTTGCTCAGGCTGAAATGATTAAGAACATGGATATGACTGATATAGAAAAATTGGTAGAAATAATCCAGAACCATTTCAAGAATAAACGGAAAAGGCATTGGCTGTCTCAGGAACTTTTTACTAAACTTGCCGGAAAAATTGACAGCACACTTTTTGCAGAATTATGCTTTTCTAAAGACAGTGAAAAGGAACATGAAGTTATGGAAGAATTCTTCTGCAGCCACGACACAATGCAAACTAAAGCAGAACTTGAAAAGCTGCTTGATAATGAATATCTCCGTCTTTATCCTAAACTGAAAGAATCAATAAGGATAAGAATGACGGAAAATTTAGGACTGCAATAATGCAAGGCTTTCTTTTGTATTCTGCAATCTCAGTTTAATTTGAGAAACATACTGTCTTGAAACCTTAAACTTTTTGGCAATATCGTTCTGCTTTGTACCCATCTCAAGTTCAGCAATGATCTTCTGAGCAAGTTCACTCTGCATACATTTTGACGGTCTGTATGCTTTAATCTGATATGATTTAAGAATCTGCATAACTCTCCCCTTTGTCATGTTCATTTTTTCAGCAATCTGTTCTAAAGTGAATTTCTGTAATGCAAGCTGCTTTATTTCAGAATTCCTTTTATTAAACTCTGACCGGTTCATCTTCTTTTTGCTCCCGTTTTATATTTCTGGTGATAGGCTTCAAGTCCATCATCCGTAATTTTTGCCCATTCCATGACACTCTCTCTGCTCCATACCTTACGACCACCAACCCTTGCATCAGGAATACCACCCTTGCACTGATAGAACCGGTTACTTCTGTATGTACTTAATGACATGCCGCCTTTATGTTCCCAACACTGTTCATCATTATACCATTGTGCCGGAAACAGTTCGTCAAAATCCTTTACGGACTTTTCTGCAGCAACCATGCTTTTAATATCAGAGATTTCTTTTAATATTGTCGAAAACTCAGGTATATCCATAATCACCTACTGTTCAAGAGCTTTCTTCTGCTCCACTTCACGGATATTCTTACCACGGATGATCTGCCATGCAAGTTTGATTCTGTATCTCAGTTTCATTTCTGAGACAGTCTGAAAGAAACAATCCCATGACTGATTTACCAATTTAATCTGCTTACGTCTTACAAGCTGCCTTATTTTCTTTTCCTGTTTACCACTCATTAAATTAGTCCTCCAACCCTAATTCTTTCCGAATTTCCTTTATACGTTTACACACCAGAAAACCGGCTAAAAACATCTTTTCGTCTGCTGAATCTTCAAAACTTAATCTACATTCAATTTCTTTTTGAATCTTTTCAGGCAACTTCTTTTGTGTAAATCTTTCATACAAATTCATAAGCACAATTCCTACAGTTTTTTATAAGTAATTCCGTTATCATCAATGAACTTTCTTAAAGCCACTAATTTTGATGCCGGCCCTGTTACTTCAAGTCTGAATGTTGCAACAGGTTCTTTCTGTTCCTTAAATGCATATTCATCTACAGCAATAACATTAGGATTATCACCACGAACCTGAGTTTCAGTTGTCAAGGATTCCTTTACAACTTCCTTTTCAGTTGTTAAGTTTTCCTTACTAACTGCAAGAGCAGCTTTTCTTTCTTCTTCTGCCTTAATTCTTGCACGGTTTTCTTTAAGCTGATTTCCACGGATTAATGTTGCATTTAAGTCCAGAGTTTCAAGATAGAATGTCTGCAAAATCTCTTTATCTTCATCCTGCAAACTTTTTATAGTTGCCATTTCTCCGTTGATTTTTTCAACAATGGCTTTACATTCTTCCATGATTGAAGAAAGTTTTTCTGTCTTATTCAGCCACTTTGGATTGAATACACGATCAAGTGGAACGATGTTAAAATCGAGAGTATTCCAGAACTCTACAATCTTTGCTTTCTTTTCGTCCTTTTCTTTCTGAGCTGCCTGATTTACAATGCCGTTAAGTTCTCCGTATGCTGTATCAATCTCTTTTTCGAGAGATTTCATGATTGCTACGAATTCGTCCAAAGGCTTGTTCCATGTAGAAGTTGCCAATTTTCTTTTATCAGCAACATCTTCTTTCAGCTTGTTAAGATAGGCTTTGTCTGTTTTGGCTGCATCAGGATTATCAAGATAACGTTCAACAGTATAATTTTTTAATTCTTTCTGTAATGCTGCAGAAAACTCTTTGGCATTGGATGTAAGTTTTCCGGCAACAATGTTTGTTACTAATTCTAAGCCGGTTGTTTCCGACTTAGCCACTTCCGTTACATCTTCAATAACGGCATCAATTTTCTGTTTTTTTGGTCTTGGCATAAACTTTCCTTTATCCTTAAAGGATATGGCGGATGTAGGACTCGAACCTACGATTTCCGGATTATGATTCCGGTGAGTTAGCCGCTACTCTAATCCGCTGTCTTTTCTAACGATTTTTATATTATATTCGTTATTTCTAACGCTTTTAGAATACCGTTAAATTTAACGCTTGTCAATAAAAAAGTGTTGATTTTTAACAGAAAAATGACGATAATACGGGTATGGACGTTAAATCATTTATAAACAGGCTTCTGCTCTGTTGTAAGGAAAAAGGATTAACAAGAACAACTTTCGCTAAGGATTTCGGAATTCCTGAATCTACCATCCGTAATTGGATTAGAAACGGGAATATGCCTTCTGCTGAAATCGTCTACAATATGGCCAAATATTTTAATGTTCCTATGGAATATCTGATTGGTGGAGAAGAATCCCCTTTAGGTGATGCTGAAATAATAATGTTTCTGAAAATGCAGAAACTATCAGCTGCTCAGAAGAAAATGCTCATAACCGTTGCTGATAGTCTCATTACTCAGAAAGATTAGAAAGACATAGGCATTACTATGTGTGTGTAGTTTGTCTTTTCATCTCCTGCTGCTCTTACCAGAATTGCAGATTTAACGGCATTTTCTTGGTTAAACTTGAAATCAAGTGAAATGTCGTTGCTGTCAATTACTTTCAGAACATCGTTGAGATATGTAACATTCAGTGCAACCTCAGCTTTGGCTTTCTGATATACAGCTGAAATTTCTTCCTTTGAGTTACCGATTTCTGTATCTGGTGAAGATACAATCATTTTGTTTTCATCAAATACAAGGTGAATACGACCACTCTTTTCTGTCATGATGGAAGTTCGTTTAATTGCAGATTCCAAATCTTTTTTAGAAACCGTAATTGTCTGATCTAACATATCAGGTAAAACTTTCTGCCATGCCGGATATTGACCGTCAATCAGAAGTGAAGAAATTTCATATCCAAAACCCTTGAAAAAGAATTCCTTGTCAGTAACATTGATGCTGAACTCCCCTTCTGCCGGAGCAATTTTATCAATAAGAGAAAGAATCTTAACAGGAATAATTGCCGGTTTGAAATCAGGTAAAACATCAGAATACCAACAGAATGACATTCTTCTGCCGTCCGTTGCAACAAATACCGGTTTATCTTCATGCTTTGTAAAATATACACCGGTAAGGAAATATCTGTTTACATCATCTGCAACGGCAAAAGAAGTTTGTCTTATCATTTCTTTGAAGTCCTTTGCAGATACATTAAATGCACCCTTATCATTAAAGCCGCTGATTTCAGGAAACTTGTCTGCAGCAAGACTCTTTATCTTGAACTTTACTTTCTTGTCTACAGGCTTAATTGTAAGTTCAATATCCTTGCTTTCTACTTCAACATCACCTTCCGGCAATGCAGAAATAATGCTGATTAACTTATCACAGAATACAGTAGTTTCACCTTCTTCTGATACATCAGCATTGATGAACGTAGATGCACTTACAGTAGAGTTAGTACATTTCAGAATGAGCTTGTCCTTATCTGTCTGAATAAGCACATTTGAAAGAATGGAAATAGGACTTTTGTTGTTGATTACTTCCTGAGCTACAGAAAGCACCCTTAAAAATCCACTCTTGTTTACGGTAAATTTCATGGCCGTTTACTCCTTATTAATTATTTTCTTTATCTTGATTATTCTGTTTTCAAGATAACTGATTACATCTTCAATCTTGTATGCATAATATTCTTTATGTACATACTGAGATTTGTTGAAACTTATAAAACTGATTTCTTTGTTTCGTCTTGCATCGTTAAGAACCCTGTTAATCTGATCAAGCAGAACAATGCTCTGAAACTTTGGAAACCTTTTCTTCCATGCCTTACTCAGTTCCGTTTTTTCATCCGTAATGATTTCAAGCATTTCCCTTGGTGTGTAATATTTCTTACCCTTGTTTTCTATCATTTCGTTTCTCCTAAATACCGGTCGATCCAAACCCTTTATCTGCTCTCTCTGTTTCAGAAAGTTCTTCTACTTCTTCAAATTCAAATTGCTCTGCCTTTTGAATCTTCATCTGGCATATTCTGTCATGATTATTGATTTTAATTTCTGAGCCTGTACTATTAATAACACAAGCCATAACTTCTCCCCTATAATCACAATCAATTGTGCCGATGGCAACATCAGTAGATTTTTTTGTTAATCCACTTCGAGGTCTGATTACAGCTTCATAACCTTCCGGTAATTCAATAGCAAATCCCAACGGAATTAATGTTCTGCAACCAGGTGGAATTGTAATACCGTCCTTAGCATAATTAACCCTTGCATAACAATCCGCACAGGCAGCTCCTGATGTTTTGTATTCAGGCTGTCTGCCACCTTCAATTACTTTTATTTTTACAATCATATTTCCCCCATGTATATTGACCTTTATTATTCTTAATTCTTACAAATTTCTTTGTATGCAATCTTTGATGTTCTGATTTCGTCATTACATCAAGATTTTCTATTCTGTTATCGCTTTTATTCTCGTTTTTATGATGTACTATACTTTCTTTCTTCAAATAGTGTTTACCATCAATAACAACAAAATACTTTTCATCAAATAATTGATAATTTTGTTCTACGATAAGTCTATGTTCATAAACGTAATTATTCTTATCTCTAAAAGGATGTTCATTAGAAAGTATTAAATAATACCCCTTTTGATTTATATACTTACCACCTTTATAATTAGCTGTTTGTTCTTTTCTTAATCCATAAGAAGAACTATCAATACCTCTACGATATTTTGAAAACATAACTGAACGACATTCTTTAGAGCAGCAATGACCGAATTTGTTATTTAATCTACAGGTTTTTATATACATAGCTTTACCACATATAACACAATTACAATTAGGTTTTCTTGATGCTTCATAATTTCTATGATATGCAAGTATTTCTTCTTTTCGTTTTGGATCAACTACTTTGATAATGCTTACCGGAGATATTTTATAAAGTCTCCCTAATGCCTTATATGTATAATTTCCGGTTTTATATAATTCAATTATTTCTTTTTGCTGTATTTCAGTTAATCTTGTTTTTCCCATAATGATTACCTCGAAAAATTATTACCCACGTTATTGTGAGGGAGGTGAGTAAACTCTGTATGATCGATAAAGTCATAACAGACATATCCGCTGCAGAAACTTGATGTATTGCCATCAAAACTTACCTTTTTATCTGGAATGATGAACTGAATCTTTGGATTTACGGCTGAAAATATTTCACCAATGTTTTGATAATTTATACTCATCATATTCATCAGTAATACAAATGGAGTTTTAAGTTCATAGATGCATCTTGTAAATATCTTATCTTTTGTCGAAAACGGTGGATTACTTACAATTAAATCAAAATGGCTAGGCTCATAATTAAAGAAATCCTTGCCGTCATTCAGATGACTTCTTTCAACCTGAAACCCTTTCTCTTTAAGAATCTTGTAATACTGTGAATCTTCCGTATCGAACGGCAACCATATAATTGGTTCTCTGAGATTATTAACTAAAAAACTGTCTCTCCACTTTACAAGATATGGAATCAGCATATTAACGAGCAGACTAGGTGTATTGTAGTTGTCCTGAACATTAAATGCTCTCTTGAAACTTCTCTTACCCATTTTTACACTCCGGCTTTTGTACAAAATTCAGCAAGCTGCAACATTGAAACTGTTTCCAATGGTTTCCATGCTATTACCCTATCTTGTGTCCAAGAACAAATGAAATCATTTTTCTTCTGATAAATACCTTTATCAACAAAGAAAAATCCATTCTGATATTTACCTCTGTAATAGTTGTAACCACCTTCAATACTAGTTCCATAAAGAATAACCATTACATCATAGAATTGCCCATCATCTCTAGGTAAAACATCTTTTACACTATGGTATTCAAATTTAATATCTGACATTAAAACAATTCCCCCTGTATACATTCCCTTATCACCTTTTCAGGCTGTTTTATTTCTACTTTATCTGCCGTTATAATCTCTGATGTACCTATCCTGTTTTTACACAATTCAAAGTATTCATCAGAAATCTCACAACCAATAAAGTTTCTTCCAAGTTCTTTTGCTGCCAATCCTGTTGTTCCACTTCCTAAGAACGGATCAAATATAAGTCCACCTTCCTGACTTCCAACCGTTATAAACTTCTTAATCAGTTCCAATGGCTTTTCAGCCGGATGGATGCCCTTTTTACAGTTAGTCATAAACCATTTTCTATAAAGCTCAATATTCTTTTCCTTGCTGAAATATGTTCCAGGTTCACGAATAACAATGATGTATTCCAAATCACTCATGTAATGATTATTAAAGGCCGGAATCGGATTTGACTTACACATAACCAAAATATCAAAGCTGCATTTATTATCTTTGGCCCACTGAATATAATCAGCCACCAAAGTTTTATTACAATATATATATATATATATATACGTTTCATCTTTGGCTTAATTAAATTAAGAAATGGAATCGGCTTGAAATCACAGCAATTGATTTTATCCAAGGACTTTATATAAGTTCTCTGAGCATCGTTTGATTCAGAATAGAATCCACCACCTTTAGAACCAAAATTATATGGTGGATCTGTTACTACTAAATCAATTGATTTATCAGGGAGAGTTTTAATAAAATCCATACAATCACCATGATATAACTGAATCATTCATCTACCGCCTTAATTTCAATTCCGGCAAAATCATCAGCACAAAGAACAAAACCATCTTCTGCCTTTGAATATTTTTCTTCTGCAATCTCCAAAGCATTTTTCTTATCTGCTGCAGAAATTGTTACTTCCTTTTCAAGTGTTTCAATGATTCTGATTTTGAACTGAGCCATAATTACTTCTCCAAAATTGTTCCTTTATAGGCCAATGCCCTTCTTTCTTCTACAGTCATTTCATTCCATCTTTTCTGGCCTTGAATTCCTAACTGAGAAAAGATTGCACAAAGAACAGCGACCGTTATACTGTTTCCGCACTGTTTATAAAGTTGCGAATTTGAATTAACAGATGCAGCTTTATGAAAATCTTCATCACTAAAG
>Ga0265298_10003119_pt1 | contig 22271 bp, 18 predicted proteins | sample AusTroGonzalo_MG_3_FD_193486 | JGI IMG/M metagenome (GOLD analysis project Ga0265298, IMG submission 193486) | Bovine rumen microbial communities from tropical cattle in Woodstock, Queensland, Australia - Gonzalo_01 | ecosystem: Host-associated > Mammals > Digestive system > Stomach > Rumen ...
GAGCTGGCCAGGGTGTTTAACGTGATGGGTATTGACACGCACGACGTGATAGAGGCTGCTGCATCGAAGTGGAACTTCATCAAGCTGTCGCCAGGACTTGTGGGTGGTCACTGCATCAGCGTCGACCCCTACTACTTAATTCAGAAGGCACAGGTCTACGGTGTATGGCCTCGCATCATGATGACTGCCCGCCGACTGAACGACACGATGGGTGAATATGTAGCGGGAGAGGTCATCAAGCTGATGAACAAAAAGGGCGTATTGGTGAAGGATGCCAAGATCCTACTGCTTGGTGTGACGTTCAAGGAAAATTGTCCAGACATTCGCAATACCAAAGTAGTGGATATCTATAATGCACTGCATGAGTATTCGAAAAACATCACGGTGTTTGACCCGTGGGCCAATGCTGCACACGTAGAGGAAGAGTATCATGTGCCTGTGGTCAACACGTTGCCCAACGATCAATTTGATGTGATTATTCTGGCCGTCGCACACAAGGAGTATTTGTCTGTAGATCTCAAGTCGATGCTTCGCAACAACGGACTAATTTACGACGTAAAGGGCATATTACCTCGCGATATCATTGACGGAAGACTGTAAAACAGTAGTTTTTGATAGAAAAATACAAAAAATTTGCAAAATCCTTTGGGGTTTTGCAATTTTTTTATTATATTTGCAATCGAAACTAAAGATAATATAAAATATGGTCAAACTAAAAACGAATATTACTATGACAAAGAAAAAACTATTCATTACACGCTTGTGCATTTTTGCATTTGCCGGTGTCGTAGCTTCTTCATGTAATGATACTGACGAATTTTTCGACAAAGGAGGTGATTCACCAGAAGTCAAAGTTGCGAACTCTTTTGACTTTTCAACGACACAGACCATTGATCTGATTGTCGACTATTCGGACTTTGATATTCATGGTCCAGTAAAGTTCTCTATTTACAGTACCAATCCCATTGTCAATGAGAATGAGTACAATGAGTATGTTGATGAGAGCATAGAACCTATTATTGAGGCTTATACAGACCCGAGAGGAAAGTTCGATGCTACTATTACATTGCCTGCATATGCTAAAGTTTTGCACATTGTTACGGGTAACTTCATGATTGGATTAAAACGAAAAGCAGTTGAAGTAGTTAATGGTGTTGCTAAACTCAAACTTGAGGCTGACGTGTCTGCTGCCAGAGTAGCAGATGGTATGACTACTCGAGCATCAGGTCCTGGGATGGAAACGAATGCTGTATCCGGTTTACCTTGGCTGTCCTTCAATTTCAAAAAAGGTGGTAGTATTAGCGATACAAGGGTCTACAAAAATTGGCATACGCCTTTAGGCACTTGGAACTCTGCAACCGGACGTCCCAGTTATTTGATGGATACTTCCACTGCCAATCCAGAACTGGTGTTCCCTGATGAAGTGATGGATGGATTATATGCCACAGCTTGCGAAGCCTTGAACTCAGGTACTACTTGTAAGGAAGATTATCGTGCCAGTGGAGATTTGACGCTGATAAAGGAGTCTGAAGTGAGTATTGCCGCATTGGGTAGTATGACGTGTTGGAATAGTAGTTTCGGATACTATTATTATACAGGTGATAAAGTCCCGACAAGTACTACGGACTTGAATATCATCATGCTTTTCCCCAATACACAGGACGGTCAAAGATATACGCCTATATTTGGTTCCCAGTACCAAAACAATATAGGAATGGTGCGTGGCGATATGATTCAATTGATGTACTATCCCAACATTGCCGAAGGAGATTATTCAGGGGCTACTACAGTATTCCCTAAGGGAACCAAAATCGGCTTTATCTTGAAACCCAATAGTTGGGGTAATCAGGGAGATGCATATTGCACAAAAAATGGTACCAAAGTAATGAATTCAAAAATGAACATCTGGGCTGCTTCCACAGAAGGTCTGTCTTATTGTAATCAGGACATGGCAAACTACAAGTTACCCAACACTACAGGAGAAGCACGGACTGCCAAGTTTGCCTATACCTCACCTAATGGAAACAGTTATTCTATTATTTCTGTTGAGGATGCCTGCGATGACAAGGACTATGATGACCTGCTCTTTGCCCTTAACCCTGCAAATGTTTTTAAAGAGCTTCCAACGGTTGAAGTCGGAAAGACTACTACTCACGGTGTCTATGCCTTTGAAGACAAGTGGCCTGCGCGTGGAGATTATGACATGAACGATGTGATGTTGGACTATCAGCACGAAATGGAATTCAATAGTAGTGGCAACGTCACCAAAGAGACATTCTATTTTACTACCTATCAGAATTATGTAACACTTAAGAGCGGACTGGCACTCAAACTGCAAACAAAGATAACACCAAAGAGCATTGTGATGAAGAAGGATGGTACCAGTGCTTCTTTTACGAAGGACGGAAACTACTATTACCTGACAGATGATATTACAAACGAATTAGGATCAACCTATAGTTTTGAAGTGACTTATTCGTCAGGACAAGCACTTTCAAATTTGGCAACAGTTGAACCGTTCCTCTATCGCGACGAAAATGGAAAAAGGTGGGAAGTACATCTTCCCGACAAAGCGCCAACCAGCAAGATGGATCAGAGTTTCTTCGGAACCGAAGACGATGCCTCTACCCCTGCAACAGGAAAGTATTTTGTGCGTCAAGGTGACTATCCCTTCGCATTCTTCCTTGATGATGCAAGAATTGAGTACTTTACTGATAACATCCTGAAGAGAGAAAACGAGAATACGCCTATTGACACATTCTTCCCAGAATTCAGACTGTGGTCTACCAGTAAGGGTGAGAAGAATGCAGATTGGTACTTGCATCCGAAAGGACAGTAAGTTGTAAGGATCATCAAAGAATACTGTGAATAGGAATATCGCCTTTTTATTCGGGTTATTTCTTAGCATACAACTTGCCATCGCCCAGATTCCTTATTTTGCAGGAACCGTGGGTGATGGCAAATTGTATGGGTATACGTCGGTGAAATGCCGTCCTGGCATCAATCATCAAGAGACATATACAACCTTCCAATATGGATTGGGAAATCATTTTGCAACGGGCATCGACCTCTATACTGGACTGAACAGCACCTATTGGGGGGGCCTTGTTCGTTACGGTACGGAGATTAACAAGTGGTTAAATATCGGAGCTGAAGTGACTCCATCGTTTAACCTGAATGACAGTTACAAGTTTTCCTACCTGACATCAGCTCTCTATATGAACGGTGCGTTGTCGAGTGACGGACGATTGTTCTGGTGCACGAACACATGGTGGAGCGTAAAAAATGGAGACGACAATACGTTCTCCAACTACGAATATCTTGGCTATACCATCCCTCTGAAAAAGGAGCGTTCCATTACGCCTATGTTAGGGACAATTCATTCCTGGCTGTTTGACCAAGATGTTGATGTTGCCGCTGGTTTCTATTACTCAATCAAGCATTGGAACTTATATGTATGGGGAAATGATTTCCTAAAAGAACATCCCAGATTCATTGTTGGTATTGATTTTACGCTTTAAACATAAAACCGCCCACAACTATGCCATAAATATCAGCCACCACAGTTGTCTTTTATTTTTAATATGCACAAAGTTTTTCCCGTGATTCCTTGCATGCTATTTTTTTTTTCATTATCTTTGCACACAAAATAGAAACGATCTAGTAGCTTATGGAAAAGAAAAGAAAATCCTTTGCAGGGAGAATCATACGGAAAATCCTAATATGGCTGTTTTTCATCGTGATTGCTCTTTCATATGTCATATTCCAATTAGAAGGACGGGCTACACGTGAATTCTACTCTGAGATATTCCATAACAAGATGCTCATCACCAATGAGTATACACGACGCGTAATCTCTGACGTCTATGTAGCTGTGACAAACAACATCTACTATGTGGAACAAACGCTAGACAATCCAGACTGCCATAAGGAGACGATGGAGCGAATCGTGAAAAGCGGTACTCGCGTACGTAGCTGCGGTATCAGCTTCATTGAAGACTACTATTATCCACAAAAAGGCCACAAGTTCTGTCCCTATGCTTGGAGGAACGTCGCCAAGCCAGACGTTATTTTCTCGGAAAATATGGGAGATGCTGATGCCGACTACCTCAGTGCTGACTGGTTCGTTGATGTCGTCAATAAAGACTCTGCCCAATGGTCAGAACCCTTCTATGAGAGCTATGATGAAAAGACAACACTGTCGGCTTATATGGTACCCGTACACGACAAGACAGGCCGTACAGTTGCCGTGATTGGAGCCGACATTTCATTAGACTGGCTTACCAACAAGCTGCTTGAGATGGATAGCACAATCAATAAGAATGATATGCTTATGGCTAGCAAATTTGACTTGAAGTCGAACAGTTTTATCATTAACCATGACGGAACATACATGACCCATCTTGATGAAAAGCGCATCATGAAGGAGAACTTCTTTAATCAGGTTGAGGCATGCGACGGGAGTGACGTCGAAGGATTGATTACCAGAATGAAGGACGGCATTGAGCAAGAACATAAGAAAACGGAAAAGTTCATTGTCGACGGTGAAGAGTGCTATCTGTTCTACACGCCAGTAAAATATACCCAATGGGTGATGGTCACTGTCGTACCCTGCCACGCAATTGACACTTTAAGCTTACTCAATGGCCTTTCGATGTCTATCATGTGCCTACTTGCTATGCTGTCTGTCGTCATTGTTTGCTATTTCTACATCAAATCCAATTTTGATAAGGAAATGAAGCGTGCTATTGCCACACAACCATAACCACTATTATTCCATTTTTCAATAACTACTTATTATGAAAAAACTATTTTTGCCCCTCCTGCTCTTAGTAGCAGTGTCTGCTGGTGCAGCAGAAAACCCAGTGTTAACAATTGAGGGTGGTCAGGTACAAGGTGTACTAGCTGACGATCACCCTGATGTGTTTGTCTATCGCGGCATACCCTATGCCGCTCCTCCCATCCGCGAGAATCGTTGGAAGGCTCCCCAGCCCGTTGTGCCCTGGAAAGGGGTGAAAATTTGCGATACGTTCGGGCGTCCAAGTTATCAGGCCATTCAGTATACGGGTGGCTACTATACCGAGTGGGGCTATGGTAAAGAGGCCGCTTTCAGCGAAGACTGTCTCTATCTGAATGTATGGACCAAGGCTCCGGGGCAGGCTGGCAAGAAACTGCCCGTGGCCCTGTGGATTCATGGTGGCGGCTATCGCGAGGGGTTCGGTTCCGAGCCTGAGTTCGATGGTCAGGAATGGGGTGCTAAGGACGTGGTGCTCGTCTCTATCAACTATCGTCTCGGCATCTTCGGATTCCTCTGTCACCCTGCACTCGCTGAGGAGAGTCCCAACCACGTTTCAGGCAACTACGGTATACTCGACCAGATTGAGGCCCTGAAGTGGATTAAGAAGAACATTGCACAGTTTGGTGGCGACCCTAACAATGTGACCATCTTCGGACAGAGCGCTGGTGGCGGCAGCGTGCGTACGCTGTGTGAGAGTCCGCTGGCACGTGGTCTGTTCCACAAGGCTGTCATCATGAGTGCCCAGGGGCTCTCGATACCCAACCCCAACGGTGGTGGCATGATGGGTGGCCGTTACAGCGGAGGCTCGATTGAGGACGCTGCCAATAACGCAAAAAAAATGTTTGACTGGGCGGGAATGACCGACCTGCAGAAAATGCGCCAAGCCAGCACCGAGACCGTCTTTGCCCTGCCTACTATCTATCAGTCGGTGAACAGTGCAGGACAGCAGCAACAAGGCGGCATGATGGGTATGATGCGCATGGGAATGGGCTTTATGCCGATGATTGACGGATACGTCAGCGTGAAGAGCTTCGACGATGCCACGCGCGAAGGAACGCTGGCCGACGTTCCCTATATGATTGGCTTCACGCTCAACGACATGGGCAACATGGCTCCGAACATTGCCGAGTTCTGTAAGGTACGTCAGCAGAAGGGCGGTAAGGCATGGGCTTACCAATTTGCTCGTCCGTTGCCCGACGATGGCTCGCACCCTGAGGTGACGCAGCGCCTACGCGGTGCCTTCCACAGCAGCGACCTGTGGTTCGTATTCAAGAGCCTGAAGCACTGCTGGCGTCCATGGACCAAAGGTGACTGGGACTTGAGCGAGAAGATGCTGACAGCATGGACTAACTTTGCCAAGTACAGCGACCCCAACGGCCCGAAGGGAGGCGCATGGGCACCCTGCACGGAAAAGACTCCCAGTTTCATGGTGTTCAAGCTGAACGACAAGGACGCTGAGGCATCATTCTTCGGCGAGCCTGAGAAAGCAGCTCAACAGGGCTTTGGCTTCGGATTCCCTGGCGGTGGAGCCGGTGCACCCGGCGCAGGAGCACCTGCCAGACGATAACCAGGAAAAAAGCCTGTCGACAGGCAACGATAAAGACTGAATACGAAACAGGCCGGAAGCATCAAAAACTTCCGGCCTGCTTTTTGTTGATACCTTGCCTTATGAGTTAGGCAACTCGAGCCACTTGACGTAGCAGAAGTCCTGACGGTGAGGCAAGTTCTTGTTCTTAGGATACATACGAACAGCACTCTTGTACTGGCCAAACTGACGGGGTGCCAACTCAGCCTCAAAGATGTAGTTGTTGCCTTCGTGACCAACCATCTTCAGCGGCTCTACAGAGAACACCTTCTCCTCGCCATCCTTGTTGATCAACACGTTCACCTTCTCAAGGGCGACGGCATCATCGAGTCCCTGCTCGTTGATGACGTATTTCAGCGTGTACTTCTGGCCAGCCTCGGCACCATTTGCAGGGAAGTCCCACTCGGCAGAGACGACGTTGATGGCATCCCAGCGCTCAGCAACGGTCTCCTTCCACTGTGCAATGTCCTTGGCCAGACGATTGTCGTCCTTGACGAGCTCCTTGAAGCGCTTAGCTTCCTTCTCGTAGAACTTGCTATAGTAATCGTCGAGCTGACGCTTCATAGTGTAGTGAGGTGCTATCTGGGCGATAGAGTTCTTGATGACACGGCACCAGCCCTTCGAAATGCCCTTCTTGTCCTTATTGTAATAGAGAGGTATAATCTCGTTCTCGAGCAAACCGTAGATGGTGGCTGCGTCAAGCTGATCCTGATAACCCTGATTCTGATAGGTACGCTTCTCGGTGAGCGCCCAACCGGCACCCTCGCGATAGCCCTCGAGCCACCAGCCGTCCTTGACGGAGAGGTTGACGACACCATTCATCTCAGCCTTCTCGCCTGATGTTCCAGAAGCCTCGAGCGGACGCGTCGGGGTGTTCATCCAGATGTCGACACCAGAGACGAGACGACGGGCCAGCATGAAGTCGTAGTCCTCGAGGAAGATGATCTTACCGATAAACTCAGGACGCTGGCTAATCTCGTAAATCTTCTTGATGAGACCCTGACCGGCACCATCAGCGGGATGAGCCTTACCAGCAAAGAGGAACATAACGGGACGCTCGGGATTGTTGACAATCTTAGCCAAACGGTCGAGGTCGGTAAACAGCAGGTGAGCACGCTTGTATGTAGCGAAACGACGGCAGAAGCCAATCATCAGCGCATTGGGGTTCATCGACTCAAGCAGTGAAACGACGCGCGAAGGATCGCCCTGATTCTTCAGCCATGCATCGCGGAACTGGTTCTTGATATAAAAAATCAGGTTCAGCTTCATATCCAGACGGCTGGCCCAGAGTTCCTCGTCAGGACAGTTGTAGATGCCTTCCCAAAGCTTCTCATTGGACTGGTCGGAGATGAACTTCGGGTCAAGATACTTCTGGTAAATCCTCGTCAGCCAGCCAGTAGCCACCCATGTGGGGAAGTGTACGCCATTGGTGACGTAGCCCACGTGGTTCTCCTCAGGATAGTAGCCTTTCCAGATGGGGGCAAACATCTTCTGAGACACCCAGCCGTGGAGCATCGACACACCGTTGACCTCCTGACAGGTGTTGCAGGCAAAGGTCGACATACAGAACTTCTCGCCATGGTCGTTGGGGTTGGTACGGCCCATGCCAATAAACTCGTCCCAGGAGATGCCCAGCTTGGCGGGATAGCCACCCATGTACTTGCCGAAGAGACCCTCGTCGAAGTAGTCGTGACCGGCGGGCACCGGTGTGTGAACGGTATAGAGGCTGCTGGCGCGAACCAGCTCCATTGCCTGGTTGAAGGTCAGACCCTCATCGATATAGTCGCACAGACGCTGCAGGTTGCAGAGGGCTGCGTGACCTTCATTGCAATGATAGATGTCCTTCTTGATGCCCAGCTTCTTCAAGAGCAGCATACCACCGATACCGAGCAAGATTTCCTGCTTCAGGCGGTTCTCCCAATCGCCACCATAAAGAGCATGGGTAATGGGCTTATCGAATTCGGAGTTCATGTCGTTGTCGGTGTCGAGCAGATAGAGCTTCACACGTCCAACATTGACACGCCAGACACTGGCATGAACCTGATAGTTGTTGTAAGGCACATCAACGACCAGTGGATTGCCCTCGTTGTCGAGCTGACGCTCGATGGGCAGCGAACCGAAGTTCTGGGTCTCGTAGTTGGCAATCTGCTGTCCATCCATCGACAGGCTCTGCTTAAAGTAACCGAAACGATAGAGGAATCCAACGGCACACATGTCGACGTTGGAGTCGGAAGCCTCCTTTACATAGTCACCGGCCAACATACCCAGACCTCCTGAATAGATTTTCAGGGCCGAGTGCATACCATACTCCATGCAGAAGTAAGCCACTGAGGGACGCGTAGCATCAGGCTTCACATCCATATACTCGCGGAACTTTGTGTAGACATCCTTAATGCGCTTCATCAGAGCCTTGTCATTCAGGATAGCTTCCTTGCGCTTATAGCTGAGACGCTCCAATAGCATGACGGGATTGTGTCTCACTTCATGATAAATCTCGACATCGAGTTCACGGAATAAGTCGCGTGCCTCAAAGTTCCACACCCACCACATGTTGTGGGCAATCTCATCCAAACACTTCAGTTCCTCGGGAAGCGTGGCTCTAACGGTCAGCACCTTCCACGAAGGATCGTTTGCGTAATCTGCTTTAATTTTCATACCTTATGTTAATAATGTTTGTTGTTAATCGTTTTTACGGGCCTCTGCCTTCTGCAGGGCAATATCGTAAGCCTCGTCATAGTACTTGATGAACTCCGACCACAGAGCTTTCTTGGAAAGCGCCTCAGCCTTCTTCCGGCAAGCCTCCACCTCCTTAGGTGTCATGCCCGAGAACTTGGCAACGGCATCTTTGATGGCATCGGCCACCTCAGAATAGTTGTAGTCAGTACGATGGATGACTTTCACACCGTCCTCCAGTTCACCATCATGTCCGAACACGCCGTTGGCCCAAAGACCGAAGCCGGCAAGGTCGGTGGTAATGCAGGGCACCTTGAAGGCGATGGCCTCGAGCGGGGTGTAGCCCCAGGGCTCGTAGTAGGAGGGATAGACGCAGAGGTCGTTGCCGAGCACTACGTCGTAATAGGTCATGTTGATAATGCCGTCGGTACCATCGAGATAGCAGGGCAGGAAGATCACTTTGACTTGCTCATCCTTGCGGTTATGCATGTCGTAGTACTTCATCATGCCGAGCACATTGTCGTGATTCATATTGTGAAGCCAGTGGGTCAGCTGCGGTACATCCAAGGGGCTGTCATAGGAAGCTGCTTTTGCTTTCCGCTTTCCATTTCCTAGACGCTCTTGCAAGTCCTTACGCGGATCCCCTACCCAACCGGGAACCTCGATAAAAGCCAGCACCTTCTTCTGCAGGTCATGGTCGCGTAACAGGCGGTTCATCGCCTCGACGAACACATCAATTCCTTTGTTTCGGAACTCGTAACGTCCTGAAGTCGAAACAATCAGCGTGTCATCGTCAAGTGAATCTCCAAGAAGTGCATTGGCTACGTCAAGCAAACGGCGACGGGCCTCCTTACGTTTCTTAGTGAAGGTAGCCCCCTTGGGAACAAAACTATTGTCGAAGCCATTGGGCATCACCACGTCAACTGGTTTGTCGAGCAGTTCGACACACTCCTTAGCAGTGATGTCACTCACAGTGGTGAAACAGTCAACATTGAAGGCCGTCTGCTTCTCGATAGAGTGTTTCGACTGCATGTTCAGCTCACCTGCCATCTGGTCGCCATTGTAGGCAAAGAGGTAGTCATAGAGCGGCTTCTGGTTGCCGGCAATCGAGCGTCCGATGCTGGTGGCATGGGTCGTAAAGATAGTACCTATCTCTGGCAACTTATTATTGATGTAGAGAGCTCCGAGTCCGCACATCCACTCATTAGCGTGATAAATCACCTTCTGATTTTTGTCCAGATAGTGCCTGTAGAAGCTTTCGACAACGAGAGCGGCAGCATACGAGAACATTGAGGCTTCGTCGTAATCGCCATAGGCATGTAGCGAGTCGACCTGATAGTGTTCCCACAACCAGCCGTATAACTCGTTCTTCTTTTCGAAGTACGGATTGAAATCAACTAAGATGGCGATTGGTTCGCCAGGCACCGTCCAGCGCCCAGCCCTAACTAAAAGGCCATTCTGCTTTGCCTCACATTGCCAGTCGGTAAACAGGCCTTTGTCTTCCTTGAAGTAAGGACTATCCTTCTCCTTATCTTTCCAAAAGTCCGGACCTATAAATATTATCCGGTCCTTCATCCTGTCCTGCAACGTCTTAGCCCGAGAAGAAAGTACGGTATATATACCGCCAACCTTGTTGCACACTTCCCAACTCGACTCAAAGATGTAATCAGGGGTTAAATGCTCTTTTCCCATTCGTTATAATTATAAACGGCTACAAAGATACTTAAAAAAAAACAAAAACACTACATATTTGGATTTTTTTTTATGGTCTTCCGACAATTTCTTGATTTTATTCGTATCTTTGCCGAACAAAGAGAGATTATTTGCATGAAAAAAAGATTTCTAACTTTGGTCTTCGGATTGACTTCGGTACTGGCTTTTGCCCAAAACACAGTTGGGCCGTTCAAGGGTTATCTGTATAACGACCAGTATGAGGTATACATGAAGATAGACCTTTACAATGAGTCGATTAACGTACCGGGCAACGAACTGTACGGACAGTTGCCTGGATTTCTGGGCAAAAAGAACAACTCGTTTTGCTGGCCCGTCACTGCCGCAAAGATAAAGGATGAGAAAACAGCGGAACTCAGCCTCATCAACGACTATGGAAGTGAGGACCTGACGGCTACGCTAATCTGTGAGAACGATTCCACCTTTGTGCTGCGACAGGAGAAAGGCAGCACACTGAAAGTGCCTAAAAACGGAAAATGGCAGAAGTTACCTAAAACCCTGCCATTCAAACGGAAATAATTATCCTTTTTTATCTCCCTTGATTCCATCCCCGAAGCATCTGGCGATGGAAGCGATCCTCTGCATTCAGCACATCGTAGAGCTTTGATGCAGATATCACGCTGAGGAATTTGTTATGGTAAGTCTGCTGTATACGCTTCAGTTCCAGATCGTACTCGTCGCGCTGGCGAATCACCTTCTCGCAGCCCTTCTCGTCGGTAGGCTTCACCCACCCCAGCTGGCGCTGACGCTCATAGACAGCACGCTGCTTCGACTGCATCTCCTTGTAAATCGGGAAGAACTTTGCAGCCTCCCGAGGGGTCAGACCGGCTTTCTTGGTGATATACTGCTCAAGGTCAGCCTGAAACTTCTCGGGCGAGAACTTCATTTGCTGATTCTGCTGGCCTTGCTGAGGCCGCTGACCTTGCTGCGACCTCTGCCCCTGCTGGAACCTTTGACCCTGCTGGAACCTCTGACCCGGCTGGAAACCCTGACCAGGCTGCGCCGTGACTGTCATTGTCATAGCCAGGCTAAGCAACACAACTGTTAATCTTCTCATTGGCTTAATACTCACTTGCTAAGCAGGCATAGATATCCATGTTGTCAGCCATCAGATAGTCGGCCGCATCATCGACATAAGTGTCTGCAGGTTCAGCTACTGATGCTACACTCTGCCTCGAAGCATCGGGTTCCGAAAAATAGACCGCTACGGTAAAAATCGCAACCAAAAGGCATGCTGCAGCATACAACAATGGTCTGAGTCTGACTATCAGGCTCTTCTTGGGTGCCTCCTGTTCTGGCAACATCTGCATCATCTCGGCAGCAAAATTGTCGAAATAACCTTCAGGTACACGGAAAGGATTCTTGTCCCCCATTCGGCTTTTAATATACAATTCTTCGTTCATCATATCTTATTGACGTATTTAATTCTTGAAGGTTTAATCATGTGACTTAAAAAATTCAGATATTTTCTTTACGGCGATGTGATAGGATGCCTTTAGGGCTCCTTCGCTGGTTCCCAGCATCTTGCTGATGTCGCTGTACTTCATGTCGTCATAGTAGCGAAGCAGGAAAACGGTGCGCTGAACTTCAGGTAGCGAAGCGATGGCTTCCTGTAGCTGTGCCTCAGTCTCATCACCGTCGAAATAGTCGTCAGCCATCAGCGTATTAGCCACACCCAGGTCTTCATCGTCAGTACTGAAAGTGACAATATTCTTCTGGCGTCGCAGAAAGTCCAAGCTCTCATTGATGGCAATACGCGAGAGCCAGGTCAGCAGTTTGGAGTCGCCATGAAAGGAACCCAGTCCCTGCCACGTCTTGATGAAAACATTCTGCAGGATGTCGTTGGCATCTTCGTGCGAAAGTACGAAACGTCGAATCTGCCAGTAAAGCTGTTCACTGTACTGGCGAACCATCGTCTCGAAGGCCCTACGCTGCGTTTTCGGATTCATCAGCTGTTCTATGAGCAGTTTGTCGTCTGTCATGAGCTATATGTTTTCATCGCCTCACCAATGGTCTTGTCGTAGCCATACACGTCAGGGTAGTACTGCAACGTACCGTCGGGAGCGCGAAAAATAGTATAATACGTAATAATAATAGGTACGCGCGGAGAAACTTTCTGGTAACGCACCAGTTTGGGAGTTGGTTCCCCAGGATCCAGTTCATCTAAAAGTTCGCGTCCGCGGTCTGTCTCAGGCTTCATACCCATCGAGATGCGTAATTGATCGACCAGCCACTCATCGGGATTATCTTCCATCATAAACACCGCCAGGTCAAAGGGGCGCTGCACACGCACACAGCCGTGGGAGACACCGCGATTGTCGCGGCCAAAGGCACCGGGACTGGAGGTGTCGTGAAGGAAGACAGAGAAGTTATTAGGGAAGCGGAAGATAATACGTCCAAGAGAATTGCCTGCTCCACCCTCTTGCGCGACTCGATAGTTGCCGCTCCTGAGCATATCTGGCGTCACCGACTTGGGCGAAAGTCGCTTTCCTGTCTTACGGTCGGCAATGTAATAGCGATGACGTGCAAAATAGGAAGAGTCACCACCATGACGTGCCACATCGTCGAGTACGATGCTATACGGGATAATCCAATCGGGATTCACCTCCATGTGGGTAATACGGCTGGAGAGCAACGGCGTCTTGGTTCTCACAGCCCCACAGGCCACTCGCATGTCGATGATAGAATCTGGACCGACAGCCCAGAGGTGAAAGGCCGGGACGTTGACAATGATGTGCTTCTCAAGCGCATTGGGTATCAGCTTCTCGCGCCAACGGCAACGTTCCATGTTAACGAGAATCTTCTGCCGCATTGCCACCGAGGCTGTTGGAATCATGTTCTTCAGCTGGACATAGAAGCTATTGGTCGGCTCGACCCTACGCATATAGGCTCCCAGACTGTCGTGCGTCACCCGCCGCAGTGCCAGTCGGGGATAGGCATCCGTAGGGTGCTCCATGTCGACATCGAACAGATGGCGGTAAGCCGTCGGATTACCGGAAGTATCCCGGGCACTGACATCGTAGTGGTTTAGCACGTAGTTGGGATTGACAAAGCCGTAGCGCTGACCTGCCACATATCGCAAGTAAGCTTTCGTCAAGTTATAGTCCAGACGGGAAGCCACCAAACTAATAGGAGATCCACTGTCGAAGCGCAAAGTACGCATTGTTTCAAGGTCGTCGACAATCTGTCTTACTTGAAAAGCCTGCTCAGAGAATCCTATTTCAGGCAGTTTCTCACGGAGTACGGATACCAGTGTGTCAGCACGGTCGTCGACACCCTGATAGTCTATCCACAACAGGGCTGCCCCTTCGCGATAGTAATGCTTCGTCTGCTTAGCGGCATAACTGCCGTCAGAGTCACCAGCACAAATATGTTCTAAATTCTCTTTGACAGCAAGAGAGTTTAGAACATATTCATCAGTCATCAACTCCTTGTAGGAGTCTAACGACACGTTTCCTTGATGTGAGGTCGGCGATTCTGAACAACCCGTCGACAGCAACAAGAAAGAAAAAAGAGCGAGGACTATCAGCGCACCTGAATCTTTCTTACCACCTTGCCAACTTTCAGAATGTAGCAACCTTTTGGAATATTTAAGTCAATACGCTGCGCAGGACTTTCAATGTTGACAGCCAGCACCTGACGCCCCGTCAGCGAAACGACAATCAGCTGTTTTCCTTGAGCCCCCGAAACAGTCACGGACTGTCCCTCGATGTTCACCTCCACCTGATCCTCCGTCTGCTCAACAGCAGCGAAAGACATTTCGGAAGCCTGAACAGCCATAGGAGCAGCGGCCATCAGAAAACCTGCAACAGACAATAGAAGTAACGTTCTTTTCATATATGCATGCATTTTATTTGTGCAAATATACGACTTTTTCTCCTTACTTCCAAATTTTTTTGCAAAAAAATGCAATATTAACGACTTTTATACGTTGATAACATCCATTTCGTTGGCTAAACGTACATTTTCGAACACTTCGCGTGCCTCATTGAGCAACACGTTCTCGTCTTCATAGCGCGAGCTGTAATGTCCCAACACCAGCTGTCCGACACCAGCATCACGCGCCACCAGGGCAGCCTGACGAGCCGTCGAGTGGTTATACTTCTGGGCCATCTGCAGGTTGTCCTCACCGTAGGTACTTTCATGATACAAGGTGGAAACACCCTTTAGCAACTGGTGCAGCTCGGGCATATAACGGGTGTCGCTGCAATAGGCATAACTGCGGGGAGCCTCAGCAGGAAGCACCAATCGGCTGTTGGGCACCGTCACCCCGTCTTCGTCCACCCAGTCGGCACCGTTCTTGATGTTCTGGATTTGGGACGTAGGGATGTGGTAGAAGTCAATCATCTCACGACGGATATGCGGCAACAACGGCTTTTCGCGGAACAGGAAACCGCAGGTGGGCAGTCGGTGGGTCAGCGGAATGGTCTCGACAGTCAGCGAACGGTCTTCATAGATGATCTCCTGTCGTGAAGCATCGATGGGATGAAAGACGACCTCATAGCCCAGATCGTGACAAAAGAGGTCCATCTGTCGCTGTAGCATGTCCTCAAGAAGAGCGTTGGCGTGGATATGCAACTTGGCCGTGCGCCCTACCAACCCAAAGGTGGAAATCATGCCTATCAAGCCAAAACAGTGGTCGCCGTGCAAGTGGGAGATGAACACATGGCTGACCTTGGTAAACCGCACACGGCAGCGACGCAACTGCATCTGCACTCCTTCACCACAGTCGACCATGAATAGTTTCTCCCGCATCTCGACAATCTGGGCGGAAGGATAATGACGAAGGGTGGGCAGCGCACTGCCACACCCTAATATGTGTATTCTGAACGGTTCCACGATGGCTATTACATTCTGTAGTCGTCCTCGGAAGCCTCTTCCAACTTGATGTCTACTTTGTAGTGATGCTCCACTTGGCGGCTGTACTCGTAGGTCTCCTCAGAATCCTTGAAAATCAGCGTGTCGGGACCAATAGCGACAATGTCGTAAAGGTTGGTCTCCACCATGTCGCCACCACCCTCGCGGACTGCCACGATCTCGAGTTTACCGTTGTAGAGACGCCACGAGCGATAAATCATCGTCGGCTGGTCAATGCTCTCGCAAATACCCCCCTCCTTGATACGGATGCCCATCTCTGAGCTGCCATCAAGTGGGTTAGGCATCACCCAGTCGCCTAACATGGCCGACTGGTTAATGACCAGTTTGGCAGTAGTCTTGTCCCTCAGCATCACCGCCATACGGTCGCCCCCCTGGAGTCCACCGTAGCACAGACCTTTTTCGTTGGCCTCGGCAATGCTCAAGTTCATGGTATCACCGACGTCAGTGATCAGCTGCAAAGTGTTCATAGCAGAACCATCGCCACAGATACCATAGAGCATCGAATCGCGGGGGATGCTGTAAACAACAGACGTATCAGCCTCTTTCTCAACCTGTTGTGTTTGGCCTTTCTTTCCACAGCTGCCTGTCAACAGGACAACTGCCATTACGACAAATACACTCTTTTTCATATCTTTCATAGATTGATTAGTTGTTCGTCCTTTCTTGCTCCTTGGCCTCGTTCCACAAGGCATCCATCTCTTCAAGCGACATGTCTGTCAGCGGACGGCCGGCCTTGATGCTATGCTGCTCAATATAGCCGAAACGTGAAATGAATTTCTGGTTCGTACGCTCCAGCGCATTGTCAGGATTCAGCTTGTAGAGTCGTGCGGCATTGATGACCGAGAACAGGAAGTCGCCGAGTTCGTTGGTCGAATTCTCCTTGTCGTCCTTGGCCAGTTCTGCCTCCAGTTCCTGTAGTTCTTCGTGTACCTTCTGCCATACGTCCTCCTTCTGCTGCCAGTCGAACCCCACATTACGGGCCTTATCCTGAATGCGGTAAGCCTTGATGAGCGAAGGCAGCGCCGAGGGCACTCCCGAGAGAACGGTCTTGTTGCCGTCCTTCTCCTTCAGTTTGATCTGCTCCCAATTTTGCAACACCTGCTCCGGGGTCTTGGCGTCGTTGAACTCTGACGTCTCAGTGTCCCGTGGATAGATGTGCGGGTGACGGAAGATGAGCTTGTCAGCCTGGATGTTACAGACGTCGGCAATGTCAAAATCGTCTGTCTCAGAGCCTATCTTCGCATAGAAAATCACATGCATCAGCACGTCGCCCAACTCCTTGCAGATATTTTTCCGGTCGTCGTTAATCAGCGCGTCGCAAAGCTCGAAGCACTCTTCTATCGTGTTCGGCCTCAGGCTCTCATTGGTTTGTTTCTTGTCCCACGGACATTTGGCGCGCAGCTCGTCGAGCACGTCGAGCAGCCGTCCGAAGGCTTCCAGCTTTTCTTCTCTCGTATGCATGATTGTTATCTCTTTTTAGAAGAACTTCTCCGTTTCAGGGGTGTGGCAGTAGCTCGTGCCGTCGAAGCAGTGGGTACACACCTTGCACTTCGGCATACCAATAGCCTCAATCAGGTCTTCGAGCTTGGCAAACTTCAGGGTAGTCAGTCCCAATCGGCGGGCTATTTCAGCCACCATGCGGTTATATTCTGGCGAGCCAGTCTGGGCATATTTTTCCAGATTCTTCTTGTCGTCGCCCTCAAAGTCGCGGATAATCCGACGGGTTATCAGTTCCAAGTCGCTCTTTGAGGCGGTGAAGCCAATGAACGGACAACCGTAGACCAGCGGCGGACACGAGATGCGGCAGTGTACCTCCTTGGCACCGTACTCAAAGAACGTGCGGACGTTGTCTCTCAGCTGTGTGCCGCGCACGATGCTGTCGTCGCAGAATACCACGCGGCGGTCTTTCAACAACGCACCGTTGGGTATCAGCTTCATCTTGGCCACCAGATCACGACGACTCTGATTACCAGGGGTAAACGAGCGCGGCCACGTCGGCGTGTACTTCAGCACGGCACGCTCATAGGGAACTTTCTTACCTTCGGCATAGCCCAAGGCCATACCTACGCCCGAGTCTGGAACGCCACAGACGCAGTCAACCTCCGTATCGTCACTCTCGCCCAGCTTGCGACCATTGTCCTCGCGCACCTTCTCAACGTTGATACCCTCGTAGTCGCTGGCGGGGAATCCATAATATACCCACAGGAACGAGCAGATCTGCTCGTGCTCGAAAGCGGGTTGCAGCACCTCAATGCCGTCAGCCTTCAGACGCACAATCTCGCCCGGTCCCAGATCGCGCACCACCTTGTAGTCCAGATTAGCGAAACTGCACGTCTCACTGGTCACGGCGTGAGCCTTAATTACCTCCTCGGTGCCGATAGGCGTCAGTCGGTGGACTTCCTTGCGACCTATCACGATGGGGGTTCTTCCTAAGAAGTCGCGAGCAGCGATGATGCCGTCTTCCGTCAGGATCAGCATCGAGCACGAACCGTCAATCTTGCGGTACACATTGTTGATGCCCTCCACGAACGAATTACCCATGTTGATAAGCAGGGCCACAAGCTCCGTCTGGTTGATGTTGTTGGCCGACATCTCGCTGAAGTGCATACGCTGCGCCAGCAGTTCCTCAGCAATCTCGCGCTGGTTATTGATTTTCGCCACGGTCACCACGGCATAACGTCCGAGATGCGAGTTGACAATAATGGGCTGAGGATCAGTGTCGCTGATCACGCCCAGTCCCTGGTGACCATGAAATGAGTCGAGTTCATCCTCGAAGCGTGAGCGGAAATAGTCACGCTCTAACGAGTGAATCGAGCGGTTGAAGCCTCGTTCCGGGTCAAATGTCACAAGACCGGCTCGCTTCGTACCTAAATGCGAATTGTAGTCAGTACCGTAGAACAGGTCATTCACACACTCCTTATCGGCAATACAGCCAAAAAAGCCTCCCATACCTATTAATATATATTAGTCATTACGTTTGTCTATAAACTTCCAGCTGCTATACTGGCTACGGGGGAATTCAAACAGACTGTCACTGATGCCGCCCGACTTGAAGTTGCTGATGGTGACAGTCGTCCAGAAGAATGCCACCTTGATGCGCAGTCGCACAGGCTCATATCCTTTTTTCGTCAGCCAGGCCTTCAAAACCTTGATAGTCCCCTTTGCCGTTTTCTTCTGCTTCAGCGTTAGCAGGAACTTACCATCGTCCTCCTCTATGCTGTAGTCGAAGTCATCAGGCTCGAACTTGAACTTACCGCTGTACTTGTCCTTCTTGTCCGAATTGGCGTGGTGTATGTGCACCTCCTTCTTCTTGCGGAAGGCCATGTAGGCAGTTTTCCCGTCGTTCCAGGTGTTGACTTTCTCGTCAATGAACTTCTGCTTCTTGCCCTTGTACCAGATGGTACCGTTGGTCTTATAGATGCCAATGATGTTCACGTCGTAATGGAGCGATGCACCCTGCTCGCCGAACACCTGATTATATGCCTGGTTGAATATACGTCGCGCCTGCCGCTCATTCGCGGTCTGAGCACCGACCAACGCCGTGTGCAAGGCTACGATAACCAGTAAAACAATCTTTCTTCCCATATTGCGGGTGCAAAGGTACAAAAAAAATGCGAAAAGAAAAGAGAGAAGGCTGAAAAATTTTTCAGCCATTCCTCTTCAACTCCTCTATCATCTGGTCAATCTTGGCCAGTTCGCGCGGAATCTTAATGCCCTGCGGGCAGTGAGGCTCGCACTGTCCGCACTGGATGCAGTGATCGGGCTGACGGTCGCGGGGCACAACGCGGTCGAGCGAAATGAGGTACTGGCGGCGATGCTTACGGTACTCCTCATCGCCAGCGCCCACCGGCAGCGAGCCTTCGTTCTTGCACTTGTTGTAATGGACGAAGATAGCCGGAATGTCGATACCGTAAGGACAAGGCATACAATACTTGCAGTCGTTGCAGGGAATGTTTTCCAGGCCCACAATCTTATGGGCAATATCGCCATGCAGGTATTCCATTTCCTTGTCTGACAACGGCTCTAACGGGCAGTACGACAACAGGTTATCCTTCAGGTGCTCCATGTAGGTCATACCGCTGAGCACCGTCAGCACGCCCTTCGGAGTACCAGCATAGCGGAATGCCCACGACGCCACGCTACGCTCAGGGTTCTTTTGCTTCAGCTCCATCATCAGGTACTGCGGTAACTTTACCAGTCGACCGCCCAACAAGGGTTCCATGATGACGGCGGGGATGTCGAGTTTCTCCAGTTCGGCATAGAGGTAGCTGGCATCGACGTTGCCACTGTTGATTTCGTCGGCAAAGTCCCAGTCAAGATAGTTCAACTCAATCTGACAGAAGTCCCAGTGGTACTTCTCGTGTAAAGCCAGCACCTCGTCGAACACCGACTTCTTTCCGTGGAACGAGAAACCCAGGTTACGAATGCGCCCAGCCTTGCGTTCTTCCATCAGGAAGTCCATGATGCCGTTGTCTACATAGCGGCCGTTGAACTCCTCCATACTACCGCCCACGGCGTGCAGCAGGTAGTAGTCAATATAGTCTATCTGGAGCTCCTTCATCGAGTTGTGGTACATCTCGATGGCCTTCTCACGCTTCCAGTAGTCGCGGTTGAAGTTCGACAGCTTCGTGGCCACAAAGTAGCTTTCGCGCTTATGACGGCTCAGGGCAATGCCCGTGCAGCGTTCCGACTTCCCCTGGCAGTAGACGGGCGACGTATCGAAATAATTCAGTCCATGCTCCAGCGCGTAGTCTACCTGACGGTTAATCATTTCCTGGTCGAACTCATCGCCATTGTCCACCTTCGTCGGCAGTCGCATCATACCGTAGCCCAACAGCGACACCTTCTCCTTGGTCTTTGGGTTCTCGCGGTAGGTCATCTTGCCTACCGGCGGCTCCACCTGGTTCTTGTACTCGTCGGCCACCTCCTCCAGTTTCTTGTCCTTACAGCCAGCCATAACGGCAGCAGTACCCACGGCGCTGGCGCCGAACAACTTCAGGAAACTCCTCCTCGATATATTCTTACTTCCCATCTTCGTCAACAGTCCAATCGTAAATAGAAAAACCCATAATTGTCAAATAGAACGGTGTACCTCGTGACCCTCAACCATGATTGCCGAGAACGGACGGGCGGGACACACATACTCACACGCACCACAGCCGATGCAGGCCTCCTCGTTGACGGCGGGAACCCACGGCGACTCCTCGTCATCCTCACGCAAGGCCACCATCTCGATGGCTCCCACAGGACAATGGCGCGAGCAGTTGCCACACTCCACCCCATCGGTCACAGCCACGCAGTTCTTCTGGATAAACACCGCATGGCCTATCTGTATCGACGACTTCTCGTCCTTGTCAACAGGCGTAATGGCACCAGCAGGACAAACCTCGCCACAGCGCGTACACTCCGGACGGCAATAGCCACGCTCGTACGACATCTCGGGCAACATCAAGTGCAGCAGGTCGCCACTGGGACGCAGCACGTCGTTCGGGCACTCCGACACGCAGAGTTGGCAGCCTGTACAGTGCTGGGCAAAATGCTGGAACGACAGCGAGCCCGGCGGTGTCAGCGGCGTCTGACGAACAGGAGCCACCTTATCCTCAATCTCGGCCAGTCCGCCGTCCATCAGCTTCTCCTTCTTCTGAGCCAGTGCACCAGTAGCCACCAGCGCCGTACCCACCAGGAACGAGCGTTTTCCGGCGTCGACGGTCTCCCCCGCCCCACCGGTCTTTTCGGCATTTCCAGCCTTCCACGTATATTTCAGCGCCCCAAACTTACACTGGCTGATGCAGTTGCCGCAGACCACGCAGCGCGAATAGTCCACCTGGTGGCTCTTGAAGTCAATACAGGCAGCCTTGCAGTTCTTCGAGCAGAGCGAGCAGTTCTTGCACTTATCCTCGACGAAGCGAACCTTCAGCAACGAGAAGCGTGCCAAGAACGACAGCACCGTTCCCACCGGGCAAATCGTGTTGCAATACGTTCTGCCACCGCGCCACGCCAGGACAACCAGCAGCACCAGCGTCGCCAAGGCAATGACGAACACCGGCAGCGACTTCATCCACACATCGACAGTATAGAACGCGTAGCTGTCGGAACGCTCGGCCAGAAAGCCCAGCACGTTGTTGCCCAGCATCCACAGCGGTTGCATAATCATCGTGGCAATGCGTCCATAGGCACTGTAGGGCGCCAACAGCTGGAACAGAGACCCCACACCAGCCACCAAGGCCACCACCATCACCACCAACATCGGGTAGCGAAGCCAGCGAACCTCGCGCGAGTATGTGTACTTATTTTTCTTCCGGTTCAGTCGGGCCAGCACGTCCTGCAGAACACCCAGCGGACAGATGACCGAGCAATAGATACGGCCGAAGATAAGCGTCAACAACGCCAGCCCCACCACTACAGCCACATTCAGCGCCAGTACTGCCGGCAGGAACTGAATCTTGGCAAGCCACGACAGCCAATGGTGCAACATCCCCGTAAAGTCGAGGAACAGCAGGGTGATGCCCACAAACACCACAGCTGCCAATACAATCCTTATTTTCCTTAGCATAATCTCGTCTAATTCTTCCACTAGTTTATATTTTCGCTGCAAACTTACATAAA